>Ga0307508_10002555_pt1 | contig 19166 bp, 26 predicted proteins | sample 9_EM_MG_FD_203089 | JGI IMG/M metagenome (GOLD analysis project Ga0307508, IMG submission 203089) | Populus trichocarpa ectomycorrhiza microbial communities from riparian zone in the Pacific Northwest, United States - 9_EM | ecosystem: Host-associated > Plants > Roots > Unclassified | place... | reverse complement strand
GCCCGCCGCCCCCCCCCCCCGCCCCCCCCCCCCCCCCCCCCCCCCCCCCGCCCCCCCCCCCCCCCCCCCCCCCCCCCCCCCCCCCCCCCCCCCCCCCCCCCCCCCAAAAGCACAGACTATCATCTGCCCCCCGGTTTACCAAAGCCGAAGAGACTAGGCTTCCTTTCACGAAGTGACCCACGCGACGGAGCAACTCGGGCCCCGCAGCGTCACTACTGTTCTTTGGGAATAACATGCATTCCCTTACAGGACTCTATCACTGTCACCTGTTTTACCCTCTACATAACTATCCCTTCGATCGTAATTTTAGCCCTGGAGTTCCATTTGGGTGTCGCAAAGTCAGTCCCAACGCTTTAGCCAAGCATTCACCCTATTTGAAGCTCAGTATCTCAAGAAGCTCTGGTCCATATCTTGAGTGAGTCGAACATGGCGGCATACAACCTTTCGGGAGGTGGGGTGCGCACATGAGTGATCATCACCAATCATGCCGAGAAGATCCCGCCGCAACGCGACCAAAAAGCTCATTTATGCCTCGCGCTCTTTGGGGGACATGGGTTTTGGTAATCGGCAACTACATGAGCCCTCCAGATCTGAGAAAGGAAAAGCGCCGACGAAAAACGTCAGGGTCACGGACTATCACTCGCCAGCCCCAAAATACTAGAGATTACTCCCTCGCCGCCTCTGAGTGCAAACGCGGGAGGAATTTCACTCAGTACACCCTAGGGTATCCCCACCGAGCCTGCAACACCTTGGCCGTATCCGAGCGGATTCAAATCCTGCACCAGATCCTGACCGAAAAAGTCCTCGAGGCGATAGCGCAGAATACTAACGCCTATGCGGTCCATTGCAAGCATGTAGGCCCTGGCGCGGTGGGACCGCGGGCGATACACGGCGCTGGCCTGGTGTCGTCATCCACATGGATGTCTGTTGTGTTGGAAATGCTTCTCGCTACTTGAGTTCGTATCGGTGCAGTTTTGGATTTGGCGCTTGCGCCTTAGAGTTTGTTGAGGACACGATTGCGAAAAGGCGTGGCGCGAGAGCGGGGAAGTATGTACTAGGGGAGGATGTTTTGTTCTGTTGGTTCTTCTCTTTCTCTTCTACTTCAATATACGAAAACAACGCTCTGAACGCCAATCATACTGCATCCAGCGCGTAGATATTCAAAACTTGGTCAAGCCCCTGTCATCTGTCTGTACCTTCATTGCTGATCGGTATTCTTTCAGCACGACGGTATCAATGATAATCACACCGCCAGCGACTTCATGGGGCAGACGCGGTTTTCGGAGAAGACTTCAAGAAGGAGAAACCTATCGCCACCTGCTTTGACGACTAAAGTCAGCATATGGGTGGTGTTGACATCGCTGATCGATTCGACACGCCGCTTGCCCCCCTTCGCAAGTGGGGGCCAATGATGTTCTGGGTTTGGACGCGATGACCACTAACTCTTACCTGATCTGTTCTGATTTCAAAGATGTACCGGCGATGACACACGGAATTCAGACTGCAGTGTGCGTGGGGGCTGATTCTAGCCTTCGAGCCCCCAGTCGGCAGCCACGCAGCAGATCGCCTGCAAAGGTCGGTAAACATACTCACCTACCTCCTGGAAGACAAACTGAGGCTGGCCATATGCTCATCCGCCTGGGGGGTGGACAGCTGCTGGCTTGTTGGTAGAGTAGGTGGGATACCGGTGGTCAAGGCAAATCTCGACTTTTGCGGAAAACCAGGTGGGAATGTAAGTCCTGCTGCGCTGCCTAAACGATCAGCATAACCGCCTCATGAAGCCCCCCGAGTCGTAGGTGGTGCCGACAGGATTTGGTGTGGTGGGAGCCATGTAAGGGTGGGGAAAATGGGGGATTTTGAGCAGTTTAGACATTTCGGCGAAGTATTCATTCAATATTGCTCACCCACCACGAAACAAATTCGGCCAGCCGCTGCGATCGAAGGGATACCCGAGGGTGGGTTTCTAGGCTTTCTTACAACTCGAGGAAACGGCAGTTCCTGGCACCCAAAACCCACCCTTCCGTGGTCGGGCTCCTTGCGCAGTATTTCCAGCTGGTGCTGTACGGAATTCGGAAGACAGTATCCAGAGGAGGCCAGATCCAGCAGTGGAGCACCTACCTTGAGAAAACCGTTCATTCTGTGGATCCTCGAGTTGTCCAAATTCAGATCTTCGTACCGTCCACCACAGGATGAAACCCGGCATGAGATGACATTGGTAGTGCTCCGGACAACTGATTCGGAGGTTTGTTTAAACTCTCGAGATGCGTCAAGGCATGGCTGTTGTGTGGCCGGATCGAACAAAACCCAACCACACACATACCGCATAGAGTATTCGATAGTCCGTCATTTGATCTTCCTACGCCCACCAAAGGGCAAAATCCGGTTGAACCTCGCATCTAGGTGCGTCGATCAACGGATTGGGAGGTCTGTTTAGAAACTGCAGACGGCGGACGACCTGGTGGTGGCATGGCCATATCGAACGCCAGCCCGCTATATCCCTACTACTACCCGCAGTCACACCAGGTTTAGAGCTCCACATCCGATGCAGCCCCATCAAACACAAGAGGAAATCCTGCATGCTTTGTGCGTCGCAAGCATCTCCAAGGCATTTCGAGGTCGGTATGTATCCACGACGTACCGGATGATGCTGTGGCGTCGTTGTATCAAAGCTGGTGCAGAATGTGGGTAGGACTGCATGCTGTGGTATGTTGCCGGCAGACTTTCGCTGCAGCGATGCCACAACCGCAACCGGTGTAGTAGATTAATGCGGCGTTAGAGCTATAACTACATGCGGCGATCGCCACTAGTACATCGGGTTTGGACCGGCTGAGTAGGTAAACGGCTGTTGAGAGACAAGGTCGCATCGAGATCTATTTGTGTCCTGCCGTCTGTTTATGTTCTGTCCGTGCTAGGTATATCAACTGTAAATTAGCGGTCATGCTTTACCGTCAGGCCTCAGACGCGGGAACCGACGCTTATCGCCACTGCTGAAGAAACAGCGCACGCCGTCGCGGTCTTCGTCGCCCATCGGCAGGAGCCTCGTGCTGCGGCCGCCCCCACCGAGCCAGCGTCTCCACCCAGTGTTCCCGGCTCGGGATGGAGCAGCCACGTTCAACCCGTCGAACCTTTCCAGTCTGCATCTGCGAGCACGGAAGCGCGGCGTCACGAGCAATGACTCGCCCCCCGGTTTCTCTGCCACCGCACATCCCAAGAGTCGGAGTGGACCGCCAGTGGACTGTGAGAGGTCGTGGCGGACGGTGAACGGGGGTTGTTCGCTGATCAGTGATTAAACGCGCAGTCGGAACGGTCACGACTGGCGACACGCAGGGAGCTGCTCCCGTCTGCGCCCACGACTGTAAGACACCAGGGCCACCCGACGGCCGATTCCGTACCCGGCCACGGCCGCAAAGACAAACCATGCCCGACGGTCAGAAAGAGGAAAAACAGTATAAAGATTTCTGCCGGTTAATCAGATATCGAGTGATATGTCGTGACTACATCGATTTCTTTCGGTCGGTAGGGTCGTCTTGACGCGCCGGGAGATATGATACTAGGCAGCCCTGTGGCATGGCGCATGGCTGTTGGGGTGGTGTGGTTGGCTCGCGCGCAGTGAAGTATCGAGCTAGTAGAAGTATGAGTTGCAAGAGTTGACCTGTATACCTCTGACTAAGATGGTCGTGTACCTGCAGCCGGAGAAGGTGACTCCACTGCGCACTCGGGTCGTCGCATCGAGCTAGCCATCGGCGATCCAAGCCTATTAGTACAGTGTGTAGGTTCATCATCGGTGGAAACACGCCGTTTTTATTCGGCTTCACTTCATTTACCACGATATAAATATAACAAGCCCCGAGAACACCATGAACCAGGAGAGAAAAGTAAAAGAAAAGAGAAACACAGGGAGTTAAAGCACTTCAAAACCACGCAATACTTTTTGGAGTCGGTAATGACATTCCCCTCTCCCTTCATGCGTTTCCATTCACCTCCAACCGGCACCGGGAGCGGCGGCAGAACACGCTAAAGGAACAAAAGTGGTCGCCACCCCCCCCCTTCCCAGACCAATCTACTTCTTTCTGAAGGAGCACCCTTCAGTGAGACGAGCCTTTCCACCAGTGGGCTGGCAGAGAACGGTGGCGCAGGATCCGCAGATGACGACGGTCTGGGCGTGCGAGAAGACGGTGGTGATGTTAAAGCAGCCAGGGCACTTCACGTCCATGAAGAACGAGCGAGGAGCTGGGACCAGAGCCTGGCGGTCAGGTCAGATATCGCGATCTGTATGCCTGCGTAGGGAGATGTCGAACGAACCTTGAGTTTGTGCTTGCGAGCCTCAGCGGCAGCAGAAGGGTTAAGGAGATCCTCGGCCAAAACCTGCGTGGAGAAAACCGGTGTTAGCGAGCAGCTGGTGGTCCCCTTCCCCCCCCCCCCCCCCCCCTCCCCCTTCTCCCCCCACTCGCTCGTCCAAATCATTGCTGATCCGCTTCGGCCGAACGTCGCAACGAATCTCGTTGCGGAATCTCATCGTAGTGGCTGCGCCGTCGCGTGCGTAGATTCCGTACATTGTAATTGAATGTTGCACCGTCCATCGCCACCCACCGCGCCGTCGCATCCCCTCCCTCCCCCTCCCCTCTCCCCGCTCCTCCCCGTCGCTAACACGTAAAAATCAGAGGGAAAACAGATCGCACTCACCATCTTGAAATATGAGCTGGAGAGTTGAAGACGGGCGCTGGGTGGGGTGGAGAATCGGTGGTCGTGGAGGATGGGTTGTTGCGGTTGGATCGTTGGTATTGGGAAGAGCGGGGAGTAGCGCTCGAAGCTTGCGGGAGAAGTTGTTGCCAAGGAGAAAGCATGCAACCTGCAGTGTTTTGTGGGTGCGACTCGGCTTACCGAGCCAGCGTAAGCCCAGGGCTGCCACCCTATCACGGTCACAAAAGTGCACACGCTAGACTATGTAGATGCCGCCACATCTTTTGGTCGCCTCTACTCTACAGTATATCAAGTATGCATTTTTTTTTTTTTTTTTACACCGCAGGACCAAAGATCGCCATGTCTCCGCTCCATTTTCTACGATCTACCCACCGCCGGCGCCACGTCCCTCCGTCGCAAAACCGGTACGGTGGTCTCCGAGCATCGCGACGGGAGCCTCTCAGAAGGACCTTTCGCGATGCATCGATTCCAGCGTTGCCCGCTGTGCTGTCCAGACCGAGTCTACATACATGCGTCCCACGGCGACGCTTCGCAACGCCATTTTTCCCTTCCGTCCGCTGGAACCGACACGTGGGATGTCTGCTGTTAGAATATAGGGGATCGATAGGGATGGAGATGCTCGAATTGGATTAAAGATACGTCGTCGTAGACAGACCAGTCTCTCTCTCTATTACATATATACAAAGGGCCTCAGGGACTCGTCAGGGGAAAAGGACGGCACCGGACGGCGGTCGTCTCCCGTCCGTCATCTCTGGACGCTCGGTATTTGACATCTGCTGCTGTCGACGTTCCTGCACTTTTACCTGTTTGCATCGTGTGCATGTATGCATACCTCAGCGCAGCTTGCGGCGACGGCGCTTCCCACGTTTGTACGGTAGTCTAGGTCACGGTATAGTGTCTCTACTCCAGTCGCAGTTACGTTGTAGTTACAAAGCCGTGGATCCGGTATATATGTACTTGGTAGAGAAGGGCTCGTCCTCTCCAGATGCAGCTTTGTCGCGTACATGAAGAAAAAAAAAAGAAAGAAAAAAAAGAAAGAAAAAAGACCGTAGTAGTGCTCGCTCTCCACCCACGTGCAGCACAACCCGAACATCAGACTCCGCACACCATATATTACCATTATTTTATTGAAATAAGATCTCTCGGATTACATCTACATGCTCCCCAACAAATTTCCGCTCCCGACCCCAGCCTCCATCTCGTCCTCCAGACTCGTGACCTCGCTCCCATCGTCGGCCAGCAGTCTACGGCCCTCACCTCCACCGCCGCTTCTCGTCTCCAACCTGCCGCCTCGCACTCCGCCGACTCCCTCTTCGCTCGAGTTCATGACGAAAAACACGTCCTTCTTCGTAAGCAACCCTTGCAGCGCTCCGTGGTTCGCAAAGAGGATGTATCTGAGCCCCAACTTCTGGAACAGATTCGCCGCGAGGGACAGACTGCTGGAGGAAGGAAGGGTGATCGGGGTCTGGTCCATCCACAATCTCATGTCCACCACACGGCCGCCGCCGCTGTTGGTGGTAGCCGCAGCGGAGAATATGCATTCGGCCGACTCCGTGAGGCCGCGGACGTGGCGCGCTTGGTCCAAGGCGAAGCGGAGTTCGGAACGGGAGATGTACCCGACCAGGGAAGCGTCCCGCACGTCCGAGACGATGGGGAATCCCTTGTACGGCTGGGACCGCAGGATGTCTTCGAGGCTGCCGACGGTGTGGCCGGTTTCGGTGATCACGACGAGGTCCTCGATGCGCGTCATGATCTCGGCGACGGGGACGTCCGGCACCGGATCGTCGCGGTTGTCGAGGAATGGGTAGTCTTTGAAGCGGATCCAGGACTCGTAGATGCCGCGCTTGCCAAACGCGTCACCGACCCATTTGGAGATCATCACGGCGACCATGATCGGGAGGACGTAGGTGAGCGCACCCGTAAGCTCGAAGGTGATGACCACGATCGAAACCGTCATGCGTGTCACTCCGCCGAGGGCGGAGGCTGCGCCGATGATGGCGAACGTGCCGGGCGTGACGCATTCAACATCAGGTTCGCAGGAGGCAAAGAACCAGGCGTTCGGGTACGTATGTTGCCACGACTGTATAACCAGGCCCATTGCACGGCCGTAGAGAGCACCGATTGCCATGGATGGCAGGATGATGCCCGCCGGTATCTGAAGGCCGAAGGTGGCTGAAGCCAGAAGTGCGCCCAAGATCGACGAGAGAAGCAGAAGGGCTATCGGCTTGGAGTGAGTATGGTGGCAGAGGCCGAAGAAATCCTCGCCCTCGGGAGAGCACTCCTGAAACAGGTTCGCCACCAGCTCGGAGGATTGGGGTCTGCACGGAAGGGGAGGGAGGATGTGTCAGCTGTATATACGTTTCGAAAGATGGAGACGACGAGCCTCATGAACACGATCGGATAATTAACCAGTGCTGTGATAACAGCGACAACAACAACTTCGACGACCGGAAACTTCTTGACGATGGAATTTTTCCTCCAAGCAGCAATACTCATGTTCAGTTTGATGAAGAAAGCACCGTAGAGACCGCCTAGGATACCCAGGAGTACAAAGGGTATCATCTCAAAGTCATGCCATCCCCTGGTGTACTTGACTTGGTACAGCACCAACTTCCCCGTCCGGAACGGATTCATGAACTGCAGCGTGACCGCCGCGACCATGGCGCAGACAAACGATTGCCACATGGTTTTGTCGGGGAAGTAGTACGATAGTTGCTCGAGACTGAAGAGTACACCACCGATGGGCGAGCCGAAAGCTACCGATATCCCCGCTGCGGCGGCGGCGGAGAGCACTTCTCGTTTCCGAGCTGCAAGCAAAAAAAAAAAGAAAAAAAGTGTGAGCCTGGCTATAGCTGAACGCTCTAGGAGAGAGAGGGGGTACCTTCGTTCTTCCGCAGCGTTCCAAACGGCTTCATCATGATGTTTGCGCAACAGCAGGCAACGTGTACGAGTGGCCCTTCCTTTCCTAACCACAGCCCGGAAGACTCAGCCAAACACTATCCGGAGATTAATTGGGACGATTCCAACCGAAGGGACGAGGGGATCTTCAAGCATACCAGTCCGATCGACTTGATAACCAGTGTCCACGCGCCCAGAAACCGCCGAATGACGAATCCGCCCAGCACCGTCTTGATCTCCGGAATACCGCTGTGCCGTGCATACGGAGCAAAGTTCTTGACGAGCAGACTGGCGCTGGTAGCGAACAGAATCTGCGACTGCCATTTCAGCAAACCCCCGTCCGCCCAAACCGCCTCCGCTCCCGTCCCACGGATATATATATATATGCAACTCACCGAGAAAAGCATGTAGAGATTGTACTCGACCACGTATCTCGCGCCCTTGCTGCTGCCGACCCTGAGCGCGCGGCTCCACCAGGCCCAATCCGTGCACGTTTCGGCGGCGTCCAGCCCCCAGCAGCAGAACTCCTTGCTGAGATAGAAGCTGGTAGTGCAATAGCCCTCCTTCAGTCCGCCGAGCCAATTCGCGACGACGTCGATGGCCGCGGCGACGAGGCCCGCGGCGACGCCCGTCCCGATCAGCACAAGCCAGATCTGGCTGGAGTCAAACGCGTTCGCCGCGTAGCCCAGCAGGCCCGTCTTGTCGCGGAGGTTCCGTAGTCTCGTCCGCTCGCGCGTGTACTCGAAGATCCAGTCGATGGCGGTGAGGTCGTCGTAGAAGCGGCGTCCAGTGATGGTGCCGTCCGCTGTTTCCCCCGCCTCCGAGGGCTCGGAGTTGGAGTTGGAGTTGTCGCCGTCGGGGAGCTCGAGAGAACTGCCGTTTCGTTCCCGGAGGAGGTCGTGGTCCGAGCCGGCGCCGACACCGCCGTGCGGGGCCGAAGCAGAGCTGAAAAGTGAGTACCGTGGCTGCTCTCGTCGCCGACGCTTGAAGGATCTTCCCGCCATCAGCCCAAATCTCCATCCCTGCAACCCCTCCTTCGTCCCTCCAAGTTGTCCAGTACATACGGGTTCGGTTCCTCCTCGAGGTAATGGACAGCGACCAGATCCTCGTCGTCGTCGTCGCCGGCATCGTCAAAAGTGGTGGTCGACAGCGGCGGTACCGCATCTGCTCCTCCGAAAGCCATGGCTCCTCCAAGTTCGTGTCTGTCGCCGGGGCGCGTGTGGATATCGAACCTGTAGCGGACGTCGTGATCATCCCCCCACTGGTAGCAGCTGCGCGTCAAGTCCCGAGCCAATTACCGAATTACCGTAGCGACCGCCTAGCGCCGGGTAAACCCCGCACGTGACGGCCAGCGATCATGCCCCCAAAGCGTAGGTATCTAGGCTCACGACTTCACAATCAACGAAAGCCCGAGCAGACCAGTTTCTCCACAAGTTTTTTCATATCATCCAAGGCAAAAAGCCTTCCCACTAAAACTACCAAGTAGAACAGTATAGATAAGAGCATCGTACCGCTCAATCCAGTCGTTTCCCGCAAGAAAAGCCTCATACCTCAAAACTCGTCATATCTCACGCACACTCACACCTCTTTCACATCTACCCCTCCCCGTCCCCTCACGCCCCCCCAACTCACGCCCACAGGTCCACGGCTGTCCTATCAAGCGGCAAGAACGGCCCTGCAACATGCACCAGGACAAAACGAACAAGCAGCATCCACAGAGGAAACAACAACCAAGGTAACTCGCACGCGGATTCAATCGCACAAAACCACTAAAAGCATAACACAAGAAATGCAGAGCAGAGTAGAGTAGAATAGGACAAAAGCAGGCAAAGAATACAGATGAAATATAAGGAAAGCCGGAAGTCATCTGGAAGACAACTCATCGGGAACCCCGAAGAGCGCTGCTACATAGTAAGAGTTCACAAGGGTAAGGAATCGACAGGAACTGAAGAATGGGACAGAGTACCATCTACCAATGGTGAAGAGAAAGAAAAGACAAAGAATAAGGAACCTATGCTGATTCCCCTTATTGTGTGTGCCGTAAGACCCCCGAAAGCAAAAGATGAACACATAAAAAAACAAAGCCGTCCGTTGTGCAGTTCCCCGTCATCCTCCCCCAAAGAGCCGTCCGGGAGTCCCCCGTCCAGTAAAGCGCAGCGCAGCTCTAAGAAAGTATGAGAAGGGCGTATATCCTCTCTCGGTCGTTGAGAGATCCAGGGAAAAAAAAAAGAAGGTTGTTGTTCTATCCTAGTCCAACACAAATTTTTTTCTTTCCGTAGAACGGGGGTCGTCGTGCGAAGGATTGCCAGAAGTTGCAGACGGGACCGTAGCCGTGCTCCGGAAAAAAAGAAAGAGGTTGTCTGTCCGTCCGTGTGGTCGTCCCGGTTGTCGGATGAGAGAAGAATCTCGTACCAGACCATCCGATCCACCGTTGGTAGGATAGGGGGAAAAAAAAAAAGCAGCAAGTAAAGCAGTTAAAGAAATCCTCCACACAACAAGGAACTGCGGCTCCAACGGCATCAACGCACACAACGCAATAGGGGGGTAACATAAAGAAATCCAATGGTAGTAACAGTGCTCCTCTTCTTGAGGACGGGACTCCTGCCGGATAGGGAAATAAGAATTCTGGAAACTGCCCTTAGTGATGACTAATCAGATGCTCGCCAGGTCCAAATTACAGCTTCGAAAACGTATTCCACCAGTCTTTGGCAGAATCGACCGCAGAGTCACTCAGTCAGTACCACTGCTGGCCACCGGAGGCGGGAGGGTCGTCGCGCTTGGGGCCGCTGCGGTAGCCACCAGTGCCACTGATACCGCCGAAACCGGTCTGAGCAGCCTGATTTCCCTTGGAAGCCGAACGAAGCCTAAACGCAACTGGATCAGTTTCGGTCCGCAGGGGAGCCAAAGAATCAAGGCAGACTTACATCCGGTCCGAACCGCTCATGCCCTGAACGCCCTCAGCACCGATTCCACCGCGCTCGACAACCTTTCTCCTGGTGCCGCCGACAGCGCCGGGCTTGTTGGCCTGCTGAGGAGGGTGTCCGCCGGGGCCGGGAGGAGCCCTACGCTGCTGCTGCTTGTGGTCCTTGTCCTCGTCTTCACCGCCTTGCTGGCCGGCAGCCTGAGCGATAGCCTGAGCGTTCTTCTGCTGCTACAAAGTCAGAAAGCGAACTGTCAACGTTCCGCCGCAAAGGATACAGGGGAGCTTGGATCGAGCTTACGTATTTGTAGACGGTCCAGTCGAAGACATAGTCGTACTGGAAGCCCTCGCGGACAAAGAGATCCCTGAAGATCTTGCGGAGGTACGAGTAGTCGGGCTTGTCGTCGAAGCGAAGCGAGCGGGTGTAGTTCAGGTAGATAGCGAACTCGTTGGGGAAGCCGCGGCAGAGAACCTCGGTAGGTGTGGTCATCTTCTTCTCCATGATTCTGTCGTACTTCTGCTTCTTGGTAGCAGCCTTCAGTCCCTGCCAGGGGAGAGAGCCACGACAGAAGTACAACATAACGTATCCGAGAGACTCCATATCGTCACGACGGGACTGCTCTGCACAAAAAGGATTAGCTCCGAACGAGGAACGGGCAAAGGTGTTGAACATACCAACTCCCAAGTGGGTGTTGATTGAAGCATAACGCGCAGTTCCCGTCAGGTTCTTGTTCTCCCTGTAGGGGATGTGGAAATGGGTCTTGGGATCGCGGTACTTCTTGGCCAAGCCGAAGTCGATGACATTGACCTGGTTGCCGCGCTTTCCGATGCCCATGAGGAAGTTGTCGGGCTTGATGTCGCGATGGATGAAGGACTTGGCGTGGATGTACTCGATACGAGAGATCTGACAGTTGCATTAGTAAGCTCCTTCTCTCTCTCTCTCTCTCTGGCATGAGGAATAGATGTTGGTGTATGGGGAGGAAGGGCAAGAGATGTTCCGACTCGGTGCGAAGCGGTCTATCACCCCAAACAACCACCTGTTCTGCGTACGTACCAACTGATCGGCCAATAGAAGCACAGTCTTGAGGGAAAACTTCCGGTTGCAGAAGTTGAACAGGTCCTCCAAGCTGGGGCCGAGCAAGTCGAGCACCATAGCGTTGTAGTCGCATTCGGTCCCGAACCAACGAACAAACGGGATGCCGACACCGCCGGCAAGCGACTTGTACACCCTGGCCTCGTACTCCAGTTGCGGGTGCTTTGCCTTGACACTCTCAAGCTTGATAGCGATCTCCTCGCCGGAGATGATGTTAGTGCCTGTACGCCCTCCGTCAGCTGGTGGTTCCACAGAGTACAAGCTCCCTTTCTCTCCGTCTCACTCACCAAGGTAAATATCGCCGAAACTGCCGCTACCGATCTTACGGCCGATTCTGTACTTATTGCCGACCCGCAAATCCTGCACGAAAACTTAGCACAGCATTCAACATCCTGCCACCGTGATCCGAGCGTGTAGCGATAGGGTAGCACTTGGTAACCGCGATCGAACGATGGGATCGGAGGCGGAGCAGGAGCAGGAGCAGGAGAATCGTACCATGGTCGTCATGTCTGCGGTTGGTGTTGTTGTATATAGGCTGCGATACTAAGAACGGAATCGGGATCAGCTACTGGATTCTCGAGGTCGCTCGAGCGGGCAGTGGCTCGGCGTCCTGAAAGAGAAAGGGATCGCGAAGTGAAACCGAAACAAGCGACAGGCGGGTTTCAAAGCTTGCTTACGGGCGAAAGAGTTCGAGTTGGCGAGTGCTGGCGCGGAAAGAGGGGGGCAACAACGGGGAGGAGGAGGAGGAGGAAGAGGAAGGGAAAGAGGAGGAGGAGGAGGAAGAGGAAAAGGAAAAGGAAGGGAAAGAGGAGAAACAGGAGCAGGAGGAACGGTATGAGGATGCCGGGAGCGGTTCTCGGATGCCTGGAAAACACTGCCGCAGCAGGTAGCACAGTACAGCAGAGGGCTTTATTCGCGCCCAGCTGCTGCTCCCTGTGACCGCGTCTCGCACACACATCCGCCTTGGACCAGTCACGGCCTCCTTCGTGCCTCCGAGGGCAGCGGAGCATCGCAGACGAGAAGCCAGCCACTGGTCCAGCGTCTCGCGTCTCCGCGCCTCGCAGCAGCAGCAGCAGCAGCAGCGGCGGCGGCGGCGGCGGCGATGTAAGGAAGGGCGGGAGAGGGATGGAATGTCACGAAGAAAGAAAGAAACTCGGGGGGTTGACGTACCGGTCCGTTGATATCGGCAAATCCGATCACCGAGTCGGGTGTGTTGCTTGGGAGAGTGTTGGGAGGGCGAGGAGCGACGCCGAACGGAGGTGAAAAGGATAGTGGCGTGGAGAGTTGCGGATCGAGAACGGAGGAACGCGACCGAGAAGGAGGGGCTTCTTTTTTTTTTTTTTTTTTCCTTTTCGAGGAGAATCTGTGGTTGAGGAGCACTGATGAGATGAGGCGGCGCAACCGAACCGAGGGCAGGAGTGGTAGTGTAGTTGGGTTGGGTTGGGTTGGGTTGGGGGTGGAGGAGGAGGGAGAGGGGTGATGGAATGGGGAGGGAGAGTCAAGTTGAGCGGAAAAGGAGGTCAGGTCGGGGGGGGGGGGTAGGCGACTTACTGGGGGGGGTAGTTGAAGTGGTGGTAGGGAGGAAGGAGCTGTGGAGGGGGTTGAGTTGCGAACGACGAAGGAGCGGTGTGTTGTTGCTGTGGATCTGGTTGGCTGGGCGGGTAGCGGGAGCGGTGGAGGGGTCTCGGCGGGCGGCGGAGAATGGCGAGGGGGGAGCCAGCAGCAGGGAGCGTTCGACGGCGAGGCAATAAGACGTACTGGGGGCGGTGTAGACACGGCGGGCTGACGGGCAAGCAACGACGGGGTACGTAGCGGCACGGTAGCGGAGATACCAGAGCGATCCGGGCCGCTACGGCCGTCCGGGCTCCGTTCGCAGCTGCTCGACTTGGTGGCGGCGGGGCAGCGGCGGACGGCGGGTGGCGGGCGGCGGCGCGATCGTCGCTGCTGCGCCACTCCGCCACTTTCGCCGGCCGCGCGCGGCGGTGTGGCTGGCGTGTGCGGGCGGGCATGGCGCGGAGAGCCGGCGCGTGGCTGGCCGCCCGCATGCGGTGCGAGAGACTGCATCCGTCGTGGCAATCGCCGGCGCGTCGCCGAGGGCAGGCAGCCTCCCGCCGGCGCAATCTCGCCGGACAACGCCAGCGCGCCTCGTCGGGGCTTGCCGCGGAGTGCGGCCGATGCTCGTGCGCTTTCCGTTCCCCCGCATCCAGCAGTCCAGCAATCTCCGTGCTGCGCACAATCGCAATCTCGAGTCCGCCCCCCACCCGAATTGCACGTCGGTACGGCCACCTGCAATCTGCTCGCTCTGCGTCAACCAACCTGGCCAGCATGCGTCGTGCCGCTGCTTCAGCAGCATCGCCGGCACCATCTCCAGCAGCCCCGGCGTCGCCATCCAGCCCATCGCCGCCCGGGCGCCTGCGTCGCCGCTCCGCCGTCCGAAAACAAGCAGCGTGGCTCGGCTCCCCCGTCTGCAAATGCCCGTTCCGCGCGCCGATGCGAGGAAGGTCCGGAGATCCAACATCTATGTATCTGCCATACACATCATCTATGTATCTACATACACACACATCTATCTGGCCTGTGCAGCAAGACGCGGCGAGGCGGAGATGCCTGCCAATCACCCCCCCCCTCCTCCCCGTTCCCCGCCTCAAAATGAAAGAACGACGGACGGAAGAAAGAAAAAGTAAATCTTAGATTAATCGACGAAATTGAATGGGGAACGAAAGGTCGTTTGCAACCGCAATCGATCATCCATCGGTGCTGTGCTGTCCCCCGCATCGACCAACCTGGCCCGAGCACGGACGAGAGGCGCAACGCGAGAGAGAGTGTGTGTGTGAGTGAGTGAGTGAGTGAGTGAGAGTGCAAGTGCGAGTGCGAGAGAGAGAGAGAGAGAAGGAGCGAAACGGGGAAAAGACACATCACCTCGCATCGTCCAGCGGGCTGTGGGACCGGCCAATGGCCGCCAGGTGCTACCCAGCTGGATACTTGCCTGCACTGCACTCACCCCAGCCACGCGCCGCGAAACTCGGCAGCGCGAATCCCCCATTGGCCGCCTTGCGTTGCGCACCCCATGCCAGGCCTCCACGGGGAATCCTCATTCCCGGATATATATAAACAAGCCGCCCAAGCCACAGAGAGCGAGCCGAAACCAAAAGGCTGTATATACTATCTATACATACATACATACACATGCACACCTGCCCCCCCCCCGTGAGCCCAGCGCCTACGCTTTCCAGCCCCCGTTTCTTCCTGAGCCGACGGCCGAAACTCGAGATGTCACCGTCGGCGGGAGTACATACATAGGAGCAAAGGAGGAGGCTGGAGCTGACTCATTCGCATTCGAAACACGGCTAATATCTATACGTATGCGTCAATTGCCCGCGCCGGTAGGGAGCGGGGGGGGATGGTCACGGGTGCGGAACAAAGCAACGAGATGCAAAATCGCGCACAAAAAAAAACGGGCGTGTATGTAGAGTGTGCAGATATGGCAACGTACATAGACACATACTCTACATAAATACATACATACATACATAGATATGTATGTATGGGAGATACTTGCCACACGGAGTCAACGGAAATAAAAATAAAAAATAAAAAAACCGTCGAATCAAATGGCTCACTCAAGCCTCCGTCCAGTCAGACGGAGGGACCCCCCACGCCCGCAACCCGCCCATTCCGCTGAGCTCATGCGTTCGGATGTACAGCAATCCACTCTGCGTGCGATTCCTCCACTGAGCCGATCACATCGTTCCTCCATATCGTATGTACGTCCGCATGCTCTCGCCCAATCCGCACATCGGACCTTCGCCACGGGGGTACATACCTATTTTTAGCACCCACTCTCCTCAGCCGCGCGCGCGGCTGCGTTGTCCGCCCTGCCCTGCCGTGTCGCAAGGCTGCCGGCTACTACCTGTCTGCGTGGAGAAGATACATATCTATATATCCAGATGTGTGCATATACATATGTGCGTCGCGATGGCGGGCGTCGTGACTCGTGCGGGCGCGGCGGGGAGCGATCGTCTGCGCCGTGGTGCGTGCCGTGTGTGCGTGCATACCCGCGCGGTGCATATGGCGACGAGCCCGCCGGGGGGTGAGGCCGCGTGCGGCATTGCGGCAGTGCTCCGGCTATGCGGATGCGGCATGCCCGTAAATGTCTGTACCGGCCGAGACTTTTGGTGCACGCACCTGGGCCGACGTGCGAGCTGGTGATCGCCGTTCACGAACGGTCACTCGCGGATTGCGTTCTGCTGGGCCACACCCCATCGAGGGGCATTGTGCGCGGTGTATGGTGGAGGCTGCGGAGATCCGAACTTTTTGCCAACGGGTTCCCGATGTCTGCTATGAGAGGCGAGGGCTCCGGTCTTAGTTTTTCAAGGATGGGCGCCAGTGGATTGTCGTTGCCGATCTGCGAGCAACGACCTGCTCACGTCTCCGTTTCCGGGATACCGGTTGTGCCTTGTGGTCACGCAATCCGGGTTATCTACGCTATATCCGACAGAATCCCTCGGGAGCATATGCCCACGGCTCAGACACTCGGCAAGTTGGATTCTTACGTACAGTCTTGGAAACCTCCCGCCTCATTGATCGAAACACGGTTGAAGGAGACGTCGCAGGTGGAAATGTGCAGTAGCCTTCCGGGTTGCGGCTGCACTCGAGCCACCAATGACTACGGGGCTTTGTGAACTTCAATCTTTTCTCGTCAACCTTGAGATAGTTAATCACGAAGTACGAGCGCAGCGCTTGCGCCGCCCCGGATCATTGTATCGCGCCGCCGCCCCGTGCATTTGCTGTTGTGCTATCACGATCCATTGCTAATGTGCCGTCCAAGGCCTATGTGTGGATGTTGCGTTCGCGAGCCTCGGGAGGATCACGAAATATCATTCGCCCAAAATGTGGGGGTGAGGGGGGGTATCGTGTTAAATAGCCGATATATATGTTCTAGGACTTGACGCCACTGCTCTAGGCAGCGCGGCACGCGCTCTGATCAGGCGTACAGTATGACACATGACAACACTGGGCTGGAGGGGATCGCACTCGGAAGGTCGTCGGTGCTCTGATGGAAAGGCGGTCGGACCTGGGGCACCAGCAGACAGGCCAGCGAACCACAGCTGCTGGTTAGCCAGGAAGCCGACAGCGATTACCGGATGCAGCCGGAAAAGCAGTGTCTGGGGCGTGGAGTCCGGACTCAGACCAGTGGCCGCCCAGCTGGAAAAAAACAAACAGACAGAGACGGTCAGGCCTGTGGCTGCTCAGCTTGCCGCGGGGTGACCAAGCCGGAGACCGTGGATGCTGACTCGCTACAAGAGCACGAGGCCGAGGCCAAGGCAAAGGCGGAGCGTCCACGACCTGGCTCACCGAATTTTACGGATTGGTCACGACTTGACAGTGGCGCAACTGGATAATCGGTCGTTTGGAACCGTCTAGCCGGCCGTGCACCTGAAGTGGACGGGGGAACCCAGCTCACAGCCAAATGCTAGTGGTGTCCGTACAGGACCCAGACGGGGGGAAACATCTCCTTAGGTGCCGCCCGCACTGGAAACGCCACCAGAAAATCCTGTGGGGAGGCGGGTCCGAGCCCCGGCTGAGGAAGATGCACAAAGTGAGGTGTCGGAGTGTGAACTCTTGGAGAGGCAGCATAGGGCAGAGGCCGAGGAGGTGGGCCGAGAGGACAAGACTGCGAGCACGACAGGTCATCCGGGATCACTTGCGGCGAACGCCACCGAGACATGAGTAGCGAACTAGGAATGCTAGGGACAAACAGCCAACGAAGGCTGCACGCACGGCATGACAGCGAGCGGGACCCCGAACATGAGAAGCGCCGTAGCGCGACGACAGCCAATGCCGTACGCCGGGCGTGTCAGCGAACGAAACCACGAACATGGCGAGTGATCCAGGACTACCTGCAACGGGCGACACCGAGACACGAGCAGCGATCCGGTATCGCCAGTGACGACGATATCATGCCGGGCGTGATGGCGTTACGACGGGCACGACTAGTGGTTCAGGATCACTTGCGACGGATCTATTGTCTTTCTCCACGGGCCTACCTCTACACATCAGTGAACAGGCGCTGCGGCCATCCTCTCAAGACCCCGTACATCACGCGGAACCTGACGGGAAATACGCGCAGAGACGCCAGCCGAAACCGGGGAGAGAAGAATTACGTTGCCTGTCGAGTAAGGCAGGGTGTGCCGAAGTCAGGATCTAGACACAGAATGTTGAAAGAGCCGGTTCGAGATCCGGAACCTCCTCGCCGACGTGAGGTGCAGCCAGGCGGTACTGGACTTTCTCTCCGCCACGGATGTGGGAAGGCTAGTGCCGGCTGAGGAAGACGCAGACAGTGAGACGCCAGAGTGGGAGCTTCACGAGCGGAGGGAGCGGGAAGAACAGCGGAGGCCGGAGGCCGAGGAACTGGGTGCCGAGGACAAGGGTCTCAACAGTCCGGCCGGGCCAGTCCTGGCCTCGGCCTGGCCTGGTCTGCGAGACACAGTCCACGCTAGTCCACGGCCTGCGGGCTCACCGGCTTTTTTGGCGCCGGCCTGGTCTGGACCGGGTCAGCCGGCGGGCTGGGAAAACGAGGGAGATCTTATGATCCACTAGATAGCGTCTTTCCATATTTTGGGCGGCGAGTGGGTTTTCAAGTTTTCGACTACAACTAAACCATTACTGGAAGCTCTCGGCATCCACCACAACAACAGATATAAGGTCGTACATACCCTGTAGAGCACTGAAAATATAAGGCGAACGAGATCGTCCGAGAATTCTGTTGGTTGGAGAAGAGATGGTGGAGTTGTGAGGGAAATCAGTTCCGCATTTCTTGGGCTGTGGTGGGTTTTCGAGTTTGGGCTGCACCTAGTTAACCTGTTACTGGGAGGTTTCGGCCGCCAACACAACAACAGAGAGAAAATTGAGCATGCGCGGAAGAGCACCGGGAAGATAAGGCAAACAAGATCATTTAAAAAATATATTGTTAATTGGAGAAGAGATGGTGGAGCTGCCATGTGTGACAAAAAAAGTTTTAACCGCTAGCGTTGGCCCGCGGGCGCCCGCCGGCCGACCCGGGTCAAGGCAGTCCGGCCGCTGGCCCCATCTAGCCGGACTGGGTCATCAGAAATCCGGGCCCAGACTGGACCGTCCCAAAAGCCCGCGGGCTGCCCGCGGGCCGGCCGGACTATTGAGACCACTGACGGAGACAACATAGACGCAGTCGGCATTGGCCACCCGAAGGCCTGGGAACCTAGCACAGTCACAGACAGTAGCCTTTTGAAGTAGCTATGCATGTATTAGCTGCGTTGAGTTGCGCTTCACGTTTTGAAGCAATGACCACCGTTGCAGGACTTTGCTGGTAGGCGGGTCATCGCGTTTCACTCGTCATGGTCGCGTAAAATTTAATCACGTGACCCACTCGCTTCCAGGATGCTGACGAACCCCCCCCCGCCCCCCTGTTACTGTCTCGTCGCCCCGCTTCGAGCGGGGGGCGGGGGGGGGGGGGGGGGGGGGGGGGGGGCGGGGGGGGGGGGGGGGGGGGGGGGCGGGGGGGGGGGGGGCGGGGGC
>Ga0307508_10002554_pt1 | contig 19167 bp, 18 predicted proteins | sample 9_EM_MG_FD_203089 | JGI IMG/M metagenome (GOLD analysis project Ga0307508, IMG submission 203089) | Populus trichocarpa ectomycorrhiza microbial communities from riparian zone in the Pacific Northwest, United States - 9_EM | ecosystem: Host-associated > Plants > Roots > Unclassified | place... | reverse complement strand
TGTTTTTTTTTTTTTTTTTTTTGTTGTGTGTTTTTTTTGTTTTTTTTTTTTTTTTGTGGGGGGGGGGGGGGCGCCCCCCCCCCGTGGACAAGGAGATTGCATAGTAGAGTTGGAGCAAACATGCAGTCTGTTCTTATTTCTTTATTTGCAGATGTCATAAGTTCTTAGAATAAGATATACATAAAAGACAATCAGCTTGGATACTTGATACTCGCAATTGGAAGTTTGAAGCTCTTGTCTTTCCTTTTCTAAGAAAGGGGAGGGGTTCTACTACTTTTTTGGGGATAGCACTGGAATCTTATGTGATAAATTTCTTTTTTTCCCCGGGGCAGTTTCTGATCTGCTGGTCTCCATGTGGGATCTCATTGTTTTTTCAGAAGCAATTGTTCATAAGATAAAACCAGATTAGAAATTAAGGTTGTAAAACTACCCATTATGGTTTTCTCTAAGGTCCTGCATCCTGGAGGAAGTGTGGTTTAGCTATCCACAGAGCAGAATCTGTTTCTTTGCGATATTATTCTGTGCAGAGATGTAATGAGATTAGAAATTGGGGTCATGGATGCTCTTGAAATGGTATTGACTAAACATATTTGGTGTTTGAGAATTCATGAGTACATCAGAACAGTCTCTTAATTTTTGTTTTCTTCCATGAATGCACTATTCATGCCTATGCCAAATCAACTGTTTCTTATTTTCAGTGGTGATGCATGCTATTTTCTGCATTGAGTGTTTTAGTTCTAGTATTTTTGGCGCCATTTTTATCCCATCTCTTTCACAGGTCAAAGAGGTGACTCCAGCAGCTAGGAGAAGAGATGCAAGACTGTCCTTTGCTTTTGTATATCCTGATAAAAATGGTCGTTTTGTAGTACGAGAGGTTAGTTCTCTCTGTGCACTGTGTATGCGAGGATATTTTTTCTTTTTCTTTTTTGATTCATATATGCTGAATGCACAAGCCATCTCCTATCGCCTCCCCCATCTTTCAAAAGCTTATGGTGACATCAACCCATGGCTTGTGCAAAAGCATCATTTCAATGTTCTTTGGCTACAATCATGTTTGTCATCTTTTCTCGATGGGTATCACCAAGAGTAAGAACAAATCATGCTATTTTCCTTGTTTCATTTCAGTGCTATCATCCCAAAAAATTATATGTGAAGATCTCATATCACATTTATATGTTACATGACCCCTTTTCTCCAGAGTCAGTTTATGTCCTTGTATTTCATTTTTGCATTTAAGCAGCTGTTGGATGGGTGAATATAATCTTAATATTCATTTTAGCATTATTAATGCTTGCCTGCTGTCCTGCTTGAGGTATAATGAGACCTGCTGTAAAGTTCTATTTTCATCTGATTGTGAATTCTACATTGCTTGATGAAGGTGGGCAAGACCAATTCTCATAGAAATGGGAAATTCGATGACAACAAAGCATTGGCTCAGCTTGGCTTCCAGGTAAACCAAGATGGCCCTCTCTCACAAACTGTATCATAACCATATTTGAATGTCACTAACTTGTATTTCACTTATGCAGATTGGGGATTACTTGGATGTGGCAATTTTTTAGAGTCTCTATTATGTCAAATTGAGGTAATTAGGTTGCACATTGTTTTTTTTTTTTTTCAGTAGGCTTGAGGTGCATGGGATGAGCAGCAGGACCTAACATCTGCTTATTTTGTATTATCAGAAAGGGATGGATAGACAGTGGACTAATAACCATCGTATGCAAAGAGCTTCAACATTTTTGGTTGGACAAGATGGTATGTAGGGTAATTTGAAGAATAAATGACAGAATTTGTGCTCTACATCACATCTACATCTTATTCCGCCATGTTCGGCGGTACTCCGAGTGTTTAGGCTTTAGAGATCTGTGAATGTACCAGGAATGAGGTTTTAATTCATTTTCTTTTTTCCTTGGTTTTAATTCCACTGTGTTCTGGATTTAATCTTGGCATAAACGATTGGATCTGCTTAAAGGTCAATAATTACACCTCAGAATGGCTACCCTGTCCAGAATCCTACAGGCTTACCAGCTAGGAAAATGCTTTAGAGATTGAAAATGATGTGTTGTTAATGAGCTTGCTCTACTTTACATGCCGAGAATTATTTTGACTAAAAATTTGTCCAACGATTGGGCAGCTGATGCCTGTTGTCCAGTTACGCAGTCTTTTAAAATCCAGATGCCTGTGAAGGCTAGCTATTTATGCATGATATTCAATGTAAGTCGTTATCATCGTGCATGATCTGGAAGTTCAAGATATTTTATGATTTTTGAAAAGTATGTTTTTAAGGTCTTGTTTGCAGGAAAGTGTTTTTCTATAAAGTACTTTCCTAGCTCTTTCATGTTTGATTATATTATGAAAAACTGGGTACTGAAGTTTCCTGTTTTAAGAAAATCAAGAAAATAATAAGTTTTAGATGGAGAAAAGTGTTTTTCGCAGAAAATATTTTTAATAAAAGATTTAAAAACTAAAATGGTACAACTATTTATTATTTTTATATATAAAAATAATAATATATTAATAAAATTTTGAAAATATAATATTATTAAAAAAATAACAAATTACTAGTATATTTATATAGGAAATAATATATTAGGACATATTAATACACAAGTATATTAATTTGATATATTATTACTTATAGCACTTTAATTTAGATACTATTACTAAAAAATATATTTGAATACAAAATATGTTATATTATACAATAATCATATATTTTAAATCATATAAATTGTGTTATAAAATTAGGATATCATAAAAAAGAAATTTATTATCAATGTTCTACAAACACTAAATTTTTTCTTATAAAAATAAAAACTGTACTGTTTTAAAAAGATAGTAACTCAAAAATGTGTTATTTATCAACTTTTATAAATATACATGTAATGAAGTCTATAAAATGATTTTTATCGTATTTTTTATTTAAACATTAGAAAATAATTTATTTTTTCATAATTTATTTTTTATGATATTATCAGATATCAAAACATAATTTATTTTTCAGCAATTTAAAAAATACTTTTCGAAATAAAATTATTTTTTCACAGACATCTAAGGTAAAGAAAACAATTATTGCAGCAGCAGCGTTTATTTCAAAATTCATTTTTTATCCATTAACAAAATGTGGTTTTATTAATCATTATTATTCATTCAATGGCATTCTTGAAGTCTTGGATTGTTTGGAAGGACTTTCAGTAAATGATATTTTTGAAGTGTTAGATTGGTTTTATGATTTTTTATTAGATTGTACTTTTGAAGTCTTGGTTGGTTGAGGGGATTTTTTATTTGTTGCTATATTTTGTGTTTATATTTAAATCTTTATTTTTTTTGTAGCGATTATATTTAAATGATGTTTTATTTAATTTACGTTTGAGAGAGGATGCCTTTTCTGACAATGAAAATTGATGTTATTGACATTCATGTGTTTAGAATGGCAGTGGTTAACTCCAACATGGTAAAAAAAAAAAGCTTGCATGGGCTTAGATTTGTGACCCATTCGATTTGTTTTTTTTTTTTTTAATTATTATTATTATTATTCTAAGTTTTGGTTTCTCTTGGAATTAATCATTACTTTTCGTATAAGATTGATTAGAGAATTTTGGTACTATTATATGCATTTTATTTTATGAAAATATGATTTTCCTTCAATGGAATAAAAGCTTGGGATTTTATGATATAAGAAAATTAATATCATGCAATCTACAAGTGTGTGCGTCTCTTTGTATAGAGAAATTATGGTCAACCCATTGCCCAACAATTTAATTATTCAACTATTGTTTTTATTTTTATGTTATTACTATTTTTAATTTTACCATTCAATTAAACATTTATTTTTATTTTTTATGTTAATTTTGATCTTTATTCTTTTGATTTTTTTGTCCCTTTGCAAAATTAATTTTACCTTTTAATTTCACCATTCAATCAACTATAAAATTTATTTTCGTTATAATTTCGATCTTTATTATTTTAATTGCTATTTTCTTGAATTCTTTTGTATAATTGAATTTTTTTTTTCAATATTATCCTTTAATATTTGATTAATCGGGAATTAGACTTCATGGTTCTTGGCTCTTATATTTGAATGATAACTATTTTATAATAGAATTGGTGTGTACATGTTCGTATTTCTTGATATATTATCTTTGTATTTTTATCCATTGTAGCGTATTCACTGTCTTTTATTCCAGAACTCAATCCAAGATTAGGCTATCAATTATTGGCTCATCTATTTGAATGTTGATTATTGGATAATATAATTGGTGGTTACACATTTGTGTTTCTCAGTATTATTTCTATCTAATATTGGTTGTCCTCTATATATATATATATATATATATATATATATATGACAAATACATTATGTTAAATCCAATATATGTTTTTTTTCCGAAGTAAGGATTAGACTATTTTCGTGTCTAAATCCAAAATCACTTTTTAATATAAATTTAAAATAAAAATCTTAGATTTAGGTAATTACAAGAATAACAAACACATATCATTTTAAAATAAATAACAATTCAAACTTATCTTATATAAAATTATATAAATGAGGTGATAATATTTTTCATTTTATATAACTACCTAGCAACTAACTAGCTCGTATCCAACCCTTTACCTAGGGCTTTTAAAACATCATAACTAAGAGCATAGTCAAGTAATCAACCATTTCTCATTGGTGTTAAAAAATACATAACCAATTAGATAAAGAATAAGAAAAAATCTAGATTACTTCTAGAGTAATTACTAATATTTATTCTAAATAAGCACAAAAATAAAAAGAAAAGGTAAAAAAAAATTAGGTAAAAATATTATGATAGATGGGATATGATTTTTATTTATTTATATAAAAGTAAATATTAAAAATTATTTTAAGAGCACTCTAATTTTTTTCAAAAAAATAGTACTGTTAGCGTCGGTGTTGGCCGTTGGGTCCCAGAGTGAGAAAAAGGAAGATCCGGCATCCCGATGAAAAAACGACATCGTAGTCCCACGCGCACTCTTATTATTATTATTACTACCATTTAATCTTTCTCAATATAAGGGGAGAGAAGAAGAAAATGAAATAATTACAGAGCCTCCTCCTCCGCGTTAAGAAACGAAAATTAGATTAGATACCCAGCGAACAGAAAGAAATCTAAAGCTCTCCCTCTGCTCTTCCTCATGTACTGATAATTTCCTTTTTAATAAAAAAAATAAAATTGACTTCACATTTTCCTTAATAATAATAATAGTATCAAATCACTGCATTTCCCTTCAATGACACGCTTTCTCTTTCTCTTTCCTTTTTATGTGTTTTTTTTTATAGGTTTTGATAGGAGGCAATGGCGTTGAAGCGGGGATTTTCAATTTCCGGCTTGAACAAGAACCGACGTGGTGGATCTAGATTGCCGATTGTAGTCGTGATATTCTTCTGCGTTTTGTCTCCGTTGATTTTCTTTGTCGGTCGAGGGCTCTATACAACAAGCTCTTCTACTGGTTAGTTTACCAGATCTTTATTTTATTTCTTAATTTTTTTATGAAAAATTATTTTTAGTTTTATTGCTAAAAAAAATAAAAATAAAAATTCCAATTCCAATTCCAGTTATGAATACTTTTTAGGTACTTTAGTGGCATTGAGTTAATAGCTAGTGTGCTTTATTAATTAAGCTTTGGCTTCGGTGCTTTGCATTCATTAATGTTGCTATGCAGATCAAAATTTGAATGCAGTTGGTTCCGGTAAGCAGGTAGATACTGTTCTCCTCTCTTTATCGTTATTTTTAGATATGATGATCTGTTTGTCTGTGTCACATTGTGTAAATCTAAAAAAAAGCTGGTGGTTGGTTTGGTGTAGCATTTGAATTGGAGAGAACGGCTGGCCTTGCTACATGTGAAATCGATTTTCTCAAAAGAGGTAAGTACAGATTGCTCATATTTTAATTGGAGATTTCGTGTATTTTAATTCACACACATATATGTGATGGTTGATAGGTTTTTGTTTTACTTTTCAATCACATGATGTGCTAATCAGAGCAATCTCTTTTTAGGTCATTGATGTTATCACATCCAGCACAACTGATTTGGGACCTTTGAGTCTTGATTCTTTTAGAAAAAACAATTTGTCTGCCTCGTGGAAAGTTATTGGCATAGATTCTTCAGTCGAGGATAATGCTGCTTCTGAGGTGAGGATGACTCATGACTGTCATGCTTTGCTTGAATCTCTTGCTAGATACTATGTTGTGTGCACCATTTTTTGTAAGTCTTATGTCAACTTGTGATTGCTGATTATTTGTAAGTTTGGATTTTCATTGCTTTTTCAAAGCCAAACCAAACAGCTACAGTGGTCAAGCAGGAAGCACCTAAGGGAAAAGAAGACAACATTTCTGGTAGATATGATTCTCTAACCAGATATTTTCATATGGTTCTTGCTTAAGTGCTAATCTGGTCTTCTTCTGTCTGTCCCCTGCAGATGATGATTCTCGATCTGGTGACACACCTGCAAAACTAGCTCGTAGGGTAATTATCTTTCCTGGATGCATTATCCGGTTACTATGTTTCCTTTCCTCACTTGCCTTAAGATCCATATCCCTGAACTAGGAAAATATTGGAGTTATCAAATTATTGTTTAGTTTCTGAGCTGTAAATTTTGTTTCTCTTGAGAGTTTATGCAGCAATTGAGGGAGAAACGACGTGAAAAGCGTGCTGTGGAGTTATTGCGCCAAGATGATGAAGCGATTGCAAGGCTTGAAAGTGCCGCCATTGAACGCTCAAAATTAGTTGATGGTGCTGTTTTGGGCAAATACAGTATATGGAGGAAAGAAATGGATAGTGAGAACTCTGATTCAACAGTACGCTTAATGCGTGATCAGATGATAATGGCAAGGGTGTATTTGAGTATTGCAAAGATGAAACGCAAGCTTGACTTGCTACAGGAACTTCAGACTCGGATCAAAGAGAGTCAGCGTGTCCTAGGAGATTCTTTGGCTGATTCTGATCTACATCCGAGGTAGAACAGTATTGGTTGTCACTGTCCTTTATTGTGCTTTATAATCTACAGCTCTTTCTTCTTTTATGTTGATGGTTATGACAGTGTCTTAAAAAGGATATTATGTTGTATGCTTGATTTATGTTTAGTGCGCCTGAGAAGATAAAAGCTATGGGCCAAGTCCTGTCAAAAGCAAGAGAGCTATTGTATGACTGCAAGTTGGTCACCGGAAAGCTGAGAGCAATGCTTCAAACTGCAGATGAACAAGTTAGGAGCTTAAAAAAACAGAGCACATTCCTTAGTCAGTTGGCCGCCAAAACAGTTCCAAATGGAATCCATTGCTTGTCTATGCGCCTAACAATTGATTACTATCTCCTTCCTCTTGAGAAGAGAAAGTTTCCTAGAAGTGAGAATTTGGAAAATCCAAATCTTTACCATTACGCTCTCTTCTCTGACAATGTCTTGGCTGCATCAGTTGTTGTCAACTCAACCATCATGAATGCCAAGGTGATGCAGACATTTTTTATTTTGTGAGGTCGATACTGTTCATTTCCCAAAATTGAAAAACAATAAAATCATTCTCGGCTATTTTTCCTCTAAGAATTTATTCCTCAACTAACTTTTTTTTCTGAAGAAATTCTTAGTTCAAACTCTATTCATTTCTGGGATTTGGATGCAAGCTGCTTGTTTCGCTAATATGCTTCTTGGTTGCACCTACAGGATTCTTCCAAACATGTCTTTCATCTTGTTACTGATAAACTTAACTTCGGAGCGATGAATATGTGGTTTCTACTGAATCCTCCTGGAAAAGCTACTATCCATGTTGAAAATGTAGATGAATTCAAGTGGCTTAATTCCTCCTACTGCCCAGTTCTGCGTCAGCTTGAATCTGCTGCAATGAAAGAGTATTACTTCAAAGCAAATCATCCAACTTCTCTCTCATCTGGCTCTTCAAATCTGAAGTATCGGAACCCTAAGTATCTTTCAATGCTTAACCATTTGAGGTTCTATCTCCCAGAGGTCTATCCCAAGTTGGATAAGATCCTGTTTCTTGATGATGACATTGTTGTGCAGAAGGATTTAACTAAATTGTGGTCAGTGGATCTACATGGAAAAGTGAATGGTGCAGTGGAAACCTGTGGTGAAAGTTTTCACCGGTTTGACAAGTACCTTAACTTTTCAAATCCTCATATTGCCAAAAACTTTGATCCAAATGCTTGTGGGTGGGCATATGGGATGAATATTTTTGATCTTAAGGTGTGGAAAAAGAAGGATATTACAGGAATATACCACAAGTGGCAAAACATGGTAAGTTGTTGAAACCCTAGTTTTTTTCGTGCTTTGTTGTGCTCTCACTACACATGTTTTTGTTCATAACATTCTTAAAATTAGTTGTTGTGGAGAAATTTGTCTATTTAAAACCTGCATTTCATATTTTTGGCACTGCTTTACCTAATTATATTTTCAACCAAAAGAGGTTAAAAAAGATGTTTTTATTTTTCCTCTTCAATCATCGAAGTAGTGGCATGTGGGTACAGTTACTGTTTGAATGGACTAAAGGTGAACATGCTCTGTTTTAGATAGTCGAGAAGTAACTGCTGTGTGATTTAGTATTCTGATTTCCGTTTTTGATTTTTTTGAATTTCAGAATGAAGATAGGGTACTATGGAAGCTTGGGACGTTGCCTCCAGGGCTGATTACATTTTATAATTTGACAAATCCTCTTGAGAAGACATGGCATGTGCTCGGATTGGGTTATAATCCAAGCATTGATAGGTCAGAAATTGAAAGTGCAGCTGTTGTCCACTATAACGGTAACATGAAGCCTTGGCTGGAGTTAGCAATGACTAAATATCGACCATATTGGACCAAGTACATCAAGTATGATCATCCATACCTTCGAAACTGCAACCTAAGCGAGTGAGCTTATAAAATGCCATGAAGGTACAGCCAGGTTCTCTCTCCCCCCTCCATCTCTGTAGTTGAAGGAACAGTTAATTGATATAGCTCAAGAGGAATGTGGTTGAATTTTCTGTGCTGCATTTCCTTCTTCTATCCCTGATTGATTATTCTTTTCTAGTAATTCATTAAATTTGTAAAGCTCTATGTGCTTTTGATCTGTAAAGAGAACCCTTCACAAGGCACTAATTCTCTGTCTCTTGTGTTTCTTCGTGGCTTTGTTTAATTTGGACAGGAGTAGTAACCGTCATACAAATGAGAATTTTCTTTATTCTGTTAACAATGGCTAATTTTTGTGCTGGGTTTTCCTTTCAATAACTCTTGAATTTATTGTTAATTTGTGCCCTAAGGGCTCGAGAAAGGAAGTTCTGCAAATTGGTCGAGTATAACCAGATTGCTTTGAAGTGATACAGTTTCTTCTTCACATGCTTTCTTGTCAGTGACAAAATTGTTATTATATTGTATTTAATGATTAAAAAGCTCTTATATTAAATAAAATAAAAAAACCCTAGCCGCTGTCTCCGTCACTCATCTTCAGCTAAAATAGATTAGTTGATCTCATATTTTGATCTTTTTTGGGCTTGTTTGATGAAGGTCAAACCTAGTCCAATGGGGTTTGATTTGACCTGACTGAGCTCGCATTAAGCTTGGTTTGACTCCTCCTAAGCTCGGTTTAATAGAACAACTTGGTCTTCTCCTTCTCTTTATTTTCCCCCCTTTTTTCTCTTTAATTTATTATTATTATTATTATTATTCATGTCAACTACCTATATGTCAAGGAGAATGTCATGCTGTACAAACTACACCTCATCTATGCTTTACCTGCACCATTTAGCTACAACGTAAAACATACGTATAAAGAGTTATGCTTGTTTTAGCTATTTATAATTCATAATAAGTTAGCTTTTGATATTTTTTCTTGAGGGTAAGCTATATAAACAAGGTAAAATGAAGAAGAAGAGAAATATTCTCATTCACAACTATATATTTGTAATTACTTTCTTTATATTTTTTTTATATATAACAAAACACCCTTCAAATACTACAATGACTTGGCTATCAAAGTGTTATTTTGCAGGTAACACCCACATCTCTGCCCCAATAGTATCCGCAAAGAGAGCTCAGATCTAAATGATGTCTTTTTGAGTATCGATTTCCATACTATATTACATATCAAAATATCTAGTAGTTGAAATAATTGATGACTAATTGGGTTTTGTTATTTACAAAAAGGAAGAGAGGAGAGCACAAAGACCAATAAAGGGGAAAGGGAAAGAGAGGGAGAGGCAAGAAATAATAGGGTTTGGTTAATAATCTAAAAATTAGGTTTGGTTATTTATAACAAAAGAAACAATTTTAAATATAAGTTGAGGCTAAAATTTCTAGGGCTTTTTAAGAGATAAACTTGAATTTTTGATCCAATTTCATATATAATACATAAGAAAGTAATTTAGTTATTTCATTCAATCTGAATTATTGGGTGAAAAAATAACTAAACTACATGAAATAAAGTATAATTATCCTTAATTTTATAATATTAACATTACAAGTGGCAAAGCATAATAGGCAAGTAAAGTTTTGGTCAAGGAGAAAAAATTAGCATGTTTTTTCAAACAATAAACTAGTCCTATACTTGTGCTAGACTGCAAGTAGAATTTCAAATTAATTTCTAAAATAAAAAAAGGAAGCGCCTGAGTTATGGATGCATTTCTAGGTTTCATGGAGTTTTTTAAATTGAGAAACAAAAAGATGTTGTTTGTGCTAAATAAAATAAATTATAAAAATAAATGAATTGATAAATTAAAAAACAGTTGTTAATGCTAATTAAATACTAAAGCACAATGCTAATCTTTCTAGTAAAAGAAAAAAATTAGATGCACATACAAATATTTTCTATTGATTTTTCCTTTTCTTTTATATGTTTTTATTTATTTTATCTTTGAGATTAATTATTCTTGCTAAGAATAAACACTTATGTTTTTTTTATAGATGTATAATGTAGATACAACTTGTTTATATAAAAATAATAAAGAAAAAAAATATAGAAAAATTATAATAATCTCTTTAAAGCGTTATGAAATTTAAGAAACAACTGAAAATATTAATTTCTATTTAAAAAAAATTAAACTAAACAATTTTTAAAACAATAAGAGAGAATATTAATTAATATTTAAATAAAAAAAATAAAAAAATATTGCTAGGCCTTGCAGGTTAGGCCATGCATATGGCCAACCATAAAAAGCCCATGCTATAGTTTTTTTTTCCTTCTAAATTAGTGACAGGTCTTAAGCTATGGTATATGACATGTTTCCTACCAAATAATTTTCTGATTATTAGAAGTGATTGAAAAAATCGGATCTGATTTTTGGACACCAAAAACATATTTTTCATTTATTTTAACTTGGAAACACTTGAAAAACACTATTAGAATCTCAATAAAATCATTTTCAACCCTAAAAAGCTCTTCAATCACTCTAAAAAACAAAATAAATAAATAAATAATTTTTTTTACAAACATTGATCTATTTTTTTCAATATGGTTAAATGATAACACTATCTCCATTGAACTCATAAAAAAGACGATTCTATTGATACCAAGATCATCTTTTTTGTAGTTAAAAGTCAGAATGTGACAATTCAAGCATTTTTTCTATTCTCAATATTTTTCAGTGACTTTCTCTTTCTTCTCTCAGCATGTAAGGACTAAAATGAAAAAAAAAATTAGAATCAAAATATGAATTGTTAAAATAACAAGGATCAAATAATAAATAACCTAAAACTTAAAGGGGACAAAGCTAAGTTTTCCACGCCAAAATCTAAATGGGCCTGTATTGTTTTTTGTTTTGTTAAAGTTGGTCCTCGTTTTATTTATTTTTTATGACAACCTAAAGTCATATTTTAGAAATTGATTTTTAATTTATTTTAGAATATTCCTCGACACTTTACACATGCAAAAGCATGCAATTTGAAAGAAATCTAAATGCATAAAACATGCTATTGGAGCATAAAAGGATGAGATTGCAAAGAATCTAAATGCATTTTTTTTTCTGTTATTATTTCAAGTTGGGCTTTAACTTGGTATGTAAAGTGTAATATAGTTGCAAAGGTTTAAGGTAATTTAATTTTTTTCTTTTACCAAATTAAATCATGGTAACTTAATATACGCCATGGAAGAGAAATCATGGTCTTCTTCATGAATCGTTTCAAAAGCTGAGTACGTACGGGTGTTGTACCGAGAGGCATCAAGAATCACAGATCAACTTGTGACCGAAGCCCAAAAATAAATTATTTTTTAATTAATTATAGTGAAAACAAGTAGTTAAAAAATTAATTAATGTCAAACGCATCAGATACCTGAAGGTTTAACTGTCATATTCTGATTCCCATGTCTTGCACAGACAGCCTTTTTAATCCAATTCCATTAAACCTAATTCCTTTTCTCCTGCATCTTCCAAATATCCAATATCGAAGTTGGCATCTTTTCTCTGCTCCCCGGCCATTATTATCTCTCCCATTAGCAAATTAAGAAGCTACCCATGCACGGAAATGTGGGGGCGAAAAGGGTTTTGATGTTTTCGGATCAAATTTATGTGAATATATAACAAGTAAGTTTGTCTTGAGAATCTTCTTGTCTGAACGTGTACAGTAGAAAGTCCATGTTCATAGGGTCCTGTTGATATAGCATGGCCTTGTTTTGCAGATGTGCTCCATCTTTTTGTTAGCCAGTATCTGTTTGGCAAACCTTCTTCTTTGTTTGCTTTTTATGTAATATTTTATTATTGTGATAACAGTTGCTTTTTAAAGTATTTTTTACTTGGAAATATATTAAAATATTTATTTTTATTTTTAAAAGTCCATTTTTCACATCAATCTATCAAAATGATCCAGAAACATATATAAAAAATAATTTTAAAATTTAATAACACGTTGTCAGCCGCTAAAACAAACACAGCCTCAGAAAAATTAACCTTGTTCAAATTAATAAAACATCTAGCAATTGCACACATGTGCTTCAGGGCCTACAACTTGTGGAGAAGAAAACGATGCTGTCCTCGAGTAGGAGAGTATTGGTAAAGAAAACAATAATCTATCAAATGAATCTACATAAGATCTTCCAATCAAACTTGAGGATCTTAACTATATTTGTTTTGATTGACATTTCTTAACTTAATTATTTTATGATTTCAACGTCCCACACCTGTATCTGATCCAAGTAAAATTGAATAGGGTTTTTATCTCTTATTTTTACACTTTCCAAACTACGTAAAAACTCAATTCAATCTGATTAGGCGAGGTTGAAAATACCTAACTCATATCAGTATCCTCTGCTAATAACTTGCGTTTCAGCAGGCCTTGGTGGGAGTTATAGCCAGAAACGAATATGGAAGACGCTTTTATCTATGGAAACCACTGTATAGCCAAAATAGGTGATCTTCACATGCACGCTGTCCAAGATTTGATTATTATTGGTCAGCACTTATACATTGTGGTCCTTCTCTTTGTCGGGGAACAAATCCATCTATATATATATATATTCTTAATTAATTATGAACTTTTCAAAAGGGTTTATGATTATGATTTGATTCAACTCCTCCACAATTTCCCAACTCCAACATGTTTAGTGCGAGCATGAAAAATAAAATTAATAGATAAATAAGTAGCACCCAAATTATCATATCAAAATACCATCAACAAAGAGTTGTTTCCAATAGGAGCAGGAAAAACATGAAGATATGAAAGCAAAGAGCAAAGCCATAAAATCTCAGTAGCACCATCAACAAGAGCCTTATATTCTACTTCAGTCGATGACCGAGACACTCTTCATTGCTTCCTTGATTTCTATGAAATAGGTGTATTGTTGAAATACACTAAGTAGCCACTAATGGATTTTCTATTATCAACACTGCCAACCCAATCAACATCAATATAACCATGTAGAGAGAATGAAGAACTTCGAGTAATATGCAAATTATAGGAGCTTGTACCCTTAAGATAACGTAAGATAAGTTTGACAAGAGACCAATGACCATCGGTAGGAGAATGCATAAATTGACATATCTTATTAACAACATAACATATATCTGGTCGAGTAAAAGTGAGATATTAAAGGGTATCAACAATCTGCCGGTATCATGAGGGATTATAATACAACGACGAGAAGCCAAAAAACAACTTTGAAGAGGAGGAAACAAATGTGTCTATAGGTTTACAGGAAGACATACCGGCTCAATGAATGATATCAAGGGCATATTTATGTTGTGTAAGCACAAGTCTCATAGAGGTGTGTTTGACTTTAATTACCAAAAAATAGTGCACAAAGCTTCTAAACTCAATAAGTGAATAAAATGTTTAACCATAACTGAATTACTACTAGTAAACAAGAGGTCATTCACATACACAAGTAAGTAAAACATATCACTATCCACATATAGAATAAACAATGAGGTATCAAATGTAGATGCATGAAAACTAAGAGAAAGAAGATAATCACTAAGCCTAGTATACCATGCCCGAGAAGCCTATTTCAAATAGTATATAGACTTGTGAAGACAACAAACATGAAAATATAGAGAATGATGAGAGAAGCAAGGTGGTTGCTCTATATACACCTCTTCTTGAAGAACTCCATTCAAGAAGGCATTATAAACATCAAGATAATTAATGAACCATCCACGAGACTTCATAATAGTACGTGCTAACCTCATAATGACAGGCTTAAAAACTGGACTAAAGGTCTTCAAATAACCAATTCTTTTTTGCTGAGTAAACCCTCTAGTAATGAGACGAGCCTTGTATCTTTCAATACTGCCATTAACTCACCATTTAATTTTATATGCCTAACAACTACCAACAACATTCATAGATGAACAATAGGGAACAAGAGTCCATGTACCATTGGAGTGCAAAGCTCAAAGTTCATCTTCAATACCCTGCTGCCATGCAAAAAATTTGATAGCTTAATTGAAGGTAAAGGGATCCATGTCAGGAGAAGAAGTAAGTAGAGAATTAAAAGACAATGACATATTAAGATTAACATATTTGGGTGCCCGTGGCCGAAGGATCATGTGATGCAATTTAGAGGGTAGTGTTGTAAGAACTGGAGTACTGGCCAGAACCTGCTGCAAATTAAAGTAAGAAAAGTCAATAACCAAATTCAACTTGGGAGGTGAGCTAGGGGAGGGAGAACCCGATGCTAGACTAAACTATAGTAAAAGAAAGACCACAGATGAAGAAGGAGACCTAAACTGAATGAGAGTAGTACTTGGAGAAGCAGAAACCACACCTATCAAGAAAAAAAAGAGAAAAATTGAGATGGGGTATCAAAACTATTGCTCATTGGAAGAAGCTGAGAAGATGGAGGAATTATGTGGTCTATCAACATGTTAGAAGAGGTAGAAAGTTATGGTAATGAATTGGCCGTAAGGTGTGTTATAACTAGTACAACAGAGATGTTAAAGGTGTAAGTCATCGATGAGGAATATGAACTAAGATCTGGGGTTGTGGTAGACATAAGAAGAGGCAGATGTGATAAAAAACAAGTCAAAACTAGTAGAAAGGTGGTCACAAATAGGGAAGGCATAGGTGGTGTCTGTTCAGAACATGAAAAAAACATATTTTCATAAAAGTGAACATGATGTGCAATGTATATTTAATCAGAAGACAAATCAAGATATTTATAACCTAAATGAGATGTATTATAACCAAGAGACAAACAAGGAGCAGAATGAAAAATCGAGCTTATGTCTATTATAGGGACAAAGTTAAGGAAAACACAAACACCTGAAAATACAAAGAAAACTATAATCAGGAGAAGATTTAAATAGACTTTCAAATAGTGTGCGACCATTGAGAACAATAGTTGGCATACGATTAATTAGATAGATAACTTTTTCAAATGCATAACTCCAAAATTTTAATGGAGCTTGACATTGACCAAGAAGCATAAGACGAGTTTCAACAATATGACGATGATGACACTCAACAATGCCATTTTGTTCACGAGTATAAGGAAAAATTAGCCTATTATGAATGCCAATACTTTTATAATAAGTGTTTAACTTCCTATATTCATCACCCGAATCAGTTTAAATCGATTTGATTTTAGTGGAAAATTTCCTTTCAACAAGAACTTAAAATTATTGGAAAATAGTAAAGACATCAAATTTCAAAATCAATAGAAAAAACCAAATGTACTTAGTATAAGCATCTACAAATATCACAAAATAATGATAATGTAACAGCCCAGCCCAACATGCTGTATATTGTCCGCTTTAGGCCTTACCGCCTCACGGTTTTGTTCTTGGTGACGCGAGCCCACTTCTGAGCCTGACACCCCAAAACGCGTACAACATGTTAGCAACTAGCACTACTAATAAGGCCAGCAACCAACTCCTTACCCGCCGATGTGAGATATTACAGATAAACATCGATTGAGAACATAAGCAAAAGTCCCCAAACATCACTAAATACAAGTCATAGAGGAGCAATAATTTTATGACCTATAAGTCCTATAGACAGATGTGATGATTTGCCTAGAGAACAAGATGGACAATTTAAAGTGAACATTTTTTACGTACAAGAAACTTTATTATTTAATACTAAAGAACTCAAAATTTAAGGACTAGAATGTCCAAGGTGACAATGTCAAACAATAGCAAATGAGGGCACACACATAGACAAGAAAGCTTGAGGCAAGGACATTGCAGAAGACTCGGATAAGACAAAAAGGCCATCTCTACTTCAAAAACAAAAAGCACCTCCTTGGTTATTAAATCCTTAACATAAAATAGAGATGAATGAAATTAAAAAATATGTTATTCTCAATGTAAAATTTCTGAATAGATAATAGTGATTTTTTTTAATATATGGAACGTGAAAGACATTAAATAGGATAAATGTATGTTTTGGAGTATGCAACTTTGAATGAGAAATATCTAATATAACAAGTTCCTTACCATCAATAACATGTAGCTGATCACTGCCTAGGCATGACTTTGAACTCGTCATACTCGCAAGGTCCGGTGTCACATGTTGATTTGCACTCGTATTAGGAAACTAATTTATAGGAGAGACATTCTAAGGAATCTAAAATGCTAGATTAGCATTGGCTTACAGATTTTACAAGGTGAATTGTGAGCAATACTTAGTCGAGTGACCAAAGCTATAACATAATTGACACTTGAGTGACCGAGAATTAGACCACCGCTGATTTGGAGTAGAGAAACCATGGGAATTACCCTACTGCCATCCAGAACCATTATTCTTGTTGTTACCGTTATGGTTACCTCTCTATCCACCATGGTTATGACCCCTTCCATGATAATTGTTACCATATAAACTACTACAATGCTGAGGATATAAAGGGAAATGGCGTTGAGATGTAAAAACAGAAGCAGAGGGGCTATAAAGACGTTGGCAACAAGGGTGCTATCATAGGAAAACCAAGTGTTGGTTGAAGAGAGCTCTTGTGGAGATATTCATAAGTGAGCAAGTGACTATAAAAATCAGAATATGACAGAGGTTTAGTCCTTGAAGACAAGTTGGTCACTAAGTCCCTGAAGTCACTCCTTAAACCTTAAAACATATAGAGATAGAAGTCCTCTAGATAAATAGGTTGGCCAACAAGAGCCAACAAATCAAACAAGACCTTTTCTTTTTACAAATAGGCACTGACAGGGTCATCTTCTTGGTGTAGGTCCTAGATAGAGCCATGTAATTGCGTAAATTTTGAATGTGATGGTGAAGCAAAAACCTTTTCAAGTGTTTGCCAAATACTATGTGATATGTCACAATCTACCACAAGATACAGAATTTCAATAGACATAGAAGAAAGAAGGGCACTTATAATTAACTGATTATGTCGCTTCCATGAAAGAAAATATGGATTAAGGACATGGGCTGCTATATCAATGGCAACAATATAAGGTGTAGGACAAGAATAAAAACCATCAATAAACATATACACTCTCTAACCCAAAAAATAAGGTTTCATCTGCATTCTCCAGTACAAATAATTGTTGTTTGTCAATTTTAAAGAGATAATCTGATGAGTATTTAAGAGAGGGACCACGAAAACACCACTAAAATGTATGTTGATTTTGATTGAAGCAATAAAATTTTGCGCAACTGATGTCGTTAACGGAAGAGGTAACATACCAGGAGTTGCAGATACCACTAACGATGCAGGGGTATGTCACAACCAAGAGATTAGATAATAGATGGTGCAATAAAGCCAGGAGGAGGAACTAGCATAGCAGCCACAACAAATGCATCAAACATGATAGAAAACTGTGTAGATTGTGTTGGACTTGGATCCATAAGATCTATTTATTACAGTAGAGCTCTGATACCAAGTTAGAGATTATAGAAGATAAGGTTTCTGAATATATTAGGAGGCTGTACAATAGATAGCATCCCTCCTTTTATATTTGTATGTATAAGGTTGAATAACAAACATATAATGCACTACACAGAATTATGATCTTATTATTCCTATTAGGCTTTCCATAATAAGTATCATCCACCATTCTTTTTCCCAATAATTTTCAAAATTCACATGATCTAGTTTCTACCCAATTAAATCAATAATATTTACACCATATACATGTATATCAACTAGGGGTGTTCAAAAAAACCAAGTAACCGAAAAAACCGAGAAAACCGATGGAAAATTAACCGAAAAAACCGAACCGAAATGAAAAACCGATTAAACCGATTACTAAAACTAGAAATCTTTCTGGTTCGGTTCGATTTCAGTTTTAAAACCAAAACCGGTGAACCGAACCGAAACAACAATAAAATAAAGGAGGTATAAATACTGCACAAAGCCTAACCCTAATAACTTAACACAAAGCCGCCAAAGACAATTTTTCTCTTCTTCCTTTCCCTTTCATCCACTTTGCCTCTTGCATCTGTCTCTTCTCTAGCCGAACAAAAGCTCACATCTCCATCTCCTTGGCTTCTCTCTTTACTTCTACGCAAGGCGTTGCGATCCTCCTCCTCTATACTTGCAGCAGAAGGAGAGGGCTCCTTCATTAGAGAAAAAACGGCAAGGTAAAGTTTAACCCTATGCTAATTCGGGCCTTTGTGTGCTTGTAACATCTGTTTCAAACTTTTATGCTTCGATTATGTTAAAATCTTGTTTTCTCATTTCTGTGTTATCTGGTTAAAATCTTGTTTCATTCAAGTTAATTTGGGATTTTATGGTTGTCCATTCTTGGTAATAAATTCAGTGTTTTCTCATTTCT
>Ga0307508_10002553_pt1 | contig 19167 bp, 25 predicted proteins | sample 9_EM_MG_FD_203089 | JGI IMG/M metagenome (GOLD analysis project Ga0307508, IMG submission 203089) | Populus trichocarpa ectomycorrhiza microbial communities from riparian zone in the Pacific Northwest, United States - 9_EM | ecosystem: Host-associated > Plants > Roots > Unclassified | place... | reverse complement strand
GCAGGGTCGGTGATAATGGGAGAGGATGGGGCAGTTGCACCGTCTAATGACGGTGATGGCAAGGATGAGGTGGTGGCGGTGGTATTGGTAGTAGCAGTAGTAGCATTGGTGCCATTGCTAGTTCTACGCCCTTTCCAATGTTTGTCGGTAAAGCCAGCAACAAGACCATCTGGAATACCCTCCCGGAAACTTTCCACGACGTGTCCAGCACGCAGATCCTCTGGAGCAAGTATATAGCTCCATCGTATCTTCACATCCGGATTGCGATGTTTAAGCAGGGCTATGTGAGCACTTCTGCCCGGGTCAAACTCTATTCGAACAACATCCTGCTTCCCGGGTTCCATCCGTTTGAAATCCACAATCCGTATTCGTCGTCGATGCCCGCCACCACGATGTCGCACCGTGATACGCCCGTGATTATTTCTGCCACCTTTCTTTCGTTTTGCGATTGTGAGCGCGCGAACGGGTGAACCCTCGTAGAGATGTGGAGATATAGGGCGTCGTAAATGGCGAAGGCCCGGAGTCACAGGTTTATATGTTTTAAATAGAACTTGCGTCTTAGACAGAGTAGCAAGTACGGAAGCCTGGTTCGACACTTTGGCTTTTGAAGCCTGGCGAGCGACGATGCATGACGAAGCGAGCGACCGAACGAAGGGCTTGACGTCTAGAAACACCGGTCGGACCAGTGACTTGAACATTACACCGCCTGGGCCCACCGGAAGGATTCTATCAAAAGTTGCAGACTGTGTAGGGAAGCGCCGTGGCTGTGCAAAATTCGCCTCAACCAAACACTACCTCTGACACAATGGTGCGCATCTTAATTCTTTCGTACCCAATACGGATCGGTCATGTTTAGGCTTTAACTGGTGAAGGCTACCCAAATATCTACCGGAGGCGGAGAATTGCGCGACATTACGCGTATGGAACGCATAGGTGCGCTTGCTCTTGTCTTGCATCTATATTGGAGGCTTACGACCTATGAATGTGCTCATCAAGGTGCTCATTCGCATATTCGCGGACTCGGCCTCGATGATCGACTCGAACCTCGTGGAAACTCTCAAGGCATGGTCGGACAGGGCAAAGCACGGAAAGCCGCCGGCCTTATCTTGAAAATGGTTCGGGAAGGACGCATCGCTGGACGTGCTATTTTAATGGCTGGTCCTCCAAGTACTGGGAAGACTGCAATAGCTATGGGTGCGTTTTCCCATCCTCATCGTGTATTTTTGTACTAGAACAACCAATGAACCTATCGTTCTGTTGAATATACTCTCCTAAAGGCATGGCCCAGACGCTGGGATCCGACGTTCCATTCACCATGATTGCTGCCAGCGAGGTTTTTTCTCTCTCAATGTCAAAAACGGAGGCGCTTACCCAGGCGTTCCGACGAAGTATCGGTGTTCGAATAAAAGAGGAGACAGAAATTATCGAAGGGGAGGTGGTTGAGCTTCAGATTGATCAATCCCTAACCGGGGTACGTCATGCAATACCTCATGCTAGAATGAAGGTTGGATTGACAGTCCCTTAACCAAAGGCGACAAAAACTGGCAAGCTTACAATAAAAACGACGGACATGGAGACTGTGTATGATCTTGGACACAAAATGATTGATGCTTTGCGAAAAGAAAAAGTTATTGCGGGTGATGTGATCATGGTAGACAAAGCATCTGGGAAAGTCTCAAAGTTAGGGCGCTCATTTGCTCGCTCAAGAGATTACGATGCCATGGGTGCCGATGTGCGTATGCATATTTCGGCGGCTTCTCGTCCCAATGCTGATGCCGTCGTTATAATATGTTATTTCAGACCAAATTCGTCCAATGCCCCGATGGTGAGATCCAAAAACGCAAGGAAGTCGTTCACACAGTGTCGCTACATGAGATCGATGTCATCAACAGTCGGACACAGGGCTTCTTGGCTCTTTTCGCTGGTGACACGGGCGAAATCAAATCTGAACTTCGCGACCAGATTGACTCGAAAGTCGGAGAGTGGAAAGACGAAGGAAAAGCTGAAATCATCCCTGGAGTAGGTGTTTTAGCCTTATCTCCAAGCCCTCGCAGAAGATAGCTGACCCCAAGACGTGTATATCCCAACATCTCAGGTGCTTTTTATAGACGAGGTTCACATGCTTGACATCGAATGCTTCTCTTTCTTGAACCGAGCTCTTGAAGGTGAACTTGCGCCCATCGTGATCATGGCCAGTAACCGAGGGATGGCCAAGATCAGAGGGACCAACTTCCGAAGTCCTCATGGGCTCCCTGTTGATCTACTTGATAGAGTGCTTATAATCAGCACACGGCCCTACGCACCAGATGACATCAAACAGATCATTCAAATCAGGTAAATTCCTGGTTTGTCTCAAGCCTGCATGTGACGACTCACGGTTATCCTTTCGATCAAGATGTCAAGAAGAAGACGTCAAGCTGTCATCCGAAGCATTACAGATCTTAACAGCGATGTCATCCGACGCTACACTCCGATACTGCTTGAACCTTATCTCCTGCGCGGACATTCTTGCAAAGAAACGCAAGTCTGACACCGTAGACGTGGAGGATCTCTCTCGATGTTACACTTACTTCTTGGATGAAAAGAGAAGTGTGCAGTGGCTCAAGGAGCAGCAGGGCACCATGATGTTTGATGAAGAGGTGGTTGACGCAATGGTGGTGGATTGAACTGGCTCACTTTCGCCCGTACACGCATTGTTGAGTTATGCTGCAAACATATCAGTATTTGATCCTGAGTTTCACGGCATACAGGTGGTGCCTTACACCACAGCTCCGACGTGTAAGAAACCCTACCGTGCGGGGGGGCAAATATCCTAGCGATATTGTGGCCAGAAGGCATTGCAGTCAGGAGTTGTGCGTGCGCTGCGCGTGACAGTGGCTGAAAGATGGTGTTGAACGTGCATCATACTTAGGGATAAAAACTTCCGTCAGACATGAAGATCGCAATAGCTGGCATACAGCCGCACGCCCGATGCCATCGCGTATGATCAATGATTGGATTTTGAATGGAGACATTATGAATTACCCCGAGTGAAGTCTGCCAACAGTGCTGATGCAACGCCGTCGCAGAAGTGTCGCATCGGAAATCACGAAAGGTTATGGTTGCTGGGTGTAGCGGGAAGCGCATCAGGGAATAGGGCTTCGAACATCTTGATTGACAACGAATATGGCCATTTTGAGTCATATAGTTCAGCACAAGAAGAAAATGACACGCACCTCATCCATAACAGTGTAGGCAATGTGCTGATTTAGCCGTCGGTTTTGCAAGACTGCGAATATCCTTCTTGCACCGCGTTTGGCATTGGAAGCACCTATCATGTTCCCGGCGAGATCTGTGGGAATACGAGTTTGAGGACAGATACGACTTCACAGAACGGCTCAACCGCACCAAGTATCAAGGCTGACAACTTCCGGTTTGCCTCCTCTCTGGTTTCTGCTTTTGTGGCGGCGCTGCGAGGTAAGGGCTGCGTACGATATTCATCCCCAGGCCACAAGGACTCTCGAAAAGACTGAAGGTAACGAAGAATATGGGTTTCGTCCGTTAACGACTTCAACGCTTCACGTAGCTTCCTGCGCATCGCAGACGGTGTCAGCCTTACTTGGAAGTGCATTAGTGACGGAAACGAGCTGCTCACCGTTCAATAGTCCCACCAAGCACTTGCTGCAGGATAACCAAGACTGCCTGCCGACGGAGCCAATTCTTCTTCTGATCCAGTTCAAATATAGAGAGCACGCAGTCGCAGATAGGCGTCGTAAAAGTGGAGGTACTTGACTCGCCACCCAAAGCTTTAAGGTCTCCCGGCATGTTACGCAATGTTTCATCAGGGGATTTCACCGCATTTGCCACGAGGTCCTCGTCTTGTGCGCCAGATCCCACGATTCCAGCAAATTCCGCGGCTTGCCTGCTGAGCCTTTGAATCATGATGTCAAGCATCGAAGGACCAAAAAACATGTCATCAATACTCTCCGCCACCGATCGATACATTGTGCGCATGATATCCTGCCCCGGGAAAGCAGGCGCTTTGGGGATGATTGTGTTTCCAGATTCATTGAATGTCGCCTGGCGTGACAGGAATGCGCGGAGTTCTTCACTCTCGCACGCCAGCGGAATAAGGACGAGACTCTGTGCCACATCATAAGGATTATTATTTATAGGATGCTTGAGTGCTCACCTGTAAATATTTCTCGAGCGCTAGCCTCCGGGTGTCCACAAAAGAGCTTGACAGTGATGTTACTAATCTCTTGCCAGGGAAGTCAAGATTCCTTACGGAGGTATAACGTTCCTTGAGTCGCTGGTGCATAGCAAAGAATTCATTGTATCGTCGCGATACCGTCCAGTTAGACTGCACCTGGCTCTCCGCTCCAAGTTGTTGTACGTCTACTAGATAACGTATGATTTGCTTTCCATCCTGTTCTGTGGTGGAAGAGGAGGCGATGGTAATACGCGTGCACCCAGGAATAAGCCTGTTGTCCTTTTCTTGTTGTTCGAGTTGTGTCTTCTGAAACGTCACTTCGCGTATCTCTTTGGACAATGAAGCTTTAGATCGACTCAGGAGTCGCAGTTCATTGACATCCCCAGTTAATTCTGCTTTTCTCGTGAGTACTTCAAGCATCACTTCTTGAGATTGCAGTTTACTGATTTTGTCGGTTAGACGGGCAACGTCGTGGGACAACAAGAGGTGGCCGGGGGCAGCCACTGGGACATTAGGTCGCTCAGTGAAGTCCTCTTCGATCTCGAAATCCTTCGTTGTACCCGTCGCACCCCGACTCGGTGGCGCAGAACCTGCGGGGTTGTGCACGTCGGATGCTGAATAGGTGCAGGAACGGGTGCCGTCTGTGAGCTCGGGTGTAGTGGCTGGCGAAATACCCTTGGGCTTGCCATGAGTCGAACGCGATGGCGCGCCGGAACCCTCATCCCGAGCCTCCCCCGAGAACAGTCCACCCCCATGACTTTCATCAGCAATAAGGTCAGTCAGGGCCGCTTGAATAGCTTCCATGCGTTCCGCACGGGCAGTCTCTTCCGCAATGATTTCTGGATCGTCAAACAAAGGTGCCCTACCAGTTCCTACAGTACCAGTCTCACTTGTCGCAGGTGGCAGGGAAGGATCTGAGGTGAGAAAATCCAAGGCATTGCGATACTCGAATGGCGGGGGCGTCGACGGCGCCAACAAGGAATCCACGGAACCGGAAAGTACTGGGGATGTGGTAGTTGGTGATGCGGAACCGGGATCAGACACAGGAGATTGAACGCGTAGCCTTGGAGGGAGTGGCCTCCCCGAGGAAGTTGATTCAGGAAAATCATCGTTAGTTGTGGTGGTTGGCGGAAGGGCATCCGTGGTCGCAGGAAGGATGAAACTGGGGTATATACGGGAACGGACATTATCGTACGCTCGGTTGGCACTTGCTGAGGGTCGTCGAGCTGGTGCCGCATGACTACGTACCGAAGGAGGTCTGGGGCCGGGCACAGGATGTGCATTGGGGGCAACAAGTGTATTCGCGTGGGCCGGGGGAAACGCCACGTCTGATGCGGAGGCCACCAGGCCATGTCGCGCATGAGCATATTCAGCAGCAACACGATGCCACAGTTCACTCTGCTTAAAGTCCTCAAAGTCGTCCCCCATGGCCTCCTCGACTTGCTTCTGCGCCAGTAGGACAGCCTGCCGCGCCCGACTGCCATCTGGAGTCGAATCAGAGCTTGGTGGTGCATCACCTTCATCAGTGCCTCCGACTCCTCCAGCACTCAAAGTCACAAAGGACCGTATGGAGTCAACGTGCCGTGGCGAAACAGCTCGAAGTACGGGGGTTGGCACAGACCCCTGACCTGAGAAATAAAGGTCATATATCAATGTAATGTCTTCACTGGCATTGCTTGACGGTGAAGGTTGCGTCGTGTCCGCCGTGTCCAGTTCGTAGGACGCAGATTCAAGAGGGTCCTTGAACGATTCGACTGTGAGCCAAAATTGAATCAGAAGAGAGCGTTGCCGTCGGTCCATGTATTCCATGAAGTACGATAATGAATTCGGACTTGATAACACCTCTCGTAATCCAAGGCCAGGCGAGGGGCCAGATGTTTTGCCATGTATCATAGACGGGCCCTGCATAATCGATTGCAGCGTTACGGAGGGCCGCAGTACACCATGCGCACAGGTACTCACAGAATTGTCAGCTCCCCCCAGCACGGCAATACGGTCATCTACTTTGCGCTTTGCGATTTGCAAACGGTCCAAGAGTATCCGGAGGCTATCTGCGCGCTCTCCGTTGATCATGGCCTCGCCGGGGTGACTCTCTGATCATGAAACATGAGTGAAAAGAATGCTCACAAATGTTGGCATCCATACCAATCAATTCACGGGTGCGACGTAATTCAGCGACGATATCGTTCCTCAGCCGACGGGCATCGAGTAATGAGTCACACTGGGAGATATTTTTCAGGAAAGATTCGAATCGGCGAGTACCGGTGCGGGTGGTAATATTTTCGCTGGGGCTAGCTGGACCCAGCAACGGACGCGCCGCAACGATACTTGCACCACGGAGAGGGCGCCACGGCCCACCATTTCGCACGCTCTGAGAGTCCAGTAGGTGTCGAACTTTGTGAATAAGTTTTCTGTTCGGAATGGTCAGACCAGTGTGGAGATGACTAGAACTGCACGTTGAACGCTCACTGCTCATGGATCACAGCACCCGCCTAGATAACGGGCGAGAAACGTAGTGTTATGCACAGTGAGTTATGGACTAGAATGATCAACACATACGAGCAGGTCAATCGTCCGATTCCAGAAGTCAGGATCCCCGAACATCTCCATTAATGGCACGAGGACGGATACAGTTACAATCTCCCGCGCGGCAATATGAACAACCCTGCTGCCAGAATCCTCTGATGGTAGTATGTGCGGCAGCGCCTTTTCAATCAGTTTCCGTAAGTATACTTCTTCGGTTGGCCGGGTGAGCATTGACGACAAATTGTCGACAGCGGCGTGCAGTCTCTTGCCGCCGCGGGCCGCATACCGGCTCGCGAGAACCAGATCTAATTCATCCGATTGCGTGAGGCGCCGCTCCAGTCCTACGCCTCGAAGCGCTTTCTCGGATTCACAGAAATTGTCTATGTGCGCGTTGATTATAGGTAGAACACGCTTTACGATGAGCGCAGCCAGATCCACCCGTTCTAAACGCAGGATAATGGCCTCGCACGTATAACGTAGTGTGGTCGAGACAGCTCTGGGGAAAGACGGCGAGGGAGAGATATCTTTGTACCATGACAGCACAAAATCACGTACGATGAGGACCAAAATATCGTTTAGGGAATATGATAGAGAAGGAGAACTAGGGATGAGAGGTGGTAGCGAATGTGGGCTTGCATAGGACCACTGTGACCGTGTTAAGACAGCCTGCCATGCCGCAGGAGTGGAAAATGAGAAAGGTTGAGCAGCGTGTCCAGCATATTTCCTCGAGCCAAACCACTGCTTCCTCTGGTCCAAAGCGTGCGCGACGGCGATATTCGCAGTAATGCATGCCAGGAATAAGAAAGCCACCAACAGGGGTGATAGAACCACTAACACCGGCGTCGACAGAATACTTGACAAGAATGGCACTACTACTGCTAACGCAGCCACTAGCACTACCGCCTGCCATGTCAGAAAATAGCTTGAAATGGTGCCCATCGCTAGTGTTCTTCAGGCATGACCGTGATGGTTCACAATAACAAGAAACATTGGTAGCGGCGGCGATCGCCGGGACCACACAGCAAATTCAAGCGCAATATGTTCCGCAGACTGATAGACTAAAGTACCTAGCGAGAGGGAGGAGATGCTTTAAAACGTATATGAAACTTTCATGGTAATGCCGACCAGCCAGGCAACTCAGGTCAGGTATTTGCGCAACAGGACCCTACCTAGCCCCTAGCTGGCACAAGGTGACGCATGCATATAGCGAGCAAATGCTTCAATTTATTTATCTACTGTAGAATACCAAAGTTTCAGCATAGACAGTTGGACGCGACACCGTAGCTAGACAGTCCCACCTGTGTCTCTAGAGGTCCTCCACAGAATTACAGGGGAGAATCCGCAATCATCACAACTATTCCAGCAAAAACATGCAGCGTGCCCAACACAAAGTTAAGTCTTGCTCCAGTGACTATCTTTGCTTTCTCCACGTCGAGGATTGTTGGACTCGCTGCGGATCTGGCACTTGGGGGTTGTATGTTTATCATATCCATGAATTCGAATAGCTGGAAGGCTTTGTAACTGAGTAGACTACATCCACTTTTACAAGGTGAATAATGGAACACGGAGAAGACAACATCGATATTCGAGAAATGGCAGCATGTGTGCTTCATAGAGTGAAGCTGAATCCCTGAGCGAAACAGGATACTGCTTCAAAGCGACAGAAGCAAGGGTTTGATCGGTCCCATAGTTGCTCTTGCATCGAAATTACACCCAAAATCATGAAATCAGTTGGGTTCTAGATTTCGTGCGAGGTATGCTTTGCGAGTGCCACATGATGTGGTTTCGTTCATCAAAAGAAATACGACGTGAATAGAGGACGATAAGCGGACTGTATTCGCAGCTGGCAAACATAGTAGAGGAGAGGGGGGGGCGGGGGGCGTAAGGTACTCAACAGCGGACAGTATTTGCGATGAACGCGCCATCAGGCGAACGACCAGAGTGCACATTGGTTGTAAACTGCCCCGTCGGGGAACCTCCGTGTAACGCTCCAATGGCCGTGCTAGCGTCAAGAGTCGGCAATGGATGACACGGAAGAAAGGTGTGAACAGATGTCACACTGTACAGTAGTTGTCACAGACCACCGTCACTCCCAGACATCTGTGAGTTCTTCACAGTGTCGCTATCTCTCAGAACTCCCACTAAGCTGCGCGCTGTACTAGAGCTATCTTAAGGACTTGAACCATGGCATCGTCTGATCTCACGTGGCTTTTGGTCAAGAAGTGGAATTCCTACCAAGTTCGTGGTGTCCCAGAAGGACCCGTATTCTCCAAGGAGCCCGTTAGTCCACATAGTTTGCTCTTGCCGTCCAATGTGTATGCTTATCTATGATTTGACTGGGCAGGGAAATCTTCGCAACATTCATTCGAACAAGCACTCCGGCCTTTCCAATCCCAAGGTATCGTCAATTACACCCCTACATGAGAGGTCCACTCACATGCATGTATCCTTGCAATCATTTGCCTGCTGCCCCAGCGCATCTCACTGAAAGAGGCCAATGGTGGAATCCAAGTGACAACCCGCAAGCCAAAAGCCAGCCCTCATCAGGTGAAAAGTGCTGAGCACACTACTGTTCTTCGACGAGGCGGCACGCGCCGACATGTAGGCATCATTGCTGGACACGCTCGAAGCGGGTATCGCCCTGACCTGAGGACTGTACGTTCAGCCTGAATCTCGCACTATCCTTCCTGCTCATCATACATTTCATAATAGTCCGCACTTGCTCGCTTGTCCGCGCTATCGGCAGCGAAACGTGGTCCTAAGGCGTCAAAGGTGGAGAGGAAGACGCGATCCGAGAAAAAGGCAGAGGCAAAGCATGCGGCCGCCTCATCCGCATGAGCCTGACTGTCTAAGCGTAATTCACCATAACCATGCTTGCATATCATGTTACATATCACACAACGATTGTCTATGCACCTTGTTTCTCCTGCACGTTCAACTTTGCTTCTATCGGTCATTGAGCATTCATTTCAGCGTGACTTTGTTTGTTCCGAGCAACCAGCTGCAGCATTCATTGCTTCTCTGTCCTTGAGCTACCTTGTGTCCGCATAGCCGTGCATGTGGGCTAGGCATCCACAAGATGCTGCAGCCACCGGTTTATCGAAGGGCCAGCTCTCGGTTCCATCTGAGGCAGAAGGGGACCAGATATCCGTTCCACATGCAGAACTGACAACCCGGGAGCCAGGACAGATTCCGCCAAACCCTGGGAGCGACAGCACCTCGTTCTTGAGCTCGATATTACGAGATAAGTGAGTGAATACTGCCCCCAGACTGTGCGTTTTACCCACAGAGCACGGTGCATGCGTTTCCAACACCTTTTTTTGTTTCTCAGTCCTTATTTCTCTGCTGGCTTCGGACTAATGGTGAGCCCCTGGATATGATGCCCTCCAAGGGTCCAGTGCGAGTGATAGATGACTAAATATAGTATGATGCCTTTCGTGCATGCAGGGTCTCGGAGCAGCTGCGACACTCTTTCGACGTGGTTCTGTAGTTCTTGCTGATCTCGCAAAACGGCGCCTTCTCGTCTCGCTCGAAATCCCCGTGCCAGACCGCTCATATCCTTGGTTTCTTCAGTGGATGTCCTCTCAAGCACGCATTCAACATTCGCGCAGCGGACTCGCACTAGGCTTACCCAGGCGGAGCCACCAGCTCAGCGTGCAGACAAACTACATTCAGCACGATAATGGAAGCACCGATGTGCGGTTTAATTTAGTTCCCGGCCCTGGAACCCACTATTTTCAATATCGAGGTGCTTGGATGCAGGTATGAACCTTTGTCGCGGGTTGGTCTACTTCATTCATCAACGCAATTGCGGCAGGTAGTCCGCGAGCGAGATAGCAAGTTGATGGATCTCTCAACTGGCACGCCCTGGGAAACGGTGAAGGTTACGGCGCTGTCCCGGGATCGAAATCTCTTCCCGTTGCTACTTGCCGAGGCACGCGAGCAGGCGACGAAGGGCCAGGCGGGCAAGATCGTCGTCTACACGGCGTGGGGCATAGAATGGAAGCCGTTTGGCCAGCCAAGACCAAAGCGGGAACTCGGAAGTGTCGTTCTGGCACATGGGATTGCAGAGAGAATTGAGAATGATTTGAAGGCATTTCTTGGGCGAGGGAGATGGTATGCCGAGAGGGGTGAGGCATTCTCTTTTCGCGTCCGCAATTGCTTGAACCTTTGCACAATCTGTTGCCCGCTTAGGGATACCATATAGGCGAGGCTATCTCCTCCATGGCCCCCCTGGAAGTGGAAAGACATCCTTCATACAAGCGTTGGCTGGGAAACTGTCGTACAACATCTGCGTGTTGAATCTTTCACAGCGGGGACTCATGGATGATAAACTCACGCATTTGCTGATGAATACTCCCGAGAGGAGTCTCATCCTACTTGAAGACGTGGATGCAGCGTTCAATAAGCGCGTGCAGACCTCAGAAGATGGGTGAGCATGCTTGTTCTCACAGTGGAGTCACCAGTACTCAAACATTAAGCGCATGTTTAGATATCAATCATCCATCACATTCTCTGGCCTTTTGAATGCTCTCGACGGAGTCGCCTCGAGCGAGGAGCGTATTATTTTCATGACAACCAATCATATTGAGAGACTCGATGCTGCATTGATCCGTCCTGGACGGGTGGATGCGCAAGATTTCGTGGGCAATGCTGTTCCTGAGCAGGCAGGACGGCTATTCACCCGATTCTACGGTAGCCGCGAGGATGAGCACGAACAGGAAGGTGCCGCTCCAGAATCAACGTCTGAAAGCGCCACCCCAACTCGTGGAACCTCTATCGCTGTGTTAGGACAAGCACTTGAAGCGCGCATTGAAGCGGAAGCTAAATTGGGCCGGGAAACAAGCATGGCGTCACTTCAGGGACACTTCATCCGTTACCCGGCGAAGGAGGCGCTAGCTCGGATTGACGAGATATTTGCAACTTCATCAGTTGTTTCGACAGCACAAGATCAAAAAGTAGTTAATAGTCCCTAATGCTGAGGCGAGACGTGATAAAATCGGAGTAGAATACAATACTAAAGCGTGCGACAGCAATATCATAGAACCCTGGACACTGCGCCAACACCAATTACTCAATGGCTGGGCCAAGGTGAAATGCATGGATAGCTAGCAGTTGCAGGCTTCTGCGCCCGCCTGGGAGCCAGGTTGTTTGTTGAGGTCTACTCCCCGCCGCCCACCGCCACTTGCGGGGACACTGGGTCGAGCAGAGGGCGCATTCTTTGGTAATTTGACAGCTAACACATAATGATGAGCCCCTCAAGCAATGTCTTGATGAGCAACAGGCACCCACCGAGCCTCGTGAAAACGTCGGCCACCCCGGCGCCAGACTTCGCAGAAGTTTCGAACCATAACAGTCCCTCCTCTTCCGCGTATCTCTGAGCCTCCTCTTGAGTGACTTGTCTTCGCGCTTCAAGGTCAGTTTTGTTGCCGCACAATGCAATGACGATTGCGGGGTCAGCTTGACGCTGTAGTTCGCGAATCCAACTCTTCGCCTTCTCCAGCGAATTTGTCTGTGTGATATCATACACTACCACAGCACAATTGGCATTCCGATAATACATCGGCGCCTGTACAACGTGATTCATAGAAGGTCAGTGCTACTTGCGACACAGCTTGCGGAGGCTGCGCACCAACGACTTGTATCGTTCCTGGCCAGCAGTATCCCTAGAATTGAGAGTATCATTACCCAGGCCGTATGTGTCAGTATGGAGGAGTTACCAAATCTCAAATTTCACGACGGTCTGATCTTCCAACGTCACTGTTTGAGTTAAGAATGCAGCTGGGGAATTATAGGGGTAAAATAACTTCCAAGCGTTTTGAAGAAACGACCATACCACCAATGGTACTCTCTCTATAATCATCGAATTGATCCTTGACAAAACGAAGGACTAGACTAATAAGATGGAGGTGAGCCATAGACTTCGAGCTGCGCGCAGTGACGCTGCAGACATGCCTAGATTTCCCGACAGCGGACTCGCCTGTGGCGATAGATCAGATACGTAGCTTGACTTCTGGCCGTGCACAAGACGTTACCTAGCAGAACGAGCTTGAACTGGTGTTGTGGCATGAGGGGCTGTCACGTGAGTAAGTTGTGCTTTGTTTTGACGCCAGCGAATTCGACGCGCAACTTCACCATCCTGCCCCTAGCACAGAGAGTCCTGGTTGTGCAAACTCTCCCTTAATCTCAGGTCTCCTCAGCTAGCCGCGCGACTTTTTTTTGCACAAGAAATTGCCGAAAGCTTGAATTCAAGAGAGTCATCTGCACACGCCGAAAAAAGACAAGAAAGCTGTTAAACGATCCTGCACGAATACAATATGCACAGACATCATCCATACGGTGGCTCCGGATACGATGAGCGGCGCCGCTCAGCATCTCCTGGCCCCCGCTTCCCTCGAAACGACCGAGGCGGGCCTCGAGGTGGGGGTTTTGGAAGGGGAGGAGCTGCGCCTCGTGGTCGTGGCCGTGGCGGAGGAGGTCCTCCTTATTCTGGCTCTGGCTATTCTAACTATGATTCGGGGCCATCCTATGACTCGTACAATCAGCCAAGCTACAATACGAATTCGGGATATGGCGCAGGCGGTTACTCGTCATACAATGCACCTGCCCCGCAAGCAAGCTCTTATGGAAGAGACGGGAGCTATGACTCATATGCCCAAGGCTACGGCTCCAACTCGTATGAGGAAGACGCATGGCGTGAAGGTGCGCTGAGATGTCCTTGAATATCAGTCGAAAGTTTTCAAAGACGAGAAGACGGAGCTTCCCCTCGCAAGCATGAATATCGTTGCCGTTTTTTGATGGCTCAGATCGCTTGTTTAACTGAGAGGCGCTGAATGCGAATCGAGACAATACGAGCCCGCCTGCTTCACGTCTCAGCTTCGGGATTGGGCCCCTCCGTTGTCACTCTCGCATTCGCCATATTCTTCTAAGCTCTTGGCGAATTCTATATTGAAACTCATGAGTCAACTACAGACGATAGGGGAGGGCCGCCACGCCGCCGCCGGGATAGAGATGATAGGCAGCATGACGCGATTATTGAGGATCGCATCAATCGCGAGAGACCGTGTCGTACACTTTTTGTTCGGAACATTAAGGCAAGTTGCGCAAGTTGAATCGGGCAGGACATGATCCACAATGCACAGCCCGTTTCGTTCATGAAAATGACCACTGATACGCAATCTCTGTGTCTAGTATGAGTCCGATAGCAGTGTTCTCCGTCGACAGTTTGAGGAGCATGGTTTGATTCGAACATTTTTTGATTTGATATCATCGCGTGGGATGTTGTTTGTCACCTACGTGAGTTGGGCACATATGACCAAACAACCCGGGTAAAAACCGCCTGATTCGCAATTCGTATCTTCAGTATGATCTCAGAGCCGCGCAGGCCGCACGAGATAGATTGCAAGGGATGGAGGTAAACGGACGTCCTGTGCGTATAATTCATGTGAAGCGGTATTTCTTGGCTCAGCGCAGCGGTGCCGTGACGTAGATCGATGTCCATTACAGCCTCCCCCGTCCAGAAGAAACGGAAGGTCGTGTTGATCGTGAAAAGCATCAGGTACGGCACACTTGTCTTGATTGAAACGTCAATTTCCATAAAGGCGCACTTGCAGGGCACATTGTTGGTCACCCTCAGAGACTCTAGGATGCCGATTGACGAAAACGAGATTCAACGCAAGTTTTCTCAATTTGGCGACATCAAAAATATTCGTCCCGTGGATGGCCGTTCAGACCAACGCCTTGTTGAGATGTATGATACGCGAGTATGTCCAGGTTTCTTTCGACTTGTGGTATTCCTATGACGCACATCATCCGCGCATAGGCCACTGAGCAGATCTATGAGGCTTTGCGCCAACAACCCCTCCAGGACGGTAATATGGACCTTGAATGGGCATGGGACGTTCTAGGCGATCCAGTCACTGATGTGGTATTACCGCCTCAGCGGTCAGTTGTCCCGTTTGTCAGCTCCGTAAATTCCTTCTCACGCAATCAACAGCTATCGTGGAGATGACACCAGTTTTAGAGACCGCCCGCCACGCGGTACCAATCGCGGACGCGGGTTCGGGGGCCGTGGTGGTCGGGGTGGGTATGATGACCACGATCGTCGCGATCGATCCGACGACTACAACTACGGGCCTTCTTCGTCCCGGGATGATTATGATGACCGCGCCGGATCGAGTCGCGGAGGTGGTCGAGGAATCTATCGTGGTGGTCCTCCGGGGCGTGTTAATGGCGATCGAGGCGGATTTCGTTCGCCTAATCGGCAAGGATCACGAGGTTGGTAGATCGAGCGTTCGATCCGTTGGCACGCCTCCTTGCTCATTCTACAACAACATAATGTCGCTTCATGCATTGCAGACTATTCGCGAAATGAACAGCAGCCGTTTAATGCCGGCGCTGCGCCTCCGCCGCCTCCAGGCTCTGTATGTTTTCGTTTAAAGCTTGCTGCATAAGCTCACTGCATTCATGGCATACTTTTACCTCATAGGCGGCCGATCAAGAACGACTCGAGCAGGCTCGAAAAGTACAGCAGGTATATCATCTTTTCCAAGTTCATGTCACCCCTTGTTCTCACCCCCGCGTTTTGTAGCTCCTCGCTGCTTTGAAAAATCCAGCAGATGCCGCCGCGGCCGCGCAAGGACAATCCGCTGTTCCTAGCGCGGCGTCAGCGCCGCGGCCTGCCTTTGTCCCTACCCCGAACGCTTCATACAATCCTCACCCCAGCAGTGGCTCATTTGCAACGCCACCTCCGACCGTAACACCGGGGTGGAATCCCTCACCTAGTGGCGGTGCGCCTCCGACGTTCCCGCCACCTCCTCCTGGTAACACTGCAGCTCTTGGTCAATTGCCTCCAGCGGTTCTTGCGCTCCTGCAACAGACAGCCCAGCAACAGCAGCAGCCACAAGCACCTCCCAGTTCTGCGCCACCTTACTTTGGAGGGACACAGGCTGCTGCTGCACCCCCGCCAACATCGTACGGCACCCCGCAGCCTCCGTCTGGATCAGTGCCGAATGCTAGTTCGGGACCCACGGCACCGGGTGTACAGAATCCCCAGGCCATGCAACATCTTCTTGCACTTCTCGTGAGTTAAAGCGGCCCCATATGAGCTGGGGCGCTTGGTTTGAGCGCGCAGAGGAATGATTTGCATTCTATATGTTGCTCACTCACTTGTAGAAGCTCACGGCTGACCTTTTTTCTTGTTCTAGGCTGCCCAGCAGAAACGCTAAGGGTACTTGATCCGCGTAATGCCCCTGGAATGCCTCAAGCTGCCAGAATGGTTCCTGGGCAGGACCCGAATATCGACCGAGTTACGGTGCTTTTCCTCCACGCGCTGCGATGTTATCTCAGAAGCGACAGTCAATTGAGAGAAAGATTACTGCCCTGAAACTTATTTTTTATGAATTTTTTTTCTTATCCCCATGTATCGTCGCGATTCGTTCGTTTGTTGATGTGACGTGACAGGTCGTCCGTTGCTTGTGACGTATTTAATAATGTGTGTTCACTGTCCTTTGATTCCAACTTGGAATATCGATGGCATCCCCGAAATGGATCAGTCCCCTCTCTGAGGCTGTGAGCAAGTATCCAAAAGCCAAAAGTACGGTAGGCTTTCTTCGCAAAACACCCTTGTGGCTGTGATATCATGGGATGATGGGCGCTCATGAACTTGTATTGTCAGCCTACGCTTGCGCGACCATCGATCATAGCGACAATGATCGTGGCGTACTGCCCAGGGTGCGCCATCTCATACATCGTTCTCTCCTATCAACAACATGCGCCCGTCCACTCCTCGTCAGTACGACAGATGTACGTACGCCCAAAGTGTCACAACTATATTCGTCTATCAGTGGCTCGCGATCGGGCTGTGTTGCCGAGCTAGCTTGGTGGATAGAAGAAGCTGGGGAACAATATCGGATCGCTGCAGATACTTATGTTATGCCTAAACCCGGGCATGATCTGCATGGGCGCTTGCCATTCGAGAAACTTGGCGATTACTCTGAAGAAGTGGTGTCGATGGAAGAAAGAATGCAATGGTGGGAAAGGGAACGGGTGAACACATTTGATGACAAGATGGGAGACATTTTGCGTGCTTCGTTTGTTCGACCGGAGCCAGGATCGGTTCTGGTTGGAGGATATAAATCGGCTATGGAGTGGCCGGAGCGCTTATCCCGTTCAGCTGATGTGGTGGAGGGATCGAAAGAAGCTGAACAAGTAACCGAAGCGTTGAGCAACTTTGCTCTCCTTGTGTTCCGGCCTTACAAGGTTGAACGGATCGAGTTGGGAATTGTAAGTTTTTTCTTTATCTATTTTTTCGAGGCCGGAAGTGCGGGGATGTCATTTTTTGCTAAACGCTTTTGCAGACCCCTAACCGCCGAACGAGTTGGGAATGGAAAAATGAGGAGGAGGGTTGGAAAGAGTCAATACTTGTCCCCTAGGCCGGAGTGTGTAATCCATTACTTTTTGACTCCTGTTGTGAATTGCTTGGTAGATGAGGCTGTGCATCGGTGGATGCCCTCCCCCTATGCGAACGGGCGCTTGTGCACGCGAGCGAGCATTACCTGAGTCAGATTGTGCGAGTTGCCGACGGAAAGCGCAGACCGCTGGATGTGAATTCCTGATTAGGAAATTCGCCTCGCGTCCCGTTCAAGTTGAACGCTCAAACCAACCCAAAGGGAGGACAGTTGAATGGCGGTGCCTTGTCAATTCATATGACGATCCCTTCAGGATGCTCTCTCCTATATATCCTCACCTCTTGACGGTAATGCATCCCGACATCTCCCTCCCTCTCCTCCTCCTCAACTCCGCCACAATGCATCCTCTCGTCCGTATGCAACGCGATGCTATGCTTCAAGCAAGAAAAATACAGGCCCATAACGATGCTGCTGCTGATACTCACAGCCATCATCCTGCCTTGACGCCAGAATGTACGTCTTCATCGTTGTTTCTCTCATCATCGACGTGTTCCATTCATTTTTTTTCTCTTAAACAAATAGTCGCCCCCACACCCCCCACGCCTGCTTGGTCTCCAGAACCATCACCACATACTCTAGGTGGTCATGCCTCTGGTTCAATGTCGCCTTATTCCCCGGCAGCTCCGTTGGGCACTTTACCTCCAGATGCTCTACATTTCACTCCTCATACATACAACACCCCTACCCACGTCCCCTCAAATGCATCGTACGACGCATACGTTCGTCAGAGGCACGATAGCCCTCAACCGTTACTAGAACCTGTTGGTCAAGATTTTCGATCTGGACCTATGAATGACGTGCGTGTTTTTCGCATGTTTTCCTATTCGTTTTTGTCTTATCTCTCTCTCCCTCGTGTGTTTATTGTCCAGCGTTCCTACTTTGGAGTCGGCACATCGGCTGACTGCATTGTCCCGAGTAACGCTGTGACTGAATGGCCACCGTACATGTATGCATCTCCCCAACAATCCCTGTCGCCGCAGCAATGGCAAGGCACCAACACCACCAACACCAACACCAAGCCGATGAGCAGGATGTCTTCCTCATCTACCACAGGTTTCTCACACCACTCATCAACTGCCTCATCATTCGGTTTCGAACCCTCCACACCTCTAAGTTTACACGATCTGATCATGTCACCGCCGCCTTTCGAGTCTAATGAAGACGCCTTTATTCAATTGATCCCTGATTCATCTTACCTCGCTCCCGAGCTAATACCGCATGGTACAAATCACCACGAAGAATTGACAAACTTGTGAGCCTACCCATTCTGATCCCGCAACTTTCCGAGCAAACAATTTCATCTTATCATTATTTGCTCTTTTAGTTCGTTTCAAAACTACATGGATTATAGGCCGCAATAATCTTTTCTGGCTCTCCGAATGAATCGGTGTATCCGTATCGTATCCTCCAATCGACTTTTGGCCCACCGACTGTATTTCATCATTGCCCCTCAAAAACTACGTCAAACCCCTTCCCGGCGGCCGCAGCACGTTTTATGTTCACGTAATTGTACGTGGAAGTCTCTTTTTGCGCTCGGATAATAGCGCGATGGAACTCATTCTTGATTGGATTTTTTCACCTCGCCTCGACACACAGGCTTTGATATCTACTTTGTCCTCCTAATTCGCCGCACACGCTCGTTTTTCTGTTGTTGTTTTTCGCTCCACCGCCATCCATCGCCTTCTTTTTTTCTTTTTCCTCGGTGGCTCCGCCGATATCGCTCGGTTGATGGTTGATGTTGATGGGACCCAAACCAATTGGTAATCAAGAAGAACTGAAGAATGAAACAACATGTATTGGCGACATATTTCAGTTCATTCCACATACCACCCGCCCTTGCTTCTTTATGTCCTTCTCCTCGGCACCTTGAGGTAGTTCTTGGTGATAGCAGATGGCATGTCAGGTACCTCGACCTCCCATCCCACGATGTCCATGTGCTCCTTGTGCTATCATCTCGGGGATCTCAAGGAGCGCTGACAT
>Ga0307508_10002552_pt1 | contig 19169 bp, 15 predicted proteins | sample 9_EM_MG_FD_203089 | JGI IMG/M metagenome (GOLD analysis project Ga0307508, IMG submission 203089) | Populus trichocarpa ectomycorrhiza microbial communities from riparian zone in the Pacific Northwest, United States - 9_EM | ecosystem: Host-associated > Plants > Roots > Unclassified | place... | reverse complement strand
TGGCTTCCGCACCGCTGTCGTCGGCCTGCTGCGCGAGCACCACGAACTCGTCGCCGCCGACGCGCGCGATCGTGTCGACGCCGCGCACGCAATCCTTGATGCGTTCGGCCACCTCGAGCAGCACACGGTCGCCGAAGGCGCGCCCCAGGGTCTCGTTGATGTGGTTGAAGCGGTCGAGGTTCAGGAACAGCACCGCGAACGGCGTTCCGTCGCGCTTGGCCGCAGCGAGCGCGACCTCGGCGCGATCGGCCAGCAGGTGCCGGTTCGGCAAGCCCGTCAGCGCATCGGTGTACGACAGCGCCTCGATGCGTCGCTCGGCCTCGAGTTGGCCGGTGATGTCGCGAAACGAGAACACGCGCCCGATCGGCCGGCCGTGCATGCACTGCGGCATCGTCATGCGCTCCATCACCGTGCCGGAGTGCAGCCGCACCTCGTCGCTGGCCTGCAGCATCGTCGCGTCGTCCATCACCGCCAGGCGGCGCATGTAGGTCGTCGGGTCGACCACGCTGCGGCGCATCCATTCGAGCACCGCGTCGTCCTCGCGCCGGCTCAGCAGATGCTCCGGGATCTGCCAGAGCCGGGCGAAGCGCTGGTTGAAGTTGCGGATGCGCCCGGCGAGGTCGGTGACGAGGATGCCGTCCTGCGTCGATTCGAGCGTGGCGCGCAGATCCGCGGCCGTGCCGTCGAGCTCGCGCTCGATGCGCACGCGCTCGCTGCGATCGTGCAGCGTGACGACATAGAACGCGGCGCCGTCCACCCGCAGCGGGCTGACGCGGCGCGTGACCGACACCACCGAGCCATCGCTGCGCGCAATCAAGGTGTCGGATTCGATCCGGTCGCTCAGGCCCTCGGCCGCTTCACGCCAGAAGCACAGGTCTTCGGGCGTGGCGGCGAGCTCGATCATGGTCTTGCCGACCAGCGCTTGTTCGGGCGCGGCCATCAGCACGCCGGCCGCGCGATTGGCCGCGACGATCGCGAGCGTGCGCGCGTCGACGAGCCAGACGGCGTCGAGCATCGCCTCGATCAGGCCGGCCCAGGGTGCGGGCGGGTGGGCATCCATGGCGGGTGTCACGTCAGGCCGCGGCCTCGTCGTCGCGGCGCGCTGCGGCTTCGAAGAAGTAGGCCACGCGCGGGCGCGGCGCCAGGTATTCGAGCGACTCGAGCGGCAGCTGCTGCGGCTTGATGCTGCGGCGGATGCCCAGCCCCGACGTCGTTTCCAGATCGATGATCAGCGCCTCGTCGCGCGGCACCTTGGGCTCGTGCACCAGCACGCGCGGCTTGAGCGGGCGCGACGAGTTCACGCCCACGACCATCGCGTAGCGGTCGTCGGTCAGCTGCACCGTCGAGCCGGCCGGGTACACGCCCATCATGCGGATGAAGGCGCCGAGAATCGCGGTGTCGAATTTGCTCTTGCCCTGCGCGAACAGCAGCGACAGCGATTCGTGCGGCGTCAGCGCCCGCGCCGCGATGTGCGGATTGCACAGGTTGTCGTAGCGGTTCACGAGCGCCACGATGCGTGACGCGGCCGTCATGCGGTCGGTGTTCAGGCGCTGCGGGAAGCCGCTGCCGTCGGCGTGCTCGTGGTGCTGCGCGATCACGATCGTCGCGCCGGCCGACAGGCCCATCTTGCGCGCGTGGCCGACGCCGTGGGCCACGTGCTCCTCATAGAAGCGCAGCTCTGCGCCGCTGAACTGGTCATCGCGGTGGCGCACCCGATCGGGCAGGTCGAGCTTGCCGATGTCGTGCAGCATCGCGCCGACACCCAGGTCCATCATATCGGCCTCGAGCAGGCCGAAGCTGCGGCCCATCAGCAGCGAGATCACGGTCACGTTCAGCGCGTGCGCCGAGGCCTTGTCGCCGGCGGCGTCGGTGAGCAGCCGGATGCACATGTCCTGATCGACGAGCATCTTGTCGACCAGCGCCTTCGACAACTGCTCGGCCTGGGCGCGTGCCTCTTTGGGCTTGTGCGGCACCAGCTCGGTCATCAGCTTGCAGTCGCGCGTGGCCTCGGCGAACTGGCGCTCGCACAGCAGCAGTGCGGCGCGCTGTTCGGCGAGCGCGCGCTTGTGCTGCTGGCGCGCGACGCTCTCGGGCGATTCGACCACCGGCGACACCACCACGGGCTCGGGCGGCGCGGCAGGCACGGCGCCGGGCGCGCTCGCCGCTTCGATGCGGTCGAAATCGGTGGCACGGCCCCAGCCCGTCGTGTCGCCCAACGCATCGCTCTGGCCCGGGCTCCAGCGCAGGCGCTGCACGCCGAGCGAACGGATGGTCTCGATCTGCTCGGCATTCGCGAGCTTGAAGCTGCCGAGCGGGAACGGATGCGACATCCATCCCATGTCCAGATGAATGAACATGCCGATGCGCAAGTCCTCGACTTCGATCAGTTCTCTGCTGGTGGCGGCTGCATTCATCCCGAGGTGGTCGCGCGGCAACGGGCCGACGCGTCGTGTAGGGAATATCGGCGCCGGCGCGACCGACTTGAATCCGGGGCATGCCCGTGATTCTGACTTCAGCGTTGAATCCGCGTCGACAGCACGATCGCCGAGGTCGTGCGCTCGACGCCGTCGAGCACGCCGATGCGGTCGATCAGCGCATCGAGCTCGCCGATCGACGCGGCCGCGACGATCGCGATCAGGTCGAATGGCCCGCTGACCGAATGCAGCACCCGCACCTCCGGGATGCGCCGCAACGCCTGCTCGATCGCGCCGCTGCGCTTGGGCGCGAGCGTGATCAGCACGTGGGCGCGCACCAGGTTCGCCTCGAGCTCGTCGGGTACGCTGATCGTGAAGCCCGAGATCACGCGCTGGCGCTGCAGCCGCTCCATGCGACTTTGCACGGTGGTGCGCGACAGCCCGAGCTTGCGCGCGAGCTCGGCGGTGGGCGCACGCGCGTCGTCGCGCAGCAGCGCGATCAGCGCGCGGTCGGTGGCGTCGACGACGGTTTCTGTCATTCTGTCTATTCTTGATAGTCAATATGCCGAAGTATGGACTTCGTTTCGTCTGAATTGAAGATGCTCTTTGCACTGACAGCCGCAAGAATCACAGCGAACGGCTCTGGAGACACCCATGAAAGACATCCTCGTCATCGGCGGCGGCAAGATCGGTTCGGTCGTCGCCGCACTCCTCGTCGACACCTCCGAAGCGAACGGCTACCGCGTCACCGTCGCAGACCGCTCGGCCGCGTTGCTGGCGCAACTCACGCCCGGCGGCAACCCGCGCCTGAACACGCTGCTGCTGGATGTGGCCGACCCGATCAAGCTGCGCGACGCGCTGCAAGGCCGCTTCGCGGTGCTGAGCGCCGCGCCCTACCACCTGACCTTGCAGGTCGCGCAGGCCGCACGCGACGTCGGCGTGCACTACCTCGACCTGACCGAAGACGTCGCGAGCACACGCGCGATTCGGGCGCTGGCCGACGGCGCGACGACTGCATTCATCCCGCAATGCGGCCTCGCGCCCGGCTTCATCTCGATCGTCGCGGCTGATCTGGCGCGCCGCTTCGATTCGCTCGACTCGGTGCGCATGCGCGTCGGCGCGCTGCCCGCCTACCCCAGCAACGCGCTGAACTACAACCTGACCTGGAGCACCGAGGGCGTCATCAACGAGTACTGCGAGCCCTGCGAGGCCATCGTCGACGGCCAGGTGCGCGAGGTGCCGGCGCTCGAAGAGCGCGAGGAGTTTTCGCTCGACGGCGTGCTGTACGAAGCCTTCAACACCTCCGGCGGCCTGGGCACGCTGTGCGAGACGATGGCCGGCAAGGTGCGCACGCTGAACTACCGCACGATCCGCTACCCCGGCCATGCCGCGATCATGAAGGCACTGCTGCACGACCTGCGCCTGCGCGACCGGCGCGACGTGCTGAAGGACATCCTCGAGCAGGCCCTGCCCGCGACGATGCAGGACGTGGTCATCGTCTTCGTCACCGTCGCCGGCCAGCGCGGCGGGCGCCTGCAGCAGGAGACCTACGCCCGCAAGATCTACAGCCACGTGCTGGCCGGCCAGATGCGCAGCGCGATCCAGATCACGACCGCGTCCAGCCTGTGCGCGATGCTGGACCTGCTCGCGGCGGGCGAGCTGCCGCAAAGCGGTTTCGTGCGCCAGGAAGAGGTGCCGCTCGCGGCCTTCCTGGGCAACCGCTTCGGCCGGGTCTACGCCGCGGACGCGCTCGCGCACGCCGCCTGAGCGCGCGCCGGCGGGGTTGAACGCGCCAGGGCCGAGCGCCGGGCCGCCCCAAGCCGGCCCGCATCCCCGCGGGGGATCGCCGGATGTACTCGTTCGGCGAGGGGCCTAGTCAGGGCTGATGCGCCATGAAGTGCGCCAGCGCCCGCAGCTGCTCGTCGCCGAGTGGGTAGACCGCGTCCGCCATCGCCGCCACGCCGCCGCCGGTGCGTGCGCCGCTTTTGAAGTCGCGCAGCGCCTTCAGCAAATAGTCTTCGCGTTGCCCGCCGGTGCGCGCCGCGGCCTTCTCGCCGGCGTAGTCGTCCTTGTGGCACGCCGCGCAGCGGTTCGCCTTCGCCAGCCGCTGGCCGACCGAGAACATCGCCGGTTCGGCGGCACCGTTGACGCCGCGCGGCGGCGGCTTCAGCGCCGCGAAGTGCGCCGCGAGCTTGCGAATGTCGTCGTCCGAGAGACTGGCCGCGATCGGCTGCATCACCTCGTTCTTGCGCGTGCCGCTGCGGAAGTAGACCAGCTGCCATTGCAGGAAGCCCTCGGGCTGCCCCGCCAGCGACGGCGAGCCCGCCATCGGCGAGATGCCGTCCTGGCCGTGGCAAGCAGCGCAGGCCTCGGCCTTGGCTGCGCCGGCCGCGAGATCGGCGGCCGCGCGGCTCGCGGTCATGCAGAGCGCCAAGCTGCCCGCCAGCAGCGCGCAGCGGGCAACCTGGTTGATCGAGCGAGTCAGCTTCATCTACTTCCCGTAGCTGATGCGGTAGATCGCACCTGCCCAATCGTCGGCGACGAGGATCGAACCGTCCTTCGCCAGCAGGATGTCGGCCGGCCGGCCGCTGAAGCTCTTGGCGCCGGTGAGCCAGCCGCTGGCGAACACCTCCTGCTTCACGTTCTTGCCCTGCGGATCGGTCGTCACGCGCATGATGCGTGCGCCCTGGTACTTGTGGCGGTTCCACGAACCGTGCTCGGCAATGAAGATGTTGTTGCTGTACTCGGCCGGGAACTGCTTGCCGGTATAGAACTTCATGCCGAGCGGCGCCACGTGCGCGCCGAGCTTGAGCGCCGGCGGCGTGAACTCGCTGCACTGGCGGCCCTTGCCGTACTTCGGATCGAGCATGTCGCCCTGGTGGCAGTACGGATAGCCGTAGTGCGCGCCGATCTTGCCGATGTGGTTGAGCTTGTCGCTGGGCAGGTCATCGCTGACCCAGTCGCGTGCGTTTTCGGTGAACCAGTAGTCGCCGCTGCGCGGATCGATGTCGCCGCCGACGCTGTTGCGCACGCCGATCGCCATCAGCTCGGCCTCGCCGGTCGCCGGGTTGATGCGACGCACCTGCGACAGGCTGGTCGGCGCCAGGCAGACGTTGCACGGCGGACCGAACGGCACGTACAGGCGCCCCTCCTTGTCGAAGGTCAGGTACTTCCAGCCGTGCGCCACGTACGACGGCATGTCGTTGTAGACGACCTTGGGCTCCGGCATCTTGTCGAGGTCGGCCTCGGCGTTCTCGTACTTCAGGATCTTGTCGATGTCGACGACGTAGAGCGCGCCGTCGCGGAAGGCGACGCCGGTGGGCATCTTCAGGCCTTTGAGGATGGGCTTGACCTCCTTCTTGCCGTCCTTGTCGGTGATCGCGTAGACGGTTCCGACGCCGAACGAGCCGACGAACAACGTGCCCTTGTCGCCCCAGGCCATCTGGCGCGCACTGTTCACGCCATCGGCATAGACGCTGATCTTGAATCCCTTGGGCAGCTTGATGGCCTTGAGGTTCTTTTCCAGATCGGCCATCGAGGCCGGCAGCGCCGGCGACGCATCGGGCGCCAAGCCCTTCTGCGCCTGGGTCTCGTCACCCAGGAACCAGTCGGCCGGCGGATGCTCCCAGAAATCCTTCTTCGTGGAGTCGTAACTCTTGAGTCCCTGCGCTTGCGCGGCAGAAGCCAGAAACATCGCGGCGCACGCGCCGGCGAGAACTCCCCGTCCCAGTGCACTCGGGACGAGCGAAACCTTTCGGACTGTCATGGCGGTCTCCTGTGGGTCTGATGAACATCTCCAATGCCCGTCGATGCCAGCACGGGCAGCTTCATTTCGCAGCTCGCGAAATTTCTTGTCATGTGCCATCGTCTATCTATCCCATTCGGTGCGGCAGATAGAGCGCAATGATGGGGAAGGCGATCAGGATGATCAAGCGCAGGATGTCGGTCGCGACGAAGGGCAGCACGCCCTTGAAGATGGTCGTGAAGCTGACGTCCTTGACCACGCTCTTGATCACGAACACGTTCATGCCCACCGGCGGATGGATAAGCCCGAGCTCGACGGTCATCACGATGATGATGCCGAACCAGATCGGGTCGAAGCCGAGCGCGGTGATCACCGGAAAAATGATCGGCACGGTGAGGATGATCATCGCCATCGCGTCCATCAGGCAGCCGAGCACCAGGTACATCGCCATGATCAGCGCGAGCACGCCGTAGCGGCCGACACCCAGCCCGGTGAGAAGCTCGGTGAGCTTCTGCGGCGTCTGCGTGACCGTCAAGAAGTAGCCGAACAGCAGCGCACCGATCAGCACCGTGAATACCGCCGCTGCGGTGCGCGTGGCCTGCAGCAAGGCCTCACGCGTGTTCGTGCGGTTGAGTTTGCCGCGCAGCACGCCGAGGATGTAGGCACCACTCGCGCCGACGCCACCCGCCTCGGTCGGCGTGAAGAAGCCACCGTAGAGCCCGCCGATCACGAAGACGAACAGCAGCAGCGGCGCCCACACCAGCTTCAGCGCGGCGATGCGCTCCGGCCACGGCTTGGGCTGGCCGGCCGGCAGCAGACCGGGACGAATCCGCACGATCAGCGCAATCGTCAGCACGTACATGCCCATCGCGAGCAGGCCGGGCAGGATGCCGGCCATGAAGAGCTTGCCGATGTCTTGTTGGGTCAGGATCGCGTAGACCGCGAGCACCGTCGACGGCGGCAGCATCGCGCCTAGCGTGCCGCCGGCCGCGATCACGCCGGTCGAGAAGGCCTGCGGGTAGCCGAAGCGGCGCATCTCGGGGTAAGCGACGGCCGCGAAGGTCGCGGCGGTCGCGACCGACGAGCCGCAAATCGCCGCGAAGCCACCGCAGGCGACGACGGTTGCGATGCCCAGGCCACCGCGCAGATGGCCGAGGAAGGCATCGGCGGCCTTGAACATCTCGCGGCTCAGGCCAGAGACCGAGACGAACGCGCCCATCAGCATGAACATCGGGATCACGCCGAAGGTGTAGTCGGCGACGGTGCGCATCGAGGTCTGCCCGACCAGCTTCAAGGCCGGCCCCGGGCCGACGATCCAGCTGTAGCCGGCCACGCCGACCAGCCCCATCGCCATGCCGACCGGCACGCGCAGCATCATCAGCACGAACAGCGCGATGAAGCCCATGATCGCGATCGCGTCGTTGCTCATTTGTTCCGCTGCGTTGCGCGCGACCCCGGACAGATGGAACGCACTGGTCGGCGCGTGCCCAGGACGCCGGGTGGCCGACTCCGCTCATGTCCCCCGGGTCGGGCTGCGCCCACCCCTCCTCCTTTACTTCGCTCCGTCGGCCACCCGACATCCTGGGCATTCAGCGTTGGCGAAGTGCGCCTGTCGAACCGCAACGACCGTGCCGGATCGGGCCGGTGGGGCGCTCTGCGCAGCGAAGTAAAGGAGGAGGTGTCGGCCGCAGGCCGGCGCCGGGGGACATGAGCGGAGCAGAGTGCCCCGCCGGCCTGATCTCGCGCCAACGACGACAGCTTCATTCGACACCTTTCGCGTCCACCGCGTCATGCAGCGCCTGCGGCTGGAAGATCAGCCGCCAGGTGCGGATCGCGATCAGCAGCACCGCCGACACGTCGCCCAGCCATGCGACCGCGAAGAACGGCCAGGTCGGGAGGTTCATGTCGTAGGTCAGCACGTGGTCGACATAGGTCGCGCGGACCTTGTCGAACAGCGTGTAGGTCTGCACCGTGACGACGAACAGCAGCACCAGCGTCGCGAAGATGTCGATCCAGCGTTTGTGGCGCGGGCTCGCCGCGCCCCACAGCAGGTCGACGGTGATGTGGCCGCCGCGGTAGCTGGTCGCCGCGATGCCCCAGAAGATCAGCGTGCCCAGCAGCATCTTGCCGATGTCGTAGCTGTCGGGGATCGAGGTGCTGAAGAACTTGCGCAGCAGCACCGCAATGAAGATGTTGGCCGCGACGATGCCGACGAAGGTCGCGGCGCACCACTCGATCGCGTCGATGAAGCGATCCATCGAATTGCGCCTCGGCGCCTGCACCGAATGAGCGCCGGTGGCCATCGGCTCGGTCACGGCCGGCGCCTACAGCGCAGCCTTGTACTTGCTCACGCTGGCCTTCAGCGCATCCATCGCGGCCTTCGCATCGATGCCGGACTTGCCCGCGTCGCTGGCCCATTGCGCTTCCAGCGGTGCGATCGCCTTGCGCCATGCCTCGGTCTGCTCGGGCGTCAGCTTGTAGGCCTCGTGGCCGGGTGCGGTGGCGAGCTTGGCGCGGCCGGCGTATTCGAAGTCGGCCCAGGGCGACGCGACCTTCTCGGCCCACTCGGTCGTGCAGTGCTCGTCGATGACCTTCTTCTGCGCCGCAGACATCGATTCGTACTTGTCCTTGTTCATCACCCACACGAACGGCGTCGTGTACAGCGGCGCGTCCATGTGCATGCTCACCACCTTGTCGATGCCGAACAGGCCGATCGACCCCCACGGGAACGTGATCGCATCGGCCACACCGCGCTCGAGCGCATCACGCGCCTCGGGCGCCGAGGCCTGCACATTGGTGCCGCCCAGCAGCGTGACCATCTGGCCGATCGTGCTCGTGGCCGGCCGCACCTTCAGACCCTTCACGTCGGCGGGAGACAGCAGCTTCTTCTTGCTGTGGAAGCTGCCCGGATCGTGGATGAAGGCGAAGCAGTACTTCACGTCCTTCATCTCCTTCGCGGCATAGGCGCGGTACCACGCATCGATCGCCGCGGTGCCGCCCTTCGCGTTCGCGAAGATGAACGGCAGCCCGGCACCGGCCATCACCGGGAAGCGCCCGGGCTGGTAGCCCGGGTTCACGTAGGCGAGGTCGGCGATGCCGTCGCGCGCCATGTCGTAGTGATCGAAAGCCTTGCCGAGCTGCTCGGACGGGAACAGCGTCGCGGTGATCGTGCCGTTGGACGCCTTCTTGATGTCTTCGGCCCACGCGGTGAACGACGGGTTCAGTGGGTGTTGCGCCGGCACCCAGCTCGACAGCTTCAGGTTCACCGGCTTGTCCTGCGCCTGCGCCGCGGGGCACGCCAACAAGGCAGTGAATGCTGCGACCAGCGCGTGGCGAGAGAGTGCAAATGTCATGAGCGTTCTCCAGGTCTTGTTGTGGCGGTCGGAAGGAACGAGGTGGGGTGTGCAGGGAGGAAGGTCGGTAAAGGCTAGTGGCTGACGGATCGAATCGGCCTTGCGATCTACCCTGCATCGATTCGTTTTGGCTGCAGGTCTCCGGCCCGGCCGCCCGGGCGCTGTCGAACCCACCGCACCGGCTGCTCGCGGCCCGGCCGCGGCGGCGCACCGTGCTGCAGCAGCGCCTGGTCGAGCGCCTTGCCGGCGTCGTCGGCGAGCGCCGCACGCCGTGCCGCGTTGACCGCGGCGCTGCGCGCGGCCGGGGTGTCGAACGGCGCCGCGCCGGCCAGGTGCTCGACCACGTGCAGCAGGTTCTCCTTGCCGCGCTCGTTGGTCGCGCCGTAGCCTTTGATCAGGCGGCCGCACTCGGCCAGCTCGCGCCCGAGCGCGGCGTCTTCGCGCGCACCGTGTTCGACGGCCGCGAGCCAGCGTTCGATCATCGATTGTTCGGCCTCGAAACGGCTGCCCCGGCGCCGCAGCCCCTTCAGCGCCGCGAGACCGCGCAGCGCGAGCAGGCCCGCGATCGTGTGGCTGGGCAGCTTGATCGGCAGCGCGAACGGCGGCTTGCCGCGCGCGCTGCGGCGCCGCTCCCAGCGCGTCAGCGCCGCGGCCAGGCCGCTCGGCAGCAGCGCCGCGACTTCGGCGACGCCGGGCTTGAAGTGGTCGTGGATGCGCAGCAGCTCGGCCTCGCCGGCGCGCACTTCGGCACGCACGCGGGCGAAGCGCGTCGCGCGGCACTTCAGCTCGGCGACACGCACGATGTCGTCGAAGGCCATCCACAGCGCGAGGTGGCGCGCGGTCTCGCGCGTCGTCGCGAAGCCGTTCGCGCCGGGGGCGTCGCCGGCACGTTCGGCCGCGAGCACACGCCGCAGCCGCTCGATGAACCATTGCGCATAGCGCGCGTCCTGGTACTCGAGCACGCGCGCATGGCCGAGCGCGACGATCGCATGCGTGGCCGCCGGAAATTCGCGCAGCCACGCCGGCGTCGGCGTCGCGGACGTCACGGGCTCGGTCGCCGCCACGGCAGCGATCGCGTCCGCCACCGCCGCACGCTCGTCGCGCAACGCGGCGAGCGCATCGAAGGCCGCGTCGAAGCCGCGCAGGCTCGCGTCGGCGCCGCGGCCGCCGGCACGTATCGTCTGGCGGCAGGCTTCGCGCGCGAACGGCAGCACGCCGCTCGCAGCGATCGCGCCGAACAGCACCGCGCTGATGACGGTGCCGGCGCGCTGCGCGAGCGCCGTCATGTCGAGCAGAAAGGCCTGCGCGCTGTGCTCGCGCACGACTTCCATCAGCAGCCTGCTCGAGGCGCGGCCATCGGCCAGCTGCATCTTCTCGGCCGTCGTCAGGCTGCGGCCGTTCGAGCTGATGACTTGCGTGCGGTCCGAGTCGCTCATGCCGTTGCCGATCTGGCGCGCGGTCTCGAGCAGTTCGGAGGAGACCAGCAGGTCGAGCGCGCCCGGCACCGGCGTCAGGCTGAACACCGGCCGGCGGCCGCCCAGCTCCGCGTCCGGCCGCGGGAAGACCTCGAGGTAATAGGTCGTCGCGCCGGTGCGCTGCGCGACGCCCGGGATCGACGTGCTCTGCACGCTGTGACCCGCGGCCAGGGCCGTGTCGACCAGCCATTCGGCGAGCACGCCGCCGCCTTCGCCACCGAGCGCACAGACCAGAATCGTGATGGGGCGGTCGAAGTTCATCGCGGTGCTCCGGCGAGTTGCAGCCAACGCCGAACGGGTGCGCGCACCGCTTCGACGACGCGCTCCGCGACGCTCGGGTTCGTGACCACCTCGCCGCGGTAGAACGACGGGCACAGCGTCGCCGCATGCGCGTTCTCGCCGCACAGGCCGCAGCCGACGCAGCCGTCGATCACGGTCGCGACCGGGTCGAGCTTCAGCGGATCGGGGTTGTCCTTCAAGCTCAGCGTCGGACAGCCCGACAGGCGGATGCAGGCGTGGTCGCCGTTGCACACGTCTTCGTCGACGCCGTACTTCACGCGCACGACGCGCCGGCCCGCCTTTAGCAGGTTCGCGAGCCAGGGCTTGATGCGGCGCTGGCGTTCGAGCTGGCATTCGCCTTCGGCGATGATGACCTTCAGGCCTTTGAACGGCGTCGTGAAGGCGTCCTCCAGCGTCTTGCGCATCTGCGCGACGCGGTAGGTGTGGACCGTGCGCATCCACTTCACGCCCAGGCCGGTCAGCGTGGCTTCGATCGTCGTGTTGCGGTCGACCAGGCTTTGCTGCTTGTCGGGCGCGCGCGCCTTCGCGGCATCGTCGGGCGTCGAGATGATGTCCTGCGTGCCGGTTGCCGAGGTGTAGCCGTTCTTCATGATCAGCAGCACCGAGTCGTCGCCGTTGAAGAGCGCCGACTGCACGCCGGTCAGCAGCCCGTTGTGCCAGAAGCCGCCGTCGCCCATCACCGACAGCACGCGCCGGTTCATCATCGGCGCGACGCCGGCGCTGCTCGCCAGGCTCATGCCGTAGCCGAGGATCGAGTGGCCCGACGAGAACGGCTCGAAGGTCGCGAACGCGTGGCAGCCGATGTCGGCCGCGACATGCACCGGCCCGACGCACTGCTGCGCCAGCTTCAGCGCCGCGAACACCGGCCGCTCCGGGCAGCCGACGCAGAAGGTCGGCGGCCGCGCCGGCAGCGGCGTGCCGAGCGTTTGCGCGATCTGCTGCGCGACCGCGTCACGGCGTTGCGCGTTCGCGGCCAGCCAGGCGCGCGCGGCTTGCGTCGAAACCTGGGGCAGCTGCCGTTCGACGAAGCTCGCGAGCCCGGCGGTCAGCCCTTCGACGGTGACCTCGCCGGTCGCCGGCATCAGGTCCTTGCCATGGATGCGCGTGGGCACGTCCTGCCGGTGCAGCGTCGCGAGGATGTCGCGTTCGATGTAGTCGGGCTGGCCCTCCTCGATCACGAACACCGCGCGCTTGCCCACGCAAAACGCCGACAGCTGCTCGGGCACGAGCGGGAAGGTCACGTTCAGCGCGAGCACCGGCAGCTCGCTGGCGCCGAACGCATCGGCGAGGCCGAGCTGCTGCAGGCTGCGCACCAGCACGTTGTGCAGTCCGCCCTGCACGATGAGGCCGACCTCGCTGTGCGCGCCCTCGCGGCCGTCGAAGATCTCGTTCAAGCCGTGCGTCGCGATGAAGCGCTGCGCCGCCGGAATGCGCTGCTCGACCTTGCGCTTCTCCTGGCCGAAGGTCACCGGCGGGTGCGCGAGCCGCGCGTAGTCGAAGGGCGCCGGCTCGGCCAGCGGCAGCATCGTCGAGACGGCCGGCGCGACGTTGTCCCGGCAGGCGAAGCTGCCGCGCACATGGCAGGCGCGGATGCGCAGCTCGAGCAGCGCCGGCATGTTCGACGCCTCGGACAGCGCGAAGCCGGCCTCGACCATGCGCACCATGTTGCCGAGCTCGGGCCGCGGGTCGAGCATCAGCATCGACGACTTCAGCGCGTAGGCGTGGGTGCGCTCCTGGATCACGCTCGCGCCTTCGCCGTAGTCCTCGCCGACGACGATCAGCGCGCCCCCCAGCACGCCCGGCGACGACAGGTTCGACAGCGCATCGGCCGCGACGTTGGTGCCCACGATCGACTTCCAGGTCACCGCGCCGCGCAGCGGGTAGTGGATCGACGCGCCCAGCATCGCCGCGGCCGAGGCCTCGTTCGCGCAGGCCTGCACGTGCACGCCGAGCTCGCGCATGTAGGGCTCGGCCTGCACCATCACGTCGAGCAGGTGCGACACCGGTGCACCCTGGTAGCCGCCGACGTAGGCCACGCCCGACTGCAGCAAGGCCTTCGTGATCGCGAGAATGCCTTCGCCATGGAAGGTGTCGCCGCGGCCGAGCCGAAGCATCTGCACTTCCTTGCTGAACGACACTTCCATGAGCTTTGTCTCCAAGGTCGGCTCGGGCCGACTCCTTGCTTTGCGGCCCAGCTTAGCGACAGCGCGTGCATCGTTCCATCACGCAAACGATCTAAGTACTATTCGCCGCATGCATATCAACGACCTGGACCTGAACCTGTTGCGGATCTTCGATGCGGTCTACCGCCAGCGCAGCGTCAGCCGCGCGGCCGAGGCGCTGGCGCTGTCGCAGCCCGCGGTGAGCCAGGGCCTGACGCGCTTGCGGCTGGTGTTGAAGGACGCGCTGTTCACGCGCGCCGGCCGCGGCGTCGCGCCGACGCCGAACGCCGACGCCTTCGCGCACGCGGTGCAGCAGGCCTTGCAGCTGGTCGGCGAAGCGCTGCAGAGCGCCGAGCGTTTCGACCCGAGCCACGCGCGCCGTACCTTCCGCATCCACATGAGCGACCTGGGCGAGAGCGAGTTCCTGCCCGGGCTGATGCACGAGGTGCGCCGGCTCGCGCCCTTTGTTCGCATCGAGACGCGCCAGCTCGACTACGCGCAGGTCGAGAACGCGCTCGACACCGGGCAGGTCGACTTCGCGTTCGGCTACCTGCCCGGTGTCGAGAAGACGCAGCACCAGCGCCTGTTCGCCGAGCGCTACGTCGTGATCGCGCGCGCCGACCACCCGCGCCTGGCCGCGCGGCCCGCGCCGGCTGCGCTCGCGCAGCTCGACTACGTGGTCGTGCGCCACCACACCGAGACGGTCCGGCTGCTCGATCGGCTCGCGCTGAACGATCGCATCCGGCTGAGTACGCCGCACTTCATGGTGATCCCGGCGATCGTCGTCGCGACCGACCTCGTCGTCGTGCTGCCGCTGCGCATCGCGACCAAGTTCGCGCAGGACGGCCGGCTGCGCATCGTGCAACCGCGCTGGAGCGTGCCGGACTTCGACATCGGCCTGCACTGGAGCTGGCGCGCGCAGAACGACCCGGCGAACCGCTGGCTGCGCGAGCTCGCGATCGGCATCTTCCGCGAAGGCCCCGCCGCGGCTGCTGCTACATCACCTCGAAAAAGCGCATCACCACGGCGTCCGGCCGGCGCCACCCGACGCCGAGGAACAGCCGCTCCATGATCCACGCGAGCGCCGGCGCCGCGGTCTCGAAGCGCGGCGCGCAGCGGAAGTAGACATCCGCCGGATCGACCGGCTCGCCGCGGATCAGCTTGGCCATCACCTCGGGCGCCGCGGTGCGAACGGCGTCGTTTTGCACGTAGATGCGGTCGCCTGCATCGGTCTCGAGCACGTAGCGCGCTTCGAGCCTGGCGACGCGCTCGTTGACGATGAGTTGGAAGTCGGCGCCACCCGGCAGCACGCGCGCCGACCAGTCGCGCCCGACGCAGCTGCCGCCGAGGATGGGGATCACGCGGCGCTGTCCGTGACCGACCGCGCCGACCTCGATGGGTGGAGCCACCTGCACCGTCAGGTCGGCGAAGCGCGCCAATGCCGGCGCATCGAGCGGGTCGGTCGTCACTTCACCAGCTTCCAGGCGCCACCCTCGACCTTGACCATCACCTGGCTGCGCTCATCGACGCCGTTGTGGTCGCTGGCACTGAGGTTGAACACGCCTTGCGCGCCGACGAACTCCTTCAGCCCTTCGATCGCGTCGCGCAGCGCGATCCGGAACTCCGCCGTGCCCGGCTTGCCCTTCTTCAGCGCGACCGGGATCGCGGCGTTCAGCCACAGCTGCGCGTCCCATGCGGTCGCGCCGAACAGGGAACGCGAGCCCGCGCCGTGCTTGGCCTCGTAGCGCTTCACGTAGTCGACGCCGGGCGCCTTGACCGGGTTGCTGTCGGGCAGTTGATCGGCGACCAGCACCGGCGCCACCGTCATGAAGCTGCCGTCCAGCTCCTTGCCGCCGATGCGCAGGAAGTCGGCGTTCGCGACGCCCTGCGTCTGGTAGATCAGCCCCTTGTAGCCGCGCTTCACGAGCTCGACGTGCGGCAGCGCGCCCGGCGTGCCGGCGCTGAAGATGTAGACCGCGTCGGGGTTCGCGCCCATCAGCTTGAGCACCTGCGGTGTCGCGCTGGTGTCGGCCTGCGCGTACTTTTCGACCGCGACGATCTTCACACCCTTGGCCGGCGCGAGCTTCTCGATCGCCTTCAGAAAGCCCTCGCCGTAGGCGGTCGAGATGCCGATCGTGGCGACCGTCGTCGCCTTGCGCTGAAGCATGTGGTCGAGCACCGCGTTGATCGAGATCGTCTCGGTCGGCGCCATCTTGAAGGCCCAGCGCCGCGGCCCGTCGGCCGGTTCGACGATCGCGCCGCCGCCGGCAAGCGAGATCACCGGCACGCCCGAGCGCGCGGCGACGTCGAGCACCGCGAGCGAGGTCGGCGTCAGCGACGGGCCGACGATCAGGTCGACCTGGTCCTCGGTGATCAGCTTGGTCGCGTTCTTCACCGCGGTGGTCGTGTCGGTCGCGTCGTTCAGCACGGTCAGCCTGATCTTCTGGCCGCCGAGTTCGCCCGGCCACAGCCGGATCGTGTTCTCGGCCGGGATGCCGAGCGACGCGCCCGGCCCGGTCAGCGAGACGATCACGCCGATGCTGACGTCGGCCTGGGCGCCGGCCATCCAGAAGAAGCCGGCGACAACGCACAGCGTGCGCGCCAGCGAGGCCAGCCGTGTCATCGCGCGGCCTCCCGGTCGGCCGGCCGCGGCCACAGCCGAGGGAACACCGCGCAGTCGATGGGCTCGCCGGGCCGGATCGTCGGCGCGGCTATCGTGATCGCCGCCTGGCCTTCGCGCGGCGCGTAGACCACGTCGTCGCCGGTCCAGCGCGTCGCATAGGCGCGGCGGCGCCGCGTCGAGCTGGCGTTGCCGGGTGCGCCGTGCACCGTCATGCAATGGTGCAGCAGGCAGTCGCCGGCCTGCATGTCCCAGTTGACGATCTCGAGCTCGCCGCGCAGCGCGTTGATGTCCGGCAGCGTCTCGCCGGGCAGCATCTTGTAGGCCTCGGTGTCGCCGCCGAAATGGATGGGCCTGAACTCGCGGCCCCAGCGGTGCGAACCCTTCACGTACTCGACACCGCTGGACTCGATCGTCACGTCGTCGAGCGCGAGCCAGATCGACAGGATCTGGTCGCCCTGCACCGGCCAGTACGGCCCGTCCTGGTGCCAGGGCGTGACGGCGGCGGTGCCGGGCTCCTTGACGAACAGCTGGTCGTACAGGAAGTTGACCTTGCGCGACCGAAGCATGCGCGCCGCGATCTCGGCCGCGGGCGACTCCTCGACGTAGCGGCGCAGCATCGGCTTCACGGCCCAGGCGCCGATGTCGCCGAGGAAACGCTGGCCCTGCTGCGTCGCATACTCGCGCGCCAGCGGGCCGGGGTGGGCGAGGTCGTCCTCGACGGCCTCGCGCATGTGGGCTATCCAGTCGACGTCGAACAGGCCGCGCAGGCAGATCACGCCGTCGCGCCAGAAGGCATCGACGTCGGCATCGGGGATGGGGGCGAGCGGGTGGGTGTTCATGGGTGGCGACGTCTCCTGGTGGATGCCGCGAGCGTACGGAGGCCGCACGGCGCTGTCTGTCGTCCGCGAAGAGGACAGATGCGCGTTCCCCCGGGGTTGCCGCGGCGCGCACTGCGGCGGACAGTCGGCGCCATGCAAATCTGGTCCATCCCTGCCACCATGCCGCGTGCCACTGCGCGCGATGTCTGCGCCACGCTCGTCGGCTGCATCGCGCGAGACGACTTCGCGACGCGCGCGCTGGCCGAACTGAACTGCGCGCTGCCAGTCGCGTGGTGGACGGTCTACCGAGTCTTCGACGACCAGCCGCCACAGCTCTTCGCCCAGGCCAGCCATGCGGTGCCTGACATCGCCCTCGATTGCTGGCGCATCTACCGCGGCGGCGTCTACCGCGACGACACGTGTTTCGCCGAGGCCTGCGACCGGGCCACCGCGGCGATGGTGATGACGCACTGCGTGGCCGACGACTTCGGACGCGCGCACCGCGAGCAGATCTACACCGCGCATTCCTTGAGCGAACGGCTCTCGCTCGTCACCGCCGAGCGCGGCCCGGACGCACATGGCGCGCTGCTGGCGATCAACCTGTACCGCCACCGCGCACAGCCGCGCTTCGATGCCGCCGAGCTCGACCGCGTGCTCGATGTCGCCGCCACGCTGCTCGCCGTCGTGCAGCGCCACATCGAGATCGGCAGCGCCCAGCTGACGCCGGGGCAGCGTCTGCAGCAGCTGTGTCCGCAACTCACACCGCGCGAGCTGGCGGTGTGCGAGCGGCTGCTGCGCGGGCTGACGTTCGAGGGCATCGCGGCCGATCTCGGCGTGTCCGCCGCGACCGCCAAGACCTACCGCAACCGCGCCTTCGAACGGCTGGCCATCCACCACCGCAACGAGCTGTTCGGACTCGCGCTCGGCGGCATGGCCTGACCGGCCCTCACGCCACTAAACTGCGCAGCACAAGCACAACTACCGCGCAGGGGGAAGTTCATGTCCTACGACTACAGCTCGGAGTCCAAGCTCCTCGAGCTGCCCAATCCCTACCAGTTGCAGAACCGGCTGCTGTGGGCGTGCGGCGCGATCCTGCTGCTCGCCGGCATCACCAGCCTGTTCTGGGCCCGCGGCGCGATGCAGGACAGCGCGCTGCGCCTCGTCGCCGGCCCGCTGATCGCCGGCCTCGCGATGGTCGCGACCGGGCTGCTGTGCGCGGCCACGGCGGCACGCCGCATGCGCTTCTTCTTCGGCCGCGGCCGGCCGGCGTCGCTCGCGCCCGAGATCCCGGTCGGCGCGAGTGGCGGCTCAACGGCGGCCGACGCGGTCAAGGAAATCCTGCGCCAGGGCGGCATCACCTACCCCGAGCCGCAAGGCGCGGTCGAGGGCATGCTGTACCACTGGGCGCCGAAGCTGATCACCGCACCGCGCGAGGTGCAGTTCCAGACCCAGCGCTATGTGTTCAACCTGTGCGCGATCGGCGCGACGCTGGTCAGCTTCATCGTCTCGTGGGCGCTGTTCGGCAACCCGACGACGCGGCCGTGGATCGGCCTGCTGTACTTCGTGTTCGGCCTGTTCGTGCTGCTGAAGCCGGTGGTCTCGAACGGCCGCGCGAAGTTCTCGCGCACAACGCTGGTCGTGCTGATCGCCGCGGCGATCCTCGCGCCGGTCGGCATCGGCCTGATCGGCTCGAAGCTGCCGTCGCTGTACGGCTTCGAGGTCACCGCGCAGACCTTCGTGATGCTGATCGGTTCGCTGATCGCCTGCGGGCTCGCGGTCTGGGCGATCCTCGCGCAGGTCGACCCGGCGCCGCAGACGCGCGCCAGCGTCGAGCAGTCGCGCCTGTCGATGAACTCGCCGCCGGGCAGCCTGATGGACGAGCTCGACCGGCTGATGCAGTCGAGCTGGACCGAACAAATCCCGAACCGCCGCTACGCGCGCATCGACCCGGTCACGACCGCCGGCACGCCCAGCGGCAGCTTCGCCGGCGAGCTGTTCGAAGAGAGCCAGCCGCTGCCGGTCGCCGGCACACAAGCGCCCAGCCTGGCCAGTGCGCTGGCCGCGCCGCGCCACCGCGCGCTGCTGCTGCTCGACCTGTACGGCACGCTGCTGGTGATCGCCGCGGTCGTCATGTCGCTGTACTTCGTGCGCACGTTCGACGTGAGCGCGCCGTGGCGCGACAACCGCTTCGCGCTGATCGGCACCTCGGCGATCCTCGCGGTGATGGCGGCGTTCTGCTTCCAGGCCGCGGCGCGGCTGTGGGGCCGCTTCAACTTCGA
>Ga0307508_10002551_pt1 | contig 19172 bp, 15 predicted proteins | sample 9_EM_MG_FD_203089 | JGI IMG/M metagenome (GOLD analysis project Ga0307508, IMG submission 203089) | Populus trichocarpa ectomycorrhiza microbial communities from riparian zone in the Pacific Northwest, United States - 9_EM | ecosystem: Host-associated > Plants > Roots > Unclassified | place... | reverse complement strand
ACTAGGCTGGATACGAACGAGCTATGAGCCTGCAAGGACAGCAAATGCGGGCTCGCGACTCACAGCGTGAGGCATAGGTTATTAAGGGCAGGTATTAGAGACAGGTATGAATATAGGTTGAAATACAAGGTAAGTCGACCAGCGACTTGCTACAAGAATGGTTTGGTGGCGACAGAAAGAGTAGCGTGAGGGGGACAAGACACCATCGCGATACTTATACACTGGCGGAGAAGGGGAGTAAGGTGGCCCAAGAACAAGAAGAAAAACGAGCTCCCTTCAGGAGTGCGAAGGCTGCATGGCGGTGCTGGTTGCCAGTAAAACAAGGATTCGCACGCATTCGAAGTATTAGGCCAGAATCAGTTCATACCCGCCAGGCCCCTGTAGATCAATGGTTGCGCACGAGAAGGCGTTTAGGCGGAAATTTGGTCGTCGACGTCAATAAAGGACAACAATTGCCCAAGATATCGTTGATTTCGATCGCCAACAAGACATGGTGCAAGTCAAGAACAAAGTCTGCCTGATGTGCGGTTTGCCTTCGGTACTCCTTTTCTGCTCGAACTCAACGCATATATGTGTTCGCTATTTTCCCTCAATATGCTACATTGTATGACCGTTGGGAATCCTTGCCGGGATAGTGTGCATGATGGTTGGGGTCACTCAGATGTAGAGAAGGGGAACGCCGTTCTCGCCGGCACTACCAATAATATGGACACGCTAGGGAAGGATGGTCACCTGCGCTACATCGCTGCTCATGGGCTCAATGTGGGCTTGAACGATGGGCTGATGGGCAACTCCGAAGTCGGGTGCGTCGTTGTGTGCTCGGCTTTATGCCGCCCGAAACAGCGGTTAGCATCATATGGCTGATTGGCGCCCCTTATTCGTTGGTTCCTCGGCTCGGCGGCTCCTACGTGTACTTCTCATGCATGAAGTCACCTCAACATTGGTGCCGGGCGCATCGTTTGGCAGGATATCGTTAGAATTGATGAATTGATTAGAAAAAAGAGGTTCGCGCAACAGGAAAACATCATTGCGTCCTTGCAGCGCGCAAAGTCTGGGAATGGCCGATTGCATCTCCTGGGTCTGGTGAAACAAAATTCCTGCATTGCGTGCCTTCGTTATCTAGAGCTCCTTCCCTACTTCATATAGGTATCTGATGGGGGTGTGCACTCTCATATCGAGCATCTGTTGGCTCTCCTCGAATCTGCAAAGGCCGCCGGGGTCCCCGAGGCATACGTCCACTTCTTTGGTGATGGCCGCGATACCGCTCCCAGAAGTGCTATTGAATACCTCAAGCAACTGAATGAATTCATGGTTAAAGAAAGTCTGTACAAATTGCACTGTTCGTACCTTCAGTGGACTCACCCGCTTGCTTGTCGTCAGACTACGGCAAACTCGCCACGATCGTGGGCCGCTATTACGCCATGGACCGCGACAAGAGATGGGAGCGCGTTAAGATTGCCGTGGAAGGCCTCACGTTGCCACAAGGCACGTCTGAGACTGTCAAAGTCGCCGATGTCGATGATGCCGTTACTCAAATCGAGGAGTCCTATAAAAAGGACGTCACGGATGAGTTCTTAAAGCCTATAATTGTAGGAGGAGACGAGACCCGTATTAAAGGTATTTATTGCTCCGCTGTTCTCTCGTGCTGCCGCGTCGACGTGCTGACCGCTTTGTCGGGAATAAGACAACGACACGTTATTCTTCTTTAACTATCGTTCCGACCGTATGCGTGAGATTGTTTCAGTGATTGGGCAACTGGATAGGCCTATAGAGGTTTCCCTGCCCCAAAACTTGGTTGGTCCCTCGACAACTGGAATGAATAGAATGTTGCTCATGCAGTTATTTTGATGTCGCAGCATATCACAACAATGTCTCGCTACAATGCGGAATTCCCCTTCGACGTCGCTTTCCCTCCTCAAGGCATGAAGAATGTCCTCGCCGAGTGGCTTTCAATTAATGATGTCAACCAATGCCACGTTGCTGGTGAGAACGCCCCCAACACGGCAAACCTGTCATGCGACGAAACTCACGACCTCACAATTCATTCCTCTCAGAAACGGAGAAATACGCCCATGTTACATTCTTCTTCAACGGCGGCGTGGAGAAGCAATTCCCCGGTGAGGACAGGCACCTTATCCCTTCACCCAAAGTACGCAGATGGCTTTCAATGATCGACGAGAGTGCATATACTCACATTAGTTGAAAAGGTGCCAACATACGATCAGCAGCCCGAAATGAGCTCCCAGGGTGTTGCTGATAAGGTCGCTAAGGTCCTCAAAACGGAGAGATATGATTTCGTGATGTGCAACTTTGCACCGCCAGACATGGCGAGTCCTTTTCCGCTGTCACCCCAACATGCAACTTACACTATTTATGCGGTCGCAGGTTGGTCACACCGGCATATACGATGCAGCCGTTAAGGCCATTACTGCGACGGATGCTGCCGTCGGCACTGTCGCCGAGGCAGCCTCAGAGTCTGGCTACGTTCTTCTCATCACGGCCGATCACGGCAATGCTGAGCAGATGATTAACCCTGAGACCGGCGCACCGCACACAGCTCACACCACGAATCCCGTGCCATTCATAGTCAAACCGCCGAAGGCAAGCAAAGAAACATATAGATTCATAAGCGACGAGGAGGCTGGGAAGGGTGAGAAGAAGGGCGAAACGGACGAGGGTGCATTGTGTGACGTTGCTCCGACCATATTGGATATTATGGTGCGCACTTCCTTTCTCACTCTGTTCGCTGATCACTTACGTCGATTCATGAACATCCAGGGCCTTCCCGAACCCAAAGAGATGACCGGGAGGTCATTACTTGCTCGTAGATAACTCATGCATGATCGTTAGAAACCAGCGCTGCATATCAAAAAAAGAATGTAAAAAATAGTTAGATATTCCGAACCAAAAGACAACTTTCGGGTAGGGAGTTCACAGGCCAAATGGCTCTCTTAGAAGTGCCCATCCACAATTCCATAAGGAGGTGCATCGGCTAGTCATCTTTCAAAAGCTGGGGCGGCGCAGAATAAATGTTACAGTCTTGAATTGGTTCAAAACTATCCCCTCTGCATGCCAACACTCGCCCCACGCCCTCACCTTCAGGATCGCCGCAAAGACACGATTTATTACCGGACCGCGCATGTTGCTGCCAAGAGGGAGAATCCCGCGCCACCGAATAATCCGAGCCTCTCAACATGAACCGAAGGGAATTTATCGGCTAATTCGAGTACATATGCAAGTTGAGTGAAGAGGTTGCCTCTGATCTCGAGACATAGTGTGAGTACTTGCACTTACGAAGCCGTCTTATACAGGCTGAGTCTTCTTCTGTACATGTGTCTGTACGTTGCCTGATCTTCTCAGACAATATTATTTGTGCGATGTCCTTTCCGCGCATTCCGAGCTTGATGGATTTGCTCTCATGAGATCACGATGGCGCATGCGGTAAATTACTCAGTAGTAATAATATTAGTGGGAGTGAATGTCTAATGCTCAAGTGGTGTTTTCCGCGGTGTCACAAAATGACAAGGCAACGCCCAATGTATTTCAGCAAGTATGCCCTCGGCCAGTCAATTCCGTTTCGGTGTATTTCTGCGGCCTCAAACCAACAAGTTGTGTTCAGGCGCTGCTGTGATGCCGGGTGATGAAGATGAAGCTGACATACGGATCGAAAAACGCCATGCTGTTCTGCTCAAGCATTTGATATCTGAAATGCTGTACCGATCGCCCATGCAGAATATTGTGACCGTTCGCGACAGATCTCAAGCTAGGACGAAGGGTTCAGGAACACGTTACACCCAACGAGTGGCGGAAAAGGCTCAATTAGTGACTGGTCGTCAATCAGAGTGAATCCCAAATTTGTAGACCATGGGCGGGATATCGACGTGGCCTTCGGTCACCACTACTTGTGAACCAGGAATCAGAGTCGTGTCAGAAGTATTTGCCGCATTAGCCCATCTTCTCTCTCGATATGAAGTGTTTCAACAGTCGTTTATTCCATCATTCCCTCCGCCGAAGCTTGTCCCGTTCGCCGCTTTCCCTTTCCCTCCAGGTGCACGGATTTGTAGACTTGGGTTCCACCCTAGCTAGAGAATGAGCGGACCCTATAGGAACCGATAGAGATGGTGATCGCCCTATGGCTCGGCTCTGGGCAGCTTTATTGCAAGCGTAACATCAAAGTAACCTCCGATATTCTCGGACTTGAATCGCTCCGGGGGAACGCCACGACCCTTTATAGTGCAACGCTTTCATGCTGGTCATTCAATTTGCGGGCCAAGTGTTGGACGTGGCGATTTCATACCCTCCCCGCGCAGCTCCATTCCCACTCGAGACTCCCGCGGCGCAAGGTTGAACGTGTGATGGTCTTGACCCACTGAACTGAACCATGAACCAAGCGGTTCAGAACCCGACCGTGGCAACACCAGCATCGCGGCAATTAAGACAGCTAATTGCCCCCGTCACCAAGCGACCCCTTTAGCCGGGGAGGGGGGGACGCATTTCTGGTGACATGCATAAGTACTAGTTGGGCTTGGCTCCCTCAAACGTGAATTGAATTACTGTTCTTGGTTGTGTAAACCAGCACAGCTAGTTCTTATTGAGGAAAGTTTCAATTGACCAGACGTCGACCCTTCCTCGAATCCTCGTTACGCCGAGATCAGCGGAAATGAACAGTGTCTATCACTTGGGGTGTCAAAGACAGGACGGAATGTGTACGACACTTTGCGGGAATGTGCCTGTGACATGGGGGCGAGGGGGAGGTTTCCACATTTGTGAGTCAATCGCGACGGGCGATGATCAAGTCACTGGAATTGAAATCATTTAAAGTTTGACGAACACGATTCAGATCTGCAATTGTTCACGACTGTTTCGTTGACGGAGTACAGCTCCGCGGGCGGCTCGCCGCGCTCATGGAATGCACTTGCCCCCGGAGTTCTTATGATGATAAGTTGGAGAAATATTAATGTTTTGCCTCACCCTCGTTTGCTGAATTACTGTTGTTGATCACTCACTGTTTGCATTTGAGGGCCGCCTAGTTTGAGTCAACTCAGTGCCCATCTTTGTATGAGCAGGGTTACTAGTTTGAGGCTTGAGGCTGTTGTGGAGTAAGTTGATCAAGTCCAACCTAGTCTGAGGGCCAAATTAGGATGCGTACAGTAGATCGAGTTGGGCACCTAGTTTGATCGAGCTAGGTCATCCTGCATGATCGCGGCAGACCGTACAAGCAGGCTCTGGCTCGCCCATCGCGCCACTAGATACGCAGGAAATTGTATATCGATATTGGTAATTGAGCCACGCATCTTTCGTTACATCACGCTGAAATCCACGACAGGCTGATGGTCGAGATAGCGGTGGGGGTGCCGGTTGACAAATGGCCCATGTGCGGAGCGTATGTAACATACATAAGCGAACAAGAAGCCTAGGTAAGCATGTGTTAGTGGGAAAAGGGTACTTACGTTGGACCGCGGCATGATGATGATAATTGATGTCTAAAGCTCGCGCTATCCAGTCATGTCCGCGTGTAGCCGTTTCAAATTTGCCAAAAGATGAAAGTTACAGTAGAGGCTGTGGATATCCAGGATCAGTGGTAGTCCAAATGCAACTAGGAGGTTGCAAGTCGCACGCGTTGCATGATCGTATTGCAAGAGCGAAGCGCTCACCCAGTGCGCCTCGGTCTGGGGCTTGATCAAGTACCCAAGATAGCCAGTCGGCACCCTCAAACACTGGCTGAGCGTGTCTGATTTGAAATCGGGGCGTGCTTTGCGCTCGCGTGAAGTGAAGAGGTAAGTGGCAGTTGTGAGAGTTGCAAACCGCCTTGGCAATGTCCGATATCTGATCTTAGCGAAAACATCACTAGGTTGACCTCCTACAGCTCATGAACCGATATCAAGATAAATGATAACGCCTACCAAGACTTCGAACGCAGCACCTAGTTGATATCATTCCACGTTGCCTAGCCGGAACTTTGGTCAAGATAGGTTAATATGGTGACCATGACCACACCTAAACTAGGCTGCTAAATAACGGTTCCCACCGAAGCCAGAACCTCAGGTGATGTATACGATCCTCTCCAAGCGTCGTGTGTGGGGTAGTTTCTAGCCAAAACCACCAACCTCGCTACGGTCGTCTTTGATCGCACTGCTGCGCCGCGGAATGCCAAGTGAATAAACCATCACATGTGTAAATAGTTGCCTGGCTAAGTGTGGAAATACCTATGAATAGTTTTGCCACCTCTAGACAAGAGAAAACCAGTGCTCAGTATCGTGCAGCGTTTAAGAAAGTTCAGTAATATTTTTGCAATTCCATTTCCTCGCCTGCGGTCCCAGACCGAGCACGTGACGTTGATATCCTAGGAACCTCCCGCAACGTGTTATCGTCCTTTCCCTTGTACTTTGACTACCCAACCTTCCCGCCCCGCACGACGCGCAGCCCTGCACAGACGGTCCTTACTCTGAGCTTTGTAGACGACGTCCAAAACGGGAACGCCCGACATCACACGCGTTCATTTCGCACTCAACAACGCATTAATTTCTCTCGTTATCTTTCCTCCTCTCTCTTCCAAGAGCTTGAGAGCCCTCTCTCTTCGTCTCTTGACACACACTCCTTTTTGCTTTCTGTCCTCTCGTTTTCTCTTTTTCCTGGATTGTTGGTGACTTTTTCACTCACCATAACGACGCGCCTGAACCACGGCGGTGATCAACCATGGTGAAGGTGTATGGGGTCTGGCTCCTTGCTCTTGCTTGGGAGAGCATGGCAGCACACGGAATCCCCTTACGGTCTAACATGGGGCGGCGACTCTCACATCGCGAACTGGGCCAGCAGCGCGCTGGCGCGGGCGGTTTTCAGCACTTTGATGCGCGAGATTCTCAATGTAAGTCGTTCACTATTATGCTCCTCATGAATTCGGCGCATATCGCCCTATCGGTGTTAACGGTGAACCTTTGCAATTCAGACCCCAAAAGGAGGAGGGAGATAGGCGTCAGCGTCTCGGTCTCCCTTCCGTTTTTTAACTCTCCCAGCACTTCGACTACTACCACTACTAGCTCTAGTACAACGAGTTCAAGTACGACGTCATCTACCACTACATCTGTGTCGTCTACCTCCACCAATCTTCCTCCGCTAACTAATCCGACGAGTACGCCTTCCACAACCTCGTCAACCACTACTACCACCTCGGACACTTCTACTACGACCCGTACATCCTCGTCCTCCACCACGACTCCTGATTTGTCCACTTCCGTCAGCCTTCCCCCACTAACTGATCCGACGAGTACGCCTTCCGCAACCTCGTCCACCACCACCTCGTCCACTTCTACTACAACCCCTACATCCTCGTCCTCCACCACCACTCCTGACTTGTCCACCTCCGTTAGCCTTCCCCCACTCACTGATCTGACGAGTACGCCCTCCACAACCTCGTCGACCACCACCTCGGACGCTTCTACTACGACCCCTACATCCTCGCCGTCCAACACGGTTCCTGATTCGTCCACCTCCGTCAGCCTTCCCCCGCTAACTACTTCGACTACGCCCACAATCTCGACAACCACTACTACCACTTCAGATACCCCCACTACTACAACGCCTACATCCGTGTCCTCCACTACGCACCCAGGCTTGTCAACTTCAATTACACTTCCCCCGCTAACTACTCCGACGATCACCACTTCGTCAACCCCTACAACCACCCCGTCGGATTTCTCTAGCACAACGCCTACATCCGTGTCTTCCAGTACGGATCTTGGCTTGTCCACCTCCGCCTCTCTTCCCTCTCTGAGCAATCCGACGAGTACACCTACGACATCGTCGACCACTGCTACCCGGTCGGATACTACTACCACGTCTCCATTCGTGTCCTCCAGCACGAATTCCGAACCCTTGTCCGGGTCGACCACCACGCCGACGCTAACTCCTAGTACCACTACGAGTTCTGGCCCGTCCAGCCCCATTTCTCCACCGTTGAGCCTTCCGACCAGCACGCCGACGTTTACTCCTAGTACCACTTCGAGTTCTGGCTCCTCCAGCCACATCTCTCCGCCGTTAAGCCTTCCGACCACGACGCCGACGTTGACTCCAAGTACCACTACGAGTTCTGACTCGTCCAGCCACTCCTCTCCGCCGTTGAGCCTTCCCAGCACTACGCCGACGTTAACTCCTAGTCCGACTACGACCTCCAGTCCCGTATCTCCACCTAGTTCGAGCCTTCCGACCACTACGCCGACGTTGACTCCTAGTCCGACTACGAGTTCTGACTCCTCCAGTCCCACATCTCCGCCTAGTTCGACCACTACGCCGAAGTTGACTCTTAGCACCACTACGAGTACTAGCGAGACCCAGACCCTCTCGACCACTACACCGGAGTCAAGCACGTCGTCGACTACCAGTGATACCACGAATAATCCGAGCTCGACGACCCCTACCACCACGTCGCCCTCATCCTCGCTAACTACGTCGACCCACTCTAATGTATCATACACTTTGCCCACTCAGTTCACGTTCCTCACGCAATCAACATTGCTGCTCAGCTCCAGTTCATCCAGTTCCTCAGGGACTCCAACGTTTACAAATCCCGACCAAGCCACAACTACCGTCTCAGTCCCCACTTCACAGTCCGGTTCCCCTACACCTTCGGCGCCCTTCCCCTCTGGTCTGCCGAGTAGGATTATGCCTTCTCCTGATCTGAACCTTGCCGATCCCGCTCTCGCCACAGATTATACGTTCGTCAGTCTTCAGTTTACGAATGCGCTTTCCTGGGTGTTTGTCGCCCGGCAGCCTGCATCCGTCGCCCAGCTGTTTGCGTTTACGCCGATTATTTTTGCCAATGCATTTGGGATTTCCCAAGATCAGGTGAAGACGTACTGTCTCCAGGCGTGGCAACCTGCTGGGTTCTCCGGCGATCCAGATCAGTTGCTCACATTATGGCTCGGGTTTATACCCAACGCGGTGGTTTCCACGCTTATCGTGAGTCATGCCTCGCTTCCAACAGAATATCATACTGACATTGCCCAATTCGCACTGCAGGCAGATCTTCCTGTCCGTAATTCTCCTCTGTATACCGCCCAGAGTGGTATCGCAGCTCAACTCGTCGGGCTAATCAACCCCGGCTTCTCGCCATTGAGCATGCCCAGCTCAAATCCACTCTCCGGAAACCACAAGCCCAACAACTCGAATGGCGGCTCGCTCAGCTCAAACAACTTGTCGAGGCGTAATGCCATTATTGGTGTTTGCGTGGCATTTGGTGCACTAGGCCTCCTCGTGATCATCTGGTGGCTAGTTCGCGCGATTATGCGACACCAGGCAGCTGCGCATCGACCATTGGATGACGGTGGCGGGGGATATGGCTCCATGGCACAAGCGCAACCCCTTGGTGTTGGCTCGTCGGCCGCTGCCACTCGCGCTTTCTCTCCCGATAGCGGCGAACAGAATCCTTTTGCCTCACCCCCAGGTTCAATTGAACGGCATGATGGAGCCGTTGAGGCGGCCGGTGTCCACAGGCGTAGCTTCTTCTTTGCGGAAGATGAACTGCGTGGCTACGAGGATGTAAATCGCGAAGTAGAGTCAGAATCGCCGCCTCCGGTTAGCGGGGTGAGCAGTGGTACAACGTTCTACTCAAGTCATCGTCCCCCGTCGACGTATCGCCGCGGACAGATTACACCCGGTGTCATATCTGCACCTATATTGCGGGAAAGCAGTCTCAACTGGTGATCATTCGCAGTTGCTTTCTCCTGTTTTCGGTGGTATGGACTGCCTGTAACGTTGATCGTGGTTGCCACCTTTTCTTCTTTTCGAGGCATTCTTTTATTTATAGATCCATTGATCGCTTCTACATTTCGACCCCTCATATCCAGGCGATTTGTGCACTTCATCTTGCTGTCCGTTAAGTGCTTAGATTCACCTACATTACATTTTACTTTTATGCCCAAGCAACGTCCGTGTTAGCCTTACATCCTCTCCGTGCTCCGTCGGCCGGTCATGGTGCAGTACGGTGGGGGGATGCTTCAACAACATTTGTTATTGTTCCCCGCACGACGCACGCGTATAAGCCTGCACAACTTATGCGATGAGTGCAGCGGGTGTTCTTGACGATATTTGATTCCATTCTCCTCCCGCCCCTCGTTGTCTAGACTGCGGCACATAGATGAAGAAGCGAGGGGTCATTGGTGAATATTGTAGATAATAGCTACATTGGATGCAGACTAAAAGTAAGACAAATAATTTTGCGTGATTTGAGAAGATCTACAATGACAAAACGCTCATACTGATGGAAAACAAATTGAGGCGGCTTACGTTCTTGTCAAAAATTTGTAGACATACAGTAGCGATTGCTGTCTAGACTCTAGACTGCCTATTGACTTCCCTCGAGAATCTAAGTCTTTTCAAGTGAAGAGCGGAAGAAGCGCCGCGAGTGGGAAGGGGATCTCTCGAAGAATTAACATTGTTTTTGTCAGGCGAGGTACCTCGCTCGCTTGGCCCTGAATGATTGTGACGGCGATCCAGGGGTTGTTTGAAATACATCAGTGCGTGGACTTCAAGCACCAATCCCTGATGTGGATGGGTTCATTTCACTCTCGGTGACGTTACTGTTCGCCCGTAATTCGGTTCATATCGTGGCATCATGAAAACCCCCCAAGCGTCTATCCGAGATCATCAGTTGGATTGAGGTGAGTGGAGAACGGACTCGAATCTCATATCATTCCTTTGGACGACCTTTTGACGAATGTGCTCTTTACCGCGCGGTGGAAGAATATGACGCTCCAGTCGTGCGCCTACGTGTCAGACCTGATCCCCCCCTTCAGCGCATACTTTGACGTAAGAGGGTTTGCGGAGGTGGCTAGTGCGAGAAGTGAAGCTGCAATTATATCAAGCATATTCCAATGTACACAAGATTCTGACGCAGAATGCAAATGCCGCAAGTCCGCCAAAGCCAAGATACCAAAGCCAAAACTAAGTTGGAATCGTCCGTATTTTGGACCATCGGAACACTGTAAAGCCGGCCGTCCGAACGCTACCACTTTCCCCTAGCGATCTAATTCGGATCCAAACGCGAATGGTTGACCGGACAAGAGGCGGCGCCTCAGCACGACCGAGTTGCGGTGATGCCAGTGAGTTTGACCACAAAAAAAAAAGGAGGATTGAACCCAGATCAAGGAGTTTTACATGTTATTCACTGTATATGGGAGTCGATGTGCGGGAGTGAGGGGTCGATGCTGCGTATTGGCGGTGTACGAGTACGCGGGCATCTGGCGGGCTCAGGAGAATGATGAGGGGAATGATGGGAGAACGTGAGTGATCACGTGACATTGGGAGTTGCAACTTGCCTGTAACAGAGGTCGCCGACGCTGAGAGTATTTGTGTGCAATGCATATACCTGGGGGTCATTGGCGGTAACTTTGGGTACCCCACCAAGAACTGGGAAGACCTCTGATCGATTCGTTCTCGGCCCTCAAAAGATGTCAACCCCCGAATCTCAAATTTACCTCATCAGGGCGGTTCCTTTGCCACCAGATGTCTTTTAATCTTACGTTCTACTGTAAACTGCCGCCATGATGGACACCACCACTCCCATCGACGATGTCCCACCCCCCTACGATGGTCCCGCCACTGCTCCAGAATATACACTACTGCGCGCTAGCGAGATTGACGCTAAAGCGCATCAAGAGGAACTCACCCGAGAAGAGTCCGTTTTTTTGCCAGCAAGACTCAGGAGGAAGACGTCGCTGTGGCCGTCCCCATCCCGGGTTCTATCCTCTGCAATTAGTGTGTGTCGTCGGTGAGTGTTTGTGTTTAGGGTTTAGGCCCCTTGACGGTTTCATCATCGGCGTGGGCATTGACTGTTCTTCCCTCTAGCGCCCTATTGATACGGACGCCGCCTGCTAAAGGGGCATCTCAACCTCAACCACCACCAGCAACCGAGGACAGGCTAGAAGTTGCGCTTGCAGATGCGTCTGCCAAATCTCGGATGATGCATCTGGTCGCACTACTTGTGGCATTGATATGTGACTCAGAAGTATCGGCCACTCCTTTTGATATCAACGAGTTCCGTGAACGCTGGGAAGAGCCTTGTGTAGCCCGATTACGGGACTATCAAGACTCTGGCATTATCTCCCTCTCGATTTCTGAGGAGATAGACGCTTTTTGCGAGTTTATGAACAGCGCGGCGATGATACTCCCGACGTGCACTGCCGAAGAGGCTGAACGTATAGCTAATATGTGTTGGGCTGCCATGAACGAGGTATGCCCTTCCCTGTCCCGCCCCCACAGATTTTCACACATACTTTAAAAAAGAATAATTTGCATAAACTCTACTTGCCACTTCCCGGTCAAGAAATGCAGCTGTACGTGGAGCATTCGCATTATTCCATTATTCCATGTTAGTTGGTCTTTCCGCTCACCCTCCTTCCGATCACAGACTTTCTCAAAATGAACCCGGAGCTGATTCACCCGTCCATGACGCAACACACCCGTCACTCACAAATGTGGATATTGCGGCGGAGGAGGCTAGCCCACCACTTCAGTTAAGAGCCGATGCACTGGCGCCCCCATTTGGCGATTTAAAACCACCGTCGCTCAACAAGTCGAATTTGGCGACAGAGGAGACCGTAGAGTGCTTCAAGCTCCCTTCTCCTTTGTCTCTACCCTCCTCATCTTCCCTCGAATCAAACGCCTACTCCGCCCACCACCACATCCGTTCCATGATGTCCAACGTTCTCGGGGAATTCTGCGCTCTCCTCTCGGAAGACAATCTTGACCTAGACGATTTCCGGGACAGGTGGTACGAACCTGCAATCGTCCAGATTCTCGACGCAATGCAGGATGGGGTACTGCAAAGCGAGCAAAAGTTGAGAAAAGATGCGAGTTCATGGCTCAGATTTCTCCGAGCGGCTATGGCGTCATTGGAACAAGATGCTAAATACAGCGCGAAGGACGCGCATGAGTACGTGCCCGAAGGGAACCGCATGTATATAATACGGCGGAGAAGAGAAGAGAGGCAACGATTTAGAAATCACATTGCTGCGAAGGGCCGAAATGCCTATTTCTCGGTCAGTAGTCCCATACAGCTTCTTCCTCACATTTGGGCTTCTCCTCATTTCTTTCTCACATTCTCGGAATAGGACGATTATGACATGCTTCGATCGTAGACCTGGTGTACTTTTTTTTATAGCTTCATTTGTTTGTGGGGAAGATTTCATCCCTTATTCGATTCCGTTGTGGTGGCTTATGCGCCCCCTAATCATAGACCTCACCGTCAATATCTTAGATACACTCACTGAGATAACTCCCTGTTACCCATTTTGTATTAGTATGGACTATTTTGACGTCACTAGCCCGCTGGGCCTCTTGACTTGTATGTTGTTGAACCCAAGCTCTGTGCTTTCACACCATTTCACGAATGCGCCGCGCGAGAAGCATATATATATAGTGGGATTCTGGCACCCATTGACCTGTGGCGCCGAGGTATTGCAAATCATGTTGCGGGACTTAAAGACTAGTTGTGAAGCATAGTGACAGAATGGCACGATTAGCAAGTCTGCCTCCACTGGATGGATTACCTCCATATACATAGGAGGGTCCTCAGGAGAAACCTTTGTGATGAAACATAATGTTTCGGCCACGGGACAGGGGCCAGAAGATGTGCCAGTACCGAAACACAAGCGTGCATGCGGTGGCTAGCCAACGAACGAATTAATTACTATTATCCCGAGGGTCTAGGCTCACCAGCACTTATACTTGTATGTATGTGCCTCGAAAATTAATAAGTGTTGCCAACTAGCACACTTTTGTCATGACTGTGATGGCAACCTGAGGTTCTGAGAGCCATAGCGAGCAGAAGACAATAAAGGCGGGCGGCTTCCCAGAGAAGCGGTTTGAAGCCGCGCGCGCGCGGCGGGGGACCGGCAAGGGGACCTGTGTGCAGAACGAAGCAGCGCACCCTAACATCACGCTGCAATGACCCGGCAATGGAATTTTGATAACCAAGACGATTTTAGGCTGCTCCACTTGCGCATTGCCAGATTTGACTGGGATATGTGAGTACATGATACAGTACATGCGCGCCCAGTGCCGTTGACAATGGGCAAAGTGAAGGAAGCGACCCACCCAGCAATCATCAAAACGCAGTAAAGTCTCTTATTGATGAGGAATGAAACGCTCTTGGGGTGGGTCGGCGGTGGAAAGTTAGGCTCACAAGCCATACTGGTCAGCCTAATTGATCACCCAATAATTGGCCGCCGCCACGCCTCTTCATGAATAGAGGCAATGCCGCGATATTCAAAGACATATTGAACCATGCCGAAGCCTCAAACACAATAGAAAGCCACGTTGCCTCGAGCTCGGTTGGTAGTGCAGTCAAACTCATCATCCAGCAATTAGGAGTGTTGCTGAAGCACAGTGACGGCAAGGAGGTTGAACAAGACTTAGCATGCCACCGCTTCTTGTCAGTCATCGGCACATCCGTGAGCAACACCCGCTATGGCACCTACGCGAGGCTGCGTGCCGTGAGCCTAACGCACTAGTACTGCCCGCACTTAATCCACCACCTGGAAACAATGCGTGATAGCAGGGAAAACCCGAGCTTCAACCAGTTGGAGCAGAGTGTTTACAACGGGCTGCGAGCTATACCGTTAGCAGCGGAATTGGCCCCACTCGCCGGTGCCGTTCGGGTTGCTGTATCCCAGCAGTGCGTGGCTGCGGTCCACTAATGGGGTTGTAGCACAGCACATCCTAGCAGGTGAAAACACAGACATTTGGGACTGTCAGATAGCATAGCAGGATCAGGATCGAAGGTGGCGCTTGGCCAATGGTCAAGGTCGGTGCACGTGATTTCCGGATTCTGCCGTGTTTGTTGCCCCAGGCCGCCTTGACCACGTCCTGGTGTCGGTGCCTGTATTTGGCGAACTAGCCTGCCAAAATGCTAGGCCAGCGCTTTGCCTTTTCGGAGGCGCCTCTAAAGCGCATCCGAGAAGTCCAGTTTGGTGTGATGTCGCCCGAGGAAATCGCAAGTATCAAAGACAACAAAAACGGTGACTCAGCACAAACACTGACCTTTTTCCTCCACAGAAAGCGCACTCGGTCGCAAAAATTGAGTACCCAGAAGTCATGGATGAATCTGGTCAACGAGCGAAAATGGGCGGTTTGATGGACCCGCGTATGGGAACGATTGATCGCAACTTTAAGTGTCAGACGTGTGGCGAAGGAATGTCTGAGTGTTCTGGGCATTTCGGTCATATTGAACTCGCGCGACCTATTTTCCACATTGGTACGTCATAGTGGCTCGCGGCTTCTTGTCTTTTTTCGTCTTAACTAAGTGGTTGTGCATGTCTCAGGTTTCTTGACCAAGATCAAGAAAATTCTGGAATGCGTTTGTGTGCAGTGTGGACGGCTGAAGATTGATTTCGTGAGTCCGACTTGATGTTCTTCGCTCCCCTACATTAGCTTTCTGGTGGCTCTCCCTGTTTTCTATGGGAACCTCCGACCCGTATCAGTCTGGTTTCTGCGCCTCGGAGCCGTCTCGCATCGCCGGCGGCCAGATCGTTTGATCGTAGCACCGTGCGGGGGGACCTTCCACGCTCTGGAGGATGTTGGGGCCGCTGGTCGTGGTGAAACGGGGAGCAGGAGACGAGCGGACATGACGTGTTGGACGACACAATCCGCGCCGACGGAGTCGTTCGTTAACGCCTGTTTGGCTCGCACTGCACAGACCATTGTTCCTAGTGTAGAAAATCTTTTTGCATTTTGTTTGTGGTTTGGCGCCCAGGGCGAATCTTTTTGCTGACGCCTCCATTCTCCACATATTTTGCTTCGTTGCTTAATGTGCTTTTGTGCACTGTTCAATGTCCCCACTACTTCGCTGTGACTCCTTGCAGAGCGATACTGCTTTCGTCGAGAAAGTCAAACGTATCCGAGATCCGAAACTTCGCATGTCCAGAGTCCACGACCATTGCAAAGGCAAAATGATTTGCGATGCCGCAGAGCCTGATCCGGAAGCGGACGCCGACATGACGCCTGATGAGCTTAGAAAGACGGGTTGCGGTCATGCGCAACCAGTAATCCGAAAGGAAGGTTTGAAGCTTTTTATGGTTTACAAAAAGGCCAAGGACGACGAAGAACAGGTAACGCTCCCGTGGAGCGCATCAAATGAAGCAAACGTATCTCATCCTATATTCCGCGTAGGATCTACGGGTCCAACTTCCTGATAAGCGACTGTATACCGCGTCCGAGGTCTACTATACGCTCAAGAAGATTTCAGATGAGCACTTGCACCTTATGGGGCTGTCAGTGGATTATGCCCGGCCAGAATGGATGATTCTCACCGTGCTACCCGTCGCCCCGCCACCAGTAAGACCGAGTATCGCTGTCGATGGAGGGACGATGCGGAGTGAGGATGATCTTACATATAAATTGGCCGAAATCATCAAGGCGAGCTCTAGTGTCCGGCGATACGAGCAGGAAGGTGCCCCGGCCCATATCATCATTGAATTTGAACAGCTCCTCCAGGTAAGCTCAATGACCTGTTTCGTCCATCACGAAGCTAAGGTCTACTGCAGTTCCATGTCGCGACCTACATGGACAATGATATAAGCGGGATTCCTCAAGCACTTCAATCAAGTGGGCGGCCCGTCAAGGCAATACGGTCTCGGCTAAAAGGCAAGGAAGGTCGACTAAGAGGCAATTTGATGGGGAAACGCGTCGACTTCTCGGCACGTACCGTCATTACGGGTGATCCTAACATCGCATTGGATGAGGTCGGCGTCCCAAGGAGCATCGCGATGACTCTAACCTACCCGGAACGAGGTAATCGGAAAATTTTGCCCTCGGAAATCGAATTCTTATATTTTGTTGGCAGTCACTCCTTACAATGTCGCTTACTTATCGGAGCTTGTCCGCAACGGCCCACGAGAATATCCTGGAGCACGCTATATTATTCGAGATACAGGAGAACGAATAGACTTACGATACAATAAACGCGCCGATGCGTTCTTGCAGATTGGCTGGATCGTGGAGCGGCATTTAAGGGATGGCGAGTAAGTTTGTTTTGCGCCTCAGTTATCTTTGACTTTGCACGCTAAATGACCGACAGCTATGTACTCTTCAATCGGCAGCCCAGTTTGCACAAGATGAGTATGATGAGTCATCGTGTGAAAATTATGCCATATTCAAGTGAGCAACGCTCGTTCTTTCTGTGGGTTTGGGAAACTAATAACCCCCGCCCAGCCTTTCGTCTCAACCTCTCCGTGTAAGTGTTAGAGCCATGAGGTCAAGCATTAAGCTTAATAGCTTTCAGCACTCCACCGTATAACGCTGACTTTGACGGCGATGAGATGAATTTGCAGTGAGTATTTTTTGATCTGACCACAACCAGTTCATGTTCTTAGTGTCTCCGACGCAGCGTGCCTCAAAGCGAAGAGACGAGAGCGGAGCTTAGCCAGATTGCCTGGGTCGCTCGGCAGGTACGGTCCTTGTCAATTCGGATTGATTGCAACGTCACCCCTGACTTGTTCGAATATTCAGATTATCTCGCCGCAGGCAAACAAGCCTGTCATGGGGATTGTACAGGACACTTTGTGCGGTATCCGCAAGTTTACACTTCGCGACTGCTTCATGGATTGGGCGACCGTGCAAAATATTTTATTGTGGGTGCCTGGTTGGGACGGCGCCGTACCGACACCCGCGATCATTGCCCCAAAGCCTTTGTGGACAGGGAAGCAGATTCTCAGCTTAGCGATCCCCTCGGGCATCAACATTGTCCGCAAATCTGAACCCCCTGCACCAAACCCTGTTGCCGACGATGGCATGCTGATTGAAAACGGCGAGATACTCTACGGCATTGTCGCTAAATCCATCGTTGGATCGGCTCAAGGAGGTCTCGTCCACGTTGTCTTCCGCGAAAAGGGACCAGAAGCGTGCTGCACACTCTTCAGCGGCCTTCAAATGATTGTGAACTACTGGTTGTTTCACAACGGCTTCAGTATCGGCATCGGCGATACCATTGCGGATGAAACGACTATGGATCACATCAGTAACCGTATCGCGACGGCGAAGGCAAAAGTGTACAAGTTTATTGAACAGGGACAGCGAGATGAAATCAAACCCAAACCGGGTATGACGATCCGCGAGTCCTTCGAGAGCGAGGTCAACGCGGAGTTGAACAAAGCTCGAGACGATACTGGTCGCCACGCCGAGAAAAGCTTGAAGAATGATAACAATGTCAAGCAGATGGTTATCGCTGGGTCCAAAGGGTCGTTCATCAACATCTCGCAGATGTCTGCTTGTGTGGGGCAGCAGAGCGTTGAAGGCAAACGTATTCCCTTTGGCTTCAAACACCGAACTCTTCCCCACTTTGCGAAGGATGATTACAGCCCGGAAGCTCGCGGTTTCGTGGAGAACTCGTATCTCCGCGGACTCACCCCGCAAGAGTTCTTCTTCCACGCCATGGCTGGTCGCGAAGGTCTTATTGACACTGCCGTCAAAACTGCTGAGACTGGTTATATCCAACGCCGTCTCGTAAAGGCCCTCGAAGACGTGTCAGTATGCTACGATGGCACAGTACGCAACTCTCTAGGCGATATCCTGCAATTCGTGTATGGTGAGGACGGCATGGACGGCGCGTACATCGAACAGCAACAGATCGATTCTTATTACATGTCGGATCGGGCGTTCTATGACAAGTTCCGCGTTGACGTTATTGGCGCAGAGGACGAAAATGCGGGCTTCCGCGAGGGTGCGCTGCAGGTTGGGTTGGATGTCAACAATCCAGACCTTCAGCGCGAGCTGGATACAGAATGGGATCAGCTCAATGAGGATCGGCGACTCCTTCGAACATTCATCTTCCAATCGCCGCCATCTCGGATGTGTCTTCCAGTTAACCTTCGGCGTATCATCCAGAACGCCCAACAAATCTTCCATATTGATCGCCGAAAGCCAAGCAATCTCGACCCACTCCACATATTGCGCGACGTGCGGGCATTGGTTGAACGCCTTACCGTCGTTCGAGGCTCCGACGCAGTTAGCCAGGAGATGCAGTCAAACGCCATCACCATGTTCTCCATCCACGTCCGGGCATGCTTTGCAGCTCGCTGTGTGCTGGAGGAGTATCATTTCACCAGAGAAGCTTTCGACTGGGCTATCGGTGAGGTCGAGGCGAAGTTCAACGCATCAATTGCCAATGCAGGTGAAATGTG
>Ga0307508_10002550_pt1 | contig 19174 bp, 15 predicted proteins | sample 9_EM_MG_FD_203089 | JGI IMG/M metagenome (GOLD analysis project Ga0307508, IMG submission 203089) | Populus trichocarpa ectomycorrhiza microbial communities from riparian zone in the Pacific Northwest, United States - 9_EM | ecosystem: Host-associated > Plants > Roots > Unclassified | place... | reverse complement strand
CATCCAGCCAAAGAACCCCCCCGCTTCCGTTGCCTTTTTGCTCCCCCCCTCTCTCTCTCTCACCCCCGCTCGCCCCCAGTACTTTTTGCTCCCCCCGTTTGCTCCTCCCTCTCTCGTTCCCCCCCTCTCTTGCTACCGCTCGCCCATAGCAGCATTTTTCCTCACCCCTTCGTTCGACCCTTCCGGTCGACCAGTCGTTAGACCCCGTCTTTTGACCCTTTCGGTCGACCCCATCTTTCGACCCTTCCGGTCGACCCCATCTTTCGACCCTTCCAGTCGACCCCGTCGTTCTACCCTTCCGGTCGACCTGTCGTTTGACCCCGTCTTTCGACCCCCTACCCTCGCTCGACCCTGCCCTCAACCCCGTCACTCGACCATCCCTTTCACCCCTTCACTCTCCCTCCTCGCGAGCGACGGCTGCTCGTGGTACATGAGTGATCAGAGGCAGCGGCAGCAGCAGCAACAGCATCGCCGTCCACGTCCATCTCGCTCGGAACGGCAACAGAGACGTATTTCTACCCAGGTTAATCAGCTTGCTAACCGGTTGCCGCAAGTAAACCAGGACTTCCTGAATCTCGCCCGGACGCAGCTGGAAGCCTTAAACTCGCTACAGCGAGAAAGCTGCAACAGCTACACCTCCCCACGGGAGCCGCTCCCTTCCCGCTCCCACTCCCCCTTGCCGCCGAGGGTTGCAGCCAGTTACAGACAGAGGCCCAGTCTACTTTCGTTGGGCATTCGTACCCCATCTACTCCCAGGCACCCATCCTCATCTCCTGAGTGGCCAGGGGAAGACACGGAGATATTACCAGACGCCCCAGGACGAGCGCTGCATTCTCCTACCCCATCAGTAATTCGCTGGGATAGTTACATCGCTGAGAATCAACAGGCCAGACAAACCACAGATCGCTACGTCCCCGATTACACAGAGCATACCCACTTGCCGGCAAAACATCCTCACGCACCAGAGAGGCCTCGCCAGCATGGAAGCTTCAACCGCCGCATCAGACAGCCCAACCACGGCAGTCAGCCACACCACAGGGGTCAATCGCGACAAGGAACTTACCACTACGAAGCCGAAGGAACCGCACCCTCCCTGGAGGACACTACAAGTGGCGTCAGAGGTCGGGCCAGAGGTTGAGGTAGAGGCCGTGGAGGGCAACACGCTCGTTCGTTACACAAGCGCATCCGCTTCTAGACCAGACAGCTTTAGGACTCCAGGCGCTTCTATTCCACGGGAAATAAGGCGAAGTTTCACCCTCCTAGCCCATTACTACGCTTCTCCAAGCACACAGGCTTCTCCTACTCCTATTACCGCTTCTCTCTTAGCTTTCCTTGACAATTTCATCACTAATCGCATTACTCCCACTTCCTTTCATACAGTCACTGTTCAGAATCTATCCGCCATTGAGGATCAGCTACTGGTCGATACCATCCGCTGGGCACGTTCCAAAGGAACTACCTTCCTTGCGCCGAGACCGTCCATACACCCTGTTCATCAGGCACAAGGACTGTCTATACAACCTGTTCATCAGGCACAAGGACTGTCTATACAACCTGTTCATCGGGCACAGAGATGGTCAATACAAGGACCATCCGTACACCCTGTTCATCAGGCGCAAGGACTGTCTATACAACCTGTTCATCAGGCACAGAGACTGTCAATACAAGGACCGTCCGTACACCCTGTTCATCAGGCACAAGGACTGACTATACAACCTGTTCATCAGGCCCAAAGACTGTCAACGCAAGTACCGTCCGTACAACCTGTTCATCAGGATCAGGAGCGGTCCATACACCCTGCCAAGCAGACTGCGCTCCGCCGCCTGCAGATAGAGTACGAACTCCCCGCTGGTATAAGTGCCGTACCCAGCTCGCCAGGTACTGTTCTCATTCCTATCCAGGTAGAGAACTCAAGCAAGAAGCGTAAGGTTCGGCTACAGCTAGTGCAACCTCGGCTCGATCAGCCACGGGTTGTCCCGCTTATCGAGCACAGCACCCACTCGAGACTGGAAGCCGCTAGCACCGAAGTCAGTTTAGACCTACCAGACGCTTTAGACACCATGTCTAGTAGCGGCAGAATATTGAAACGCAGAGAATATAGTCCTGCTGGCTCACTGAGCGAATACGAGGATGAGGTACTTGCTGATCCGCCATCAAGACGCCTTGCCATTGAAGAGAGCCAGTCTGAAAAGCGTCGTGGCAAACAACGAGAACGTTCCCCACAAACCCACCTTGCACGTCATGGGTACAGACAGCCATCGGTCATTCCCGAATCAGAAGACGACGATGCCATGGAAGCGATATGTCATGCTATTGAAGAACCTCCCAGCAGCCCGATAGCTAGACCAGAGGGATGCCGGCAGTTATCTAAGATTCTGCCAGCCACTTCAGTCATGGTACCAGAAGTGACGCAGCCCGGGCTGTCTCCACAGTATCTTCCGATAGAACAGTACATGCCAACGCTACCAGTGCAGTATTTTCCACAGCAGCAGACGACGGCACAGCTGCAGCCAGCCTTACAGCAGCAGCCAGTAGTACAGCAGCAGCAGCAGCCAGTGTCACAGCAGCAACCGGTGCAGCAACAGCAGCCGGTGCTACAGCAACAGCCGATGGTACAGCAGCAGCCCGTGCAACAGTACTCACCACTACAACAGCTGCCGTCGCCGTTGCAGGCACCGTATCAGTATCCACCACAGCAGTATCTGCCGCAGCAGTATGCGATGCCACAGTACCCACTACAGCAACCCAAGCAGTATACACCGCCGCAGCAGTACATGCCAATCCTGCAACAGCCACAGACTACCGCAGCCTTGGAGAATATCACTGCTCAGATGGCAAACCTCGCAATGGCTTTGAGCCGAAACCAAGGAACCATGCAGGCGGAGGTTGCCGACCTACACAATGTGCAAGCTCGTGCACAGGTTCCCATGGAGCCTGTGGCCCCGGCCCTAAAGCCATCGGACATGGCCACCTTCGAGCCAAGGAACCAATCTGATGCGGACGCGGCGTCAAGGTTCATCGACTCCATCCGCGATGCGATTTCCCACTATGGAGAGGCACGTACCCGTGTCATCCTTCGACGTTGCTGCAAAGGGCCAGCAGCAGAAGATTGGGTTGCAGGAATGTCAGATGATGACCGACTTCTTCTTCGCACAAACTGTCGCCACTGGATCGACTTGCTCGAGCGAGATTTTATACCATACCTCACATCCCGACTGTCGGTGGCACGTGCAGAAACCTTCCGCTGGAACCAGGGCCGTACTTCCGCCGAATATGTGGCCAAAAAGCTGCGTTTACTACGTATGGCCAATATAACCAATGAGGACGATATTGTTGAAGAGCTCCACCGAGGGCTCGTTGAAGCTCCAAATCTTCACCTACACCTAGATAAATATGTTACCAAAGGTGGAAATTCCGTTTCGGAATACCGGCGTGCGGTCGCACGTTTGCAGGACTCCGCAAAGCGCGAAGCTACCATAGCATCGCCTCAGCCATGTTCCAGTACGCGCTGTCCCTTTTTCCGCGAAACCAACAGACCTCGTACTCAGTTTTCTGACATGAGACAGGAAACTCCGGCACCTGCAAGCATGACGGCCGGCGTAGTAAGTGCACGAAACCCCATTGGTTCCACCTCCAGCCTTTCCAGTCCTTCTACAAGGACAGGTAAGCAAGTACGAGAGCGTCTACGCAAGTGCAAGAACTATCCAGGATGTGGTGATGGTGAACATTGGGACTGGCAATGCATTCATAGAGGGAATACAAGCAATCAAGTAAAGCGTGCCTATTATGCAGAACCTCGTGAATATCAATCTGAGAATGATGATGCCGACGATATGGCAGACACTCTAATTGATGAGCTTGAGCCACAGGCATCTCTGGAACAAGAGTATGAGCACGCCCAGAACGCATACCTTGCCACCCGATATCTGGAAGAGAAAGGACTAGGCTTCATGGGTACTCACAAGTCCATTCGTGCGAAAGTACACAGGCCTTCCATGACATGTAGAAACTGTGCTGCCATTTTTACATCGAATAACAAACTCCACAAACACCTTCGAGACCCTTGCAAGGGCTCGGTCAACTTTATGGATGAAGGTTCACAGTCGGATAAGAATGTACTTCCCATCATCATGGAGTCTAGAGCAGTCGTTACTAAACATCCAACTGAAGGGCTTGCGGATTTTCACTATGCACAGGCTTTTTGGTATGTCACACCCGGCAGCAGCCCTCACATGAGTTACATCGACTCAGGATTTGGCAATTCCGCAATCGATGATGCACTGCAGCAGAGGCTATATCCAGATGCATCCCATTTGCCACTACCTCAACCGCAAGTAGTAGAGGGCCTCGGTGGGGCAGAATGCACCGCTACCCATGTTGTACTCATAAGGATGTACCTAAAAGGGATCGACGGACGATATGCTCAAATCATCAGGCCATTCCACATTTTCAAGAATCTCTCAGTTCCATTACTAATTGGCAATGACATCATGAAGCCAGAAAAGTTTGATCTGCTCAATTCATCCAACCGTCTGCGAATCGGAACTTGTGATGGCATTTACATCCAAATTACCATACACTCAGGACCACGTTTCAACAGAATTCCTGTACGATGTACGACAGCTACAGTTATACCTGCTGGTACATCTGCAATAGTCGGCATCAAGTTTGCCCGGACACTTGAGAAAAACCAGGACTATCAGTTCACACCTCTCCAGACCCGTTCAGCCATTGCTGGGGCAGGAGCTCCTCATGCAGTGGTATGACATGATCAGAGTGGTTTGTTGTATACCAACTTTGATAGCACACCGCTTACCATATTCAAAGGAACAATTCTGGGTCATATTTGTTCGCTGGAAACCGCATCCAGTCTCTCAGGGGCTGATGTGTCAGAAGATATTAAAGCGCTTTTTGGCGCCACACAAAACAGTTCATTGGCAATGACAGCCGTGGAGGTTTTTAATCCCCATCAGACAGATATTTTGCCCGACAACATCGCAAGTCATGAGCTGCATCGAGGTATCTTTCAAGAAAATCCCAGACCACGGCCTATCCCAGCCCAGTCAAGGTACGATGCGTCCGGTAGTGAGGGTCCTTGCGCAAACGAGTTGTTTGAATGCCCTCAGTGGCTGGAGCAAGACTACGTACCTCGGTATGAACATGTATTACCACTCTATATCAAAGTTCCTGATGTGGCAACATCAACGTGGAAGCAAGTGGTAGTCAATACAGAAGACGACATCTCTGCAACTCAGGTAGCGGCATTGAAGAGCCTCGTCCATCCGCATCAGAGCATTTTCAATGATGTCATGGGATGTGTTCAAGAACCGGAGGAAGACTGGTTACGGATCGAGATACCAGCTGAACTTGAAGTGAATCTCAAACCAACAGGGCTCTATCGTCTCAACGTACGTGGACGCGCGGCAGTCGACGAGCAATTAAACCTGAATCGTGAGTATGGACGTATGGCTGCATTGGACAAACCTAGTCCCTGGGATTTGAAAGTGTTTGTGGTATATCGCGGGACAAAGGCTCGGCCGGTTGTTGACATGCACACACAGAATGCAGCTATGTTAGGAGATGCCTATCCGCTCCCATGGCAGGAAGACGTCATCCAAGCAATGCAAGGCATGCGATGGTTGGGATCCGCAGATATCACATCAGCTTTCTATCAGCGTCTCATTCATCCTCCACACCGCTATCGAACGGCAATTTCCACTCATCGCGGCCGTGAGGTTTTTAATGTCTCTATCATGGGTGGAAAGATATCTGTTCAGCATCAGCAACATCTGATGGATACAAGGTTGATTCAGCATCTGTCATGGTGAGGAGCCTCTTGCTATGTAGATGAGATTGTCATGTATGCACCGACATTCGCAAAATTCCTTGGTATCGTTGACGAAGTTTTCAGCATCCTTGGAAACCTTGGCATCACCCTCAAAGCAAAGAAATGCTTCTTAGGATTCCATTCTTTTGAAATTCTAGGTTATCTGGTCGACTGCCTAGACCTCACTACAGCAGAAGCAAAGGCTGATGCAGTGCAGAATATTCCATATCCTGCAACACTGTCACAATTGGAATACTTTATAGGTCTTACAAATTGGAATCGCCATCTCATTCCATATTATGCACAGCGAATCGCTCCATTACAGGCATGCAAAACACGATTGCTGAAAGGGGCTTCACCAAGCTTACGAGGCCGAAAGGACTATTCAGCACGTACCGCGGTACCTATCGATGCCAGCCTGACGGAAGCCTACGAAGATCTGAAGATGGCGCTCACATCCCGGCCTCGCTTGCATCATGTAGTGGATGACCTCCCCATATATGCCTTTCTGGATTCATCTAAAGAGTATGGAACAGGACTGGCCGTATACCAGCTTACTGGAGATCCTAAGGTGTACTCAAAGTCTCGCTTGGTACCCTTACATTTCATGTCGAAACCATTGACAGAGGCAGAAACCAGATATTGGCCAACTCACCTGGAGATGTCAGGACTCGTTTGGGCAGCAAAACGGATGCGCCCATATATGGAACGTGCATTTGTTACCTTTGTTACTGATCACCACAGTAATGTTGCGCTATGCAAAGTGCAGGGCCTCAATACCACATCGGCCGACAGATCTAGTCTACGGCTTCATACGTGGGCAATCTACTTGGACCAGTACCGGGATCATATGCGAGTGGTATACAGCAAAGGTGCTGACCTTGAATGTCCTGACGCATTATCAAGACTACGATATGAAATCTCCTCCAAAGCCAAGTACCTACGCGCCTGGGCTGCTAAGCTTGGTGTTGAGCCAGAAATGCATGAGTTTGAGGTTCAGGAAGGTTTCGCGGTCACTCATCTGGGAAAAGCACGTGCTAGCAAATCTCAGAATGCAACCGGAAGCAATGAAGCACTGAAACTCCCAGTTAGCAAAAACCCGTCATCTCAGAAAATGGCAGATGCTGCTGTATCTACTCCCGTTGAAGGAATGACAGTCGAGTTGGCTCCTGCATATAGAAGCAAGCTGCAAACAGCCACTCAAAATGCACAAAGAATGAAAGCGATATATAATACGCTTAAGAATGAAGGAACATACGATCCTCAAATGAATGCAATCACACTTCCGGCAACATGCCAATACGCTCTCCATGATGACCTACTGTACCTTATCGACCCGAAAGATAAGCGTTTGCGGTTGGTACTTAGCAATCAGGACCTGTGGAAGCAGCAGCTGGCAACGGCACATGACGAAACACATTGTGGATTTTACCGAACCTTTAAGTGACTTGGGGCATTTTACTGGCCTTCGATGGCAAAGGATATTATGACGTATATTGCATATTGCCCTGCCTGTTTGGTCAACAAACCAATACGTCATAAACCATATGGAAAGTTATCACCAATAGCATCACCTTCGGAGCCGTTTGATACGATCACAATAGATCTTATTACAGACCTGCCGCCATGTAAACAAGATGGTTCATCAGAAATATTTGACACAATTATGACTGTGACTGATAAATTCAGTAAAGCAGTACACTTCATTCCAGGAAGAAAGGATTGGTCAGCAGTTTCTTGGTCCAAATACTTCTATGAAGACATTGTCCTGAATGGTTGGGGTTTCCCAAAGACAATAATATCAGACCGAGATAAGCGATTCCTCTCAGGACTATGGCAAGCCTTACTCTCCTCCGCAGGTGTCAGGAGCCTTACCACAACAGCCTACCATCCGAGTGCAGATGGGCAGTCAGAGAGGACGAATCAGACACTTGAAGTAATGCTACGGTATCTGGTTAACTCAAGCCAGTTGGACTGGTTGAGCAAGTTACTTCCTCTGCAAGCAGCCTGCAATAATATGGAGTCAGCATCGACTAAAAAGGCTCCAAACGAGCTGATATACGGAAAGAAATTACGAACCGCTCTCGAGGTAGCTACCATTCCGCTGCCAGTGCCAGCGTCAGCAGCTCCACTCCACGAACTTAGGAAGGTAGTGCAGGAAGAAGCAACCGCTGCAATTGCGATCGCACAGAGAGCGATGACCAAGCATTACGATACGAGGCGTACAATGCCAGATTTCTCTACTGGATATGCCTTTTTACGCCTTGGTGCAGGTTACTCTATTCCCTCAGTGCGTAAGAAGAAATTAGCACAGCAGCGTATTGGACCATTCAGGATCCTCGAAGTGGTGGGCAAAGGGAAAGCATACAAGCTACAGCTACCTCCGCATTATCGAATACACCCGGTGATTTCAGTAGTACACATGGAACCTAGTCTGGCCCCAGGTTCTGATCCTTACGAACGTCCCGTCCCAACCAACGATGCAGCACCAGTTGCAGGGCCAGAGGACAAGTCTGAATGGGAAGTAGAGGCAATAGTTGGAAAGCGTACATCAAAGAAAGGCCGTAAGAAGTGCACTGAGTTTCAAGTACGTTGGAAAGGATACGGACCTGAATGGGACACCTGGTATGCCGAAGAGGATTTGCCCAACGCTCAGCAATCCATAGCCGACTGTGAGGTTTCGAATCAAGCAGCCTGAAGAAGGAAGAGAAAAGATTTTGTTTCTTTTTCCTTTTTTCCTTTCATTTCAATTTTTTCATCTTTTTTTCGCTTTTTTTCATTTCTTTTTCCTTTTTTTACTTACTTACCTCTTTGTAATAAGCTTTGTGATTTTGCATGTTTTGCAGTTTTTTAGGACACCGAGGGCGGCGTCCAAAGTTGGGGGCGATTGTGACCCTAAGATGAGTGACGGCATAGGCAATGGTTTCATACAGGTGCATGTTTGCTCACAACAGCACGGTGCCGGACGGCAGTATGCCGAATCAGCACCTCACCGGAACAGCATCTCGCCGGAGGACAGTGGGCCGGCTGGCGCTGAGCTGCATACTGCTGGAAGCAGAAGTGTGACTGCTCAGGAAGGGCTTGGCAATGGATATATAAGAAGCAAGCTCCTCCCGCTCGTAGATAGAATGACATAACTTTCTTCTTCTCTTCTTTCTTCCTTTTGTTGTCCGTGACATCGTGACAACCACCAACGAAAGGTAGAAACGCTCGAGCGACAACGGAACGAGGACTGAGATCGAATGGCCGGCCTGGAGCAACGGCTGGCCCAGGCACAGGACGAATTGTTGTGAATAGCAACCACAGTGCCTTTACGCGCAACCCCAGCCGGGCAGGCACGACCCACTCCAAACCCAGAGGCGCCGCCAACCCGATTAGTACTGGGGAGTCACCTGCTCGGAGGAATCCGACAATGACGGCAGAGGCCCCCGGCAGTCCCGGCATCCCCGGCAGTCCCAGCCGCGAACCCGCCGCAGGGACCCCCACCGAGACCCCCACAAAGGCGAGCATTGCCCTCGCCCTCGCCCCCTCCTAGCGAGGGTGACAACGACCTATACGAACGAAACCTCCCAACAGGAAGGCCCCCACCGGGAGCAAGAGACCTGACCCAGGACCAGCTGGCAACCATGCTCACGCTGGGAGAAATAGCCCAGCTGGTAGGGGCAGGAATCACGGCAGCGTAAGCCGCAGGGCTGCCGGCAAGAGAAGCCCAGGTACGCAGGTCGAGATTAAAAATGGAGAACCCAGCAAAATTCGACGGCAAGAGCCCCACCACCTTCAACCAATGCTGGGAATCGGTGACCATGTATCTGGGATTCTACCCGGAAATGGTTGACAGACAAAAAATCGCCTGGGTCGGGACCCTACTGACAGATACGGCCCTGGTCTGGCACCTCCACCGGCACCAAGAGTTGCGAGATAACGACACCTGGGTTAATTACTCCGCTGCTATCAGAACCGAGTACCGCAATGAGAGAGAAGCAGCGGACGCCCAGCTAAAACTGGGGCAGCTCAAATACCAAGGCGACATCCGGGCCTATATGATGGAATTCCGGGCGCTAAACAATTACGCGCGAGCTACGGGAGAAGGCCTCCAGGAAAAAGTGAACATCGCAATGCCCGACTCAGTGCTGGTTATGAGGTTCGCCCACTACCTGGAAGACTTCACCGACAACGACGGCTTCCTGCAGGCCACATACCAAGTGGCCTTTCAGGTGGAAAAGAAGAAGGCCCTCCGCCAGGCAAGGGAAGGAGCAAAAACCCAGCAAGGGGGACCCGGGAAAAGAGATGACGACCGAAGAAAAGAAACGAAAAAGGAACAAACATGGGATCAGGCCCCTAACGGAAGAAAAGAAGAACCGGGTAGAAGGAACGCTGCGACTGTCGGCATCAAGTACAGCGGGAAGGAGCGCTGGGCCTCCGAGGCCGCCGCATTCGAGGGAGTCCCCGCCAGCGAAAAAAGGGAACATTCAAATACCCGAGGGTGTCACCGCTGCGGGCAGCCTGCGCACCGGGCAGCCCAATGCTACGCCGGCACTACGATAAATGGCACCAAACTCCCGAACGCACCCTGGAGAATAGGTGCCAGAACCAAGTGGCAAAGGGAGCCCGAAGAAGAAAAAGCCTCTGAGCCAGCACCCAAAATACAAAAAACGGCAGCAGCTGACGAACCTATATGGGAAGATGAGGAGGATTACATGGAAGAAGGAACCGATATATTCCTCCCCTTCTGGTGGATTGCTAAGCACCCCCCACAGGGGGCATGGCGGGACCCAGAAGTACGGTTCAACAGCAACGAATGCCGGGAAAAATACACGAAGTACGAAGCGGCTGACTTCTCGCTCACATGGGACAAAGGAATCCTGCACAACCCAAATGCTCGAACGATCGGGCACGTGTCAGCAGTCACCAACAAGGACGCTCTAGCCAACGTACCAATAAGATTCCAGCCGTATATAGAGATCATGAGCCAAGAAGCTGCCGACAGCCTACCAGAACACCGACCGTACGATTGCAAAATCGAGCTCAGAGACGGAAGCACCGCCCCTTGGGGACCCATATACCCCTTGTCGGAGCTCAAGCTCAAAACGCTCTGAGAATGGCTAAAGGAAATAGAGCGAACAGGAAAAATCAAGCGGTCGACGTCACAAGCTGGGTCTCCAATCCTCTTCGTGCCGAAGCCACACGGAAGAGGACTTCGACTCTGCGTGGACTACCGAGCCTTAAATCGCATCACGATCCCGAATCGGTATCCACTCCCGCTAATGCAGGAGCTACAAGACAGAGTTCAGGGCTCCCAATGGTTCACAAAAATGGACCTCAAAAACGGATTCCATCTAATCCGAATAAAGGAAGACGACGAATGGAAAACAGCCTTCAGAACCTGCTACAGACTATTCGAGCTCCAGGTTATGCCCTTTGGACTAACCAATGCGCCCTCCACCTTCCAGGACATGATGAACCATATCCTGTCCGACCTACTGGACGCCGGCGTAATAGCCTACATGGACGACATACTAATATACGCCAAAACTGAGGAAGAACACGATGACCTGGTCGAAGAAGTCCTCTGAAGCTTACAAAAAAACCGTCTGGCAGTCTCCCCGGAAAAATGCGTCTGGAAAACACAGGAGGTAGAATTCCTGGGTTAAGTCATTGGAAAAGAAGGAATTAAGAAGTCGAACGAAAAGGTGGAAGCGGTCCTAAACTGGAAAACGCCGAGCTCCCTCACGGAAGTACAGTCGTTCCTGGGCTTTGCCAACTTCTACCGACGCTTCATCAGGGAATATTCAAAAGTGGCACGGCCTATGACGGAATTAACGAAAAAATGCGAAAAAGGAAGTTGGGCATGGAACGAGGAAGCAGAAAGAGTGTTCCAAGACCTGAAGAAACGATTCACGACCGCCCCAATCCTGGCCCACTTCGACCCAGGAAAGCCAGTAATAGTCGAAACAGACACCTCGGACTTTGCCATCGGGGCGGTGCTGTCTCAGCGCGACGAAGAAAACCGTCTACACCCAGTAGCCTTCCACTCCCGCAAGTTCCAACCAGTGGAAATCAACTACGAAATTCACGACAAGGAACTACTGGCAGTAGTAGACGCCTTCAAACACGGGAGACGCTATTGCGAGGGGGCAACCCACCAAGTCCAGGTGTTCTCGGACCACCAAAACCTGGAATACTTTACAACCACTAAAGTACTGAATCGACGATAGGCGAGGTGGGTGCAGGAGCTAGCGGGAATCGACTTCTGAATCTACTACCACCCGGGCGCCCAAAATGGGAAACCAGATGCACTATTAAGGCGTTCGGAGTACCGCCCAGAAAGGGGGGAAGTAGATAACCAGCCGATAACAACGGTTTTGGGAAAAAACCACTTCGAAGAACGACTAACCCGTTCCTTCATCGGTTCCTCGGTGAGAACATCATCCCTCCCTGCGAGAAAATGGGACGAGGGATTCCTAACGAAAGTTAGAGAAGAAGGGAAGAAGGACGGCGCCTACGAACGAGCAAAGAAACAGGAAGCGGAGGCAGGAGAGCTGGCGCCGAAGGACCGAAAAACCAAGGAACTAAGCTGTGAAAACGACCTACTATACCAAAGGAACCTCTTGTGGATACCAAAGGGTCTAATACAAAAGGTCATAGAATCGGAACACGACACAAAGGTCACAGGACACATGGGACAGGACAAAACCATCGAGCTGATCTGACGAAACTTCTGGTGGCCAGAGATGAACCAACGAATCATCGACTTCGTAAGAAGTTGCCCCGAATGCCAACAAAACAAGGTGTCCTGACACCAACCCTACGGACTAGCCTCCCCACTGGAACTGCCATACGTACCATGGCAGTCCATAGCAATTGACTTTATCACGGAACTACCAACGTCGGAGGAGTGCGACCAACTATGGGTGATCATAGACCGATTCACCAAGATGGTACATTTCCTCCCCCTAAGGAAAAACGGAAAGACAGTGGCAGACCTGGCGGTCATCTTTGCCCAAGAAATATGGAAGTATCACGGCCTCCCCACTGATATTGTGTCGGACCGCGACTCCAGGTTAACTTCGGAAACTTGGAAGGAGTTCCTACGACTCTCGGGAATTCGGCCCTGAATGTCAACAGCGTTCCATCCGCAGACTGATGGCCAAACGGAACGACTCAACCAGACAATCAAAATCTACCTCCGAGCGTTCGTCGATAAGGAACAAGATGGCTAGGTCCGTTTGCTGCCAATGGCCGAGTTCGCCTACAATAACTCGATCACCACGGGTAATGGTATGTCCCCGTTTTACACTAACTATGGCTTCCCCCCGGCGGCCATGGACCCCCTGACAGTGGAACCCATCAACCCAGCGAGCCAAGTCTAGGCTCACTGGATGCACACCGTGCACGACAAGTCCCGGAAGGGACTGGAAGATGCACAGGAGCGAATGCGCTGATACACCGATCCGACACGAAAGGAACCCCCGGCTTACCAAGTAGGAGACTTGGTAATGCTCAACTGGCGCAACATCAAAACGCGCTGCCCCTCGAGGAAGCTGGACCACAAGAATCATGGCCCCTTCCAGATCGAGAAAATCGTTTCGCCCCTGGCCGTCCGCCTCACGCTGCCCCGGAAATGGAAAATCCACAACGTCTTCCATGTCTCGCTGTTCGAACCCTACCGAACCAGTGAGCACCGAGCACCACCGGACCCGTCGAGGGTGCTCCGAGAGGCTGACGACATCGAGCAGTCGGAGAAATACGATGTCGACGAAGTTATGTCCTCAGTCGAACGTGGCCGGGGAAGTAACAAGAGGATCCTTTACCTCCTCAAATGGCTCGACTATCCGGAACACAAAGACTGGACGGAAGAACCATTTGACAACTTTTCGGTAGGCGGTCTCGAGAAACTCCGGGAGTTTCACCAGCGAAATCCAGACGCACCAAGGGACTACCGACTCGCCGATGCCTAGACAGGATATCCATAGAAGGGCCCCTCGAAGCACGAGCGGTAGTAGGGATGAAGGGGCTGGAGGACTTCATCTCACACAAACGAAGAAAAGACCCGCCTCTCAGGCCACCCCTACGAAGAAAGACCCGCTTCTCGGGCACCGATTCTCAGGTACGAGAACCTGTCTAAGGATATATCGGACTCGATCGGACGAGAGCCGTAGGCGTTCGGTACGGCACACCTCTGTATGTACACCTACGAGGGGCAAAGAACGCACCCGGGCACGAACCCCAATTCGAGAAGATCACTCGTTCCATGTGCCCCAAGCCCAGAAAAACGACATATGCTCTTCGCCCGCGAACGACTGATCTAGCCAGAGACAGCCGGAACGACTCCGCGCCGGGGTAATTGCCGGGAAAAACGAAACCACCAACAGGCGACGGATCCTAGCGGCAGACGGACACCTCTGTGTGCACACCATTGGCTCGTCCGGCTTGTTCGGGCTTCGTTACTCCTTCCACCTGCCCCAGCCAGAGGTCGACAGGATGCGCACTGGGAAAACTGGTGCTTTCGTCTCCATGAACGCGGCTGCCCCGTGGAAGATATCGATGTAGGAGTACGTACCGGCCTACTCCGAGGGCCCCACCTTTCCGACGGATTACAGAGAATGATGCCCTGATCCGGTGGCTGGGAGGGCTGTAGGGGAGGAGGACTACAGTCGCGGGAACCCATCAGGGTTGCCAGCAAAAAATTTACTCAGAAAGAGGTGGGCTACTTCGATAAAAAGAACATACATAGCTTCGGGATGAAAGCTAAGAAGAGGGGGAGGTAGTGTTACACCTCAGTCCAGAACACCAGGGAGAATAGATAGCTATGTAGTCAGGGCACGTGAGACTTTACCTAATACCGCTCGAAAGGAGGGAAGTCGAGCCTAGTCGGTTTCAGAGAGTCTAGGCGCGAGGTAGCCTCGGGATTAGACCTTACGGCCGTAACGGACCTAAGGGGCTAATCTCCGGACGAACTGCAAATGCAACTAAATACAGGATACGAGGGGTGAGGTCATAGAACCAATATCTCCTCTTTCTCTGATAGGCCGGTAAACCACTCACCTGCAGGGCTTGAGGGGTTTACGCGGTGCGGGGATCAGTCGGCTTATCGTTAGATCGACCAGGACCAATGAAGTTGTGAGGACCGCGCCCGTGGGGTTCTGGGGCCTTGACTAGCGGACAAATCTCCTGAGAAAGGGTAGGAAGTATGGGTTCTCTAGAGGAACCACGTGACGCCGCAAGAAGACTATATAGCTAGGCAAAATCCCGCTCAGTGAAAAGAGGAGGAGAAAAGACCGAACACTACCACCGAACCCACACACAAGATCTAAGAATATTCCGTTGTGAATTATCAAAAGTAGCCTGATAACCTTTGATTCTCCTTACACTCCGGTCACGATATAACCCCAGTGTCACAGCCGTCCTCATTTTCCCCGCTGTCCTCATCGCCCTCGTTGTCCCTGCTGCTGTCCGTCGTCCTGGTCGTTCTCGCTGTCCTCACCCTCCTCGTTTTCCCCATTGTCCTCATTGTCCTCACTGCCCTGCTGTCGCAGTCGCTGCTGCTGTCCTCGTCGTACTCGTCGTCCCCGTTGCTCTCACAATGTTGATGGGCAGACAGCCCACAACTTGATGGAGCTGTCGGATACTCGGTGGTATGGAAAAATGGGCAATCATGGGGGGGTATCAAGACCCACATGGGCTACAGTCAGGAGGCATACGGCGTAGTGTGGGTCGTCCTCGCTAGAGTGCTGGAGATCGCTTCGAGAAGGTGTTTTGTGAAAGAGGGTAGTGAGTGGGAGGGTATTAAATCATGGTCACTCGGTCCGCTGGGACTCAAATTGCGATCATGAACTATCATCTCAGAGGGCATCTGGGCGGCGACAGTAACAGTAGAATTGGGGTGGTTTGGCCGTTCCGACTCATTTTGTTGTTGAATACGAAACTATGACTACAATCCATATGTTTCAATGCTTGCTTGTACATACCTCTGCTGCCAACATCCTCATTAGTATATTGTACTACATCGGCGGGTGGAATAAGGATTGTGCTAGCACCGTTGTGTGCGGGCATCTGGTGCTTAGCTGTGCCAAGATGTCCAGAGGTCATCCAGCCATCAATAGTGGGTTTGTAGTTGTACTATTGTGGTGAGCCGCTGCTGTGATAATCTCACTAGAATTGATTCCACTACCGGTACTGCTCTTAACCCGAAGACAGCCAGCCCTGCTGTTACTGTCTCGTCGCCCCGCTTCGACCGACCTCCGCTGTCCCCTCCCCCTACTCTCCACCCAGATGCCCTCTGGGATGATAGTTCATGACTGCAATTTGCGCCCTGGCGGACCGAGTGACCATCATGATTTAATATCCTCCCGCTCGCTACCCACTTATTTTCCTCTCACAAAACACTGCAAACTTTGGAGATCAGATGAGGAGAACTGATCGAGGTCCAGGTTCGGACAGCGGCCAGAAATGAGCAGTTTCGATTAGTGAATAAATAATGGGAAAAAAAAGCCATTGGCTAAGCTAAGGAAAGCAACTTGATATCCCCAGCCTCTCCCTGTGCCTGGCCCCCTGTAGCACCTTTTTCCGACATGTTCGGATCTTGTACACAGAAAAAGAACAATGAAGTGTCACTAGCCAATACAAGGTGGTAGCTTGGCTCCCCCTCCCTAAGTCTCCCAAGACACAGCCGTAGCCTTTTCTTTCTCGGCATTACCTCGATGAGTTTGAGGCCGAGGCTCATGTACAGCGGCAAGCCCTTGGGCGAGCTCTCAACTGTGGTCAAAGGGTTAGTGGTGAGAGTAGGAGAGGGAGCACAGGGGGATGACAAACGTTGGAGTAGGTTGTACCTGTATTGCGCTCTCGGCAGCGTTTACGCGCGGCCAGTGACCGGCCATTGCGCTCCCTCAGAGCGAAGGAGATAATTGTTTCCACTTGCCCTTGACTGTGGTGGTGCAGTGGGCATGACGACGGGTGAGGGCAGTAGGATTGTGGCGACCAGCATAGTGAAGCTGATCGAAGAGACTTTCCTTCAGGGACTGTTGCCAGGAAAAGTAGTTGTCCTCGGGGTACTGGACGTGGTGGGGCCACAGATAGTCGAAGGTGGAGCAAGGCGAGGATGCGAGGAAGAGAGTAAAGTGATGGGCAGGAAAAAGTCAGTCGCTGTGCTACCCGAGAGCTACATAAGTGGGGGCCAGTAGCCAACCATATTACATATGACCTCATCCGTCGGACGCCTCGTGCTAGACCCGGAGAAGTATAGCGTTTCTCGGCAAAGGAATCGGGTACAACAACTCCTGCTGAGACGTTTACGCCGATTTCGCACCGGAAACCAGAGCATGCTGGTGAACCACGAGTTCCTGAATTGTTTCGTCTCGTCGCCCCGCTTCGACCGGCCCCTGCCGCCCCCCCACTGCAAGCTGAGCAGCCGCAGTCCAAACCGCCACTGCCTGTTCGTTGTTGGTCGCCGTTTGCACCCTCCGCCCACCACCCAATCATGTCATCCGCAAATGACAGCCCACGGATCCCCGGGACCACCTCGTCGAAGATTCCAGACAGGTAGATAATGAACAGGATTGGAGCCACTGGCGATCCTTGCAGTATCCCTGTATCCACTGGGGCTCAGGTCCCCGTCGAGAGCCAGTCTGATTTGACAGTCCGACATGAAGCTGTTGGTCCACCATATCAAGTCCGGTTTGATTCCTAATGCCTCCATGCGTCTGCCCAACTCCTGCTGCGTGGGGAGAAGAAGTGGGTGGAGGCACGTCGGTGGGCTGGGGGTCGGACCTCCAAGGCGAAATATCGAATGCCGAAAAGCCAGAAGCCGAACGGCACGGTTGCTGGAGAGTAACCTTCGAAAACCCTCTGGGGAGCTTTGTAGAGTGAGATGTTTGTGAGAGTACATTTGTCACTGTCAAAGCAGCCAGCTATATCTCACAGCCCTCTTGGCCCTATTCACATCTTGTTTGGGCGAGGACTGATGGAGTTGAAGTGATGCAACCAAGGCGTACTGGAATGGAAAACCACTGCGCCACTCGCTCAGCCACTCAGCCACTCAGCCACTCAGCCACTGAGTCGACGTCCATTCCGGGCCCTGTAAGGTATCTGTCCTCATCTCACTAGCCTGGAAGACTGTAGTCCTCACTTCGCTCTGCCTGATTAACAGCACCGCGTCCCAGGTGACCGCGAGGACGGACTGTACGGACGATTGGCGGCCCTGCTATCACGTAGGTAAAGATGGGCAGCGGGGGCCGGTCGAAGCAGGGCGACGAGACGCAACAGTATGGTAAAGTTCATCGCTATGAGAAGGATGCGAGTGGTAGCACGATCCCTCGTGTCTCCCAACCACCGTATTCTCGTTTCCTTCCGATGGCTTCTCCATATAATCACCAAGGTTGTCTTTCTCCGCGACAGCACTTGCGCTTTCCCGGTCAGCACTGGTACTTGGCCTGGGACCCGCTGATGCTGCAGAGTCGGTCGACCCGAGCTGAGCCCCAACAGTGTCGGTTGCCCAGTCTCGGTATACCATCCTAAGACCATGTGACGAGTCTTCCTGCGATTACCTTGACTTGAGTCATTCTATTTTGTTGACTCCAGTCATCATTTTCACTGACTCCAGAGACCATTTTTATTTTGTTGGCCCGAGTCATTCTATTTAATTGACTCCAGTCATTATCTTATTTTATCGACTCGGAGTATTTTGTTGCCTCGAGTCATTCTGTTTTATTGACTCTAGCTATTATTTTTTTTGCCTCTGGCCATATTTTAGCGTTCTATTTTGTTGACTCGAGTCATTATATTTTATTGACTACAGTCATTCTATTTATTGATTGGAGGCATTCGATTTTGTTCACTCGAGTCATCAAAGAGAAAAATCAGGGGGCGGGGCATTACTGGTTCTCGTTAAATGCACCCCCTGCCGATGCCCACGTTCGCTGGCGATGCCTATCAATTGGCCCCGCAGTCTAGGTCCTCCATTCTTCTTGTATTCATGCACGATTGAGGTGGGGTGGAGACTGGTTGGAGTCTTGGCGTTGGCGACAGGGTAGGGTTCCGCATGATCGGGCTCCTGTCCTGTCACCTACTGAAGTGGAGCAAATTAACCCCTTTGAAGGAATTTAGTTCCACGCTAATCCTGACATTCTGCTAGTTTTCGCCGCGGGTGTGGTAATTGTATACCACTAAACCACACCCATGAACATGAAAACTAGCAGAATGTGAGAATTAGTGCGAAACTAAGTTTCTGTTACACCCAGCGCGCTGGTGACACCCCAAGACATGCAATTAGTATGACTAGCCGGACTCAATCTGAGGATTGAGGCCGAGTGAGATTTCATGAGTGAAAGTCACAGGCTGGGGCGAGCTCTG
>Ga0307508_10002549_pt1 | contig 19175 bp, 26 predicted proteins | sample 9_EM_MG_FD_203089 | JGI IMG/M metagenome (GOLD analysis project Ga0307508, IMG submission 203089) | Populus trichocarpa ectomycorrhiza microbial communities from riparian zone in the Pacific Northwest, United States - 9_EM | ecosystem: Host-associated > Plants > Roots > Unclassified | place... | reverse complement strand
ATTTTTTTTAAAACACACCCCCCCCCCCCCCCCCCCCCCCCCCCCCTCAAATAAAAAACAAGGAAAAAAAATACCCCTTTAACCCCGGTCGCCCTTTGTGCACAGCTTAACAAGATGCAAGGAAAAAGAACAGCGAAGACAATGTAATTAACTGCAAGCAGAAAAGGGAAAAGTTCTAAGCATCCCCCACCCCCCACCTCACACCCCCTCCCCCTGACAACGTCATCTCACGTCCCCCAGTGGAAGGATCCCCGCTGATGAGCGAGAAGAAAAAGTGTTCGCAAGGGATGGAAGGTCGAGGGGTCGCAGTATGTGAACACGGGACGTTGTGGGCGGTAAGAGGGCGGTAGTTGTTGAACGGACGAGTCGGTAATTGCGGGATGGTATGAGTCTGTAATGAGCAAAAACGACATAGCAGAAGGACGAATTACGCGACCGTGTAAATTGTGGTGGGTGCCGGGACAGAAGTGTTTCCAAGATTCCTAGCGGTTACCACGATGGATTGCGGTGTTACCTCACGCGTAGCTGCACGCCCACCGACCAGGGTCTCCGATCACACGCAACTTGCACGATTGACGTGGCGGCAGCATGTACCTAGCTTTTCCTTGCGCTGTGTCGCTGAGCTTTCCTTCGCGGCGCATGTTCATCTCGAGCACTATCACCCGCAGGAAGTCTGGGTTCTCGCGGACCCCACGCTGGACCGTGGGTTCCACCACCGCCACCTCCTCCTCCGGCCTCGGCATGCACCGTGCTCCGCTCCGACCCGACTTCAATCGACCCGAGATCTTGTACGTCTGCATCTGGACGGCTCCGGTACACGGCGCGTCGTCGTACGACGCCGTCCACGGGTTAAGGTAGCGGCGCAGGGCTGGCGTGGCCTCGTCCTCGGACAGGGTCGGTCGCTTCTCGTCCGTATACTGGGGTGAGATGGATAGGATGCTGCGCGTAAGGTAATCGGGTTGCTGGATGACCGCCGCTGACGCCGTCAGGATCGAGAAGCTTCGTGCCGCCGACTTGAGCACCCTCAGCGAGGCCGTCAGGTTGGACACGAGGTTGAGTCGCAGTGCGCCCCGCTTCAGGGAGTCTTCCGGTAGGAACACGACCGGCTCTGGTGATTTCTCCAACAGAGGGTGGTCGACGCATGTCCGCGGAGTCCTGGTCTTGATGCGCGTTCGTAGATCCCCTCCCGAGCGACGACGGGGCGACGTCGGCGGCGAACCGAAGGTGCTTGATGAATCGGACTCGCTGTCGGTGTCTAGCGACGGCACCGATTCGGTGGAGGTCGAGCGAGTGGACAGCACTCCGTCGCTGGTCGACCGGGACATGGCGGTCGACTCGTAGATCTCATCGTCCGGAGGGCGGAGCAACAGCTCGAGGGGGGACACAGGCATCTGGTAGTCCGACAGACTGCTTCCATCGTCCTCGCCTTCGATCGGATCGATGCAAGCGCCTTTCGCCGGCGGGGTCATCGGGAGCGAGTAGGTATCCCTCTTGCTTCGTCGCGACTTCCTCGGCGCGGGGATCACGGTGCTAGCGAGCAGGGCGACGACGGCTGTGGAGTAGCGCGGCTTGTAGCTCTCGTGATGCATCCGGCGGCCTTTCGAGGGGATGTGCATGGGCTCGGAAAACGACGCGTACGAGTCGGCGATGCTCGACATCGACGAGGCTGAGGATGCGGGTCTGCCGCCGTCGGATAGAGGTGTGGGATCCGGTAACGATGTGAAGGACGCCGGCCGGTCGCCGCATAGTATGGAGGAGGAAGCCGGTCGTGGAGGGTTAGAGGAATCCATCTTTGTTCTAGAGATTCTATCAGCTTGCGGCAGCGAAGAGGCGAGGTGTTTGCGTTAGTGCAGGAGTAGCGAGAAGTAAGGGCGGGACCTGGAGAGAGAGAGCAGGAGAACGGGAACGAGGGAGTCATAAGCAAGCTGAGGTGGGAGAGATAGCAAAATAGGGGTGCGGACAGCTATGTAAGCTGGGTGGCCGGGGAAGATGGGGTGCGTGCAGAGGGAAAAAGGGCCCACAACAACAACCAACGGACATACCTGGACCCGCCCGTGACTGGTTTGCGGCTTAGATATTTTTGGCTACCGAACGAGCTGGGATTCTGCTCGTGATAATGATGATGATAGGTAATGAGGACGATGCAGCAAGTACCGCCGTCGTAGTCGGCAGTTCAGCGCCGAAGAATATGCTGATGCTGCGAGACAGCTAAATGGGGTCTGGCGGTGTAGCTGGCAGCAAGTGGCGTGATGGGGCGGCGGTGTCGGTGGGGGACGTAGAAAGACGTGAAGTTAGGTGTGGCAGGGGGGCATCCGCGGGTGGTGGGAGACGAAGGGCTGGACGGCGGTTAAGTAGCAGGCTGAGTGAAAGTGTCTTTATTCGCAACTGATCGGAGAAAGAGGGAGTGCCAGAGATAGCGAGGGCAAGTGCTGATATGCACGATATCTTTGTTTTTTTTTATCTGAGTATGTAGCCGCGGTGGGGCAAGCAATGGGGGAGGAGGGAGGTTGCGGTGGTGGTGGTGGAGGGTGACCGCAGGAAGTGTTGCGGGTGGTGGTACTATTGAACGGGGTGGTGTGCGTCGGAAGTGTGTGTCGATAGATAAGGCAGAGTAGACACTGGAAACAAGGTGGTGCGACGGCGACGGGCGGACCGGAGCGATATCAAACAACACCAGGACAGGACAGCCAGCAGCAAAGCAGGCAGGCACCAGCGATCTGCCACGGCAGGAGGAGGTGAATATCCACGCGGAATGGGCAGTCGTTCGGCAGCAGTCGACGGCGACGATGGGCTCGCAATAAAACACTCAGAACAGAGGACGGGAGCAAGACGACGGCGACGACGACGACGACGACGGTGATGGCGGCGCGGACGACTCCTGTAGAAGCGACTCGCAGAAGCACGTTCCCATGCAAGAGGACAAGGGGTGCCGCGGCGACGGCGGCGGGAGCGAATTGACTGTCGCCGTGCGGGATATCGTTTGGGCGATCAGGCCTGGGTCATCCGGCCGCGGGATGGCTGTGGGGAAAGCCGGATGGCCGGATGGACGGGATGCAGCGGTGATGGAGATTCGCAGGAGCATGAGCGGCGGACAGGTCAAGCCAGCCAGCGGAAGTCTCGGTCGGCCGGCTGGAGTAGGTATCTGGCTGGCTGGTTGTTCAGCCTGGTTGTTCCAATCATGGGAGGACGGAGAAGACACGGCGATGGCCGTACATAGATGCTAGATACATAGGTAGAAGATAGGTACATGCAGCGTCCATGACGCTCGTCGCCCACCGAGCAGGCCAGCACAGCACAGCACAGCACAGGAACGAACAGGGTCCCGCCAGCAGTGGCAGCGAAGAGCTAGCTCCGGCCGGGGCCAGGCCATGCGAACGAATCTCTGCGAAACTGGCCCCCTCCCTCTGTGCACCGCAGGCATCCAGAACAGCCACGTCCCTCGTTCCCCGCTCCCATCGCCGCCACTTGCGTCGTCGCCCGCCCGAGACCCCGTCGCGGAATCCGACGCTCCGGAAAGAGCGCACCGAACACAACCTAATCTCACGGAAGGATGGCGGGGCGCCGCGTGCGGCCGGAGGGAAAGCGACTAGGTCGAGTGCTTTATCTGTGCGTACAGCTGGTCCGTCGCAGAGCGCTGCTGACTGGCTGACTGGCTGGCTGGCTGGCGACATCAATGTGGGGCGGTATGGAGGGCTGGGGTCGCAGTGCATACCTGCAGTTCTCTCCGGCGGGCTCGCTCTTGCTCTTGCCGGTCGTCCGTGACCTCACGCCGTCGCGCAAATCCCAGCCCGTGGTTCGTCGCCATTCGCTGGGCACGAATCCGCGTCAGGGGGCGGTGCTTGCTGGGGAGAAGCGTCACCGTCACCCCGTCGCGCTGTGACGGCCGCTGCCGCCGTGTCTCCCTCTGGCGCACCCACGATCGCCGGCGATATTCCCGCTTCCCTCCGCCCGCTTCCTACTTTCCGTAGTGATCCGTGGATACATACGACGCGCGGAGCGGCGCTGTCGACAACCTCCTGTCGCTGCACGTCCTTATCTCTGCGGATCTTGTCGCCGGTCGCCACCCTCTTGCCGGCGCTCGCGTGCTTTGCGCATGTGCACCTCCTCAGCGCAGCCTGTTCGGCGGGCGTGGGTGCGACCCGCTCCGGCCTTGACCCAACGCAGCCCAGCGCGCGAGGCGCAGTGACCAGCAATCCAGGCGCGTACTTGCGGGGACGCTTCTTCTCGAAGGGCCAACAGAATCGTCGTGTCCCGCCGCCCTAACCGGTTGTTGCAGGCCCACGCTGCACACTTGCAGGGATGCTCCACCAGCCCCTAGCGGCCGTGGGGAATCCCGGTCCCGTCGACCAATCGCATCGGCGCTGCGACTGCACTTTCTTCTTTCCGTAGATATCCTCCCTCTCGCGGACGAGTCCGCAGTGCTGCGTTGCGTGCAGGCGACACGACGGACGTAAAGTCAAGAAAAAAAGAAAGCAAGGAAGCCCGCGAGCGAGACGTCCCATCTCTATGTAGGTATCGGATGCAGCCGTCAGCCTTCTTTTCCCACCGATGTCGCCCGACGTCCGATAAGCCCGCGGCAAGCCCGGCCGGACGCCCGTCGACGGCGAAAACGAACAACCGTTCTCGAACATCACAAGTTCACTGCCGCACGGACGAGGACGTGGTGACTAGCAAGACGCCCCGTGACCGCGCACCTCCGCCGCCCTCCACATGCCACGTCTCCTAGTGGCGAACAGATCCCACTTACGCAATCGATTGTCGTGATTGGCTCGGTGGGCTATGGGTTACCCGAGAGCGACGGGGGGGTCGGTGACGTCGCGGTGTTCGCGGTCACGTTACCCCCCGGAGACAGATGGCTGGGAGGCCGTGGCTGGCGGGGGAACTCGTTGGGTCGCGTGCGCGGGTCTGGAATGTCCGCCGCGTTACGCCCAACCTGCGGAGGAGCACCCCACAAATTTCCTCGGTGGGCAGGCCGGTGGTTCGATGTCGTGGCGCGCTTTCTTTGTTTTGCATCCAGCATCTAGTCCTCAGCCTCCCATCCCCCACGAAATCGCGTCGCAGCCGAAACCCAACGAGCCCGTGCATACATACGTCGCGCGGACGGTTGTCAGCGGATTATCAATGATGGGGTTGTTGGTTGAAGGTGTTCACGTGTGGATGGCGGGTCGAGGGGCGGTTTGCAGACCGGCGGGGTGTCTCGTCGCGTATCTTGCGGGGATATAATCCGCCACGCCCCGGCGGGACTGCGCGGTCCGATCGGTAATGCCGTCACGGTGTGGAGTGCTGTCGGCCTCCTTGCGGCACCTGTTGTACCTCGTACTTCCATCACGACCGCGTCTTCTATCCGAACGCACCCTCGCGAGTTTGCGTCGCACGCGCAAGCCCAGCAAAAGCCCACGAAGACGGCTGCCAGCATCGGAGATACAAGTACCTTCGTGTCGTGAGTGCACTCAACATACGTCCGCAACCAGTCTTTCGAGTCGATGCGGGCACCGTCAGAGATCCGCAGGCGTCTTTGTTTCGAATAGATCACGCTTGTCTGCTTTCCCGTTATCTTCAGGTATCTTCTTTCTTCCGATTTTCTTTTTCCATTTCTTTTCTGTTGGGGATGTCTTCTTTTTTCTTTTTCTTTTTTTCCCAGTACGTACGTGTTGAGATAAGGCGGTCAGGTACTGAGTGCATAGGTGCAAGTAACGCATTGTTCCCTCGACGGTCGGCGGACCGAAAACGTGACGACTGCGGAATTCCACGAATGGTACGTAAATTGCTCGTTCCAAGCGTCTTCCCTGCTCGATATCCCGCAAGTCGCCGACCCACAGCGAGTTCTCCTCTCGGCCAAGCTGTTGCGCGCGCGGTCTTGGTTGAACGGCGGTACGTTCCTGGATGGAGAGTACATAGATACATATGCGTATATACCGTACGGCCTGGTGAAACGATCAGCTCTGACCCAGGGCAGGTAGGGGACTCACTGACTGCTGGTGTCCAAAGTCATCCGTGTCGATGGTGTTCCTCACCCCTTCGTGAAACACACCCCCACGCCCGACGCTTGCAAACGTCATGGACGTGATGATGTGCGCTTGTGGGGGTGAACAGAGATCTTCGCTGTCAGTTCAGAAAAAGAGCTCAAAAAAAAGAAACCACAAAAAAGAAACGAAGAGGTTCTAACGCACCCGTTGCATATCGTGGGGTAGAGTGTCTATGTACGTCTCAGGAGATGACGGATAGATGAGGAAGATCTTTTACCCGCGGGTGCCGTTTCCGCCGGCCTTCCACCACCTCCTCCGTCTATCTAGTTACCCCTCCATTCTGCAAATGGGTGCTGTTTGTTTCGTTTATTCCGTTTGTTCGTATCATCTTATGGCCATCTGCGGCTGCTGGATATCCAGTTCCGAGCCAATTGCGGTCGAGTCTCGTGTGTGTGGTGTGACGAGGTGATATGTTTGGTTGGCCCGTTTACCCCACAACCAACTTTTTTTTTTCTTCTTGCTTTTGCGAAACCTTAGATTCCCCAGAAAAGCGTATACTTTTTTTTTCTGCGAGATTTATGAGATGGCATCTAGGTACCCTTTTCCCCGCAATCCCCGCAATTTCATTGACTTTCTTTTTTTTCGTCTCCCCCTCTCTTCTCCGTCGGCGTCGTTGGACTGCAAACAACTCAGTTGTGGATACATAGAGTAAGTAGATGGATAGGTGGCCTGTCGCGCATGATTCTTTTTTTCGTTTTGTTTTTTGAATTGCGGGGCCGACGGATAATGATGATGAATGGGTGGCGATGGTGTATTGGTGGGCAACGAACCCCCGCATGTCTGACTGTCTTGTGCTTGACGGAGCAGCGCCTACTGCGGGTGCACGAGGTGTGTTGCGTCATTTCGAGATGAGGCTGCTGTCTTCGTGGGAAGACGAAAATGGTTTTCCTCGAAGACACTTCGGTTTTTGCCCCCGTGCTACATCACCATGTGTCAGTACGCAGGGACTAAACCGGGGTGCATTAAGGTACCCACTGACATGGCACCACGAATACGGTTCAAAGGGCGAGTCGCCTGACCTGGACAGAGCTTAGCAAGGCGAAATGCGACCGGCGCTAGCTAGGCTTGTCCCATGCAAAATACCTCGAACACGGATGCTCACTCCTCGGTTCTTGACTTCTCCGCGTGGGGAACCAAGTTTCACAGCGACCGCGCTGCTGACGGAACGTTGGCACTGCTGAAATCCGTCGCACTGACGACGAAAGATAGGTAGACTTCGCGGGCACCGGCAGGGCATCACGACGGCGGACAAGACTTTTGGCACCAGTTCATGAGGCAGAGGCTTGATCGCTGGTGAAATCGATCCCGGCGGTAGTCCGATCTCTTGCGGAGGTGTGTTGATACGGGGGAAAATCGGTACCGGTCACGACGATCTCTGTTGTGTGCATTAGTGGTGGCGCTTTAGGCACTCTTCACGGGCGGGTACACTCCCCTGCTGTAGCCGATGTCGCAGTTTCTCCGTCGGTTCAGCGCCATCGCGAGGGCCGGACGTTTCGCTATCGAATTTGAGTGATTGATTGTGAGTTGCAGTTATAATTGCAACTGGCAAGTGGGACGTCGCTGCAGAAATATACCTCCTCACATCGGACGCGGTTGATGGTGAGCATTTCGATCGCATTGGGGAGACGGTTGAGGTCAAATAGCACATACCGCGTAGCAGTGGTATCCCAGGTGGGGTTCGGTACCGCGAACCGTACCCAAAGAGATTCCGACGCGACTCGAGTCCCGCCCATCCCACGGTCGTTTCCGCTGCTTCTCGCTGTCTCACGTCGTTTTCCTCCTCCAGTTCCGTCCATATCTCGACAGGCAGCGGAGACCGCCGGTTCCTAAAGTGCTTGGCAACTGTCAGTCAAATACCTCACAAGTTTGGCGGTGAAAGGCGTATGTATACTCTCATCAGCTTTCCCCCTTCTCCTTCGGCTCCCGGCTCACTCACTTCTCCGGGCATCCCTCTTCGGCCTGAACGCTCGTTCGGGTTGGGCGATGACATGCAGTAGCTTAGAAGAACAAGTCTGCATAGGCATCACCGGTTATCTGGTACAGAATGCAGTGGTGTGCCTGCACCCGCCTTCTAGATATTCAGTCGGGTTTCTAATTGGTCGCGTGCCTAATCTCGTGATTGGTACCTGTCCTGTCCTACATGTCCGCAAATGAGTGACGTCTTATGAAGTGCTCCACCAGTCATGCCTCTGGGATGGATTTCCTCGTACCAGTAGCCAGTTCCGGCTTCCTATCGCACCGCCAGCTTCCCCAGAGAATGGCATCTCTTGAGCGCATGCGAGTGGGTGTATTGTGTCTGCGCCTAGTGGTTTGTAAGCTTCGTCCAATCCCATAGTGTTCTCCAGGGCCGCAGGGCCACAATAGGGAATAAGTCGAGCAGCCTACCGTGCTTTCCACCCGCCACGCTCCGGATTCCTCGCAGTGGCGAGAGAACAATCATCTGCATCCACATGCCTGCCCTCGTGCCGAGCTATGCGAGAGACTTCCATGTTTTCATCTGCCTCCGCCCTTTCATCAGAAATCCGCCATCTCTTTCACTCTAGCAAAAACTACCAACGTCCACACCAGTACTGCGCCGGTGCTTCTCGCGATAGCGGTTAGCCCCTAGCGCATGTAGAGGGACAAACACTCACTCGGCGGGAGCCACACTCAGCGAGCGTGCGGGGAGTGAGAGGACCAGAATTCTTGTGTGGCGGCGAAAGCGGTCAGCGCGGTCGAATGGATTGACTGGACTTGTCAAAGACAAAAGGGAAAAGAAAAGAAAAGAAAAAGTCGCTGGCGCATCGGTGTGCTGCGTATGGGGCCAAGATGTCGCGAGTTGTTGAAAGAACGGTATGATTGAACCAAAAAAAAAAAAAAAAAAACTTCGCTGGATGGATGGGGCTCGGCTATGCATTCCTAATCGGGAGTTCACTGAGCTGCACTCGCCCGGCAGGCTGCAGCTGCTGCAATTGCTGCGAAGCCGACCACCCGCCCCCCTCACAGCTGCTTTCTTCTTCCCGTTATTCTAGAATTCCTTGCTTCCGCAGTGCCAGCGCAATACCATATCGCCCCCACACTGGGAGCAACTCCATTCTCGCGCTCTTGAAGCGATTCCGATAATTCGGTTGCTGGTACTGTCCTATCCGACTGATGTCTTTTGTATACGCTGGGTGGCCAGCGTCGTCCGATAATTCGGTTGCTGGTACTGTCCTATCCGACTGATGTCTTTTGTATACGCTGGGTGGCCAGCGTCGTCCGATTTGCGACGGCGGTGCGTCCAGGGACCGAAGCGGTGCTAAAGGAACGCAGGAAACTACTCTCGAGAATTACGAACACCGTCGCTATCTGAAGCGGCCAGAGAGAAGTGAGTACATATGCCAATGTATGGTCTCACTGTCGTCGATGGTTACAATCACATACAGATCACGAATGTGACTGCCTGAAACAAGCCGTTACGTCGAACCCCGTTGGGAAGCACAGATTGGACAAGACGGAGGAGCTGTGGAGATGTCGTGTGGATAGGTTAAATTTTTAGGAGAGGAGGCGGATAACAAACAGACGCCGAAATGACACAGCTCGAGTGTGCTGTTTGTCGGTCTGGGTCGGCGCCGCCGTATAAACCGTAATGGAGTGAGTGTTGGATCCGCAACCAGTCTTTGGTGGACGATGGAGTGATTTCAGGGAAGGCTTTTGATATCACTGGTGTCCGTTTTGACTAGCTTCAGCGCTGATGCACGGGATTCAGTTTCACGGTGCGCTCAGCCGAGAACAGGGTAGGGGGTTGCGCCGCGTTTACCTTCAACAAAAGCACTGTCTCCCTGGCCGAACACGACGCGACAAAGGTTTGCCGTCCGCTTTCGGGCGTCCAGCGCAATCGGCACAGCAGTCGGCCCGCGCGGAGGACACACCTCCGCTCTTCCGGAAGGATGTCATCAATGTTGCGCGAAGACACCCCTTGCCGCGGAATATCTCGAAACGCCTTGTCTAAAACCGGCCGCAACGCTCGGCGCTGCTCTGAGATGACACTCACGCGCTGCGCGTTCTGACAAAGCGCGTGGCTGCTCTGACGTTCTACTCACTCGGGTTTGCATACGAAGGACGCGCTCGTATCCTACTGGGCTGCCGATACGGAAGTTTGCGAGATGTGCGTGAAGGATCCGCTTGTGTCCGGGACGTGCTACGGCAGAAGCCCCACTGGACAGTGGTTTCTGGTAGGGAGCATCGCCGGGGTGGAGTACAGATTTTGCAGCCTTGCCGACCTGGAGGCGTTGATCCATGGGTAAGAACTTGCCCGCTTGGAGTGATGTTCATGGAATATCACGGCTGATTGCTCTAACTGTAGCAGGGATATTGTTGAGGTGCAGATGTATCTCTATCGCCGGCGGGGAACTCGTCTTTTCTGGTCACATTCTAGGGTAGTGGAGCCGACAGAGTTAACCATAATTTGAATTCAACGTTTTGAATGCACGGAATCGCCTAATAAAAGCTCCTCGGTGTAAGTGCTCCGTCCTTTCATCATCATCTAGCCGACCAATCCTCACCTCCGACTCTTCCTCTTTTCCAGAAACCACGGGACACTGCTACTTCCACGAAACCCATTGCACGACGGGCGCCACACTTCTTCCCATCATGGTGAAGTTCGACTACCTGTGTCCCTATTGCAGTGGGCCAGTCGAAGCCGGTACAGGTTGCAGGATGACTCCGTGCGGACACGCTTGCATTCACAGGGACTGTCTGTTTTACGATGGAGAAAAAACCCCCAATGGACGAAAATACTACTGTCCTCGCTGTCGGAAGCCGGCACTAGGTGAGCCGACTGGCTAGACCGCGCCGGCACCTCTGGCAGTCCGCCTCCGGAGGCCGACAACCACGAAGATGTGGGACGGCGGGCTGATGTGGTACGGTGGGTTGTGGTGGGGGTGCGGCCGTGATGGGGGATTTTCTGGGTGGGAGAGGATAATTACGGCGTAAGTGGAGTGAAATGTAGCAGGGTGCCAAACTTAGCGGCCCAGAAAAGAATATTCCGCGATGCACCGACAGCTGTTTGTCGACTTCGTCTTCCGAATCCCAACGGTTGTGAATAAGAAGCACCGCGGGGGGGGGGGGGGGGGGGGGGTGAAGAAAATGGACGCAGAGTGCATGCAGACATCCGACAGATGGTGCATGATAGTTTCACGCAGTAGATTACGGGTTTGGTGGATACGCATCTTGTCCGGTCGCGCGCCACACCGTGACGTCGACCGCCTCTCCCATCCAATCAGGGCAAGATACTGTTCTCACCTCGCTCACTCCCCCGGCAGCGCCGCAGCATGCCGGTTGCGGATGCGTCACTTGTGTCTTTGGACTCGCCGCTACCAGGGCATGGGCTGGGGTGTTGTGGATGAAAGGAAGTACCTTTTCCTTGGTGCTGCTGGCATTGGTGGCGGTCGTCTCCGTGAGAGGGGCAGTACTGATCTAGACGTAATCAGATATGGCAGTTTGGACCTTTTCCGTGTTAGATTTTTTCTTTCTTTAACGCTCGGTTTCACAGCAACATCTCTTGCCAGCGAAGCATCGTAGAGATTGCACCGCGACATATGATATGGCACACTTCCGGCTTCAGGCGGTGGGATGGGAAATAGAGAATGAAATGATGCAGCGTCCAAAGCCATCCGTCCAATAAAACCCCGCAGCACCAAATAACCCCGCCAACCCACAGGTTCCACATACTACGACGGACTCACTCATAGCCCCACCACTTGCACCAGGGGCAGATGTCGCTACGCCTGGCGCTGATGACGTGTGAGCCGCTGTCGGTGATGTCGCAGATGGCCATGCGGCAGCACATTCGCGAGTGGACGCATCGCCTGTGGAACGCCAGCCGCGCGTGGCCGCAGCGGTGCAGCCAATTTGTGTAATCGCACATGGTTCTTGCGGTAGGTTGGTGTCGGTGGAGAGGGGGATGCGCCTTGCGATTGTCGCTGGGACGGCGCAGAAGGGCGGACTGGCTTGCTGCCCGGGATTGTTATGTATGGGTGGCTGCGGAATTTCATGTGCAAGGAACTGCTGTTGGACTCACCTCAAACGTACTGTATGCAAGTTGAAAGAACCTACAAACCCCATCGCTTCGGTGGCGAGAACCTGTTGGGTGCCTGGAGACCCAATGCACACAGGACAAGGGACTCGTGTACAAAGAACGGCCGCAAGTGTTGGCCCGAGCCACATCCACCTATCGCGACACGCCGTGAGGGCTCAACAGCAGTCCGTCGGGTTCGATTGAGCGGTAAGGTGAAAGCGTCGATAGACAGAAATAGATGACCGCCGCCCCGTGGAAATGACCCGGCACAGCTAAACACCAGCTGCATCGCGAGCGAGCGAGCGAGAGGGAGAGAGAGATTCATTGATCGCACGCGACCCAGTTAGATCATGGCGATATTATATAACTACAGTCCATTCCTGTCCACCGTCTACCCCGACCACGAACAGCCCGCAGGCAGCGCGCGGCAGCTCCCCCTGCCACGCCTGGCCTATCCCCATTTCGATGCCCTTATGAAAAGACAGTAATTAAAGGAACAGGCAAACAGCGAGGGACTGCACGGGACTGCAAGGAAAGGGAGGGAAAAGAAGAATAAAAGAATGGGAGTTTCCCTTATTCCTTGTCCACACCTCCTACACCTCCATTTTCCAGCCTCGCCCTCCCGACTCCCTTTGTCTTTTCGCCGGCCCTTCCCCCCCTCGCTCTGAAGAGTCTCCCTACTCCCTCGTGGCCCCTCCCTACGCCCCGCCCTTATGGTGCGCAAGTAGTCGAGGGTCGCTCGGGTGCACCGCTCGTCTGCGGATACATTCCGGATCTTGAAACGGTTCTTCCCTCTCCCAGTAGCTTTACGCACCTCCATCTACCGGGTCTTCTATTGCGTTTTCCAATGCGGACTGTTCCTGAACAAATGTTCCCGCGTCTGTGTCTTGTAGCGGCACCACCCGCATACCGCGGGGGGTGCGGTTCTTCGCCCTCGGTACGTAACTATTGCCCTGTGATGCAGTGGCTGGTAGATGCATCGCGAGCGGGGGTCTCAACAGCCTGGTGCAGCTAGAGTGATGTGTAGAGGAGATGTTGTCTATGCTAGGGCACTGCGCTGGATGTGCGTGGGGCGCGGCACATGCTCTGACTAAGCATGCATCTGGCTGGGTCGGGTAAGCGAGTGAGATTTCATGAGCCACAAGCGGTTTCTGGGGTTTGGACCATTACTTGGAGCTTTCTGCCATTGCTTGGGGCTTTCGGCCACCACCACTATATACAGAATTGGTACACATATAGGAAAGGATCATTAGCTAAAAACTCTATTGATCGGAGAAGAGATGGTAACCAGAACTGTAAGCGAAATCCGGTGAGCATTTCACTCGGGAGGTTATTCCGCCAAGGATGTTCGGTACTTTTTTTTTTTTTTTTTTTTTTTTTTTTTAATAAAAAACGCAAACAACCTATCTAGACTATGGCGGCGTACATTTTGTCTGATTTTCCCGTCCGCTGTCCGCGCAGTGGCGGCACCTTGCAAGCGCCCCTATTGCCCTCCGCTCAGGCCTGTCCCAGAAGAAAAGAAGAGAAAATTGATGACAAACGGACTGACAAAGGAAAATATGACCCGCTTCCTACTCCTCGTCCACTGCCGATGCCATGAAGGAGGGCGCAGTTAGGAACGATGGCGGCTCCTCCCCTGCCCCCCCCCCCCCCCCCCCCCCCCCCCCCTCGGCACCCAGCGCCTCCGCCTCCGCTTCCCTTTCCTCTTCCCACTCTCGGCGCTCTCGGAGCTCCCGCTCTGACACCTCGCTCCGAGGGTCGCCCTCTTCTCCCAGAGGCAGCACCAGCCTTCCCACATCCGTGGAGGAGAGGAAGTCCGGCACTGCCTGCCCACATCTCCCGTCGGCCGGCAACCCGGACCGTCCACCGGCTCTTCCACCTCCCGGTCTACTTCTGCACTTCCGCCCACAGAACCTTCTGCTGCGTCTTCCGTTCTGTACACACCTTGGGAAGGTGGTCTCTCATTTGCGAGGGGCACTGGTGCCACCAGCACTGGGCAGAGGGGCGAGCCTTGGCCCAGTGCAGGCACTGTCCGGTACGGGCGTGCCCCGTCTTCAGCTGGTAGTACCTCGAGGCGAGCCTCTTGGTGCTCTCAGCGGTCGTGCCATCCGGCTTGTGGCTTTCCGGCATTTTGTATTTCTTCTTGGAGGTCCGGTCTCCAGCCCTTCATCGTGCTTCCACCCAATTCTTCTCCGAAATCTCCCGCTTGAGGTTTGCGAGGGATCGTGGAAGCAGCATGGGGCGTACTTCCGTCCAATCGAATTAGTTCGGCCGTTCCACCCCACGGGTGTCTGGCTCCTCCGCCGCGATCTTCGCCCACTCATCCGCCTTCTCAGTGCCCTCCATTCCTTTGTGAGCCGGACACCATCTAGTTTCAGTGACGATGCCTGGCATGGCACGCCACAGTGCAGCGGTGTTCTTCCTTGCCTGGAGCGCGTATTGCCGGCCGGGGCCTGGCTAGGGTATTCGGTACTGAGTCACTGTTAGTCACCTACTACATCAGCACCAGATACAAAAGACTTATATACATCTCTTACATTGCCGCCTCATTCTTCCATCCTCCGTGTGCACCTCCTCCCCATCGTTCGGGTGCCAAAAATTCCTCTGGTCTTGCGGCTTAAAATAGAAGCCGCCGAGTTTACTAGCGGGGGCGCCATCGCGGATATAATATCAGTCCTTTAGGTGTTTTCAGCCAAAAATATTCGCCTCTAGCTCAGTGAAGGGAGGCCACCACTGGGTGGCAGAATCAGCTCGGAAGAGTGTAAGATCATCAGGATCAGGTACCTACGTGAAGCTGTCGAGTGCTTGAATAACCGGCAGCGTGATGGACGATCGCCGCTACAAAGGAGGATGGTAAAGCGCTAGACGCGCTTTGTGAGGAGTATCTCGCGTGGTGGAGGGGTAGCACATACCACTGATTGGTGGGTCCTTCTAATTACTGGCGCCGGGGAGTGAAATCTTCTTCAAAATGAACGTTGTTCTGGCACACCTATCCTGGGGACTGCGGGGTGGGGGGGCGACCTGTGGTTGGTTGGTCTGGGTGGTCCCAGCCCGACTCGGCCCGACCCGAAATCACCCTAGATTAGTCTTTATCATTGTAGAACACTGCCTTGATATGTGGGAGGATTGCGGTGTCAATTGCACTACTAGGTGAGGAATTTGTGTCCTAGGGCCTCGAGTAGGTAGTCTCGGAGGAGGATATCGGTGGAACTATACCAGTCCTTCCAGTTCTCGCTCTCATGTCATTCCTGTCTGCAGCTCTCCGACGAGCCCAATGAAAATCCTGGGTTTAGCGGGTTGCTCATTTGCGCTTCTGGACTCATCCACAAACACGCGCGGAAGCAGCATGCCTGCTACCCAGGATTGCGCTCAGATCTAGTCGTCCATGGCTTGAGGGAATGTAGGCATGCCCACCACGATTGCGTCGGGCTTGGACGGCGAAGTCGTGGGAAGCTTTGTGAGTGGGTTGTCCCCCGGGCGGGAATGCGGGAATGTGGGTAAAGACTGGGTGCACCAGACGACACTTAGACCGGCTGCTCTGGCGTCTACGGTCTACCTGTCCGACGGAGACGGCATCGACATATGGAAGAATCATCTTGCTCGTCCGTAAGAAGTCCGAGCTCGAGTCCCTGCGGCATGGACACACATGTTCTCTGGCGCCTAGAGACTTCTAGCCACGGCGACTGTGCACGCATTCTAACCGTTTACTAATATCCTGATACCTCGCACCGAGAGTGCGGCCGTTGCAAGATGCACATCCCGTCGCTCGGGAACTTGGAACATTCCCCTTCTGACCGGTCGAGCCCAGCATGTTGATGGCGTAGCCAGAATTATAAAACGCAAATGTTTCCTCGAGGTATAGAAGATCACGCGGCATTCCCTCATCGCAAAATCCTTGCCTTTAATTCTGCATCCCCCAAAAAACCAAAAAAAAAACCCTTTCACATTTTCCAGAGAGCCACATGGGAGCCGCACAGAAACCCCCAAATGGCCCGTCCCGCACTTCTTGTCCATTCTGCTGCGAATACGTTCGGCCAGCGACGGGGGTCAAGATGCTCGGCTGCGGGCATATCAATATTCACTACTCGTGTCTCCGGTACTTCGGCACTCAGATAGGTACCAAGTTCGTCTGTCCGTTCCCGCACTGCCAATTCGTGACCGAGTGTTCGGACGATAGGTAAAGTAGCGAAGGCTCCAAATAGCATCTGTGGGGAGGACTCAATTGCCGGAGAAAATACGGAGGGGACTTGGCGTGTTCTCCCTTCCCATCCCGCACCCACTGGCGCAGATATCTTCCAAACTTCTGAATCTACTGGCTCCTGATCGATAAGTCACAAGGCACTCTGAGATCAACGTGCAGACGTCCCAGCATCACGTCGTAGTGGAGGTACAAGCTGCCTGATTGAGTACCTACCCTTCTAGTCGTAAATAGCTGTTGGAAATACTTCTCGCTGCTGCGCTCGGGAATGGATGACGAGGTCGGAATGGATGACGAGGTCGGAATGGGTGACGAGGCCGGAATGGATGACGAGGCCGGAATGGATGACGAGGTCGGAATGGATGACGAGGTCGGAATGGGTGACGAGGCCGGAATGGATGATGAGGTCGGAATGGATGACGAAGTTGGAATGTCACAATGGCGAAATTGGAATGACAAGAAGACAAAGTCGTTATAGACGATGCCGACATCTGCATCTACCTAGGACAGGAGACCGGTGTATATAATGTCTCTATTCTCCTTCTTCACCCTCTCTTCGGTAGCTTCAGCAGTACTCTATATACTATCACCGACTTTTTCTGTCTCGCTCACCGCGCTCACCAGCTCCTCTCGTGTGCTCTCTCCCTGTCATCGTGACCGACCGATCTCAGGCTGAGAATAATCTCCCTTACTCTCCCTTACTCTCCCTCCCTCTAAGGCCCCCGATAGCGAACCGGCATTTCTAATAACAACCACACCCTATGCAACAATCCCAAGCAGATTCGGCTCACGGATTCGGGAGTGAGGGTGATCGAGAAGTATGTCTATCCGCGCTAGGCCCTACTGGTGTAAGCTACTCTAGGCTAGGCAATTTGTGGCTAACACCTGCGCCAGAATCATCCTCCTACGACTGCGCCGTCCCGCTCAAGAAAACGAGCTCCCGCTTTAAGAAGACATACACGCGCTCCATAACACAAGTGCGTGTGCTGCAACAAGTCACGCTCAACTTGAAGCTTTGTGTTGGGGTAGGTGAGGTTCGTCCGATCCATGTTACGTGCGTCTTGCACCGATGGACGGAGACATCAATATACTGGCTCGTAGCTAATTGTTAACCCATTACATCGAATAACCTAAACGCCGATACGAACAATCCACTACCCCCTGACCAACTGCAACCGTCACTTTCATCGCTGCCATTGCACCATCTACGGCCTGGGCGTCACCCGTATCTCACATATCGCCACCCGCTGCCAGCGCCTCCAGTGGTGTGCCTTAACTTCAACGCTCCCTAGAAACTGGGGACGAGGGCGCACTTCCGCGATGCCTCCCAGCTGGGTCGGGACAGAAGGACGGAAACCTACAAATGCTTGCACACGAGCTCAAATGCAAGTGGCAGCATCTCTATGGCGTCCGTCTCACTGAGGGGGAAACCTCAAGGTTCGGCCCGCTAGCCGGTTTTGGCAGCAGCCTGTGAACAACGTCACGGATGTGGCCCTGGAGTGACAGGAGCGAAGGCCACGGGGCCAGTGGTGGCTCCGACAGACCCGTTCTACTTGGCCCGCTAACCCATAGTGTCACCTGTTTGCGATATGGTAAGTATGGTTCGTGGAGACCGTCACACAAGCCGAGGTCACTGCTGGATTTGTTCGAACGAACGAACTAGCTGGCCTTCGTTGACCTTCCAAACCTGGGGCCAACGTCCGGTTGTCGCTACCGTCGCGGGTTTCACCGCCTCGCCGTCCGACGTTCGCGCTTGTGTGACGGTCTCGGAAAACCACGCTTTCCATGTCGCGGGCAGGGGACCCTGTGGGTTAGCGGGCCATGTAGAGAGCCACTGGCCTAGTGGCCTCCGCCTCTGCCACTCCAGGACAACAATCGTGATGTTGTCCACCAGCTGCTGCCGTAACTGGCTAGCAAGTTGGGCCATTAGGCTATTACCTCAGTGAGACGGGCGCCATGGAGATGTTGCCAATTGGATTTCAGCTCGGTGCAAGCATTTTCAGGTTTCCGCCCTTCCTGTGCCGGCTCAGCTGGAAGGCACCGCTGAAGTACGCCCACGTCCCTGGTTTCCAGGAGGGAACGTTGGGGTTCGGGTGCACCACTGGAGGCGTTGGCAGTGGGTGGGGATATGTCAGATATGGGTGGTGACCGGCAGTAGATGGTGTAGTGGCAGCGGTGCAGGTGGCCGTTGTGGTTCGCCAGCAGGTGGTGGATTGTTCATGTCGGCGTTTGGGTTATTCGATGTAATGGGTTAACAGCCAGCTACGAGTGCCGCCGCGATGTTTCCGCCCATCGGCGCAAGATGTACATAACGTGGATCAGATGAACCTCACTTACCCCAACACAAGGCTTCGAGTTAGGCGTGACTTCCTGTAACACATATCCCATTTGACGAGGTGTTTCAGGTCTTGGGCCACTGCACCGCGGTGCCCGCGTATTGTTTTGTCTACGTATTCGGGGGCGGCGGCAGCGGCGAGGCGTAGGGGCCGGTGCTGGTGGGCGTTCCCTCATCCTGTCAGCCTTGGAAGGTTTTAGCTGTGGGGCATCGAAGACCGCGTGTAATCGCCAGTGAGTCGGGGTGTTCAGTAAGAGCCAGATTTCGACTGCTCCCTCCTGGAGTTGGAGTTGGGGTCGTCGGATGTAGGGACGCTGGAATTTCCGGCACTGTTGGCGCTTGCGCGGCTGGCCGGAAGTTGGGCGGGTGTCCGAATGGGCTTCGTCGGCCGCCTTGGAGGGGTGGGGTTGCCGATGTTCGTTGGCATATTCGGCAGTTACCAACTGGGGTTTCTTCCGTCCATTCGCATCGTATCTGGAGTGGTTTTTGTCCGAATTGTGCGCATCGGAGGTTGGATATGGGTTGTTTTGCGTGGGGGGGGGGGGGGGGGGGGGGGTAACGGCGGGGGATTGGGAGGCC
>Ga0307508_10002548_pt1 | contig 19175 bp, 25 predicted proteins | sample 9_EM_MG_FD_203089 | JGI IMG/M metagenome (GOLD analysis project Ga0307508, IMG submission 203089) | Populus trichocarpa ectomycorrhiza microbial communities from riparian zone in the Pacific Northwest, United States - 9_EM | ecosystem: Host-associated > Plants > Roots > Unclassified | place... | reverse complement strand
AGCATCAAATTATGTATGTATGTAGAATGAGTCCTGTCACTCAGATTATGATTTAAATCCCATGCTTGCCAAGCATGGGATCGCCATGGCGAGAGTCGGGGACTTGGCGCTTGCCGCCGCTACCCATGTTAATAACATGTGAACAAATCAAAAATCTTTTTTCACGGACCCCTACTTTGTCGGTGCCATGTTGCAGGGCTGTTTGGGCTGACCCGGTGTCTGAGGGTGTCGATGGCTCCATCCCAAGTCCTGCAGGTCACCCTATGACTAGTTCACAGAAGCCATCCCCATGGTGGATATTAATCACCATGGCCTTTAGCTCCATCGTATCCAGGTGTCTTTCTTTGCCAATGCCGATGGTGAATCAAATTTTGATGCTCATTGGCTCACAGCATGACATTCGCACCCAAAACTGAAGTGTACGTCCGACTTGTTTGTGAACGTACCAGCCGGGGCAGAGCGCACCACACGAGGATTATCCAGTACTTCTGTCGCCAGCGAACTCGCCGGATATTTCATCATATCTCCCCGGGGCGCTTGAATCGACCGTTCATGTCGCAAGTCTCCTGACCACTCTTGATGACCTTCTTGTCCGAATACCGCGTCCTGGCTCAAAGTGCACTTCAGATCCCCAAGTTGGCCGAGTTGTCGCTGGACTCAATACTGCTGTTAACCTGACTTTGGGCATCCTTAGCCTTATCACTACCGGCTACTGGGCTAGTGTGAGCCACCTGAGAAAACCGCATTCCATTATAGCTTTATCGCTCGTTAACTTTTGATTTCACTTCGCTCACAGTATTCCGACCGTGCAGGACGGAAGCGCGTATTAGGAATCTCGGCTCTAGCAGCTCTGTTAACGGACATTGCGTTCATCATAATACCTTTGCGTGCGAACAAGATCCCAAACGGTTATCATCTGTTCATCTTCTGCTCCATGATACATGGTAACGTGAAATGGTGTTATTTCTTGCATATATGTCAGACACTCACGGGCTGCGTCTTGACAAGGATTTGCCGGTGGGATTGTCGCTAACATAGTAGCTGCTCAGTCTTATTGCAGCGATTGTGCGGATCCATCGTCAAGGTGTGTTTGTTCATGGAGTTTCCTTCTCCTGGCGGATTCAGATTTCATCCAGAGCTCGTCTATTTTCAATATTTTACGGCGTGTCGTTCGCTGGCATGGCTGTGGGACCAACCAGTACGCATGTTTCTGCTTCGAACGGTTGATCATGTTGTTCATCGCTTCCTCATTTAGTTGGTGGCGTTCTGATCACAGTGACGAACGACATGCTCTCCGTATTCTATGTCGCAGCAATCGGCCACATGATTTGTGCTTCGTTTATATGGTTCATAGTTCCAGAATCACTCCCCCCCGAAATTCGTGCCGTGAACAGCAGTAGTCATGCCGCAGCTAAGCTCGCCAATAATGGGGCACATATGACATCGGTTAGGTTGAGCGCAGTTGCGAAGCAGTCGTTATTGAGTCTGTTCGGTTTTTTGACCCCTCTCAGAACACTTCTGCCGACTGAGCGAGACGTTCGAGAATCTGGACATTCTAACCATGGCCGCGACTGGAACCTGACATTTATCGGCTTTCTGGTGTATCGTACACGATCACTGGGACGATAGCCCTAAAATTCCAATATGCCGAAGCTGCATTTGGATGGAACTCGAATAGTAAGTGAAATGCAATCATGCGTTCGCTCCTTGGCTATGTGCTCAGTTTGAACTTATCCACAGCTCGGCTATTATCTGACTGGGACAGGAGTAACTCGTGCTATTCATCTTGCTATTCTTCTGCCCCGTAAGATTTGTGTTGTCAGCCGGGCGTGCTTGTGTGCCACATGACAAACTTTTCGAGCAGTGATTATTCAAATTTTTGGTCCGAAGAAAGGCAAACTTCACAACTCAGATTTCTCCCGGGATCAATGTGACCCTGGTCAACCTCTTCTTGATGAATCCCAACTCACCGACGCACAAGTAAGACCAGGCCAATCCGCGCGGCGTTACACGCACGCGGCCCCGACAACCTCTCACCCGGAACACGTCGCTCAGCGTCACGGAAATCGCTTGGCACATTTCAACCTTACGGTCGCGCGCGTATCGTGGAACTCACCGCTTTCATTCTAATTTCTCTATCGATAACGGGCCCTCAATTTTACGCTGCCTGCCTGATGGTTTCCCTCGGTGCAGGATTCAATCCATCAACACAAGCTTTGGCACTTCACTTGATGCCCGGCGGAGACAAAGATGCCGGAAAGCTTTTTGGGGCGATCGGTATGCTAGACGCACTCAGTAGCCAAGTCATTGGGCCGGCACTGTTCGGCATAGTGTACATGGCCACGGTTGCTACATTCCCCAGAGCGATATTTGTTGTTGGAGCTGCGGTCCATTTTTGCGCATTCATCCTGTTAGCGTTCGTTCGTCTGTCGCCAGATTAATAGATATTAAATATAGATATATGTACATGTACTTGGAGATGATCCGAGCCAGTCAATGATGCTCACATGTAATCAACTTGAGCAATACCTTTCGTGCGGAGTTGTAAATATAAGAATCATCCAATGTTTAGCACGTAAACGCCAATGTTAATAGCGTCACCACCAGGGAAGATGATGAAAATCTGGCCATGTGGAAGGGAAACTACGAGTGTGTACCACGCATTTGTGACATCAACAAGATCATCGCTGCACGATTTCATTTCTGACAGTGACACAGGCTGAACACCCAAATATTCAACCCAGTCAATTTAGCAGCACAACGACTCCAAATACACACCTATTCAAACCATAGGAGAAAGCGTGAATTCATGTTAGAACGATGTACAATCAATGTGAGTATCAAAGGGAAGAATAGGTCTCATGGCTAATGCATTAAAGATAGAGAGGACGGCGGAAAAGGAGATGGTGAGGGAATGCGAGTGGACGGAGCATAAGGGGGGCGGAGGAAACAGAGGAATGTCACGACGCGACAGGAGATTGGCGAGGAGACGCCATTTAGTCGACTTCCTCGACGCTGGGACCTTCGTCGTGACCAGCACCGGGGAAACCACCAGGGGCGCCACCTGGGAACCCGCCAGGGCCGCCAGGGAATCCGCCAGGACCACCGGCACCACCGGCACCACCAGCAGCGCCATACAATCGCTGCATGATCGGGTTAGCAATGCCCTCGAGCTCCTTTTGTTTCTCCTCGTACTCCTCCTTGGACGCTTCTTGCGCTCCATCGAGCCAATGGATCGCCTCGGAAACCGCCTTGTCGAGCTTCTCCTTGTCACCAGACTCGAACTTAGACGCCAACTTCTCGTCTTGTGTGGAGTTACGGAGATTGTAGGCGTACGACTCGAGGCTGTTCTTCGCGGTGATACGCTGTGCAGCCTCATCGTCTTCCTTCTTGTATTTCTCCGCATCGGCAACCATGCGCTCGATCTCTTCCTTCGACAGGCGGCCCTTATCGTTGGTGATGGTGATACGCGAAGACTTGCCCGTCGTCTTGTCCGCTGCAGAAACATTCAAGATACCGTTGGCGTCGATATCAAATGTTACCTCGATCTGCGGGACACCACGCGGCGCAGGTGGGATGCCAGACAACTCGAACTTGCCGAGCAGGTTGTTATCCTTTGTCCGTGCACGCTCACCCTCGTAAACCTGGATGAGCACACCAGGCTGGTTATCGGCATATGTGGAGAAGATTTCCGAGCGCTTAGTCGGGACGGTCGTGTTACGCTTGATAAGCGCAGTCATTACACCACCGGCGGTCTCGATACCTGTCGAAAGGGGAGCAACATCGAGGAGGAGGAGGTCTTGAGTCTTCTCGGAAGTATCACCGGACAGAATCGCGGCTTGGACAGCTGCACCATAAGCGACGGCCTCGTCGGGGTTGATGCTCTTGTTCGGCTCCTTGCCATTGAAGAAGTCGGAGACGAGCTTGATGATACGGGGAATACGGGTGGAACCACCAACAAGGACGATCTCGTGAACATTTGACTTGTCGATCTTCGAATCACGGAGGACCTTCTCGACGGGCTCGAGAGTGCTGCGGAAGAGGTCCTGGCAAAGCTCTTCGAAGCGGGCACGAGTGAGGGAGGTGTAGAAATCAATTCCTTCGAACAGCGAGTCGATTTCGATCGACGTCTGTGCGGCGGAAGAAAGGGTTCGCTTAGCGCGCTCACACGATGTTCGGAGACGTCGGAGCGCTCGAGGGTTCGTCGACAGATCTGAGTGAATTGGAGTTATCGCGAAGCTCACGGGCGACAAACATGCAACAACATACCTTTCTTGTGCTTCCGCTTGAACTCCTGGACAAAGTGGTTGACCAGTCGGTTATCGAAATCCTCGCCACCCAAGTGGGTGTCGCCAGCAGTGGCCTTGACTTCGAAGATACCTTCCTCGATGGTCAAGAGCGAGACATCGAAAGTACCACCGCCGAGATCAAAAATGAGAACGTTGCGCTCGCCTGAAGCCTTCTTGTCAAGGCCGTAGGCAATGGCGGCAGCAGTGGGCTCATTGATGATGCGCAAAACATTGAGGCCTGAGATAACACCAGCATCTTTGGTCGCCTGTCGCTGGGAGTCGTTGAAGTAAGCAGGAACGGTGACGACGGCATTGGTGATTGTGCCGCCCAAGTAAGCTTCGGCAGTTTCCTTCATTTTAAGGAGGACCATGGACGAGATTTCTTCGGGAGACTAGAAACAAGATCAGCATTCAGAGCATTCAGAGATCGAGCGAAGTGAGTTCGATCGTAGAATGCCGAAACTCACGAATTCCTTGGTCTCGCCCTTGTACTCAATCTGGATGTAAGGCTTCCCGGTTCTGTCGATCACCTTGAAGGGGAAGTGCTTGATATCCGATTGGACTTCAGCGTCGGCGAATTTTCGTCCAATTAGCCGTTTGGCATCGAACACGCTGTGAACATGTAATCATCGTCAGGCTTCAAACTCTCGATTAGATGGCGCAGTAAAGGGACTTGCGTGTTGTGGGGGTTCATCGCGACTTGGTTCTTGGCGGCATCGCCAATCAACCGCTCTGTGTCCGAGAATGCGACGTAGGATGGAGTAGTACGGTTACCCTCTGTTCAACGTCCAAACAACAACGATGGTCACGAACAGCGCGTGGATATGGGAGTAAGTAAAATGCTTACGATCATTGGCAATGATTTCTACTCGGTCGTTTTGCCAGACTCCGACACAGGAGTAGGTAGTTCCTAGGAACTGACGTGTTAACAAATCTCGTCGCTGATCGAGGCAAGCATTACAGATGCTCACCGAGATCTATTCCGATTGCTTTCGAAGACATGATAGTCTAATATACGTGAGGATAGATTGCGATAGTGGTGGGGTGTAGTGGAAGTTGAAAGGTGGAGGGGTTCGCGCAGAACCTCGCAGAATTTATGCGAAGCCGATAAGTCACGTGTGGAAGAGACGGCAAATTTTGAAGTAATTATATATGATGCCGATTGAGCGTCGTGGTGGGCTCGAGAACATGATAGAACGACATGGAACCCAATTTATTTCCCCGATCTCAATTGTTCAGCGCTCATGCAGTGCGACCCTCGCACGTTCCCGAACATTCCCGAACACCAGGATTTTGGTTTGGGCTTTCGGGAACGGTATAGTTAGGCCGAGAACGTTCGCGACAAGTTTGAGACGTCCCATCACTCACTCCTTGTTAGAAACAATTATTCGGAATCTCCAGAAGGCTCTGGTACATGTACTGTAGCTTGTGGATATTCAGACGGTTCCCCGAACAGCTCATTCAGAAAATTTTGAGCACGGTTCTGTTCAGTGCTCATGAAACTGAAACCGAGGCCGCGCGGCCAATTTGGCTAATTGAAGCTTAAAGGTTAAACCATGGAGCTTCAAGGAGGGAATCAGAGGCATGCCGGTGAATGGATTATGCAATCGGAGAGCACATGGATTGAACAAGGAATGGGAAAGAAAACAGGAGCTCGAAGGGAATTGATGCTTGACACAAATAAGTAACAACGTTATCTAAGTCCGGAAAAAAAATCAGCGTCCTAGTCCAGGACTCTGATGTGCTTGCAAATCTCGTAACACTCCTTGATCCACTGAGAAATGACATTTTGTTAGTTGCTTATGTGCACCCGAGAGAGGAAAGACTTGCCAGGAAGATTACTCTTTCGCCGTACATGTCCTCCTGGCGACGGGGGTCCATCAGGATAGTCCTACATCGTCGAGTTAACCTTGATAAGATCAAATATGACAGAAAACGTTGCTCACGCACAGTACCCGCCCCATTCATCCCACCACCACCACTGTCGACCACACCACCCATGTCTGCATGAGGTAAACGTTCCATCGCGACCGCTTCCTCAAATTCAACGGCTTCCGCCTCAATCGTAGCGTGAGAAAGATCTAATGTCACGTCATTGATCAGGTCATCTTCGTCCGTTACATCCTCAGGAGGACGGATATCATTGATTTCCAAGACTGGAGGGTTTTTTAAAGGGAGAGAAGTTGCAGCTTGCTTGGCGGACGCGTTTAGTGCCACCCAATTTTCGTATCTCTGCTGTTGGTGTTGCCGTTCACTGTTGGTAGAGATTCTGAATAACGAGCCGTTCATAGAAGGACCCAACTCACGCAAGAACGTTCTGCTTATATGCGTGCACACATTCGTCGAACAATTCGTTGTTGATGTCCATGAATAATTTTAGTGCATTGTATACCATCCCGTGTATCGTTCTGTCCAAGATGCCATCTTGTCAATCATACGCCAATCAGAGCATCCATACAACACACACCGGTTCCAATGCATCTTCGAGTTTTTATATAATGCCGGGAAGACGATTGGAAGGATGACGGAGAGGTTATCACCCATGAGGTTCACAATATACTCGTTATTCCAGTAGTACAACGCGCGTTCGGCAACTTGGAAGTGCTGACTGTTTACGCATCGTGCAAGTCGTTGGAAGAGTGGAACTTGAATTTTCGTAAATTCCATGGGATCGATAACATCTAGAATCTCCTCAACCTCGTTGAGGAACATGACTTCTTTGGGACTGTTGACCTTCGGCCAGAACTTGAGCAGGCCAAGGAGTACTTCCTCAGTCAACGTTGGATCCTTTTCTAAAAACTGGACGACGCAGTACGCCAGCTGCGGGTGGTATAACGCCAAGCTCTTCACTTTGTGAAGTGGGAGAAGCACCCTGCTTAAGAAGGTCTTGTGCTCTGGTTTCAGGGGTAGCGCAAAACCGTTGATGATGGATCCCAAAATTTCGAGCAGTTCCGCGATGCCGTTATGCCGCTCGGTCTCGTAAACGAATTGGAAAAATACGTTGTTGATCGAACGCCGGATGAATGCCCGGAGGTTGAGGAACTTCCCGTATATGCGATGCAACGTCGTTTTGAGGAAGTCGCGCTCGCGTGGGTCCTCCGAGTCGAAAAGTTCGAGGAGGCTAAGAACAAACGCTTGATCAATGTATCGCTTTGCGATGTTGGTGTTGAAGTCGGGTGACTCGACAAATCGCAGGAAGAACTCGTAAACGACCTGGAGATGGGGCCAAGCGAGTTCAAGCACAGGCTCATCTTCTTCAGGGTCGAATGCATCGCCTGTTGGATTGACTTGTGGTGGGATCGATCGGAACAGGTTGGTGGAAAACTGATGACATTTGGAGGAACGAATCAACGGGGAAAACCGTGAATTCAGATGGTGGATTAAACAATTAAATGGAACCCACCATCTTAATGACTTCCGGGTATATTTGGTCCGTGATTACACCGCGTTGTGTGGTGATATAATCGAGCATTTCATGCAGCGCAGCTGCCTTGATTTGCTTTCCTTTAAGCTCCGAGCTAGGGTCATTGAAGTCAAATATAACTGCACATTGATGCAATTTTTTCACAAATAACTCTGAACGGTCGTTCACTGTCACCTCTATAGGAAAAATATTGGGATTAGCACGCATATAAAAAGAAGCTCAGCACGAGACTTGCCTGCGAATGACGGTAATCTTTCAATATCGACCCGCTCGCTCACGTGGAACCGACTGCTTCGCTGCTTTCGAGGCGGCTTGCCAGCGATAGGAATGGTATCTTTCGGCGTCGCTTGCCGCAATTTGTTGAGTTGTTGTGAACGTGGCGATTGTTCAGTGGGTATAAGCGAAGTACGCTGGATTAAAGGCTCCTGCGAGGGGACTTCTTGGCTTGGGCTAACCACCACAATAGGCGGCGCCGGGGCGGGAAAGAAAGTTGCTGGTGTAACGCCTGTGCCAGAACGACGGTCTGGCGGTGGTGGCCCGTTCACCTGTAGTGCAGGTGGCACCGTAGGTCCCCCATTGGGTTGAGCATTCCGCTGAAGAGACGAGGTAGATGAGGATGCTAAGGAAGCAGAACCGCTGAGGTTGGACAAGTTGCCCATGGCTGGTGTAGCCGTCACAGTAGTATTGAGGATGGCCGGAGGTGAAGGTTTCGCGGTATTCGGTGGAGGCGGCGGTGGGGGTGTTTCTTTGTCATTTGCAGGGGTCTTGGTCTTGGATGAGGACGAATTGCCTCGTAGCTAGAACGACAAAGTCGGCAGCAGCGAACAGACGCCGAATGAGCTATTTATTCCGATGAGCGTCTGGCATGACGCAGTGATCGCGCACCAGAGATCGCTTGAGATTCTTCATGGCCAGCAGCTAGAGCTGGATCCCGCGCGTTTAAGGAGAGCAGCAACACGTTAGATCTGCTGTCACAAGAGCGTGCGGTCCTGTCACAACTCCGAGTCGTTGTCAAACGGCCGTCCATAATAACCAAGCCGTCACTCTCCTGTTTCTCGTAGCGTTTCTCTTTCACCTCTTACGATTTCTACTCCCCTCACTCCCACAGGTAAACGCCTACGTCCATCACAAGGACACTTTCCAAATTGCTTCGCTCACCCTTGTTGACCTGGGATCAAGCCTGACACCAGGTTGTCTCCGCGTCCAATGGCTGCAGTGTACTCCGTGTTCACATCCCCGAACCATGTCCCTATCCCAAATCATCTCCCTACGCTCATCGTGACGCCTCATGGCCAACCAAGCAACATTCTTTACTCGTATCTCCACACCAACTTTGTGAGTCAACGATCGACACGTCTTGTCATCTCACTAACCACTGAACTGTTTCTCTGCTCTAAGAACGCAGAAAACTATCTACTAACGCCAAGTCCTCAGGGTGACCTGTGCGTTGCCAAGCTCTTTCCACCCGCACGTGGAGGCGCTGGTGGCGCCAAGTACGCCGCCTCAGACCCTGGTCACAGCGGCGGCGGAGCGTCTCGTGCTGTGAGATGCGAGGCATCCCGCAACCTGAAGTGGACAATCGCCAACGCTGGCGTGATGTCGCCTATATATAAACTGAGCCTTCCATCTCCCGACGGCCCTGATCTACCCCTCTTCCAAGTCTCCAAGCCCAATCCCAACGCAAACTTCTGGAGCATGTTCTATTTTGCCTATGCAGGGCATATGATTCCTCCGAAACGAATTGAGTTTGGCAAGATTCAGAAGAATCCTCCTGGCCCCGGTGGCGGTGGCACACGTATCTCCATCACAGGCAAGACACCCGAAGAGAAAGCAGTCTGGCAAACACTCGGCGAAGGAAACGAAGACTGTGTGGAATGGGTAGTCCTGTGTGCTGCGCTCAACCTTCTTGAGTACGTTTCAATATCCTGTATTGTCGTCACGATTACTGTTTCCATGTCCACCTGACTCCCGACGTCGCGTATTATTCCTGTGGCCTCTGTAGCGACGAGATACTAAAAGCAGCATCAAAAGCGGGAGCCGCTCCCGCCGCTTCCGCCCCTACCCCCGCCGTTCCACAACAAGTGTTAGGCGCCCCTGGAGGACGTCAACCTCCTCCCAACCCTAATCCAGCATCTCGACAAGGGAGTTTCAATGCCGCGCCTCCGAATGGCGTGCCTCCTGGGCGGCAACAGCCCCCGCCAAACGGGCAGATACCCCCCCAACAGCGACCGCCGCAACAGTACCCTTCGCAACAGAGTTTAAATTCCAACGGGCCGGTTCCGCGAGGAGGGCCACCGCCACCGCCACCGCAGCAGGGAGGGCGAGGACCACCACCAGGGCAGTACCCACAGCGCGCTGGCTCGTTACCATCGCAAGGAGCTCCACCGCCACAAGGCCAACAGCAGCGAGGTCCTGGTGGACCTGTTCCGCCCCAAGGGTATTCCCAGCAGCGTGGCGCGCCACCGCAAGGCCAGGGCTACCCGCCACAGGGGGGTCCCCCGCCGCAGGGATACCAGCAGCGTGCCCCCCCTCCCCAGGGTTATCCTCAAGGCCCTGGTGGACCCGGACCCCAAGGCTATCCCCAACAACGTCCTCCTCCGGGTGGATACCCCCAAGGCTACGCCCCTCCTCGCATTGGGAGTGTTCCTCAGGGCGGAAACAGTCGAAGAGTATGATACACCCGTCGGCTGGCGGAAAAGAATACACGCGTCCCCTGGTTTAGTGCCGCAGCGAGAACATTTTCATATGAACTGTTCCGTTAGCCATGACTCATTTGCCGTCCTTGCTACACATACAAGACTTCAAGGAATTCTCAATCACGTTTCGGGCTGTTGTCAATAGTATTGCGTGTTGTCGGTTCGAATATTTTGGTTCTCGTTATTTATGGGCGCACTTATCTCGTCCGGCGGACCAGTTGTGAGCCGGCATCCATTCTTTTCGATCTTTTTCTGCTTTTCGTCTCAGAACTATTGTCCAGATCCTCGCATATATTGTTCTCTTTTGCGTTCTGCTATTTTTTATTGATTCAAAACGTTCCAATTCCCAATTGTTCACGAAAATGTCGAATCAAGGTTTATTGTGCTGCTTTCATTCCCTGGTCAGAATTTGTTTTGCCCTCCTCTCCTTATCGTAGAGCATACCTAGGTGCAGTATCCAGGTTAGTGAACGCGGCGAGAGAAATTAGTGTCGGCATACATGTTGACTGTGTACAAACCATTTGGTAGGCCAAGTTGAGTTTGCTGCTTGATAAGCGTCAATCCAGCTTCACGAAATGCTGTTTTCCAAGCCTGATCGGACCTGCATAACATCATCAAATGCAAGTTTCAAACAACGCGACGAGACTGCGGGGAGCTATGCAATTGCTGGTTCTTATCAAGCCATAAAATATGACTTACCTTGTTACGCTTGAATCCCGTTTGTCAAATTCACTTCTTGGTGCTCCATCCTCCCCATCGAAACATACGTTTTCCTTGACGATAATGAGACTTCGTGTCCTCACGTCCTCTTCATCTATCTGAGGTCTTAAGGCTTCTTTACAAGCTTTGAGAAACGCAACGAGTTCAGTGTCGGATAGGTGACCGAGGCACCATTGACACCATATGACATCGAAGCCTTCTTCATTTCCTCCTTCTCCTTCGGTGACTGATGATTGTTCAGTTGATGAAGGCCGACCGGTGTACCCCACACGACCGAGGTTCAATACCTTTCCCGTAGTAGGTATGTTCACCGTACTGGGAGGCGTTGATGCTGCTGTTAAGGGGGATGACGGTACGGGTATAGGTGTTCGAGGGTCGTAATCCTGTAAAGTCCCTTGTACAAAAGTCACGCTCTTCGAAGCGTCGGACATGCCGCGCCATGTCGAAGATAGTTTAATCGCCTCATGAATGAACGAAGGCGTGGGCTCCAATAAAACCACATCTGCTACGAGCGGAAGTAGAACAGTAGAGGTGACTCTGCCAATACCCTACTGCGACGCGAACGGTGAAAAAGTGTAGATGGAAAATTGTGAGTGAGGAGACCACATTCGGGACTGGACCCCCCCCCCTTAAAAAATGGTATACGCACTGCACCTACGTCGAGCGCCCGAATGCGACGGGTATAATTTGGAGGATTGATCTTCCTTAGAGCAGATGGCACAGTGCACAAATGAGGCATGAGCCTCATTAGAAAATTTCGAGAACCAAGAGCGTCAACGCGAGGCAGAGGCTAGAGCAGAACAAATGATAAAGGCGGATGGATGCCGAGACAAAGTTCGCAATCGACTTCAGTTTCGATACAAGGGATGTCGCAAACGCACACCATTGCCAAATCCTCCCTGCAAGCCTTATATAAACTCAAGAAAACAAGGGATATATTGCAGAGCATACCAGAACGCCATCAATGGAAGCCGGGACTTTTGCCCAATACTTAAGGCCATCTTCGACAACAGGTGTTTGCATCATGATCGACGCCAATATTTCGAGGTCAACCTGAATAAGCAAGGGACAATGAATACCCAACAACCTTACTTAATATCAATTTGTATCTAATGTAGGCATTACTTCATAAAATAAGGCAGGGACGGTCGCGGTCTCATAGTCTAGGGATCTAGCATTGACCCATATACCGAGACTGCTTTCAAGCAGAAGTAGCAGCGCCAGCACTCACACTGGTGGGGTTGCCTTTCTCTGTGACCCCCACTGAACTGATGTCTATCTCCCGCTCTACTGTGTGGCTACTCTTCTTAGGGCCGCCGTGGCCTTCAGCACCAGTTGCTTTGGCCACTACGCGCTTCTCAACCCCAAAATTTCGTAGGACGGTCTCTTCTAGACGGGGCCATATCTCGTCGCTTGTGCGCCCAGCAATTGACTGAAGCATAACAGATTCGGTATGAGCCGCTAGGCGTGATTGGGTATGGACAGCAGAAGGAGAGGATAGCTTGGATGACGACGATGAGGATGGTATCGGGTGCGGGGTCACCGCCTGAGTGGCATAGTACTTTAAGAGCGGGGAGGTGGTCTCATAGAATGTCGCCAGTCGTTTCGCAGCGACTTCCTGGCATCGGCGAGGACCAGGTGTTGATCGCGCACGGTCATCGAGCGCAATTTAACAAATCAATTATCATTGTCACTTTCAAGAATAAACGAGGACATACAGGTCTGTCATCCGGGCGTTTTGACAAGGGTTCACCCGTGACGTCGTCTAAACCGGTCACTCTTGGTTTATTGTAGCCAAGATTGTAAACGCGTCCGCTCGGGAGGTGTATCCAACGATCTAGAGTCATCAATATTAAGCACGATAGCTGCAGAACTCGGAAAGGGAAGTGCGGGTCGCTCGGCAGCTAAGAAGTGACTCACCGGCAATCCGGCTGAGAATTACTTCATCCGGAACGTCTAGATCGATGATAAGGTTGAGCGGGGCTTTAAGTCTCCGGAGTAAGGCATCTAGGAGTCGGCCCTGACCAAGGGTACGAGGGAATCCATCTAGAATCCAATTCTAAAGTAACAACGATGGCGTCAGCCCGAATAGCGACACTTGCATCATAGCAAAAATGAGAATGAAAGGGTGCTTACGTGCACACCGCGCTTCCGCAGGTCATCTAGCTTGTTGGAGACGAGACGTAGCACAAGGTGGTCGTCAAGAATGCTTCCACGGGCCATGACGGCTTCGACTTCCTTCCCCAGTTCCGATTGGGCCCGAACCTCAGCACGCAGTAGATCGCCGGTAGATATTGGCTCCACATCGTAGCGCTCAACTAACTTCGTTGATAACGTACCCTTACCCTAGAGTGCGAGGAGTATTTTCGTTGGGGATTTCATTCGAAATCGAACGATACACGAAAGTTGATTTGGAGAGAGACAAATGCCAAGCGATGTTTAGTCAGTATGAGGAGTGCTGAAGGATACCAGCAGCGGTGCAGAAAGACGTACTGCGCCAGGCTTCCCAAACATGATCATCCGGAGAGGTCGAGCAACTGACAAGCCACTTCCCACATACGCCGGAGCGGAAGCTGATGCTCGATGAACGGCAGGTGAAGCCGAGGCGGATGGACTCGATGAAGGTGCCTCTAGAACGGCATCGCGATGGATGCTTCGCGCGTCAGTGGAGCCTCCAGTATGTCTCATGCTAGCGCGCATGGCAGACAGTCTTAGGCTTGGCGCACGTTGCACGGTAATCGCAGACATTCTGCGCGCAAAACGACTAAGGCAGAGGGGGTGGAGGTGGAGGTGGGAACTGCAAACGATTCAGCACCCGGGCAAGCACGCAATATAAGTTCCCACGTGCCGAATTATTGGGGAAACAGGACCAAACATCTTCCCCGCACTTTTTGGTCAATTCAAATCCATTCTAACATGTGAGAGTCCATGAAGCTGACCTTAGCAGTATTTTCTACAATCTATGAGACCAACTAGCCCTCAAGGGCGAAAAGTCGTCAAAATACGAAATGACATCATGCGAGTTCTCACGCTGTTCACGACAACCAGGTGAAGTGATATTCTCAGACAAAATCTTACGATCGCCTTAAGTACCATGGCATTGTAGATCCCGAGGCCAAGTAGTACAGATCCCTCCTGCTAAACCCCCTGACATACGTGGGTGTTAATCAAGCCTTTTGCACGATTGCTTCAACGGCATCCATAGTCAAGGCTAGAAATAAAGACCACATTAGAAATCCCTATCGCAATAACGCAAATTAACCTCATACATTTCGGTCGCTCGATGGGAAGGCCGAGTGCTATCAGTGAAAAACTAATTAGGGCGAAGGGTCCCGTGCGCTGCCATTGGACAACACATACCGCGATCCCAGACAATTTGACTCAGACATCCAAGTGCTACAATGCCAAAGTGTGAGACCTGAAATGGCGAGAAGGGAATCCTTTGGTGCTTGCCTCGAGATACGCCGAAGATGACAGTGTAGTAGTTGAACTCGGTGAGCCCGTAGTGATAAAGCAGACAGCCTGGAGTTGGTGACCTCAGTCTCGTATCCTAGCGCGATAACCTTGTTCACGGCGTACCTGATGTAGCATCGACATTAGGATTGGGGTTCTTCGTCTACAAGTTCTCCGCGCAACAAAGCCCTAATTGAGCCACCCCCTCCTGAACCACAAGACGGAAAACGCGCACCTTCCCATGCTCCACTAACACGCCCGGGGCGACCTGAGCCGTCTTCTTCACCAGGTTGATGATGGGGCTGTCCTTCAGTTCAGGCCGGACCTCGCAGAAGGTCTGCAGCGCGATGAAGCGTGGGTCAGGGTCGCGCAAGACACCGTGGCCATACCTACAACGCGCCAAAACGATACCTCAGAGCCCGTTGGTGACAAAACCAGACCACGGTGCAATGAAATACCCTGGGATCACCCGCCCACTGTTCAGCGTGGCCCAGAGATACTCCTTGATCTTTTCCGGTGATGCATCGGAGCCTATGGATTCCTGCATGGCAATGATCCAACGAAGGACTTCTTGGTTTGCCAAACTGCATTGAATACGGAGGTCAACGAGCGATTTCGTTGAGCTAAGGCACGACGGTGAACTCCCTACCCATGAAGGGGCCCCGCGAGGCCAAAGAGCGCTGAGGCATAAGAGATATATGGGTCGCTAAGAGCAGAGCCGACCAGGTCTAAGACGCAAATGAGGGCTAGATCAATACTACCAATTGGTGAATGCATGCTCACGAGCAGTGTGAGCCGAAACGTTGCCGCCTAAGCAGTGATGTGAGCAACTGCACCGCACGAAATTCAGCGCAGATACCTTCATGATCCCCATGGAGTGCTATGTAGAGGCGAAGGTACTCCTTCATACCGTCGCTGTTGCCGTACCCGAGCATATTCGCGTAGTTCCCTATGCACATACCCCTGTAAACAAGAGTATGTATGTCACTGGGGAAAGACACTCCGCTCACCGACAAGATCCTGATCTTTGTCTATTTCAGGCAATTCCTTACGAGGATGATAAGTGTTCCTGTAGATACGAGCGGCCAAAACAGGGAGTTTGGCAATGAGATCAAGAGAGTCTTCGAGAGCATAAGTCCAGTATTCAGTCTTCTTTGCGCCCTTGTCATACGCGACGACGAATTTAGAGTCGTGATTTAGAGCGGCGACCCCCATACCGAGTTGAGTCATAGGATGTAAAGTTCGTGGAAATCTGAGGGCGTCCAAAGGATCGTTAACTTGATAGTTGAACAACAGAACACTGCGCCACGGACGAGTCAACCAAGTCTATGATGTACTTTGGCAGTTCGCCATTCTCGGCGAGTTGCCTAGACAGGTCACGGGTTTGCTGTTCAGTCGGGACTGTTTCAAGAACATTAAGTGGCTATGATATAAGCACTTAGCTGAGTAAAGATTAACGCACCCCTCCCAGTAAGCAGGAGCCAAAACATGCTTTCGGCGATAATCTCTTTCCCATCCTTTGCGGTTGGGAGCACTTTCTGGGTCTCTGGGATAGATAATCCATGGAAACGAATTCCCTGAAGAGCGCATGTCAAAGATCGCAGGCGTTCGAGGCAGAAATTACAAGACAAACCTCGTTGGGATCCAAAAGAGACCCTTCCCACAGCATCGCCTTAAGACCACGCATACCACCTATAACGTTCTCAACCTGCTCTCACATCGATTTTCAGCGTTTTCGAACCAATGTTCAAAGCAGCGGCAGCCACGACATGCCTTGACTTCGCCTAGACTTTTTTGCCCGTGCTCTTTCTTCTACTCGCATCCAGCGTCAGAGACCTGCCAAAGCGGCAGAGCTTCTTTAAACATACAATCCGAGCGAGCTGTTCACGCTTAGCAGGTATAATATCCGCTATTGTCTCCCTCAAAGACTGTTCCCCCGCAGCGCATTCGTTATCGTTCATCGTGCCAATCAGGATGCAGGATTCCTCACAGACGAAGAAGACGCATAGCGCGCCCCTGAAGCCCAACGAACTGAGCTCGAGATTAAACGCTGGCGAATGGGAACAGCAAACGGCATGACGGTAGAGTTTGTATCCGAGCTGCCGGTCGTGAGAACCGGATTTGAATTGCTCGCCAACTTTGCTCCGTTCCGTCATCGCGAGGTTCTCCATCGACCTTCATGGCTTCCTCAACGTCGGGTCAAATTTCAAGACGATCCCACTTCTCGCTGGGTTGCAGCCCGCAGACCCGAGTTGCGTCTCGCGTAACTTGCGCTGGCAACTTATTCCAGTGTCGCACGCGCAGACATGTCCTATTTCCTCTTATCCGCGGTTTTTTCGCTTAGTTATGCACGCCCGCACCCACTATGAACAATATCAGAAGAGTCTAAGGTGTTTTGGGGGATTAATTGGGTTATGAACATGGCGCTCGACGCAGTAGTGGAATAAAACTACTTGCCACATGCGGTTTCCTGCTGTGTACCCGCCGTATGACAGACCAACCATCGCTCCCGTAGACCTCAAATGTGTTGACGCATGATCTTCGCCTCGCAGTTCCCGAAAAGGAACGTGACAGCCACCCCGTTACGTCGCGTGTTACACTCAGTCACGTCTGGACCTAGCTTTGCCACCTCCATTCCTCTCGCGCCCTTGCACCTACAGCGCCAGGGCCCCAAATAAAGTAACATGTTCGTGCATTTAGTCTCATAAACAACAAGCTCGTGTTAAAATGCGATGTGGTCGATTAATGGCAGACCCTAGAATTTGTCCTACCACCGTCGCTTGGGACGACCACTGGGCAGTTTTGTAGAAATTGGTAAGTCCCAATTAGCTTTATTGGAATATTCCAGCCTTTTGGTTAGGATTAGCGCGCTAAAATTTGCTCTTCCCTGCTGTTTTCTACCCGTGCCACCATTTCTACGCCTCAATTGCACCACCCTATTTCCCTCTCCAATTTGCTCGTAAGTATCAAATTTAAATGCCCCATAATAAGCGAAACTGAACTGGGAAAACGTATCCTCGTATATTCTGACATATTGTGCTTTTGTTCGCCTCCACAGCGAACTCTGCAAAGACGACCATGGCACAACAAACCAGCTTCAATTCGTGCTCCCGCCAATATCCTGGGAGGCGTCGATCCAATTCTTCGTCCTGTGTATCTGATTCGTCTGACCGGTCGTCCGAGCTGGAGGTGGATTCACTCCCTACCCGCCCATATTCCTCCATTGGAATGCAGAGACCGCGGACCCCAAATGTATTGGGCGATGTTGACCTGGTACGTCGCTAAGATATTATGATGCTTATATTATACAGCTGTTCATTATTTGTGGTCTTAGGACACTGAGAATTCGCTATGGATGGATCCTCGCTCTGGATTGAGGCCACACCAACTGGTTCATGGTGGTGACGACTCCTCGGCGCACGGAGATGATGGAATAGATTATAGGGACACATATTTCATGACGCCACTAACATCCCTTGACGATAATATGGCTCACGGACCCAGCACCAGCGAGCCATATTCATACGGTTTCTACTCGCCGCTGGATGGGAACTCACTACCATCCAATCACTCGATTGTGGCGGAAACATATGGGTATCCGCATACAATCCAGAACATTGCCCGCTTCCACCCTTCATCTCTTTACACTTCACTTTTTGACAGCACCGAGACTGCCTCCTCATCCCCAATGCACCCTGTCGCCGTAATTTACAATCTTGCTACCTCTGACCACCAGCCAATCTGGAACTACTATGTCACTCACCCCCCTTCACATTCTGGAATCGGCGTCTCCAAGATTACGTGCCCGCACCCGTACACCTCGCCAAATAGATACATCTACTCACCATCCCCCGTTTTCTTGGCGCCACCCGTCTCTGGTCCCTCCACCAGGACACAAGCTGTGGGGAAATGCCCCACTCAGGTCTCGCAGGATGAGGTGGTGGTTGGCCATCGCTGTGCTAGCGTCACGAAACAACGGTCGGTGATGCAGGTTTCAGTAGAAATGAATAAACAAGAGCATAAAAATGCTCTTCGGCTGTTCAAAGAGACGCCATTGCAGGAACGCGAACGCTGGCCATTGGAAGTCAGTTCATTTCCTGGATCATTATACTGTCACCTTGCTGACCGTTGTGCCAGGCTATCCGGGGTCATGTACTCGAGTTTGCACTCGACCAAAAGGGGTCTTTCTGGCTGCAGGGAAAACTCGGACACGAGTGCGACCGTCAGTGTTCGGAGCGCGCAACGTTTGAGACCACGTTGCGCTGGTTATTCAATGAACTTCGGGGTTCAGTGGCCAAACTCTCGATGGACACATTTGGAAACTTTGTAAGCACCATGACCTGCTCCCTTTAATCTTCTGTCTCATGTCGGGCCGCTTCGTGCGTCGTATTGTAGATTGCCCAGCCATTCTATTTATTGTGTTCCGATTTACAGAGGAAGTTTGTCCTCGCCGAGTTGCAACCGTTGATTGCCGCGTTGTGCAAAGATCGACATGGCTGCCGAGTGATACAAACGGTTAGTCATTATTTGTAATTCTGTCACCTCGACGTGGTATCCACGACTTTGGCACAGGTGCTCCGGAATAGCGATTCG
>Ga0307508_10002547_pt1 | contig 19176 bp, 18 predicted proteins | sample 9_EM_MG_FD_203089 | JGI IMG/M metagenome (GOLD analysis project Ga0307508, IMG submission 203089) | Populus trichocarpa ectomycorrhiza microbial communities from riparian zone in the Pacific Northwest, United States - 9_EM | ecosystem: Host-associated > Plants > Roots > Unclassified | place... | reverse complement strand
CGTGTGCATTCACTTGCCCCTTTTCCACAACAAACGCCAACATCAAAGTAATTTTTATTTATTTTTTGATATGTGTGGCTGTGGCTGGAGTGGTTGCCGAATAGGGTAGAAATTAGCATCCCTGCATGCACGCAGCAACCGATCCCTTGCTAAGGCGACACTTGTACGGACTAGCGTCTCGGCAACCACACCCCATGGGGACCCGCTAGGAAATTGAGCGTGGGGTCGTGTCCCCGCAAAATTACCCTGTCGGATGGATCATCCCCGCTCACATGGGTCGGGATTCCAGAGTCGGCAACTATGTATTCCACCAATTCTTGCATTAATTTCTGATTCCTCACCTTCGGCTCTTTATCCTCTTGCCTGAAATTGTCTCCAATCTACACCTTTGTTGTTGGTCAAGTGCATTAAAAGTACCGTACTATCTCTCGTAAGAGGTACCCCTAAATATTTCCAAATAGGTAATAAAGTGACTCTTGGTGGCTTGAAATAATTAAACTATTATCTTTAAATCAAAATTATTTCCGATTCCGGTAATAAATTGGGTGCCAAGTCTCAAAAAAGCAAATAATTGGGGTACCTCTTACGTGAGATAATACGGTATGGGAAAAGGTCTCCCAGCCGGGTTAAGGGTAGTGTGGTGTTAGCCGATCATGTGTCAAAAAATATTCGTTTGTATTGATGCAAGGGTTGTACATAGGCTACATAGGAGCCTGGAAGGAAAGGTACCCCTAGTACATACTTACTTACATACATAGTGTTGCTGGAGGACCCGGAGACCTTCGACGCGGAGCTAATCCAAGAAGAAGAGGAGGAGGCTAAGAAGGAGGCGGAGAAAGAGAGACCGGGTCGCGGCTGGAGGATGGTGCTGCCGGATACGCGGTGGCATGGAAGACTGGCCAAACCTGGAAGGGCATCAAAACCCACATGGGCTACAACCAGGAGGCCTACGACACAGAATGTGCGGCCGTCGCGCGCGCACTTGAATCCGCATCGAGAAGAAATACGGTCCCAGAGCGGGTCACCATTTTCACCGACGCACAGGCGGCCATCCGGCGGATGGCATTCGATGAGCCAGGTCCGGGCCAGAAGTATGCACTGGAAGCGAGGAAACACATCGCTGCGATGAGAAGGACGAGGCCAGGCATCATCATCGAGATCAGGTGGTGTCCGACGCACAGGGGTGTGGAGGGGAACGAGAAGGCGAATGAGTGGGCCAAACTCGCAGCGGAGGAGCCGGACGCTCGAGGGGTGGAATGGATGTCCTACTCAGACCGGACGGAGGTGCGCCCAATGCCCCTACCCAGATCGCTCGCCAACACCAGGCGGGAGATTTCCGAGAAGAAATGGTCGGAAGCGCGACGGTGGGCGGGAGGCAGGACTTCCAAGCAGAAATATAGGCTTCCGGAAACCCACAGACCGGATGCCACGGTTGCTGGGAGCACCAAGAGGCTCGCCTCGCGGTTCTACCAGCTGAAGGCGGGGCACTGCCGCACCGGACAATATCTGCACTGGGCCAAGAAACGCCCCGGCCCCCAGTGCTGGTGGTGCCAGGCTCCCTCGCAGACAAGGGAGCTCCGGGAGAGGATGGAGCAGGAGCAGGAAAGTGCTGAGGACGAGGCGGGCGCTGGGGAGGAACCCCCGCTGTTCCTTCCAACCCCCCCGTTCATGGCATCGGCTCGAGAGGAGTAGGGGACGGTCACGCTTTTCTTTCGTTTTCTCTTTGTTTCTTTCTTTGGTGCGTATCTATTCTTTCTTGGGACAGGCCTGGGTGGAGGGCAAAGGGGAGCTTGCAACGAGCCGCCTCGCGCGGACTGCGGACGGGAAACCCGGAGAAAATGTACGCCGCTATGATCTATAGAGGCCGCATGCGAGTATGAATAAACAAAAAAAATATGTACATAATGTCCGTACCCGGACATTTTCCCGATACAACAAATTTCAAAGAAACGCAATCCCCGAGACGTTGGATAATCATTACAGCACCACAAACAGAAAAAATAACACAATAGAATTCCACAAGTAAATCTCTGAAATAAATACAAGGTCTAAGCCATCTAATAATCGTTATCGAACCTTAGAAGCGCCAACACTAGACACCTACCACCCAATTTCAAACTCTTCCCCACCACCGCCAGCATCGAAGCCCCATAACCAGTAGTTCTTAGCACAATCTCCATTGCTTGTGCCTTCCTCCTCCTCCTCCTCCTCCTGGGCACCTGTTAGGGCTTCAATCCCAGCTGCTCCATAGCACCGTATCTTCTTTGCAACATATTTCTCCAAAATATCTGTCGTACATAATGCAGTCACTCCATTGCTGTACAAACCCCAACTAGATTTTGCATCGTTCGCTCTTCGTCGGCCAGGGTTGTGTTGGATAACTTTTTTCTACGGTAGCTGTTTGAGAATCACAAAAACACCTTTGTAGTCATTCGGATGTTGTGTGCATATGCCACTGAAGGTGCTTTACTAACGCCTCAAGAATTCAGTCTGTAGAATCACGGAGAGGAAATAGGATATTCGCTGAAAACACATCGCATGTGGACTGCCTGGACTGAAAAGTTCTGGTTACATTGTAAGTTGCCTTTAGACACCACCTCGCACCTGTCGAACTCGCCGACAGTGATGAATTTATGGCGCAGGCCTAATATATTTAGCAGGCAGTTGGTGCTAGTAATTTATTATGAGACAGGTATCAACTCCTTTACTTGATAAGTATTTAAATCGAATGTCAAGTTGCGGTAGTTACACTTGCTGGATAACGAACCATGAAACATTACAGTAGCAAAATCAAGGCACTTTCTAACTCTCTCCGAATTTCTAATCCCGATGACCTCACCATATTTGATATAAACGAGCGAATGAAGGAGAAACACGATCGCACCCCGATTCAAGATCACACTTGGTGATACTCAGGGATTTCTGCTCGCCAACATGGTTCAGAGTAATTCGCCAATGGCATCGTAACCTGCGTCGTAGATGGAATCTGGTGTTCGGAGTTCGTGCGGTTTCTTCATTCTTCTTTAGATAATCGGACGATAGTCGCTGGGAAGGGCAGGACGCCGGGGCAAGTGTAGAATACCAGGAGGAAGCAATGCCGGCAACAAGTGAATCACCAGTGTTCGACATAGACCAGTCCGGAGCAATTTTAGGTCAGGTCTGGTCTGGTCGGGATGTACCCCGACCGATCCAACGTCTAGTCGGGTCTGTGCCCGACCTGCCCGCGGTAGGTCTGGACGGTCTGCAGACGTCTGCAGACGTCTGCCAAGCCGCCCCGAAAAACTTGCTTTCTCACTTCTCGAATCCTCGCCGCCAGCTTGTACTCAATGGATTATGTATGCATTGCATGTGTTGTCTAGCCGCAAAGATTATAGCTTTAGGGCATATACGTGCAGTTCTAATTTAATGCGGACCCTGAGTGGACTCGTGGTTTGTATATTAGACAACACGCGGTGGGTCCACACGGTCATCTCCTCGCATTCATCCCGCGAACTACATATCGCTGCATAAGAGCCTCCTCGCACGTTGTATTGAGCCACCCCGATGGCTCCGACGTCACTCCCTTGGATGAGAGGTGGTGGGCAGGAGGAGGTAAGTTCAGGCAATGCTGGCGGAGGCGGGGCAAAGTAGCATAAGATGAGAGGAGGCAAGATAACGTTACAGCTACCGTTGCGAACAAGCTGTTACGTCAAGATCTATGTACAGTACAGGGTAATAATCACAAGGAAGTCTCGGCACGGCCCGGCTATACTCTATTTTAGGGTGGATTGACGACTATCAAATTGCACATGATTTAATGAGCGCCAAGCCAGACTTATCCCGACGTCGGCAGACATCGGGATAGTCCGCCCGACTTGCCACATTGCGGTCGGGACGGTCTATTTTCTATCCCGACCGTGAAATGCCAGGTCTGGTCGGCGTCTTGGCAGACCGTCCAGAGCAAGTCTGCAGACCGGTCTGGTCTATGTCGAACACTACAAGTGAAAAATACAGGGAGCGAGCAAAATACACCAAGACACAGTACTGGATGTCTGGAGCCAGTCCCTGGGTGACTTGGCGGTTTCATCTAAACGTCCAGGGACAGTTCTGGAGGACCAGCGCTATGTCTAGGCGCCCAGCAAAAGCGCTGGGCGCCTGGAGAATGTGCTGGACGCCCAGGGAGAGAACTGGGCGCCCAGAGCCCCTTCTTCTTAGCACCCGGAGCAAATACTGAACGCCTAGAGAAGGTGCTGGACTCCCGGAGGTATTCCTTCTGGGTGTCCGGAGCCACTTCAGGACGTCTGGAGAAAGCACTGGACGCCCGGAACCATTTCTTCTGGGCGCTTGGGGCCATTTCTGGACGCCTGGGGAAGGCGCTGGACGCCCGGAGCTATCTCTTCTTGTGAGACTGGAACGTTTGGTTAAACGTCGGAGCCGTAAGAATTATCGAAGTCAGGTTTTTCAATATAACGGGAATAGATCTCAGCGTTGACACTCCGTGCTCAGAAATCAAAAAGCAAAAGGTAGTAGAGTATTGAAAGAGTATTGCTCTGCAGTTGTCTAGTGCTATCGATAATTCACAGAGGAATAATCTTAAGGAGTTCGGTTCGATATTCCTTTGATTTGATGTGTGGTTGGTTGCTGCCTCCTTCCATTTCGCTCACAGCACCGCGCTCTTTATAACTCCACAAAGTCTTCAGTTTGCCTCCCTCATTTCTCGCTGCAACGAACTTATTTTTTTCTTATTGGTTTCGGCTCCTGTAGTCAGCCTTCATTTGTGACCGGGTATGGTTTTTTTCCTTTGTTCCATCCGGATTAAGGGTTACTTTCTTTCTGATCTCAGTATCCGTTCTTCCATCGTGACAGTTTTGAGTTTCATGCTGGGTTCTGAGATCGCTGCCTCACGCCCTCTGGGCCGTATCGGTCTTTCTGCGTATCTTCTGCCCTTACGCTTGCCTCAAGTCCTCTGGACCATATTGGACTTTGACCACGCGCATTCCCTTTCACTGTCTAGAGCCTCGAACCATATACATCTAATACCAATCTTCCTTTGCCCGCCTTTCCCATTCCTAGCGTAGCAGCCTAAGAAAATGCTCGGGTGTGACACTTCTGGACACCCGGTGACGTGTCTGAACGCCCGGAGAAAGCGCTGGACGCCCGGTGCCATTTTTGGACGTCTGAGGAAATCGCAGGACGCCCAGAGCCATTTATTCTGAAAGCCCCGGAGAAAGCGCAGGGCTCAGAGTGCTAGATGCTGTTTCGTACTCACTCAACCCAAATGCCTACACACACTTCTCACCGGCGTAGAGAGGAGTGGGGGCACAATTCTCGCTATTTGGTGTGTAAAGAAGAAGACAGGATAACCTGAACACAGAGACACTTTGCAGACCCCCTGCTTCCTTGCCCGCTCACTCAACTCCGGGCAGCGCCGTTCCACCTGTAGTCAGAACAAACATAACAACAATAACGCAAACGCCAAATACTTAGTAATAAAAGCAACGAGAAAAATTCCGACGCACTACAACCTTCTCCAACAGTTGCTCAATCCCAAACCTTACACTACTCCCAACCAAACCCGCCGAGCGGTTTTTTTTTTGTTTATTCATTACTCGCATGCGACGAATGGAGATCATGGCGAGATTATGTACAGTCCAGTTCCTGTCCGCTGTCCGCGCATTGGCAGCACGTTGCTAGCACCCCTTTGCCCTCCACCCAGGCCTGTCCCAAGGAGATGTGGAGCACACCAAAGAAAGTACAAAGGAAAAGAACAGATGAGAAGACGGATTTACCGGTCTAGCCCTCTCCGGCGGGCGCCATGAAGTCCGGCGTGGGAAGGAACAGTGGTGGGCCCTCCCCGTCCGACTCCTCAGCATCCGCTCCCTGCTCCTCCATCCACTCCCGCACCTCAAGCTCAGACACCGCGCTCACGGCATCATCCTCCACCCCCGGCACCCGCCTCCCCACATCCGTGGACGAGAGGAAATCTAGTACCGCCCGGCTGCGCCTCCCATCGGCCAGGAGGTCCTGCACCTTCCACCGGTCCTTCCACCTCCCAGTCTCCTTCTTCACCTCCGCTCACAGGATCTTCTGCTGCGGCTTCCACTCGGGGCACTCCTTGAAGAGGTGGGCCCGGGTCTGCGTCCGGTATCGGCACCACCAGCATTGTGGGGTGGATCGGTTCTTCGTCCAGTTGAGGTACTCTCCGGTCAGGTAGTGCCCATTCTTGATCTGGTAGAACCGAGAGGCGAGTCTCTTGGAGCTACCGGCCACCGCGCTATCGGGTTTCTGGCTCTTTGGCATACGGTACTTTGTCTTCGAGGTCCGACCTCCAGCCCACTGTCGTGACTCCACCCACTTCTTCTCCGAGATTGCCCGCTTGACGTTGGCGAGGGATTGAAGGAGCCGCCTGTGAGTGCCTGGCCTCCCTGCCGCTTCTTTGGCCCGCTCATCCGCCTTCTCGTTACCGGCGATCCCCTTGCGGGCAGGGCACCAGCGAATCTCTATGGTGATGACTGGCCGGGCCCGTCGCAGCGTCGCGATGTGCTTTCGTGCTTGGATGGCGTACTGCTGCCCTGGGCCAGGTTCGTCCGATGCCATCCGCCTAATGGCTGCCTGCGCGTCGGAAAAGATGGTGACTCGCTCCGGGGTTCTGTTCCTTTGCGCTGCCAGTTCGAGGGCATGAGCGAGAGCGGCACACTCTGCATCATAAGCCTCTTGGTTGTTGCCCATGTGGGCTTTGGCCCCTGCCCATGATACCCGCCGAGCGGTGAGGCCTTGCGCAATGACAACCACATTTCAGTCTACTGGGAGGTGGGCAGGGTGTCGTCATCATTGTCCGGCAGATGCCCTGTGGGGTCGTTGAGTAGTGCCTACCCTGACCTATTATCCCCCACAATAGCCTAGGAGAGAGAATATCGATGTCCTTGGGGGCCGCTTCCACTTTATGACCATGAGCTACCGACTGCTTTGAAAAACTTGGTTCTGCTCAATTTTCTCCGCCACTATCGGCATATAAGCTTGACGCACTTCTTTGTGCAAGCCACCTACCTGGTATATAGTCTTACCGAAGACATGCACTGATACTCGTCGACTGGAAGTCATATGCCTTGTCTCCTATCGTCAGGAAGGTATACGCCATGACACTCGTCGTCCGGAAGGTATATGCCTTGGATCTCTTCGTCGCGAAAGCGTTATGCACTGACACTCATCACCCAGAAGAAATATGCATCGTCCGGCGGGCACATGGATTTCGCACCATCTCTTCCTAGATCAACAGAATATTTTAGATAATCTTGGTCTCCTTGTATTCCTGATGCTTTCCTGGGTGTGTGCGATTTTCTTTCTGTTGTGGTGATGGCCGAAAGCTCCCAGTACTGGCCTAGTTGTAGACCAAACTCCGGAAACCCACCAAAATATGTTAGATAAGGGATCATGAGATCTTACTCGTTTATTCGGCCTGCCAGCCGACCCAGTCCAGTCCAGGTCACCTTCAAAAAAGCTCGTTGGCCCGTGCGCCGGTGACTAGCTTGGACTGCATCACGCGGGCTAGTCCAGGCCGAGGTCAGGACTGGTCCGGCCTCCAGCCCACCGACGGGCTTCCTGCCACTTTTTCTTGGAGATCTCCGGCTTCAGGTGCGCGAGGGATCCGGGAAGCGGCATCGCGTGCGCCTCCGCCCGGTCCGAGTATCCTAGCCATTCCACCCTGCGGGCATCTGGCTCCTCCGCCGTGGGCTTGGCCCATTCGTCAGCCTTCTCGTTTCCTCCGATCCCCTTGTGGGCCGGGCACCACCGGATCTCGATTGTCCCGCCTGACCCTCCGCCAACTTGCAGCTACTTACCTCACATAATTTGCATGTTTGAGACCCGGTGGTCTATTGCCATAATGAGAAATAATTTAGATTTACGTACACGGGTGTAAGGGTAAGTGGTGCCTCACCACCATTAATGGCGCTTTGAAGTGGTTGCTTGGCGGACAGGGGGGGTTAAAATGGCTTTTTTTTTTTGTTTACCATACTCGCATTCGACCTATTAGATCATGGCGGCGTACATTCTATCCGGTTTTCCTGTCCGCAGTCCGCACGAGGCGGCTCGTTGCAAGCTCCCCTTTGCCCTCCGCCCAGGCCTGTCCCGAGAAAATGTAGATGCGCACCAAGGAAATCACAAAGGAAACAACAAAGGAAAAGCACCCCCGTCCCCCTATTCCTCTTCTGCCGACACCATGAACGAGGGGGTGGGTAGGAACAGTGGTGAATCCTCCCCGGCCCCCAGTCCGTCCGCGGCCCCCAGCGCCTCCGCCTCCGCCTGCCTTTCCTCTTCCCGCTCTCTCCTCTCCCGGAGCTCCCCCTCCGATGCCTCGTTCCCCGCGCCGTCCTCTTCTACCACAGCCGGCAATATCTTCCCCACTTCTGTGGATGTAAGGAAATCGAGCACCGCCTGGCTGCACCTCCGGTCGGCGAGAAGGTCCCGGATCTTCCACCGGCTCCTCCATCTCCCGTCACCTTCTGTACCTCCGCCCACAGAACCTTCTGCTGCATCCTCCATTCTCGACACACCTTGAAGAGGTGGTCTCTCGTCTGCGAGGGGCACTGACACCACCAACACTGGAGATCAGGACGATTTTTGGCTCAGTGCAGATATTGTCCGGTGCGGAAATGCCCCGCCTTCAGCTGGTAGAACCGCGAGGCGAGCCTCTTGGTGCTCTCAGCGACTGTGCCGTCGGGATTGTGACTCTCCGGCATCTTGTATTTCTGTTTGGAATTCCGGCCTCCAGCCCACCTCCGCGCTTCTGCCCACTTCTTGTCCGCGATCTCCCGCTTAAGGTTTGCAAGTGATCGTGGCAGCGGCATGGGGGCTAGCATGGCGAGGAGCTGTGAATAGGGGCTAACATTGAACTTCATCAACATCTTCAACCACCCGCCGCCGTCTGCCTCCCGTCCGCCATCAAAAGTCATCGTTAAGTTACGTGAAGTCATCGTTACACGAAAAATTCGGCCATGAAGCAGAAGGGAGTCCGTGATCCGGCAGTTGGAGTGAGGCACCGAGAAACCACCCGGGACGAACGGTTGCGTGTTATTTCATTACGTGAAAATGCCAGATGGGCCTGGAGGCAAATAGGAAGAGAGCTCCGGATCAATCCTCGAACGGCCTCAAGAATTTATCACCGCTATAACCAGTATAGTACTCTTTCGAACCGGAAACGAACCGGCAGACCTCCAACATTCGATGATGAAGAGAAAGCGCGTCTCGTTGCCTTTATTACCCGCGACTCCCGTACTCGACGTCTGAGCTGGGAGGCAATCTGCATAGAGATGGACTACGCCTGTGATCCGAAGACTGTGCGAAATGTGATGATTTCATTGGGATATCACAAACGTGTACCAAGAGCGAAGTTCAACGTAAAATCGGACAACAAACCGAAACGGGTTGCTTGGTGTCAAGCCAGACTGCATTGGACTAGAGAGGAGTGGAAGAGAGTTATCTGGACGGATGAATCCTCCTTCTCAATGGCAGGTGTCGGTCATCGTCCATGGGGCATCCAGAAAGCAGATGAAGTATATCACTCCGACCGCGTCATTTTAAAGTTTCACTCGGGACGGAAGAGTAAGATGGTTTGGGGGCCTTCTGTGGTACAACAAAGTCTGATCTTATCTTCGTTCCCGGCAGAGCGAAGCTCGACTCCGCAACCTATGTACGAATGGTCTTTGAGCCTGCTCTTGTGCCGTTTTGGCATCAGTGTTGCGAGGAATACCGATGGGCTATTGTGCAAGACAGCAGAGCCGCTCCAGGGCATAAAGGGTATGCCAAAGCCTACAGAGAGTTGAACGGGATGGAGACCTTGGAATGGCCGGCTGAGCCTCCAGATCTCAAGCCAATAGAGGCTTGCTGGGGAGATGTAGAGACGGAGTTGGGAGAGATATGGGGACGAGCAGAGGATGTTGAAGCTTTACAATTGTATTTAGCTGTGTGTTGGGCTCGGGTTATTACAGAGGAAAGGCTAGATGCATTGGTAGAGAGCACGCGTGCGAGATTACAAGCTGTCATTGATGCTGGAGGAGCGGCGACGAAATATTGAGTGGGTGGGCGGAGGGTGAGGCACGACTTTTTTCCCTCATACAACTTAGTCATAACCACTCACTCATTTAATTGTATCTGGCTTAGTACGCACCTAATATAGACTAGTGCTTATCCGCGCTTATAATTCGTAATCGTGGTGAGGCACCACTTTTTGGCAGCTCCTGGTACAACGACAATTTAATTATTCCCAGCCGCCAGGTTAACGGTCCAATCCAACGGCCCGTCTCCGTGCGAATCCCGGCGGCGCGGTAGGTGTCGCGCCTTGCAAGGGGGTTCTGCAAATTCCGTGCTCTACATATGTATGCACATAGTGCTTGATTTATCCAGGGGTACAATAGGGGTTTAGCTTGCTCTCGAAAACTGTGAGGTTCTCACAGTGAGAGTGAGTCGGAGCTATTAGGTGGGGGTGCGACCGTGCACGAACTAATTAGGTACCTGGTAGTTGCTAATATAGGGCGATTATCCTTGTGCAATAGCGAGAATTGTTGCGCGCAACTCAGGAGGCTTTCCGAGGTACACAGGAGATCGTGAAGAAGAGGTACCTAGATAATCAAGTGACGCCGTGGGTTGCGCAAGACTACAGTTCAGGATGGGAGGGTGCAGAGAGGAGGCGGATGGCCGCGGGGAGCATTTGAGTGCCACTGCGGTATGTACTACCAGTCCCGACAACATCGTTGCGCAACACCGCCGCTTGCGCGAGTCCACAGTTGAGATTGTGTAGGATAAGGACGCATACATCGCTGAAGATGGTACTCATCCATCCTAGGTCTCTCAGGCGTAGAGGAGCAACAGTCGATAGAGTACCAACGCAAGAGCATCGTAGGGCGTATATCGGATGTAATAGCGGAAAACCGAGCACAATTGCAATCTCCTTGAACTCGGCCCGAGTAAAACGCAGATATTCAAGGCACCAATTCCCGGAGCCACCACCGATAGCCATTTTACTCGCCGGATCGTAGGCGGTGTATGTATATTGTTGTCAAGACGTCGATACCCCTATCCTTGTGGCTTCCGTCCATTTTTAAATCACGCTACATATTTCACGACCTTCAGTAAATCATAGTTTTGACCAGGGCCCTGGTCTGCTCTTCAGGTCGCGTCATATCTACATATCGCTTGTCTCCACGTAGAGTAGGACCCCTGTCGGTTGCTGTGGTGATAAATCAAATCTGGCCACAGAGGGTTGCAGAACCTCCCTAGCACTCTGCGCTATGGATGTCTTCATGTGGATCCCAGGTTTCTCCACCCCACCGCTCTCTGTTAAATTTCGGCACCTCCATCCCCACTGTTATAACTTCATGCATGGAGAGCGGCCACGCACGCTTCGCACCGGAAGGCGAGCCTGCAACGTGCTGCCATCGCGCGGACAGCAGATGGGAAACCCGGAGTCCCGGACAAAAAGTGCTCCAGCATACATAGTCCAGAAGGCTTCATGCAAGTGTGGTAAGCACGCTTCGCACCGCATACCACATTCCCGCCACACACACACGCACACAGAGGCAGAGAGTTGGCAGGTGAGACGAGGGCTGGTTCGCCGCGCATACGCTAGCGAACTCGCCCATTCACAGCGTATTCTCGTCTCCTTCTTTCTCTTTTTTGGAAGGGAGAGGGCGAGTGTCTTTCAGTAGTGCGCAGCCATTCTCGCTCGAGAGGAAAGCACGAAAAGAAAATCCAACGAAGAGACGGGGAGCGAAACAGAAAAAGAATATAATCCTTGAAACCCGCCCCCACATCTCGTGACCCGGGGGGGGGGGGGGTCACGGCAGTTGACGGCGCCTGAATGAGCGACGTCAGTGACCGGTACACCCCCCCCCCCCCGGATCCGTTCCCGCAGGTCGGGGTGAACAGCCAATAGTTGCGAAGACCCTTATCTATTCATCTTCTTGCCGATCGAAATCGCGGCCGGGGAGAGATTTCTCGGGGAAATCCCGATGTCGGGGCGTTCCGTGCCTTGAGTGGTTCTGGGCAGTGAGAGGATATGTAACTTGGGCCCTGTTTGGTTCGACTGTATTTTGAGAAGCTACCACACAAAACCGAGAAACCGTCGGTTCGCGAGGTCGCAGGACTAATACTTTTGAGGTGATCTAGTAGTTTTGTGACCTCGCGAACCGACGGTTGGCGAGATACGGCTGAACCGAACAGGGCCTTAGATATGCAATGTCAAACTAGAGTAGTATAGAGTACATATATCTCTTTGTTGTGTCAGGTGCGGGGTACAGTACTTATGCAGGCAGCTTTAGCGATCATTAGCGTCGAGCGAGTTTGCCCATCCTGCCAAGACAGGATCGCAATCTAATACCCTGTCCCGACCACCTTCTTTCTGTATGTATCTATGGACTCTGCAGATTTTTCCTACGTGGCTTCAGGCTTCGGCAGTCGACAAGTATGTAAGTAATTAATTCGTGTCCATCGGTACTGCAGTACACAACGACCCCGTGGCGACAGACCCGCCCAACAACACACTGCGCGTACGCTGCACAATACCCCAAGCTTGTGCTCCGCTAGAAAAGGAGAATAGACAGCTACCCATGTGTGGCCGACGCTAGGCAAATTGGTGATCGAGAAGCTGCTTTTGTGGGGGCGGGCTCCTCGGGGAAGACCCGTTTTACCGATCGCTGCTTGGGAACGAGCTGCACTCCACAATGGTTGAGCGGCAACAGAGCGAATGCCTCTCGATTTGCGTGGTCGATGGAGCTAGTTGAGCGGATAGAAAGGTAGATCATGACGAAAAGGCGCAATATATTCATGTGATGCCGTGGGCGCCGCGCACGTTGGGGTGCAGGGGATGACAGGTACGTACGCACATGCCGTGGAACCACAGGTCTACATATAACGCGTCGACGTGTCTAGATATTGAATATTCCGCCTTGTCTGGAGGCGGCAGAACAAATGTGGGTCTCAGTGACAAAAGTGCTTAGTTGTGGGAGCAAGTAGGTACTTAACCACATATATACAAGTAACTGTGTGGGGTCCATCGGGGATCTAGAGGGCACTGGGAGGCATGCACCCCTGGAGTAGATGTCGACACTACGCCAAATGCGGTTGCAGGCAACATGACGTCAGCGGCCATCAGCACGAGCCGCAGTATCGTCGCTCGTTGAGGACAACGCCGCAGCTGTTGGTTGGAGCTCTCCTGATCATAAACACTAGGCTTTGCTGGCCGCTGGCGTCGACGCCGACACCGCCACCGCTTTGAACCAAGATGGCTGTAGTTAATCCTATATGCATAGTTACTGCACTCGTCGGTGAGCTCGTTCTGCGGGAGTATGTATTGGTAGGCGGGTTGGTGTCAAGCAGTCTGGGCCGTCGGGTGACTCTAGAATATTCTTCTGATGGAATGACGCGAGTCTCATATATGCAAAGAGCAGAGTCCCGGCGCAAGATGACAGGTTCGTGTATCTATAGACTAACCAGTGCAAGTCGTGTGTAAGGGAATGGATCCGGGTAGATATCCTCACAGCGAATATCTCGCACCTACAACGCAACGGAACAGCCCAAGGGTCGGCAGTAATCGGTGTGGTAATCTGTATAGTCAAAGGGGGGGGGGAGGTAAAAAAAAAAGCATAGTTTACCCAGTAAAAACGGCTACAATACGTATTTTTTTGGCTCCCGATACGTGTCCAGCGGGAAAACTACGTCTCCCCCCCCCCTTCACGATACAGTACCCTTTTTTCCGATTTTCCCACAACATACAAAAACTATACAATACTGTCCGACTGCTCGCTTCATACATAACTCTCGTATCAAAACTTCACCAACCTAACCTCGTCCCGTTAACTAATTCGGATTGATTTCAACATTCCCTTTGTTCGTCTCATCTGGGAATAAGGTAAGAAAGTCAGAATCTCCAGGCTGCGGGGGGAGTTGAGGCCGATTGAGCTGTCATCATAGGTTGCCCACTCAAAGATGGCTGACAGTGGGTGTACTCCTCCTCGCATAGATATAAAGAGCACGCTCCTGTTCCCTCCAGAGTGAAAGTAGCCTCCTCAGCTCCCGGCCAGCTCGTTCAAGTTATTCGCCGACACCAGATCGATCAACTCAAAAACACCCATCCATACATGGCTCTCTCCTCCCAGAACACGACTCTCTCCCCCCAGAACACGACTCTCCCATCCAAGGACACGGCTCTCACCACTGAGGCCATCATCGCAATCGCCGGCGTCATTTGCAGCCTACCACCGCTGTTCCTGATCGTATGGCAGCTATGTCGACAGCGGGAACGGGAATGCGAGGAGGGTGCGGCAGGTAGGTCAACACCATCGCAGCACTTACTGGTAAAGGGTGCTGAGGCTTGGACTGGCAGCTGTAGGAAACGAGCCCGTGGTTGAGCGAGGAGGAACGTTTGCCCATCCGTCGAACGTCACTGGGGGTGATAATGATGGTGGAAGAGACGGATCCGGGGAGTCCGAGCAGTCCTAGCCACCCCTAGGAGGACTCCGCGAGATCAGGTAGCCGCTTGGGGCTTGACTGAACCTTCGTACACGGTACTATCAATGTGAAGTAGTTGAGGCTTGGACTATTTAGTGTGTGTGAGCGCGGGTGTCTAAAGGTACTCATGTCATAGATGTCTATTTTGTAGGAGAGAATGGATTGAAAGTTAAGATGCTTCTCGCGTTTTTGGGCGCACCATGCATCGGGTGCAGCAGCGATGCTAAATTGCCATCCCATGGAATTCTTATCGGCAACCTGTTCTGAAATGCTGCATATTTTGGCAGTGATAATGCTGGGTTAGTAAAGCCACCCCGGTTCAACCGCCCCCCCAACTTTTATTTTTGTTTTGCCATTGGTCGTGTGCAGCCTATATAGATCATGGTTATATATATTTTGACCGGTTCCTGTCCGCAGTGACCGTCCGACCCCGACCTCGATAAGTCTGCAGGCGGCTCACTGTAAGTTCCCCTTTGCTCTTTGTCCAGGACTGCCCCAAAGGTTGTGGATCGCACCAAGGGAAATACAAGAGAAAGACAAGAAAACCCGCCTCCAGCGGCCCCCAGGGCCACACACATGACCGCGAGTGAGACTCAAGCCACTCACATGACCGCGAGTGATGGTCAAGCCACTCAAGTGACCGTGAGTGATTGATATAGGTAGCGGTGGATGCCGTGTCCTGTGTGGTTGACAGATGCATCTTGTACGGGTGATGGAGCTGGTGCCGCTACGCTGTGAATAGAAGGGAGGCAAAAGGACAGCAAATGCCGAGAATGCGAGAAAGACAGCAAAATGTCCACCTCGAAGACTGTGATGTGTTCGCCGCACTCACAAAGGAGACGAAGACTCAAGGTATCATACGAAATTAATTTGTTTACTATGGGTTGGGGCAGTGCTTCCAGATTTAGGTAGGCAGCATGCGTGGAGACATGGTCCCAGCTAGCCCAACTCTAACACCCTCCCACATCCAGCCGGGCGCCGACCATCTGCCTCTCACCCACCGCCCGCCGACCGACTGCCCACCAATTCTATTACTCCTCCACTATTATGTCTCCTACTCCATCCCCACCATTACCAGAGATCAAATCTCTGTATATTGGTCAACAATTTGAGGACTTCGGCGCCTTCAAGACTGCGATACGAATGTGGGCTGTCTCCGACCCTCGGAAATTCACTTATCGCTTCAAAAAATCCGACAAAACACGCAACAGCGTTGTTTGTGTCCACGCCGAGAAGGGGTGTCCCTTCAAGGTGAATGCGACATTTCCACATTGAAGGAATGCGTGACTGTGATCGTCGTCGAAGACGTCCATACTTGCGCAGGCACAGCACCGGTTCAACGGAGCATTGCTTCTATTGGAAAAAGATATGGCCATAACACTTCCAATCTCGTTGAAGTGATGAACAAGTGGATGCTGGAAGAACGGCGCATGTGTGTACTCGATCTTCTGCATTCGCTTTGGTCCAAGTGTATGGATCTACATTTCCGGCAGCTCCAAGAGGCGAAGACAGAGGACGAAAAAGGGGCCATACTGACAAAGTACACGACGAAACTGCTTCAAGAGTCGATGGATCATGCTCTCGTCTGAAACGTTCGCTACGCCGACACCGACAACGCCTCGGTGCACACATACCCTGGTAAATGGTACCAGGTTGATTTGCTATGACGCACCTACCGCTGCGGGCGGTTTCAGTATCACGATATTCCATATGGCCACGCAGTCGCCGTGATCCCACGGTTCCGGCCCCGCGCCCCTTCGCCGCAACGAAACCCTCGAGACTATATACCTTACAACCTCACCGTTGCTGCAATGGTTGCCACTTACTCCCAATCTCTACCGCCTATCGATGTGGGCGCCTTGCAGGCACCTCCTGGGGATCCTGCTCTGTGGGAGTGTCGGCCGCCGCTGTTCAAGAAAGCGAAGGGGCGGCCTCAGACCGCACGCCTTACGGCTGAAGAGCAGCGAGGCCGACGTGCTGCTTGGAGAGGGGCAATGCTGAGGTCCCCGATCGGGTGCCGCAGGTGTCGGCAGGAGGGGCATAATATACTGAATTGTAGGGCTCTGCCCGACGGCTTGTAGGAGATCAGCGTAGGCGCCGCGCGCGGGTATAGGCGCAGGAGAGGGTGAGGGCAAGGGCGTAGGCAAGGGTGAGCAGCGGGCCTATATTCATGTATAGATATATATTCAGTCTATCTATAGCAATTCATCTCTACTCTACTTTCTGCGACGCCGAACTCGGTGCTGAACTCTATGCCGCTGGATTCCTCAGCCGATCTGCCACCTGAGTTCGCCACCAGCCACATCTCATTTCCTATTTCTTGCTTGGCAACCGAAGAATTATTTTCTTTTAGCGTGGTGCGGGCACCTGCACCGATGAGGGTATTGTGTACCACTTCAGTAAAACGACACCTTTTCTCTTCAAGCAACGCTACCCTTGCTAGTATGCTTCGTCAACCTGAGAACATCTGGAGGCATTTTTTGGTACGTATACATAAACCCGGATAAGTGTCCTACTTTTGAAACAGCGATAGCGCGCCTTGGCGCCGGCTGTTCCGCATCAGGTTAGCGCTTTGGCGGCAATTAGTAGGTTGAGAGTCGAGGCTCGCAGGTACCCTTAAGCCAGCATCGTGAGAATGTTAGTTAGAGATAGACCTTTGCAAGGTGCCCACAGGAATCTAAACAGCGGGAATCACAGAGGCAATTAATGGGAAGCAGCAAAGTCAATTTCACCACACCAAATGCGCTTGACACAACCATATCGCAATCCATATCATCGCTCACGAATTCTTACACAGCTACACTTCAAGAACCTACCGGCGAAGCTTTAGACGACTAAGATGGAGGTGATATCTTTTGAAGGCGGGTGTCCCTCAGCCTCTATTACTTCGCAAACCGAAGACCGGCATGAGGGCAGTGTTCGACACAGTCCGGTCTGGACTGCAGTCTAGACTGGACGGACTGCCAAGATCCAGTCCCGTCCAGCCGTTCGGACAGACTGCGTAAAAGTAGTCCGTCCAGTCCATAGATTTCGTGGACTGGGTGCGGACTGCAGTCCGATATGCACATGAAGAAAAAAAAAATCGCTTTTGGGTGCTGAAACTTCGCTATCCTGCGGTATTGGTAGATAAAGTGGAAGCCCCACTCATCGTAGATGCCCACATGATTTCGCTGATAGCCCACCTCTCTCCCATCAGAAATTTTGATAATGTTGTTCCTCTTCTCTCTCCAATTCTCTCCTGTATATGCACGATTTGCTGACTCTGTTTTGATGGTGGCCGATCGCTCCCAGAAAACGCCAACAAGCCGGTGACGCCTCACGGGTTATCACTCGGCTATTCTACCGCCCTCGTGGACCAGACTTGGAGCCTTGAACTGTGCTGATATTATGATTTCCAACCTACCACTGATGAAGTTACGCCCTGGAGAAGATGGTGGGTCCTCAGAGATACTGTCTGTGCGTAGGAGGCAAACACTGCATGAGGGACAGGCTCGACGGTTTCAGCGCACACGTTCTCGGCGGACGCATGCTAGGCAGGCTCCGCGTACGCAGTTTCGGCAGACTCGGCGGAAGCCCCCCCTCGGCAGGCTCAGCGCACATGGTCTCGGCAGGATCGAGGTTCGGTGCACGCGCTCGCTAAAATGCCGTTCTCGACAGGGGTTTCAACAGTCCGGCCGGGCCAGTCCTGGCTTCGGCCTGGCCTGGTCTGCGAGATACCGTCCCCGCTAGTTCATGGCCCGCGGGCTCACCGGCTTTTTTGGCGCCGGCTGGTCTGGACCGGGTCGGCCGGCGGGCCGGGGAAACGAGGGAGATCTCATGATCCATTAGCGTCTCACTAGGCGGCGAGTGGGTTTCAGGTTTTCGACTACGACTAAACCATTACTGGAAGCTCTGGGCATCCACCACAACATATATAATATCGTACATACCCTGCAGAGTACTGGAAATATAGGACGAACAACTTTATCCATGAATTCTGTTAATCGGAGAAGAGATGGTGGAACTGTAAGCGAAATCCGGTGGCATTTCTTGTGTTGTGGGTGGGTTTCCTGTCGCTGGGAGCTTCCGGCCGCCACAGCAGGCAGAAAATCGTACATACCCGGAAGGGCACCGGAAGCATATGGCTATCAAGATTATTCAAAAATCCTGCCAATCGGAGAAGAGATGGTGGAGTTGTAAGGGAAATCAGGTCCGTATTTCTTGGGTTGTGGGTGGGTTTTCGAGGGTTTGGGCTACTGTACTACACCTAACCTGTTACTGCGAGGTGTCGGCCACCAACACAACAACAGACAGAAAATCGAACATGTGCGGAAGAGCACCGGGAGGGTAAGGCAAACAGGATTATCTAAAAAAAAAGGAGTTAATTGGAGAAGAGATGGAGCTGCCATGTGTGACAATACTTTTTTTTAACCACTAGTACTAGAGAGGGTGTACCCAAGTCGAGCACGTACGTAGGTCGAGCGCTAACACACTAAGAGGGCACTAGTGTACTCTTGGCGCGAGTGATATTTAGGTACAAATATTTTCTTTTTCTTTAGCGGTAAAATCAACACGAAATGAGCTGACAGTGAGCTTCTTTCTTGCAACTACAGCATATCACCATGTCAAACAAAAACGAGGAGAGGCTTCCGGAAAGCGTTCGATTTCAGGAAGCACTTGATATGCACAACTCAGGAGCCATTTCAACCCATACCG
>Ga0307508_10002545_pt1 | contig 19179 bp, 18 predicted proteins | sample 9_EM_MG_FD_203089 | JGI IMG/M metagenome (GOLD analysis project Ga0307508, IMG submission 203089) | Populus trichocarpa ectomycorrhiza microbial communities from riparian zone in the Pacific Northwest, United States - 9_EM | ecosystem: Host-associated > Plants > Roots > Unclassified | place... | reverse complement strand
AACAGTTTCCTATCACCGAAAGAACGACGACTCCAGCATCGATACCGCTGCATTATTCCAGGCTTGCCGAAGCCGTCGAGAAGGCTGTACGCGGTGAAAAACGAAGCTGGGTCGAACGATTTTTCTCTCTATAATCTAAAGTCGGGGCGATTGTCGAGTCATGGGCGATCACACACTGATAATTGCGTTCACAGGACCCGGCGAGTGAAGAATTTGTCGAGTTCCTTCCAACATCGTAACAACACAAGAGCATAATACCTGCGCCGTTCTCAATCTATGTGATTCCGCGTAACCCAGTGTAATAGTATTCAATTACAGTAATTCGACGCATCAGTTGAACCCAACTCAATTTGAAGAGCGCGCCGTTTCATTTCTCGCTTCCACCTTGCATGCAATTGACCCACTCCAGCCCCTCTTTGTCCCAGTCCAAACCACCCCTAGTGTTAGCTTGCCTCAGGTCACCAAGAGTTCCTGTCACAATCGAATCAATATGACGAGATGCCATCCAGTCAGACGGGAAATTCAAGTGGTGGCCGCAAATTTGCTTCGCAAGCCGAGGAGGAATACGCGTGTCGCTGTTCCGCTTGAGCAATGTGTCATGGGACTTTCATGTGCTAGTGGTCTCGTTGCTGATCGCCTTGTGATAACACATTGACATCTCCTAACTTGACACTTACCGGATCCCATCAAGACTTGCAGCTGGCGCATATGTGACAAACACTGCCACACGTGGGCCATGGGTCTGACACTTCACCTGTGGTTCCAATTCTTACGGCTCAGGCTACTGCTCCCGACTTTACCACGTTGCCTTCGCCAACCACCTTCCCCCAAGGCTTCTGACACACGCAAGGCCCTCTTTTGCGCCAGATTAAATATGCACTCTTCCATGCAAGGACAAGCGACAGCCCGCGTATCTTCTTGGATGTGCTACTGTACGCAACAGGCTGGTGTTGACCGGGTCTCCTTTCTTCTCCAGCATCCAACATCGGATGCATCCCGACGTCAGAAGATGCTGAAGGGATGGCCAAGCTATGAACTATTGCCCTAACATGTTAGTCGTGTGTTCAAACCCTATCAATTCTTCGATGCTTACCGACGATCGAGGAGAAAGCTGATACTAGTAGTGGATAATCGCTCCATAATCACGCACAAGTTTCCAGTTTAGCAGTTGCTTCTATACGATGCGCCTGATACTGTACGCGATCCCTTCCACTCACTCTTCACACAGCCGTGTTGGGATCATTGCAAAATGTTACGATGCCCCCTAAAACGAGAATTCCAGCAACATTTCACATTTTGCATTCAGCTTGCGATTCCCATGGATAGATCCCCTAAGACCTTTGCTACAAGTACTGTAGCAGAGTTTTCAATTGGTCGTCGGGGGTTGGACAAAATGGAACATTCATTCATGTTTGCGGTGTACATGGATAGAATAATAATGATTTATAATGACGAAAGTGTGAACGGTAGGCTGAATGAAACAGTCACGGTATAGCGGAGTGCACTGGCAAAAATGACAAAAAAAAAAACAAGAGGGAAAACGAAACACCCTGACAGCAAAAAAACTATCCATCATTTAGCTAGGTCCCAGTATTACCTAGAAACGCGTAGAGAATGAATATCCATACGAACATGTCCACGATGGTCATTCATATTAACGTTCTCCTATCAATGCATCACTAGTGCACTGCAAGAGAGAGCAATTGCAAGGTAAGGCGATTCGCCGCTTTCTAGTTCTAGTTATTCCTGGGCATATATACTATATATATATCCCATATGCCACAATCAAAAAGTTACGACCTAAATCGGTTTATTTATACAAGGGACGGAGCGTGTCTACTTACAAGCTATCTCACAAGTGGGATGGGTGGGTGGGTGGATGGAAACAATGTAATGGTGCACCGATGGATGGATGGATGGATGGTCATGATGCATATGAAACGTCAAGAAAAAGGCATATACGTGCGAGCAGCAAGCAAGAAAAAAAGGGGGGCATATGGTTGCCATGCAATATCGAGATACCGAGTTCAATTCGCTAATGCTGTCAAACTGCAAAATGGGGAACGAGAAGAAGGCAGAAGACCAACAGTTGGGAGAAATAGTCACCCTCCTCCGAGCATTTTGAACAAAAGAAAAAAGCGGGGGTGAACAATCAAGTGCCAATGGGAACCGTACATGCGTGTTTTGTACGGTCCAAAATTTTTCTGTAAATCATACAAACAATTTGAGCAATGAGCAAGTTTCACACAGACGAGTTTGGTGGTGGTGGTGGTATACGAGTTTGAGCTGAGAGAGAGAGAGAAAGAATGAAAAGAAACAACAGCCGAGATCGTGTCAAGATGATGATGTGCGGTATACGCGAGAGAGAAAAGCATCTTGGGGAAGAGGAAAAAAAATAAAGGCAAGTTTAACCTGTGCTGTGCGGCTTCCAGATGACCCGCAGCGTGGGTGATATCCACACACGAAAGCAAATACAGCGCGTTGGGCGCTAACAACAAGATGATTGCAACGCAGGAGTCTAATATTAAAGCATGGAGGATCGAGACGAGTTTCGTGCAAGATAACACGTCGTAGTGTGCTATGCATATCATGGCCGGAAGGGTGCTGCTGATGGATGACGGCAGCGACGATGAGTGACAAGGAAGAAAAGTGGCGCAAGCACCACGTAAAAGAGGAGAAAAAATGGCGTACCTTCATACACGATATATTCGTCATCGCTGTCATCAATGCACCTCATGATACCTAAAGGATCATCGGCATGAATTTTATGACCATGGCTGGACGTTGACATGCGAGAAGTATGCGAAGAAGACGATGTCGAAGAGTTTGAACCAGAAATCGCATGCAAAACGGAACCCGACCTGGAGGAACCGATAGAGCTCGTGCTGTTCGTCTTGGCCCGGTGGTAAGAGCTCTGGCCAGACGGGAATAGCGAGAAGGATGATGGGGATGTCACGTTTGATTGCAAAGAAGGAAAGGGAAAACCATGGACGTGACACATTCCGCGATTCGTGCATATCATTGACTCGGTTGAAAATGGACACCGCAGGGCTGGAAGCACAGGAAAAAAAAAGCGGGAAGGGCAGGAGCATTTATCACGTGAAAATGGTTGCGAAGGTAGCCAGCATTAAATAATTTGCGGATAAGAAGGGGGAAATGAATTGACACGGACCTTCGTTTCTCTGGAACACGTCCTCAAGGGGAGGGGGACGTGATTGTGGCTGTGGCCGATGATAAAAAGTTTCGACGGCGACGCGATCAATGTTGAGAGTTGGGCTAGAGTGTTTGAACAAGCAAGTATCGCCGTGCTTGCATTTCCCCATCGGAAAAAGTTTGCAGTCAACATCTATTGAAAGAAGAAAGCTCAAGCGGCGAGCGATTTTGATGGCACGTGCTAGGAAGCTCTTCTTCACCTTTGAACCATTGGATATAACGATCCGTAGCTTCATGGCTACTGTTCAACGGTTGTTCCCATCTCAGTATTCACGCAGGGAGGCAGAAAAAACGAGTAGAAAGGGCTCACAAGATACATGCCTCACCCTTAGGACACTTTCCTGTCCGCATCAGGTCAAAACATGGCTGTTCTACGACCGATGAGCAAATGAGCAACCAACTCTTCGGTGAATTACAGGGTCTGACTCACTTCCAGTAGCACGATAGCGGTCAGGAGATGTGCGGTTAGATGCCGAGGACGCAGGGCTTCTTGGAGACAGGTCGTGGCGACTAAACGAATGCGAATATGAATCAAATGCCCGTCCCTTACTTCTAAAGAAACGGCGCTATCGCACGTACTAAGGGCAGTGATCTCCTTTAGAGCAACTATGTCGTTGAAAAGCAAAGCAGGGTTGCGCTAGGGAACATATACGATGGTCAGAAACTTTGGGAGAATCACGGCGAGATTGATTCATGAACATACATTTCTTGCCTCTGCTAAAGTGTGTAGGTGCCATTGGGATGGTCAGCGGGGGGAGAACCGCTGTAAAGCCACTCATGTCGAACGAGTTGCTAAGTGGAGTGGTTGGACTGGAGCGATTATGGAAAGCACAAGCGCCCTCGCGATCGTGGATGAACCAACATTCGTCACCGTATTCGCACCAACCGGAAGCATAGCGAGTGCATGGAACAGCTTATAAGATGGACAGTCACGTAGTCAGTTTCAGCCAGTCAACAACGGGAACAACGAGGTATAAGAATGGAATAAACTTGTGGCGTACTTTTGTAATTTTTATTGCCTTTGCCATGTGTCTTGGATTTCTCTAACTGACGAGGAATATTCATAGCTTGGTAGTTCGTTACAACAAGTACGAGAGAAGAGGAGGGGTGTAGGTGTAAGGCGTAAGGCGTTGCGCTGCGTTGCGGGGGAGTGTGGTGTCCGGGGGAAGGTAAAGGTGAAGGTGGGGTGGGTGGGTGGCAGTAGTCCACGTCGAAGTTGGAAACGCAAGAACGCGTGCTCTTCTATTCTACTGAATGGCAAGAGAAAAGAAAAAAAAGAGTAACAGGGGCTGGATTGGCCTGGGTGGTCATATTTGTCAAACTGCTACGTAGAGAAACTAGAATAGGAACTGACACGTACAGAGAGAGGAGAGAGGCGTTAACGTTGACGAGCAGCAGCAATAGCGCTACCTTGAGAGCCGACGATGGGGTTAGGCCGAGTGGGCAACCTTATTTAAACAATTGTTGAGTGAGGTAATAAGCCAGTGCAGTCGACAGAAGAGCAGATTAGGGAGTGAGGGGTGTTGAGCAGGGAAAGGCGCGTGGGCAGGGGGGACAGGATCGTCGTCTTTAACACTAGATGTGGAGGAGGAGGAGAAGGAGGAGAAAAGGAGATTGATAGCAGTAGTAGGAACAGAAGGAGGCATTGCAGGACCCGATTTGTAGGGGGGGGGGGCTTCATAATAAGGGAGTCATGCTATAGCCTAGCACCGTGCCGTTGAATCGGGTAGGTCATTCCGCAAGAACGAGTGAGTGAGTTAATGAAACAAAGGAAAAAGAAACCTAATCCCAATCATAATCTTGAGCGGACAGGGCGCCATATAGATCCTGTACCAATATCATGATTCCTCATGCTCCCATATGTAAATTACCAGTAATGGCGAGGTGATCCTCCATGTGCGGCGGAGCTCTAGGCTTGTGCAAGGAACTGCTTCAGGAAGCTCAGGTGCACACAACTGACACGACCCTTCTTTGACTGGAGCATGAATGGATAGCAGGCTCAAGTAGTTTGCCAGCAAAAGGTGTGAGAAATTTACTCGCGGGCTCTCGGGACACGTAAGCGCCCATCAACCTATCTCATCACAACATGAGTTGCGGCCCACAAAGCTACATGTAATAGTACACAAAGGATCATGCGGAACACTCGGATACAGGAGCTAGTCCATTCGTAACATAATGCAAATGAGAATAAATAGACCTATAGAACTGCGCAGTGCCCTCATTGATATGAGCGTGAGTAAGGTCATAGCATTAGCTAGCATAGGGACTCATCGGCTGTTTGCAGCACGATGAGCGCCGCAGTGTTTTTGCTGCCAGCCAGTATACCAGCGGCCACGTCCCCAACCGTCTTGCGTATTGAGCTTCCACCAGTTCCAGATGCATGCCCGCCACCCAAGATACTTTTCAATTCGTCTTCATGTGACTGTGTCGCCAGTCGCCGCGCCCGACCAACAGCCACAATCAGCCGTTTGTCTAGAAGCTCATGGTCCATAATGTCAATCAGCATGCGGAGAGGTGCAGGTGTCGCCCTTTCTAAGAAATCAATCCTGCTGTGCGCTGCTGTCGCAATTGGCGGTTGGCTATGGCGCAACCACGCAATATTGTCCGCAGTGTCAGACTCTAGTCGCGTTTGCGTTGTAGTGCGTGGGTAGACCGTATCTGGGAAGGTAGTCGACCGCTGTGACGGTGAGCCAAACAGAGTCAGCAAAAATGCGAGTCACACTAACACGCAAAGAGCCGGCGCAGGGCCCTGAATTGCGGATCTGCCACCGGAACTCACAATCGAATGATCATCTCGGGAAGCGCCAGTGACGCCTCGATTCCGCATGTTAACGGCGAGGAATGCACCGTACCCAGTCGAATCTGCTTCTGTGGGTCTCTGGATCTGCGTCCCCACGTTGTCGCTCTCCGTTTTCCCAATCCTGATAACAGTCGCCGTGATTCCCGGATGCGTACATAGCTGCACCACAAACGAGAGTGCCAGTCGATCATCCGGACCGCCGAAGAATGGTAGAAGGACATGCTGTTTTACCCCAACCCCAACTCCTACCAATCCCTGTGACCTCAAGTACGATCGGTCCACATATAGCGCTACGTCTGTTTTCGATTCACCAAACACGCGCCGTACGAATTCCGTGTTGAGTATGGATGGATCGGTTGGGACAGGATCCGTCCGGAACAAAGCATCAAACGGGTTGTGACCACCGCTCGTCGCCGGCGTCGGGGCTACATTTGACGCATGACCCGAAGGGTTTGACGGGCCTTCTCCGGGTGCGCCAGGTGCGACCCATGACAGCACAATCATATCGGAATGATGGTGCCGTGCGTGCTCAGCCACGGACATCGCGAAGCCATCTTGTGAGACGATGGACAAAGACGATGATACATGCAAGTCATGGAGATCCCCAAACGTTCGGTACACCGTCAACAGCGAATCGGTGCGGATGATTTCGTCCGACACAGCCGACTTCATAAGCATCGAAGTTCTTTCGGTGAGCTCGATAAGACGCAGAGCATCAACTGACACCCGTGGGATCGGGTAAGCTGGGGGGACATCATGTGGTGATGAGCTGGACGGATCCCGTAGCGGACGCTCCGGACGAGGGGCTTGAAGGAATCTCGTGATAGTCATCAGGGCGGGGATATGTTCCATCTTATCTAAAACGACCGCAAGTCGCAATTTGGCGCCCGAAAGCGGCTGTGGGGACACAGAGTCCTCTGATTGTCTCTTCGCCTCCTCTTCCTCGTCTCCAATAGTAGTAATAGTAAGGCCCGTGCTCATTCATACTATGGAATTATTACCTACCGACGGCGGAGAAACTTCCGCCAACCACAGTGACACGTTTACGCACGCTCGAAGGGTAGTAAACGAGTGTCATGGGCGTTGTGGCAAACGTCAGCACCAATGCCTCCAGGACAAACATTGAGAACACGCGAGTATCGAGAATCCCTGCTGTCAAGCCGATATTCAACACAATCAGCTCGACGAGGCTGAAAAGATGTCAGCAACAGACGACTTGAACATGATTGCTCAAAGTTTACCCTTTGCAACTCAGAAGAGTGCCGACGGCTGCTGACTCACGCCACGTATAACCAGCCGTCCTGGCGCCAATGACTCCTCCGGTCATTTTTCCAACGTAGGCAGTTGCGATGATTGCTATCGTGTATGCCCACGTCTTACCTACACGCAAGATGAGCTGTGACCCTCCCTCAATATGAAGGTGAGTATTACCATTATTTAACAAACCCAAATCGGTAGATAGACCAGAGAGCGTAAAATACTGTTCAAGTGATGGAGTTCATGAATAAAGGCGTTTATCAGACAGCACAGCGTACCAAGGGTAGAAATATGATCGACGTGAGATCTTCGAGTTTTTCGGTGAGAGCAATTGCCAACCCCCCTTCGTGAGGTATAGCAAGACCAGCAAGAAAAGCGCCAAAAATCGCATGAACTCCAATGATATCAGTGAAGAGTGCGGAGGCAAACATGAGCATGATCGAGATGGTCATCATCAGAGGTGTTGGCCCATTCTCTGTGCTTCCAGTTCTCCGAGCGATCCACACCATCGCATGCTTAACAGGAACAAGGATGACCAGTGACCAGCCAATCGCGGTGAGAAGAATGTATAGTGCAGTAAGACCAGAGCCAGCGTTGACGAGTGCCACAGTAAGCGCAAGCAACGTCCAGCCAACTATATCGTTGCCCACGCCTGCGCTGAGCACTACGATACCGATAGTTGTATCAAGCAAGTTAAGTTCTGTCAATATGCGACACTGTTTGGCGAATCAGTGAAAGGTCGTACTGCTGGAGCGAGGACACAATCATACCAGGACAGGGAAAGCCGTGATGCTATAGAGATGCCATGTAAGTACCGGTGTATTGCGCCCTCACAATCAGTACATTCATACCTGTATGCCACGGCCACGAACAAAGCAAAGTGGCCAAAGGTGGATGTTGATGGCTAAGGAAGGTATTGGCCACACGCAGCCTCTCAATGCACGTGAACCCACATCGACGAAATTATCATATATTGGACGAGCCATGCCAAAGCCGATTCCCAGTGGAAGTAGAATCGCTGAGTTGCGGAACGTGGATAAGAATTTCGAAAACATTTGGGACGCGGACTATTACCTCCAATTGAGATGATGAGAGAGTTGCGAGCGTTGCGTCGAATAACGCGGACATCGATTTCTAGTCCGACTAGGAACAAGAATAGAACAAGTCCGATCGTAGATGTTCTGTCAGGTGCGGTTCAGAAATTTGACGTGTGGACGAAACAATAGGTGCGACACACAGGTTGAGATAGCTTCGCGATTCCTGTGGGAAAATGTGCTCGGTAAAGCCTGGAACCCGGCCCATCGCAGTTGGTCCTAGAAGGATGCTGAATGTGGCGACAAGAGTTGAACTCGCGGGGAATATCAAAGCCTTCAGGTTGGACTGACCCGCAAATGACTTCAGCGATGACTGAAGTGCAAGAATGTACAGATGGGTTTCGTTGAGTCTGTGACGATGACATTTTGTGTGAGATGCGGGGTGCTCACCCCTAGGTTGTCGTAATTTGCTGAGCAACAGCGAAAGTAGTTGGGTGGTAGTGATGATAATGCCTGTTGGGGCCAAAACATACATAGTAAATATATTTAATATTTCCAGACGATCGTTGAGTTCACCAAGCTGAATGATCCATAGTCGAATGGGATCAGCGGGGTTGACATCTGTGGGATCCTTTCTAAACAGGAGAAGTATCTTAGAGATGGCCTAGGTGTTAGTGGAGATCTACGCGTACCCGTTCAACAATCCCCCCTAACGAGAACTAGTCAGAATGTGTGAAATGCTGAACACGTAAAGCCTAACTGGTTCCTGCGCTGCCCTCCTATATAACCCACTGACGATACCACCACCTACGTCGATCACTTCGTCAGAGAACAGAGGCATCCCGGAGGCCGCAAAAAGCGACGCCTGTAGAGGGCACGAGCGCTCTGGCGATATCGATGTCAAGGGAAATGAAGAGCCAAATAAGTACAAATACAGGCGGCTCATCAGTCTCGCCAGTCGACAAGGAACACTCAGTCTCGCTATGGTGTCTTCCACTTAAAAACGCTTCTGCGTTTATTGTTATCCGAAGCAAATCTTGTACAGTCATGGCGTTCATTTATCATACGTTCTATAGCTGGCTGCTCCCGAGGAGAGTCATGCCGCTAACGCCGCCGCTCTCAAACATCGCCATCGCCAATATTAACTCTTGTGTACGCTGCTCCAGCCACCCAGTGCATCTGTTTATTCTGGTCACACAACTTCAGATTGCTTGGAGGATCCGCAACATGTCATTTGCGCTCACCTTGCTGTCCATGCCTAACTTGCGCTGATTTGAGTGGCGTTCCAAACCCTTCTTGTCCAGAATTACCATCAGATCTACCAACAAATTCTGCAAACGATATAGCCGTCTATCACTTATGTTGGCCTGGGCACCTTTGAAAAGTTATACAAGTGCTTGTGAGCAAATGGGACGGAGGGCCTTGCTGCTGAAGAAATACCTTGTGCAGTTGCAGTGCGAGCGCGATGTGCGCGCACGGAATTGATGTCCGTATGGATGTCAGAAAACCAAGCCCTGAACTCCTCATCCTTCCATTTTGCCATGAACGCCACGTAGCCCATGCAATTCAGCTGCCCGCTTTGTCCCTCCACTGCCATTAACTCCCCGATACCGATCTGCTGACCGCGCCACAGCTCCCAAATGGATCTGTCCGCGCTAGAGCCCCACACTTTCTCGATAGCTCTAAGCTGATCAGCAAGCTTCCTATTCTCCGACTCAAAGCAGGTAAACAGAGCCTCGCGCCTGAGGATGTATACCCAAGCAAAGTACTGGCCGATGAGAAAGCAGGTGTGGCTGTGCAGGTAGTCACCACGGGTCCCTAAGTATTCCCAGCCGTGCGTCTCCATGTTATATATCCGGGACTGCAGATCATTCGCAGCCAGCAGCAGCGGGTCGCGGTATTTGGCCAATAGCTTGTTGGTAGCGGAGCGGCGCTTGCGCTTATCGGAGTAGTAGGTCATCCAGCCCGCAATACCGGCAGTGGCGACGCTACCGGCGAAGGAGATGACTGCAATGACAATGGGAACGGTGTTACTCATAATGTGAGCCTTTTGGTGGAAACAACGGGGGTGGGTTTGAGATTTGGCCATAGTGTTATATACCTGGTAAATAATGTCCTCTCACTCACGGCACACTTCCCCCGACGCTAATCCTAATCAATTTCAGCACCATATCTGCCTGATGGTTTGTTGAAGTTGCTGGGCTTGCTTGGGCAAAGTGAGCGATGAGTTACATTTCATTCGAAATTGGTACTAATTTTTTTGGCAACCAGAGGACAAATGTGCCCTTGGAGCGTACCACCCGAGGCAGAAACTGCAGAACCGACTTGATTGGGAGCGTCTGCTCCATAGTGAAATAAGTGCATAGCTGAAGCAATCGCTCCTCGCACGCGGGGACGTTGGCGCGTCCCCCTGATCGCTGAGGGTCCAAAATCGAGCTCGACGCTTCATAATCCCATATAATCTCCTTAGATAAACAGCGTTGTGAATCGTATCTAGGAGGATAGAGCTTCAAACCACCAAACCGTTTGAGAGAGCTCAGCTAAACTGCTTCCTTAGCACAGCCGCATCGTTAGAGATTCCCGGACACGTGTTTCCGGGCTTGTTCGGGCCAAATAAGTGCAAATACAGGCGGCTCAGTCTCGCCAGTCGACCAGGAACACTCAATCTCGCTACGGTGACTTTCACTTAAAAACGCTTCTGCATTTATCGTTATCCGAAGCAAATCTTGTACAGTCATGGCGTTCATTTATCATACGTGCTACAGCTGCCGCTCCCGAGGATGTCGCTAACGCCGCGCTCTCGTCCTCACCAAATGCCAAGTCACCGTCATTGCCGATATTCACTCTGGTGTTACGCTGCCTTGGCCACCCAGTCCATTTGTTGATTCTGGTCACACAGCTTCAGATCGCTTGGAGGATCCGCAACATGTCATTCGCTCTCACCTTGCTGTCTGCTGCGCCTAACTTGCGCTGATTTGAGTGGCGGTGCAGACCCTTCTTATCCAGAATTACCATCAGATCTACCAACAAATTCTGCAAACGGTATAGCCGTCTATCACTTATGTTGGCCTGAGCACCTTTGAAAAGTTATATATATGTGCTTGTGAGTAAATGGGACGGAGAGCCTTGCTGTCGAAGAAATACCTCGCCCAGTCGCAGTACGAGCGCGAGCGCGATGTGCGCGCACGGAATTAATGTCGGTCTGGATGTCATAAAACCAGGCCCTGAACTCCGTATCCTTCCATTTTGACATGAATGCCACGTAGCCCATGCAATTCAGCTGCCCGCTTTGTCCCTCCACTGTCAATAACTCCCCGATACCGATCTGCTGGCCGCGCCACAGCTCCCAAATGGAATTGTCTGCGCTAGAGCCCCACGCTTTCTCGATGGCTCTGAGCTGATCAGCAAGCTCCCTATTTTCCGACTCAGTTTCAAAGCAGGTAAACTGGCTTTCGCGCCTGAGGATGTATACCCAAGCAAAGTACTGGCCGATGAGAAAGCACGTGTGGCTGCGCAGGTAGTCGCCACGGCTCCCTAAGTATTCCCAGCCGTGCGTCTCCAGATTGTATATTCGGGACTGTAGATCATACGCAGCCAGCAGCAGCGGGTCGCGGTACTTGGCCAATAGCTGGTTGGTAGCGGAGCGGCGCTTGCGCTTATCGGAGTAGTAGGTCAGCCAGCCCGCAACGCCGGCAGTGGCGACGGTACCGACGAAGGAGATAACTGCAATGACAATGGAAACGGTGTTACTCATGCTCTGAGCCTCTTGGTGGAGAGGAGGAGTGAGATTTGGCCATAGGATTATATACCTGGTAAATAAACCGCCCACGGCACAGTTCCCCCGACGCTGATCCTAATCGAGGCAGTCTAGGCTCAGCACCATATCTGCGTGATGGTCTGTCGAAGTTGCTGGGCTTGCTTGGGCAAAGTGAGCGATGAGTTGCATTTCATTCGGCTCGAAATTAATCCTGTATCATCTGATTTTTTGCAACCAGGACAAATGTGCCCTTGAGCGTACCACCCGAGGCAGAAACTGCAGAACTAACTTGATTAGGAGCGTCTGCCTCACTGTGAAATAAGCGCATAGCTGAAGCAATCGTTCCTCGCACGCGGCCTTGAACCAGGTGACGTTAGCGCGTCCCCTGATCGCTGAGGGTCCAAAATCGAACTCGACGCTTCATAATTCCATATAATCTCCTTAGATAAACAGCGTTGTGAATCGTATCCAGGAGGATAGAGCTTCAAATCACCAACCGAGAGAGCTCAGCCAAACTGCTTCCGCTTCTTCAGCACAGCCGCATCGTTAGATTCCGGACACGTGTTTCCGGGCTTGGTTGTGTGTTGTGTTGTTCGGGAGACGGCCTAGTCGACAACGACATTCGACTTGAGGTCCTCGGAATTTTCCATGTTTGCACGACGATTTCACTGAAACCGAATGCTCCCGTCTGAAAGGGCGCATACACTTGAACCACAGTTCGCTAACGTTTGCCTTCCCGACTCTGCACAGCCTCGCGCTTAGTTGACAAACATCACTGTATGCATGATGCCTGACCAAAGCAATGCATCAATTCCCAATGTTCTGCAAACCGCTGTCTTTCCCGAATGCTGTTGCACCCATGGGCTGATTTTAGGCACAAAGATAAAAGGAAGCAGTATGAACTCCTGAGTAAAACGTCTTGCTTCGTTTGGACAATCCAGCTTTTCTGTGAATATTATCTCATCAGGAGTAGTGAGTTCGGCCTGCGGCCGCTTACGCTGCGTTTCATAACGTGCCTCAATACCATGGCTCCACTCAATCGCCTCGATCCTCTCCTTTCTTCTCCTTAGGACCCACCCACGCCCTCCCTCATACTCTCGCTCTTTTCTCCTTCGTTCTTCAAGCCTCTGGGCTGCGACCATGTCGGGCTTCGCTGACCTACTGACCAACGTCTATGGAGGCGCGCTTGTCGGCGTGACGCTTACCTCGGTGTAAGTTTTTTCAAATCAGCGGCGTCCATCTAATCGGGTGACAGACTTCGGCACACGCAGATTGTTTGGTGTCATCAGTGTTCAAACCTACAAGTACTTTCAGAACTTTCCTCGCGATTACTTACACATAAAAGTTATCGTGAGTGCTGCTCTCAAGTATTTGATATTTAAGTGCTTACGATCTTGCTCGATCAGGTTGCGGCCCTCTGGTAAGCCTTGAGGGCAACCTCAGGATGTCTATCTACTGATCTCTTCGCGGTAAGGATATTTCAAGCGTTCGAAGTGTGAGTTTTGTTTCAAGCTGCTATGTTTAAGCGTGGGTGCTGACATTGAGAAATGCCACAGTATTTGCAGTCCGTACACCTCTCGCCTCCGCTTCAACTTTCCTCAACGTTTCTTCCTCTAGCTACCAAAGCCTTATATTGGTATCTCGTCACCCATGCTGGGAATCTTTTCGGCCTAATAGATGCTGTTTGGTGATTTTGATCCACCAAAACCGGGCACAACGGGCTTTACTTAATACTTCGCTTTTATAGGGAAGGCACCACTTATCAAACCGTCAGCACCATGGCTTCCATGACCACACAAACTTTTTTCGCGTACCGCGTGTATCAAAGTTTGTGCCCTGAGCTTTTGCGGGCTGATGACAGAACTTAATGCATGTTCCCGTTTTCAGTAAGCCACAGTGTTATCCTCGGGTTATTTCTGGTGCGTTATACGTCGTGTTCATTCTTTCGTTTGCCTCTCACTAAATATGCGTGCATGACACAGGAAGCCCTTGTCCTTCTCCAGTGCAGTAAGTGCTGGCATTTCACGGTGGTCGCATAGTAATGATGACAGGGTCTCCTTTGAATAGGTCTCGGTGCAAGTAAGAAGCCCAATTCCCATTATATTAAGAACGGTCACTCAACCATTCATCTCAATATGCTCAGTCACCGCCGCAAAAGCGTACGCCTTTTGTCCCGCAACGTCGCTCCCCCAATCGAATCCTAATGTTACCGTAGTTATATATACGCCAATTTCCCTGAGATTGCAGCTAAAGAACGATGGCTGGTTTTTGCCTGGTTGGCCGCGGAGGTACGGCGATGGTGTATGCCCTCATATCCTTGTTCCGCCCCTTACCACCAATCTAGGCTGTCTCCGATAGTGCAATTGCAACTTCCATGGTGTTGCTTCTACGGCGGCAGAGAACCGGCTTCGAAAAGTGCGCAGTTCTGCCATCAATCAATTTACACACCGAAATTCATACCCGTCGACTTCAATTCACCTAGGACTGACGGCATGATTAACACGCTAGTTATATATAGTGTTAACACTGGGGCTGCGACAAGGTATGCCGCTGACCCCCGGAAAGTCGCACCGGAGGCTTACTGATGTGCTACGTGGTTAACGCAGCGTCGTGGCTATCGTGACTGCAATCATCGTAAGTGCTGGTTGCCACCCTTCGAGCACGTGGCTCATGCTGTCTCCTTTTTCTTATCTTAGTTTGCGATTAAACCATTTCACTTCGGTACATTTCCGTGCACTTCATCACTGATTGCTGCAGTACTGAATTTTTCATGTTCGGCAGCTGTATTGGCCCTTGCTCCTGTACGCAAAACCACACAGCCATCATTTCACACACATCCCGCTGACTATCCATATTCCAGCCTCTCGGCGCATTGTATACCATATGCATGCTGGCAAAGTGCGTGTTCACTGCGTATATCCTGAGTAATGGGATCTTCTCCTGATGCCTCATCTGAATCCTGTTCAGCCTACACTCCAGGACTGCAATACGGAGAAGATACTTCGCGAGCACCGTTCCCATGAAGCCTCTTCCTACGCCAACCAGCTCTGTGAGCACTGATTTATGGCACGTGTTACACTATTGGGTCCTGACTGATATCGATGGGTACCTTAGCTTGGCTCCCCGCGGAAACAGAGTGGCTTCTCTGATAGTTCCTCACATGTTCACCGGATGGATCCTAATCTTAACATGCTCAGGCCTCACAACGCTAGCCCAGGATCATTTTCACGGTCTCCGCAGCCTGCCATCAACAGCTTTGGTGCGCTACCAGCACCTTCGGCACGGACGATCCCGAAAGGCGGCACGCATATACATGTTCAGAAGCAGTCAACGATTGTCTCGGATCCCTCCCCACCGCAGACTCTTCAACCTCGTCACCCGCTGAAAATGTACTGGGACGAAGAGCCATACCCGCGTGCAATATGACACATCGGGCCGATACTGATAACGCATCCGGGTCCAAGCCGGGAAAAAGCTTTGGGGTTTTTTGGGAGCCTAGTGCTCCAGTTTCCTCTCGCATCATCTTGTCGGACTAGACTATCTGTCTGTTACTGTTATATTTCTTTGGTGTTTTTTTTTTTTGGTTTTGTATTACTGCTTTTTCGCTATACTTGCTCTTTCTGCACGCGTTATAACCACCTTGTACATTGCTGTAATCTACCCCCACATTCGTTCACAAACTAGTTTGCCCAATTCAACAGATCGGCACGTGGAACTTGTGTAAGCGCCCATAAACTGAATCATGTCGGGGGAACGGCAATTACCGCTACCCTGCGTCATGGCGTCATGGCGTAAAGTTCCTCCTTCCGCCCTCCTTCCTTGTTAGATTCTTCCATGCAGGAATCTCCTTCCTTCAGTTTTGATAACCCAGTAAAAAAACTGCTGCAAATGGGGGAAGACATGGGTGAGCATTGGCGTCCATCTAACATGACATTGCTGATCCGCTCTTCCAGATTTGAATTGGATCTGGGCAGACGAGGACAAGTGGGGCGGAAAGTAGAAACCGGCAGATGCCAAAATTTCTACGAGCGCTGGCGCGACAGCTCTAACAGTTCCAAGTTCCTCGACTCGTTCCCTTACAAGTTAGAGCTTGGGGTGGACGATCTGGGAAGATCTCTCTTACCTTTTAACAATACACTCAGCGCCACGGCGGGAAGCGTGATTCTCGTCACGAAGGCATACGATTACATTTTTCACCGCTTATTGCATCTCCGGCAGCAAGATACGGGCTATGAAAAAGGGGTGGTGCTCACCGGTCAGCCCGGCACCGGTGCGTCTTTGACATCCCCGCCCTGCGCGGCGACTCACGAGGCATCCGTTCATCAGGAAAAACTACCTTCCTAAAGTGGATGACTGCAAGGCTGATCGCAGCTCGCCAGATCGTGGTGTTGTGTGACAACCAACACGTCCGCCTATTCTACCATGGCAGGGTTTACATCCGGTCGGCGAAGGCTGGCTTCAAGCACCTTCCTGAGCACCTGACGGAACCGTATTTTCCCATGTGGGGGTTAATTGATGTGGACTCAGAGCCTCGTATCCGCGGAGGTTCTGACATCTGGCCGATCCATTCATCGTCCCCGGAGCCCGTTCAGTGGAGGGCGTGGAAGAAGCAGGATGGGGCTGCTTTGTTGGGGATGCCTCTGTGGGGAATGGATGAGTTGATGCAAGGGTGCGCTGTCCTCCCTTTCTGCCATTGATCCTAGCCATGCCATTGTGGCGGTCCCTCACTGATTGTCCTGCGGATTTTGTCTTCACACCGGTTACGCTGAATTTCGAGACATGCTGAAGACGCAACTTCCACATCTTGACCGGTTGACGATCCCAACCACAAATAACCGCGACATGAATGCCGCATTGGAGTTTCTCCGGACAAAGATCGTATCTCAGGATGAGGACGTGATTGAGGGTGTCCGGATGCAGGCCCCGGTGAACATCGACGATGCGCTCAAGGTCTTGGTCCTCAATTCGACTGAAGAGTTCGGGTTTGCACCGCGTGATGTGTACTGCGTCGTATTACTCCCTCACAAGACAAAGATGGATCACATCAACGCACTGGTGAATCTCAACTTGAACGCCCTGTCGGACCTGGCCCGAACATTCACCAGTACTTGCGGGCTCAACGATTTGTCGCATCATGTGGTTGCTGTGGAACCCCACCAATTGTACTACAACTATGACTCTTGGACGATTAACTTTAAGTCAGTTCGGATTGCGGAGCGCATGGTTGAATGGATGCAGGTGCAAGAGGATGCACACCTGCGGGACATGTATGGCTTACTACGCGATTTCTCTGCTTTGGCGGGACGGATCTTCGAGGCGATCATCCATCGCAAATTTTCTGGTGGCTGGCCTGACGAAGACATGCCCTATCCCATCCGTATGGTTTCCGATGGTCGTAACCCGCCCACATTCGTCGAACCCTGTCCCACTGCTGCCCCATTGGATGCCACACCATTAAGCAACAAGCCCAAGACTATCACGCGAATTAACTTCCACAGGCTCAGTCATGTGAACCTTGACAATGACCACTACTACATACCATCCACGCCCCCACACCCGCTTTTTGATTCTTTCACTGTCGACTTCACACCTGACGGACGCAATGCCATGGTATGCGTCTTCCGGATCACGACCTCCGCAACGCATCAAGAATCATCTAAGGGCTACCTCAAGATCCGCAAAATTATGAGCCACTTGCGCAAGGCAAAGAATGTGAACACAATTCACGTTGCATATTTTCTAGTCTGCCCCGATACAGTTGCTTTTCCGCCGGCGCGCAGTCAGAATCATCGGCCCCAGCATCAGTGGCAGTGGCAGATGCCCCTTGACTGGGACGAGAACACCCAGATTAATGACCATCGTGGGCATGTTCACTCTCTACGCGTTCCTGGGTTCGTTGGGCAATCCTGTGACCTAGCTGAATGATCGACACTGTAGTCTTTTTTAATGGCGGTTGACAATGTGTCCTGCCTTCCCTCTTGTTCTTGTTCATTTGCCACTCCACTCCTACCGTGACTTTCTCAGCCTACCATTCACACTTTCATCATGCATCATTATTATTCTATCACTATTCTGTCCATGTACACCGCAACACAATGAATGTGCCATCTAAAATCCCGCTACTTGTGGCAGGTCTCCATGGGATTGCAAACTGAATGCGAAATGTGCACCCGCTCATTCGAACAAATAGCTCTCGCAGTGTAGGTGTGTGTATGTAGTGGATATGTTTGCATGTTGATATTAATTAATAATGCCCCTAGCAACTTTGCGAAGTAGTTTCTCGCCTCGCCCTTGGTATGTACGAGTGGCTGGTGCCAAAAAGGGAATTCGTACATCGGCATTCGCCGCTATCCATTCAGTCATTATGTAAGGTCATTATTCAGTTCCTGTTCCCCCTTGCAAGCCCCCTCGGCGCGCTCGCTACAACACTGAAGCGCGTGGTTCTGTTGCTTGTGGTTGGTTAAAGCCTGGGAAGCAGATTGATTCGCGTGCAGCCGCTTACCTCTCCGAAGACACCTCGTGCCGGGGACCGTGGAGAAGATGGAGAGCGTTTGCAACTCAGGAGTGAATGAGCCTCTCTTCCAGGCGTTGAAATGTCTCCAACATGTCAAGATAGCTTGTCGCTACCTCGGGGACCAAGATGTCGAGAACGATTGGAGAGCTACATTGTACGTTGAACGTTGAATGATATGTAGATTGGCCCTATTTCATATCACATCCTATCAAAACAAACTGAAGGGGCTCTTCTCGAGAACCTGGTGTGAGTTCCGCATCGAACATCTTACATGCATTGACGGCTGATAGTCTGATAAGTCAAACTTAAGCACAGGTATCTTCAACAATGTTGCATTTTTCAGCGACTCTTGGCTCTGGCCAACTGTGAATCACACTCAGCGTCGCGGGTATGAAGAAGACAGGGGAGTGATAGCTCTTCGTTCCTGGAAACGTCGCAGGATATCTTGAAATGCAGATATCCCTGTGGATGGAAACGACGGCGATAGTGACCCATATGAGCACATCGACCACCTCGGAAACTGATTCCAATGAGTCGGACGAAGAGTCAGTTCAAGATAACCCCGCAGCGACTCGCACGAAACGCTCAGGGCTCAAAGAATGGG
>Ga0307508_10002544_pt1 | contig 19181 bp, 11 predicted proteins | sample 9_EM_MG_FD_203089 | JGI IMG/M metagenome (GOLD analysis project Ga0307508, IMG submission 203089) | Populus trichocarpa ectomycorrhiza microbial communities from riparian zone in the Pacific Northwest, United States - 9_EM | ecosystem: Host-associated > Plants > Roots > Unclassified | place... | reverse complement strand
TGGGATTTTTAGATTAATATTACCTTTATTACCAAAAGCCTTTTTATTTTATACTTTTATAGTTTTCTTAATAGGTGTATTAACTATAATATATGCTAGTTTAAGTACACTTAGAACCGTAGATATAAAAGAGCTTATTGCATATTCTTCTGTATCTCATGCAGCTGTTTATTTATCTGGTGTTTTTAGTAATACATTACAAGGAATACAAGGTGGAATAATACTAGGATTAGCTCATGGTTTTGTATCTTCTGGTCTTTTTACTTCTGCAGGAGGTGTATTATATGATAGATCAGGTACTAGATTAATAACTTACTATGGTGGTATAGCTCAATTAATGCCAATATTTTCTATTTTATTTTTTATGTTATCTTTAGGTAATTGTGGTGCACCACTTACTATAAATTTTATAGGAGAATTTATGTCTCTTTATGGTATATTCGAGAGATTGCCTTTAGCTGGTATTATTGCTTCTTCTTCTATAGTATTTTCTGCTGCCTTTACCATATTTATGTTTAATAGAATAAGTTTTGGAGTATTTAATATTAAATACTGAACAGATTATATACCAGATATTAATTTAAGAGAATATTATATATTATTAATACTTGTGTTATTTACCGTGGTGTTAGGTATTTATCCTTCTATAACATTAGATGGTTTAAACTTTTACACTAGTTTTTTAATTTTTAATGTATCATATTATACAGGACCAGACTTTATATTTTTATTATTTTATTAAGTAGTAATAAACATTTTTTATAAAACATGAATAATTTAAGATTAGTTAATATAACCCATATAAATAATATTTATTATTTAAAAACTTTTTTCTTTCATAATTACCATTCTTCTAACTAATATCATTGTTTTATTAAAATATTATGATATTGACATTTCTCGTTTTATTATTATTATCTAATGGTTTAACTGTAAGACCTGATACATCTATATTATATAGCCGTATAGGTTTAATAATAATATTTTATAGCCTATTTTCAGCATATACAACCTTTTATATAGAATATTTAGAAAGAGGAGTTTCATTGTATAGTGGTTTATTTAATGTAACTTCTATAACACATACATTTCAAATATTTATATTATTAATATGTGGGCTAATATTATTAATGACAGCATTTTATCCAAGAAAAAAAAATATAAGCAATTCTACATCAATATTAAATACATTATTAGAAAAAGTAAAAGAGAACAAAACTTTACTTAACAAGACATCTGAACAATTTACTATTATAGAATATACGTTAATAATAATATTTGCAATAAGTGGTGCAACTTTATTATTAGCAAGTGCAGATTTAGGTTCAATTTATTTATGTATAGAATTGCAAAGTTTTAGTTTATATATAATATCAGCAATACACAGAAATTCAGAATCTTCTACAGGTTCGGCTTTAACTTATTTTTTACTTGGAGGTTTATCATCCTGTTTTATACTTTTAGGTATAGCATTAATTTATGCAAATTCAGGTTTAACAAATTTAGATAGTATATATTCCATAATATCTGATTCTGATAAATATATTTATTATTCAACATGATATGTACATAGTTATATTTTTTATAGCTTGTTATTAATATCTGTCGGATTTTTGTTTAAAATAGCTGCTGCTCCATTTCACTGATGATCTCCAGATGTATATGATGGGGTACCAACTATAGTAACTACTTTTATTGCAATTTTGGGTAAAATTGCAATACTAATTTTATTTTTAGAATTAGTTCATTATACAAGTTCTTTGGTTTATTCTACTTTTCAATTTTATTCTTGAACAACTTGCCTTTCTTTAAGTTGTTTACTATCATTAATTATAGGAACTATTCTAGGTTTAACACAAACAAGAATAAAAAGATTGTTAGCATATAGTACTATATCTCACGTTGGGTTTATATTATTAGGATTAGTAGTTCATACAGTAGAATCCTACCAAGCCTTTATTTTTTATATTATTCAATATATGTTAACTAATTTAAATGCTTTTATGATTATTATTGCTATAGGATTTAGCTTATACTTATATTATACAAATATATCAAAATATAATAATCTATCTGAAAAAAATAACAGCCCTATACAATTGATTAGTCAATTAAAAGGTTATTTTGTAATTAACCCTGCTCTTGCTTTATGTTTAGTAATTACAATGTTCTCTTTTGTAGGCTTACCTCCTTTAGTAGGATTTTTTGCAAAACAGATGATCTTGACTGCAGCTTTAGATAATAATAAGACAGTCTTGGTTTTAATAGGTGTACTTACTAGTGTAATAGGTGCTGTTTATTATTTAACAATAATAAAAACTATTTATTTTGATAAATCCGATTATATAAGATCTGGAACATATATTGAATTTTCATTATCTAATATATTTTCTATAACATTAAGTATCCTTAACTTAATTATTTTAATGTTTATATTAATGTCTGATGAGATTTTAAACTTATGTAATTTATTAGCAGTAATAAATTTTTCAGTAGACGGTATTTAAAGTTAACTTTTTCAAATATCTTCACTTAGTATAAAGTTTCTTTTATAATGGAATAGATTAAATACTGAAAAAAAAATGCCTCAACTTGTACCGTTTTTCTTTGTAAATCAGATAGTATTTAATTTCTTTTTTCTAACTGTACTAATATATGCTTTTACTAAATATATTTTACCAAGATTTGTTCGTTTATTTAAAACACGTTTACATATAAATAATTTTTAAACTATACGTAAAAAAATTATTTTTTATGAATATTTTGAAATTAATATACTTTAAAGTATATCCATTTTTTATAATTTTATCATTTATTTGATAAAATTATTAGGTTTTACTTATTTATATATAATTTTACACTTAGTTAACTTACAATTTTTAATTTAATTCCTCTTAAAAATATTATAGTTACGTATTGTAGGTCTATAATTGGTTGTGATACCCCCGAGCCTTGAGGCCTTTTTTTCCAAGATACTGCAACTCCTCAGATGGAAGGACTGGAAGAATTACATAATAATATAATGTTTTACTTAGCTATTATATTATTTGCTGTGACTTGAATTATGATATCTATTATAATTACATATCCATACAAAAAATCAAGAATATCTAACAAATATGTAAATCATGGAACTCTTGTTGAGCTTATATGAACTATTACTCCAGCTTTAATACTTATATTAATTGCTTTCCCCTCTTTTAAATTGCTATATCTTATGGATGAAGTTATTGATCCAGCTTTAGTTATTTTTGGAGAGGGCCACCAGTGATATTGAAGTTATCAATATCCAGATTTTACAAATAATGATGAAGAATATGTGGAATTCGATTCATATACAGTTCCTGAAAGTGATTTAGAATTAGGTCAACTTAGAATGTTAGAAGTAGACAATAGGGTAATTATACCAGAATTAACACATATAAGATTTGTGGTTGGAGGTGCGGATGTTATACATTCTTATGCATGTCCTGCTTTAGGTATTAAATGTGATGCATATCCTGGAAGATTAAACCAATCTTCAGTTTATTTAAACAGAGAGGGTACATATTATGGTCAATGTTCAGAAATATGTGGTATATTACACAGTTCAATGCCAATAGCTATACAGTGTGTTAATTTATCAAAATTTTTATATTGATTATATGAACAAATTGCTTCTTAATATAAGAAAAATGAAAATTTTATTATAATGACTATTTATGAATAACTATCAATAAAATAAACTTAAATCTACATAGATGTTTATTTCTGTGACTGATAGTAACAATAACAATCGGAGAGTTTTTAGAATTCAAGCAAGCTTGATTTATATAAATTTATTTATTTATAGATTTTTTATATTTAATATTATAATCAGGTTTATCTGACGAAAAAAAAATTTTAAGATTTTACATTATTTAAGTTTTTAATAATAAAAACCATATGTATATGAATAATTTTTTACCTATATGAAATAATAGTCCTTTAGATCAATTTACTATAAGAAATTTAGTTAGTGTAAAAGGAGATATATTAGGTAATATAAATATATCACTTACAAATATAGGACTTTATTTATTTATAGCAACATTTATTATTATAATGTTATATTTATTGGCAACAAATTATAATTTAACTACGCCAAACGGTTGATCATTATCAATGGAATCTATTTATGCAACAGTATATAGTATAATACTAAATCAAATAAATCCAAACAAAGGTCAAATGTTCTTTCCTTTAATATTTTCATTATTTATATTTATACTAATAAATAATTTAGTTGGAATGATACCTTATAGTTTTGCTCCAACTTCACATTTCATTATAACATTTGGTATGAGTTTTACAATAGTTATAGGAGCCACAATATTAGGATTTCAAATTCATGCCTTGAAATTTTTTTCTTTATTTGTACCATCAGGTTGTCCATTAGCATTATTACCTTTATTAGTTTTAATAGAATTTATATCATACCTGTCTAGAAGTGTTTCTTTAGGTCTAAGATTGGGTGCTAATATACTAAGTGGTCATATGCTTTTAAACATTTTATCAGGATTCACATATAATATTATGAGTAAAGGATTAATATACTTTTTCTTAGGTCTAGTTCCTTTATTATTTATTCTAGCTTTCTCAGGTTTAGAAATAGGTATTGCTTTTATCCAAGCACAAGTTTTCGTTGTTTTAACAGCATCTTATATAAAAGATAGTCTAGATCTTCACTAATTATATTAACGAGTAATATGATCAATGAATTTTCTTAAATAATATATTATTTTCAATATGCTATATAATAAATAATAAACTATTATGTTTATAAAATGTAAATTATGACTTCCCTAACGAATAACATATTTATAATTAATAATGTAATATATTATGCAGACACTTTTTTCTATTTTAGAAGTTATATTAGTAATAGTACCAGCGCTTTTAATAGTAGCTTTTACAACTGTAGCAGAAAGAAAAACAATGGCTAGTATGCAGCGTAGATTAGGTCCAAATATCGTTGGATATTTTGGACTATTACAAGCATTTGCAGATGCGCTTAAATTACTATTAAAAGAATATGTAGGTCCTACACAGGCAAATTTAATCTTATTTTTTTTAGGTCCTATTATAACATTAATATTTTCGTTATTAGGATACGCTGTTATACCGTATGGTCCAGGATTAACTATCGCAGATTTAAACTTAGGTATATTATATATGTTAGCAGTATCTTCTTTAGCTACTTATGGTATCCTATTAGCAGGATGGTCTGCTAATTCTAAATATGCATTTTTAGGTTCACTTAGAAGTACAGCGCAATTAATAAGTTATGAATTAATATTAAGTTCTGTTATATTATTAATTGTTTTACTGACAAATAGCCTTAATTTAACAATTAACATTGAAGCGCAAAAAACAATTTATTTTTTATTTCCACTGTTTCCTTTATTTATAATTTTCTTTATTGGATGTATAGCTGAAACTAATAGAGCTCCTTTTGATTTAGCAGAAGCAGAATCAGAATTAGTATCAGGATTTATGACAGAACATTCAGCTGGTATATTTGTATTTTTTTTTTTAGCTGAATATGCAAGTATTGTTCTTATTTGCATTTTTTCTGTAATATTATTTATAGGAGGTTTTTTAGCAATGGTTTCATCTGAATTTCTTGTTATTTCAGGTTTAATTAGTAGCTTAAGTTTAGGGTTTAAAACTTGTTTTTTAATATTTGTTTTTATATGAGTAAGAGCTTCTTTCCCTAGAATACGTTTTGATCAATTAATGTCTTTTTGTTGAACAGTATTATTACCTATTATTATAGGACTTATTATTATTATACCTTGTTTAGTATATAATCTTTTTTTCTTATTTTTACAATAAAATATAAAAATTATTTACTTCAATAATTCTTAATATATAATTAGTATTATACCGGATATAAAAAATTTTTTTTAATTAGAAAAATTAAATTTCAACTGACTTCTATGAATTAATAGCAGTACTACATAAATTTATCTATAAATATATAATGAGATTTTCACTAATTCTATTTTTAATTGGAATCTTGGGATTTGTTTTAAATAGAAAAAATATAATATTGATGCTTATTTCAATTGAAATAATGTTATTATCTATTACATTTTTAATATTGTTAAGTAGCTTAAGCTTCGATGATATATTAGGTCAAACTTTTTCTATATATATAATATCTGTCGCGGGAGCAGAGTCTGCTATAGGATTAGGTATCTTAGTAGCATATTATAGATTAAGAGGAAGTATAGCAATAGACTACAAGTAATGTATTTAGCTTTAATAGTTTTACCAATATTAGGTTCAATAATAGCCGGCTTTTTTGGTAGAAAAGTCGGAGTTAGCGGATCACAATTAATAACATGTGGTTGTGTAATAATAACTACAATATTATCAATCTTAGCTTTTTTAGAAGTAGGATTAAATAATATACCTGTAACTCTGCATTTATTTAGATGAATAGACGCAGAATCACTAAATGTATTTTGGGCATTTAATTTCGACTCATTAACTGTTTCAATGTTGATACCTGTATTAATTGTGTCATCATTAGTTCATGTATATTCTATAGGATATATGGGACATGATCCACATAATCAAAGATTCTTTAGTTATCTAAGTTTATTCACATTTATGATGATTATTTTAGTAACAGCAAACAATTTATTACTAATGTTTGTGGGATGAGAAGGTGTTGGTGTATGTTCATATCTTTTGGTTAGTTTCTGATTTACAAGAGTGGCAGCAAATCAAAGTTCCTTATCTGCATTTTTAACTAACAGAGTAGGAGATTGTTTTTTAACAATAGGTATGTTCGCAGTTATATGATCATTTGGTAATTTAAATTATTATACAATATTTTCACTATCTCCTTATTATAATGAAAATATTATAATAATTGTTGGTATATGTTTATTAATAGGTGCAATGGCTAAAAGTTCCCAACTTGGTTTACATGTTTGATTGCCAATGGCTATGGAAGGTCCTACACCTGTTTCAGCTTTGATCCATGCTGCTACTATGGTTACTGCAGGTGTATATTTATTAATGAGAACTTCCCCTTTAATAGAATATAGTTCTACTGTATTATTGCTTTGTTTATGAGTAGGTGCTATAACAACAGTATTTAGTTCTCTTATAGGATTATTTCAACAAGATATTAAAAAAGTTATAGCTTATTCTACAATGAGTCAATTAGGGATGATGGTTATAGCTGTAGGGTTGTCTTCATATAATATCGCTTTATTTCATTTAGTTAATCATGCTTTTTATAAGGGTTTATTATTTTTAGGCGCAGGAGCTGTTATTCATGCTGTAGCTGATAACCAAGATTTTAGAAAATATGGAGGTTTGAAAAAGTATTTACCTTTAAGTTATTCAGTTATGTTAGTAGCATCTCTTAGTTTAGTAGCATTTCCTTTTATGACAGGTTTTTATTCTAAAGATTTTATTTTAGAATCTGCGTACGGTCAGTATAACTTATCTGGTACAATAATATATTTTATAGCTACAACAGGTGCAATGTTTACAACATTATATTCTGCTAAAGTTTTACATTTAACTTTTTTAGTTAACCCTAATGGACCAGTTATAAATTATAAAACACCAGCGCTTGGAGGAAAAGTTGCACATGAAGGAGATATTTTTATGAATGTACCACTGATAATATTAGCAATATTTTCTATTTATTTTGGTTTTATAGCTAAAGATATTTTTATCGGTCTAGGATCCAATTTTTTTTCTGATAATGGTTTGTTTTTACATCCCTTTCATGAAATAATGTTAGATACAGAATTCTCAGTGCCTGTACTCTATAAATTAATACCATTAATATTAACTATTACATTAACTTTAGTATATTTATTAATCACTGAATTTTTTCCAATAACAATCTTACAATTTAAGTTTTCTATTTTTGGTTATAATTTATTTAGTTTTTTAAATCAAAGATTTGCTGTAGAAATGCTTTATAATAAATACGTTTCTGGTATTGTTCTTAAATTAGGTGGACAAACAATTAAAGAAATGGATAAAGGGATTATAGAAAAATTTGGGCCTTATGGTTTACAAAAAAAAACTTTAGATATCAGTGAATCTATTAATAAATTAAGTACAGGTGTAGTTACATCCTATGCTTTATATATATTAGTGTCCCTGTTATTTTATATAAGTATAGTTTATTTATGTGAAATAATTGATAATTTTTTTATTTTAGGCTTTATATCTTTTTCAGTTATGACTTTTGCTACTAATAATATTAAGCAAAATAAGCTTACATCATCTTTATACTAGGAATAGCTCCTATGCTTGCTATTATTAGCTAAAAAAAGTACAATGCATTTATTTATTTAGTTATAAAATATAATATTAGGACTAGTTGTAAAAGTATAAATAGTCCAAAAGAGTATAGTTTAATTGGCAAAATAAAAAGCTTCAAACTTTAAGTTCTCAGTTCAAGTCTGAGTGCTCTTGTAAAGGTTCTTTAACTTAATAGGTAAAGTGCGTTCTTGATAAGGATGTGATCCAAGTTCGATTCTTGGAAGAATCATAATATGTGATTAAGCCAGGATAGTTTAATAGGTTAGAACATTAATTTCATGAATTAATAATGAGAATTCGAATTTCTCTCCCGGTTTTTCTAATATATTTAATTTTTATAGGTGGATATAGTTTAAGGGTAAAACAGCTGTATGTGGAATAGCATTTCTTTGTTCGAATCAAGGTATCCTCCCTAAAACATAATAACAATTATAATCTTTTTAAATGTTAGCAAAAATGATTATGAAGTATAGGATTCTTAATTCTTATACTATGTATTAAGTTCAATATGTCTCATATTAATTTTTTAATAGTATCTCTTTAAATATATATATAAATATGAGAATTTTAAAAACACATCCCATTTTAAAAATGGTAAATTCATACTTAATCGACTCACCACAACCTTCAAATTTAAGTTATCTATGAAATTTTGGTTCATTATTAGCTCTATGTTTAGTGATACAAATAGTAACAGGAGTTACATTAGGAATGCATTACACACCTAATGTATTAGAAGCTTTTGATTCAGTAGAACATATTATGAGAGATGTAAATAATGGTTGACTAATACGTTATTTACATTCAAATACAGCCTCAGCTTTTTTCTTTTTAGTATACTTACATATAGGTAGAGGTTTATATTATGGATCATATAAAGCCCCAAGAACTTTAACTTGAATAATAGGAACAATAATATTAATATTAATGATGGCTACCGGATTTCTAGGTTATGTATTACCATATGGACAAATGTCATTATGAGGTGCAACAGTTATAACTAATCTAATGAGTGCTATACCATGAATAGGACAAGATATTGTAGAATTTATTTGAGGTGGTTTTTCTGTTAATAATGCGACATTAAATAGATTCTTTGCTCTACATTTTGTACTTCCATTTGTGTTAGCAGCTTTAGCCTTAATGCATTTAATAGCATTACATGATTCTAGTGGTTCTGGAAATCCTTTAGGTGTTTCAGGGAATTATGATAGATTATCATTTTCACCATATTTTATATTCAAAGATCTTATAACAATTTTCCTATTCATAATAATATTATCAATATTCGTATTTTTTATGCCTAATGTTTTAGGAGATAGTGAAAATTATGTAATGGCTAATCCAATGCAAACTCCTCCTGCTATTGTTCCAGAATGATATCTTTTACCATATTATGCTATATTAAGATCAATACCTAATAAATTATTAGGTGTTATAGCTATGTTTTCTGCTCTTTTAGCTTTACTAATTATGCCCTTTTCAGATTTATCTAAATTGAGAGGTATACAGTTTAGACCTTTAAGTAAAATAGCATTTTTTATATTTGTGGCTAATTTCTTAATTTTAATGCAATTAGGAGCAAAACATGTTGAATCTCCGTTTATAGAATTTGGACAATTATCTACTGCTCTTTATTTCGCTCATTTTTTAATAATAGTTCCTTGTGTAACTTTATTAGAAAATAGTTTAATAGATTTAGCTATATATCCTGAAACAAAATTTGAAGATTTAGAAATCTCTGAACCTATATATTAGAAAATTAGAAATATTAAAAATCAGATTAACTTGGTAAAATGAAAATCGGGATTTGTTTTAAATAAAATATTAATTGTTTTAAACTTTAAAATAATTATTACGTTTAAAATATCTTATGCTTTTGGGGTATCACAACCAATTATAGATACATACGTAATAGATAAGATATGACAAGTTTAACATTTTTTTTTATATTTATTCCTATTCTAGCCCTAATATTATTAGCAATAAACATAATATTATCTCCTCATAATCCTTATCAAGAAAAAAACAGTGCATTTGAGTGTGGATTTCATTCTTTTTTAGGTCAAAATAGAACACAATTTAGTATTTCATTTTTTATTTTTGCGCTTTTATTTTTACTTTTTGATTTAGAAATACTTCTTGTTTATCCTTATGTAGTAAGTGCATATACTAATGGTATTTATGGACTAATAATAATGTTAGTATTTTTTTTTATATTAACTTTAGGTTTTGTTTTTGAATTAGGTAAAAATGCATTAAAAATAGACAGTAAACAAACGAATAATACATATATAAAAGATTGAAAAAAAACAATTTTTATAAAATAATATTATTTAGGTTATTTTATAAATTTGTTTTATCTCTTCTGTTTTAATTATACCTTTTAATTAGATTTTTATTTACTGTGTAAAAGCTTTTAGATTGTAAATATTTTCTTTTTAAAAAGGAATGAGCTAGTAGATGGTTCTACCTTGTGATTGCAAATCATTTAGAAGAAGTTCGATTCTTCCTTATTCCTGTTACCTATTACAACAAAAATTTTAAATAATAATATAGTTATTATTTAAAATTTTTGTTTAAAGTAAAGTATAGTACATAGCTAATTATATTAGAAAGACAAGTATTATTCTTGATAAAAAAATTTTTTTTTAATTAAAAAGTATAAAAAGGAATTATTGTGAGCCAATGCTATAAACCAAAGGTATACTAAGAAATATCTTTTAATTAAACAAAGTGAACTGAAATATCTAAGTAACTTTAGGAAAACAAATCAAATGAGATTCTACTTATAGTGTGAATTAAGGTAGATTCAGCATACAAGTAAAACGGTTTATCTGTTTGAATAAAGGGGATCCTTCCTCTAAAGCTAAATATGGTTTTATAAGCAGTATAGAAGAGTACCGTGAGGGAACATGGTTTAGAAGTGGTAGTTCTATAAGCAGCTTTAGTTAAATTTAAATATGTAACAAAAGCGTACCTTTTGCATAATGGGTAGGCAAGTTAATTTTAGATGCAAGCAGAATTGTAGTAAATATTTATGTAATACATAAATATTATAAATCTTTTTAATCTGCCTAGAGAAATCGATTATGAAAAAATGAAAAGTATCTAAAATTAGACCCGGAGACTAGTGATCTTACCATTATCAGGATTGTAAAAGTCCGAACGGGTTATCGTTGTATTGATATCCGAAGAATAATGGTAAGTAAGTGAAAGACAATACTGACTAGTTTAGCTGGTTTTCCGCGAAACCTATATAAGTAGGTAATTTAATTTACATCTTGGAAGGTACAGAACTGTGATCTCGCTCAAAATTATTTCTTATTATTAATAAGAAATAAACCTGTTTATATCGGGGGATCGTAAAGATTTTATCGGAGAGTATTTGCACTCGGAAGGTCCAAGAATGAATATTAATTAATCGGACATAGTGCGATAAGGTTGTATGTCAAAAGGGAAACAGCCCAGAACAAGAGTTAATAAGGTTCCAAAATTATTATTAAGTGAAATTAAGGATGTGTTTTTTAATACGATCAGGTAATAGGCTTAGAAGCGGCCACTTTTTGAAGATCTCGTAACAGAGCGTTGATTCTTTTAGAAAATTGCACCGAAAATATAACGGATCTAAATAATATACCGAAACCTTGTCCACATATTTTTTTACGTAAATACTAATGTAGAAAACGTAAGAACTTTTTTCAAGTATGTGGGGTAGCGGAACATTGGATTAATTTTAGAATTATTCTTCGAAAGAATAGAAATTAAACAATCCAAGTGATAATGCCGACATGAGTAGCGAAAAAGAAATTAATAAATAAATACAATTGCTCGCCTTAAACTTATGGTAGTTTAATTTACGGCTTCTAAAAAAAATTGATTTTTTTGATACTATTTATAGTAGTAAAGAATAATAACTATGACGAATAAAAAAGAAAAACAATAAAGAATATTATACATGCAACCCTGGTATATATTTTTTTTTCTTTTTGTCATACATAATATAGAAAATTTAGGATGCTTTACCGTCGTAATCTCGGTATGTAATTTTCTATGTTATTCTATATATTTTTAAATATATTTGAAACATGTATGATCTCTATTAGATATATTATAGTTATTAGATCTTACAAAGGATCAAATTGATGAAAAAAAATCTAGATAAAACTAATTATAGTGTAATTAGTTCAGGAAAAGCTAGGATAAGATTTATAAAACCGTTCCTAAAATCTAGCACAAGTAAGTTAGTAGAGAATACGAAGGCGCTTGAGTGATCAATCATTAAGGAACTCGGCAAAATGACTCACGTAACTTCGGAATAAGGTGGGCCATTCTTTTAAGATATAAATTGCTTTATTAAGTAAAAGTTTATTAAGTTAAGCATTATTTAATTTTGTCCCATTTATAATATAAATCAAAAGAATAGGAGGCATGGTATAGTGTTGTACGACTGTTTATTTAAAACAAAGCACTTTGCTAAGATATATATCTAAATATTAAGTGTGACATCTGCCCAGTGTCGGTTGGATAACGAATTTTCTTTATTATGAAAGATAAGGTTTTGAAGGAAACTCCGATAAACGGCGGCCTTACCGATGAGGGTCCTAAGGTAGCGGAATACCTTGGCCGTTAAATGCGGTCTTGCATGAATGGTGTAACGATACAACAGCTGTCTCGATGATTGGCTTAGCGAAATTGGAATAGCAGTGCAGATACTGTTTACCTCTAGATAGACGAGAAGACCCTATGCAGCTTTACTGTTATTAATCGATGTTGTACTATAATAATTATCAGTTTATAAGGTAGTTTTTCGAATTTGCGTTAGCGCGTACTAATTTTTAATAATCATGTGATACCTTTTTTTATTATACTACTGCTTTTTGATTATGAGACAGTTTATGCGGGGCACAGATCCCAAAAAAAGTACCTGGGTATATCCAAATTTATTTTTGTAAAAACAAACAGATATTTAAGAAGAAACTAGTTTCTTTTTAAACATTAGTTTGCTATTAATTACATATGTATAATTATTCAGTTACTGCTGTATTTAAGAACAATTTTTATTTTTTTATTTTTAGTAGGATTTTAACTATATGGTAAATAGTAGTATAAAAAATAATAATATATATATTATTATTTATATTTGTAATATAAATTAGTTAATTTATATTATGATGTTTAACAATACTTTCAAAGTTTAATGGCTTAATCCTGCTTTACTGTCAGACTCACAAGTCTATCAGTCGCGTAAGCGGGGCATATGATCACAAGACACGGAAAGGAAAGGTCTTGGATTTTTGAAAAAGTTACGCTAGGGATTATTTAACCTAGTCCCTCAATATTTATAATAAATATTGATAAAAGTCTGGGTAAATTTCAAAAAGACTAATATATGTTAATTTGAAGCGAAACTTAATTTTTGATTAAGAACGTTTAACGACTAAAATAAGTTTTATTTTATTAATAATCCAGCATTTATATATTAAATAATAATTATTGTTAATGCAACAATGAAATATACTCTAAGTAGAGAAAATAAATAATCTAATTCTTTAATTTTATTATTAGTTTTTAATTAATATGTTAAATATTGTAAAATTAAATTTATTAAATAAAAAAGAAAAAATTTATTCTGAAAATGAAGTGAAAACCTCAAAACATTTTCCTTCTTCAATAAGAGAATGAAACAATAGCATATATGTTTATAATAAAAATGGTCTAAATTTAATACCTAATACTATGATTTCAGCAATTAAAATCATTAAAGGTTATTTTTCATTATACAATTATAAAATTGAAAAAAAAATAAGAACAAAAAGATTATCTCGTAAGTTTAGAAGATTATCTTCTAATAAGATTTATATTAGTAATGGTGAATTTAAACATACAAATAATAAAATAATAATAAATCTTTATTTATATAATAGACAAAAAGATAATTACATGTTAGCCCTTAAGAAATTGTACTTAAGAACTATTAAAAAAACTCACAAGTTTAATTTAAAAATGAATAATAAATTAAATAATTTTAATAAATATAAATTTAAAAATAAGTATAATACGTATGAATCTAAAAATATTAGAATTAATAAGTATAAATTAATCAATTTTAAACCTTGATCTAAAACATCAACAAGTATTAAAATTCATATGCACAAATTAAGAACTCTTGTATACTTATATAATAAAGATAAGCAAGGAATACTTCATCTATATAATATATATAAATCATTATGTATTGAGTATAATGAAGAAAAAAATATTAATTTGAATAAATATAGATTAAAATGTACAAAATATAATTTATATAAATTAAAAAGTATTAAATTATTTAATAAATATCTAAAAAATACCAATTTTAATAAGTATAAATTAATTAATCTAAAATCATTTAAACCTAAATCATGAACAAGTATAAAAATTAATAAGAATAAACTTAAAATTGCTAAACCTTATAACAAATTTGAACAATGAATTATTGATTTATTTGAAAAATATATATTAGAAAATAGAATAAAGAAAAATAATATAACTGGATATACTATTTTTGGCAAAAAAGATAATATATCTAAATATACTAGATTTAACAAATCTATTGTGAAAAAAATTAATATTATTAACAAAAAAGGTTTATTGCTATTATACTTAATTAATAGAGAAAAATATTTAATAATTAAATCTTTAAACCATAATAAAAATAAAAAAATACACACAAATATTTCTCGTTATATTGTTGAATTTTATAAAAAATTTCTAAAAAGATCATGAAGAAAACTAAAAATTTATTTTTTTTATAGACAATTAATGTATATAAACAAATCCAAATATAATTATAATTATTTACAATATTTAAATAAGTATTTATCTTCTTTATATAATAAAAACATAGAATACAATTTAATTAATTTAAAACGTTTTTATTTACATAGTGATATCTTATCAGAATCTATGAAGTTAAAACTAACTATAAACAAAAGACGTATGTTAAAACAATTAAATATTATGAAAAAAAAAATAAAAATAAAAGATTATAAAAAAGTTTTACATAAAAAATTTTTTGGCAATAAATTAGATTTAAAAAAGAATTTAATAAAATCTCCAAATTTTCAAAGAAAAGAAATAGTTAAAAACCTTAACTATAAACATATTACAGGTTTTAGATTAGAGGCTAAAGGTAGATTAACTAGACGTTATACAGCATCAAGATCTGTTTCTAAAATTAGATATAAAGGTAATCTTTTAAATATATATTCTTCATATAAAGGTATGTCTACTGTATTATTAAAAGGTAATTTAAAATCTAATTTGCAATATACAAAATTAAAATCTAAATCACGAATAGGATCTTTTGGTATAAAAGGTTGAGTAAGTGGAAGTTAATTATACACGAAAAAAAAAATACAAATATATAAATGATGAAATAGTCTGAACTATATATAAAAATATAGAAGTAACAAAGATTAGTTACAAAACAAAATTTGAACAGGCTAATGAGCGCAAGAGAGTACAAATTGAGTGCGCGGTTTGGCACCTCGATGTCGGCTTAACTCATCCACATGAACGCAGGAATCATGAAGGGTTCGACTGTTCGTCGATTAAAGAGTTACACGAGCTGGGTTTAATACGTCGTGAGACAGTATGGTTTCTATCTTCTAGGGGAATTTAGAGTAAAATAATGATAGCCCCCTTGTACGAAAGGAATTGGGTATGTTGACCAATAGTTTACTTGTTGTTTATAAATTATAAGAATATTATTTTCACTAAAATAAAAACGATTGTGGGGGCGCAATCCCCGACCATAATCATTAACTATTTTATAGGCACGGCAAGAAAGCCACGTCAATTAGAGAGAAATGCTGAATGCATATAAGCATGAAACTTACATTACTATACTCTTATATACGTAATATAACATTACGAACATAGGCTTTAGCTGTATTAACTTTGAAGTTTTCAGGTACAAAGTACTAATTATATTTTATACTAAATAATACATTTATCTATCATACATTATTGAAGCCTGGTTAGCATAAAAGTAATGTTGCTGTTTTGTAATCAGTAAAAGTAGGTGCAGTACCTGCACTAGGCTTTTAAGACTCAGTGGTCAAGTTTGGTTAAGACATAACATTTTCACTGTTGAAACGCAAGTTCAAATCTTGCCTGGGTTGATCTTTATAACCGAAGTAGCTTAATGGTAGAGCAACTGTTTTACACACAGAAGGTTGTGTGTTCAAGTCACACCTACGGTACATTATTTTGTTATTTAATGCGGATTAGTGTAACAGTCAACACCCTTAGCTCATGCCTAAGTAATTGGGGTGCAAATCCTCAGTCCGCATATTTTATTAAAGGCTATAGCTTAATTGGTAAAGCTAGCTGCTCATGATAGCTCAGATGAGTGTTCGAATCATTCTAGCCTTAAAAATATATTTCTAAAAAAAAGAAAATTTTTTCTCACGGAGTAGAGCCAGGTTGGTTAGGCACCTCATTTGGGTTGAGGAATTGCTATGTTCGAACCATAGTACTCCGATTATTGAAAATAATTGCATTTTTAATAATAGCTTCTTAATTAATAATACATCTACATTTTAATCTTTAATTTAACATATTTAAAAATTTAAATTTTAAGTATTATAAAGTGATTTGTACTTAAATAATAATTTAATTATAAATTTGAAGACTTATTCAAATAATTTTTGATCCGAGTGCTGGAATTGGTAGACAGGATAAACTTAAGATTTATTGATTATATCGTAAACGTTCAAGTCGTTTTTCGGATATATATTTATTTCGATTAAGTAAAAAAATGTAATTAAATATTTAAAGGGGGTATAGTTTAATTGGTAAAACTATGAATTTGCATTTCATCATTTTAGGTTCAATTCCTAATATCTCCAAAATTAATTTATATCTACTTTATGTTTATATATATTTAGATATAATTAAGCTGTTTTTAAACTATAAACTTAAAAATTTATAAATTTTTATAAAGTCCGAGAAGCTCAATTGGCAGAGCGGAACACTGAAGATGTTTAGGATATAAGTTCAAGTCTTATCTCGGACAAATAATTAATATTTGATAATGATAATAGAAATAAAATCAAAGGCATCTAAATATGTGTCTAAAAAAAGATATTTTTAGTTTAAAATATTGTTTTAAACTAATGAACATTTGGTAAATGATTAAATTATCTAGCTTCAAGTAATGAGAATCTTAAATTAACTTATGTTAAATATATATGTTGTTACACAAACATTCAATGGATTTTTTGTAGAATTTTTAAATATTATTGCAATTGTTTCTTTTTTAGCTGGTATATTTACCATAGTTGCAAAAAATCCTATAGTATCTGTTTTATACCTAATATTGTTATTTGCAAGTGTATCTTGTTACTTGATTATGGTAGGAATGGTGTTTATAGGTATATCTTATTTATTAGTATATGTTGGAGCCGTATCTATATTATTTTTATTTATTTTAATGTTAATTAATATAAGAGTATCGGAACTTATAAATGATACAAATAATAATATCCCTTTAGGTATATTAGCTATATTAATATTATTTATACCACTTAGCAATTTATTACCCAATAAAAAAATATCATCGGATAAAAACATTTTTGAATTGAATAATTTTTTCACAAACATAATAGATAAAGAACAAATATTATATGTATCTTCTAATAGTTGAGATGGTACAATTTCAGATATTTCTGATATCACCAGCATAGGTAATATTATGTATACAAGTTATTCAATATGATTAATTTTAACTTCTATTATATTATTACTTGCTATGGTAGGGTCAATAGTTATAACTATAAAACAAAAATATTAACTTTATAGTATATTAAAATTAAATTATAAGAATTAAAAAAAATAGAAATATCCCTGTTCTCATAATATTAACATACTTTTTTAAAAATTTCCTTTTCGTGTTGTGTATAAAAGATTCTTTTTCTATGATTTAGAATAATATAATGATTCAAGCTGCTAAAATAATTGGAACAGGATTAGCTACTACAGGGTTAATAGGTGCTGGTGTAGGAATAGGTGTAGTTTTTGGTGCTCTAATCATAGGAGTTTCAAGAAATCCATCTTTAAGAGGACAATTATTCTCATATGCAATTTTAGGTTTTGCTTTCGCAGAAGCAACTGGATTATTTGCATTAATGATGGCTTTCCTATTATTATATGTAGCCTAATAAAATCAAAACATATATATATGTTAATAAATATATTAGTATATATATATATATTCTATATATCAATTATTGCCTTATACCTATCGTAAGATATTTATTATTTCATAATAAATTTAAGTGTACATAATTATATATATATACCAAATAGGTGTGCTGAAATTTGGTAACCAGGTTCTGCTTAGGACGGAATAGTATAAAACTTTACAAGTTCGAGTCTTGTCACCTATATATGTTGTTGACTAATCGGTAAGTCATAAATTTTTGGTATTTACTATTGAGTGTTCGAGTCGCTCCAACATAATTTTCCATGCAAGTGAATTTTAAGTTTTTAAGTCTTTATAGCTCAATGGTAGAGCGAAATACTGTTAATATTTAGGTTAGATGTTCAAATCATCTTAAAGACGTAATTTCTTGTAAAAACATAATAATTTATATTTTTAATTTTTCTAGTAATTATAAAAAATATAAATTATTATACCTAAGGAATTAAGTATTTTTACCAACTTTTATATGTAATAAAAGATCTTACTTTTTAATAATTAACACAATCTATATGAAATTAATTATTAAAAAAATTTTTTTTTTTTTTTATTAAGATTTTTTATAAAAAACAATTAATAATAATAATGTCTAATTATAATTTAAATA
>Ga0307508_10002543_pt1 | contig 19182 bp, 14 predicted proteins | sample 9_EM_MG_FD_203089 | JGI IMG/M metagenome (GOLD analysis project Ga0307508, IMG submission 203089) | Populus trichocarpa ectomycorrhiza microbial communities from riparian zone in the Pacific Northwest, United States - 9_EM | ecosystem: Host-associated > Plants > Roots > Unclassified | place... | reverse complement strand
GAGCGCGCGGCGGCAGCTTTCGCGAGGCGCCAGCCGTCGACCCGCTTGGGCGCGCGCGCACGGCGCGTTACGCCTGGCTCGACGACGGTACCGCCGTGATCGACGTGGCGACGGCTTCGGGCTTGGCGCTGCTCCGCGCCAGCGAACGCAGCGCGCTCAGCGCGACCAGCTACGGCACCGGCGAGCTACTTTGCGCTGCGCTCCGCGCGGGCGCCAGGCGTATCGTGCTCGGCGTCGGCGGCAGCGCGAGCGTGGACGGCGGCGCTGGAATCTTGCAAGCGCTCGGCACGCGCTTGCTCGACGACGGCGGAAATGAGCTACCGCGGGGCGGAGCCGCACTGAGCCGGCTTTCCCGCATCGACGTGTCGGGCCTGGAGCCACGCGCGCGAACGGTGCCAATCGACATCGCCTGCGACGTCGACAGTCAGCTTTTGGGCGAGCACGGCGCCGCCCGCCTGTTCGGGCCGCAAAAGGGCGCCACGCCTGCCGACGTCGCGCGGTTGGAGGCGGCGCTCGCGCATTTTGCGGCCATTTTGCTGCGAGATTTCGGGCGCGACGTGGCCAGGCTGGCCTCAGGCGGCGCGGCGGGCGGCATCGCAGCCGGGCTTTTCGGCGTGCTCGGCGCGCGGCTCTCGCCCGGCGTCGATCTGGTGCTCGACGCCGTCGGCTTCGAGCAGGCGCTCAGCGGCGCCGCGCTGTGCATCACGGCCGAAGGTTTTTTGGATCGCCAGAGCCTGCGCAACAAAGGGCCGTTCGGAGTCGCGCGGCGCGCAGCCGCTCAGGGCGTGCCCGTGGTGGCGCTGGGCGGCGGCATCGCGCCCGACGTCGCCGACGGCGACTTTCCAGCCTTCGCCGGCATGTTCTCGATTTGCTCGCGCCCCATGACGCTCGACGACGCCATGCGCGACGCTCGTCCCCTGCTCGAGGCCGCCGCCGAGCGGGTCGTGCGCTTGTTCGCGATGGCGTGGGGTAAGGCCGCTAAAAGCTAAGAACTTTCTAAGCGGGGCGCGACGCTTCCAGCGCAGCGCGCGTGGCGCGCGCACGCTGCCAATACAGCTCGGCCAGCGGCTGGCACTCGGGCGAGCAGATGGTCGCGGCACGCTCCGACCATTCGAGGTATTCGAGCTTGTGCTCGAGCGACCAGTTGGGAGGCAATAGCTTGATGTTGCTGGTCAGGTCGGCAAGCTTCACAATCTTGATCGGCGCCTCCCTTTGGGGCAGCCCCTCGAGCGTGATTTCGCGACGGCGACGGCGCGGCAGCGATTTGTCGTCCGAGAGCGCCTCGACGATGGTGAGCACACGCGGGCCAAAGCGCGCCGACACTTCGTCCGGCGAAGTGGGCGTGTCTTCGAGCACGTCATGCAGCACCGCTGCCATCAGCACCTCGACGTCTTCGACCTGCGCCACGCGCGCGACCAACATCGCGACTTCAATAAGGTGATTGACGTACGGAGCCGCATCCGGCCCTTTGCGCCGCTGCGCACTGTGCCGCTCGGCTGCAAAGTCGAGCGCTTCCAAAAGGCGAGGAAGGGCCACTGGCGGAGAGATTATCCTATCGGGCGCCCGCCAGTCGCCCGCCAGCGACAAATGGCGTAGAGTTTGGCACCCGTGGTCCTGTTTCGAGCCCGCATTTTCGCGCTGCTGACGGCAATTGCCGTGCTGCTGCCGGGCGGCGCTGCGGCCCCCGCCCACTACTTTTGCCGCATGATGGAGCGCGTGCAGCCGGCTTGCTGCTGCACTGGCACACGAAACGAGCACGCGGCCGTACGCGAAGCCGAAGTGCGGCACACAGATTGCTGCGAGAGGCTCGCTCAACCGAGCCGCGCCACGGCCAGCGCGGCAGATGAGCCGGCGCTCGCGGTGCCCGCGGCGGCAGTCTTGGCCGTGTTGCCGGTCTACGCTTGGCTCGGCCAGGCCGTCAGCAGCGGCCACGCCACGGCGCGCCAGGCTCGCTCACCGCCCAGCTTGGGCCCGCCGCTTTTCATCGCGCACTGCTCTTTGTTGAGTTGAGACGACTCCGTTCGCGTTTCGAGTGAGCCGCGGACCTGTCCGCGCCTCGCCGCGGTGACCGCGACGTCGCGTCGCGTGCGCCGCGTTCCGTCTACGCAACAAGGAGTCTTCGATGAGTGCGATCTCATGGCATCGCGGCGCGCCGGCCGGGCGCGCGCGCGGTAGCGTTGTTTGGCTGTTGGTTTTTGGTTCGCTCGCAGGCTGCGCGTCGGCCAGCGGCAGTGCCGCGTACGGCGCCGCGCGTAGCCCGAGCTCCGATGCGGGCGGGCGCGCCTCAGTGCCGCCTGCACCCGCTGGCGAAGCTCGCCGGCAGCGCTTCGGACCCGTGCTCGAGCGCGGCAGCTTCGTGCGGGCGGTGCTCGAGCGCAATCCGTCCATCGAGTCGGCGCGGCAAAGTTTCCGCGCGGCACTCGGGCGCGCCCGCCAAGCGGGGGCCTTCGACGACCCGATGCTGGACCTGGGCTTGGCGCCGCTTTCCGTGGCGCGTCCGGGCGTCCCCCTCGGGTACGAGGTGCAGCTTAGCCAACGCCTGCCTTGGTTCGGCAAACGCGGGCTCGAGACGGCGGCGGCCGACGCGGAGGCCGACGCAGCCAAAGCCGACTTCGAATCGATGCGCCGCGAGCTCGGCCTGAGCGCGGTCCTGCTCTACGACCAATACTACGTCGAGGCTCGCTCGCTCGACATCAACGCAGAGCACGTCGAGCTGATGCGCGCGATGCAGGCCGGCGCCAGCGCGCAGTTCGAAGCCGGGCGAGGCTCTGCCCAGGACCCGCTGCAAGCCGAAGCCGAGCTCGCCCACATGGAGCACGACGCGGTAAAGCTGCTCGCCGAGCGCGACGTGACGCTGGCGCAGATGAACGAGCTGCTCCATCGCGCGCCGGAGCTGAGCTTGCCGCCGCCTCCGCAGCAACTGCCGCCCCCCGCGCCGCCGGATCGAACGCCGCCGAGTGAGCTCGAAGCTCGGGCGCTGGCTGCCAGTTCGGAAATTCGGGCCGCCGAGCAGCACGTGCGGGCCGAGCAGGCGCGCGCCGAGCGTGCGAGCCGTGACGCTTACCCCGATTTCGTGGTCTCGGCTGCTTACAACTCCATGTGGGACATGCCGGAGCACCGCTTGATGGTCGGCCTCGGCTTCAATCTGCCGTTGCAAGGCGCGCGCCGCGGCGGAGCGTCCGACGAAGCGCAAGCGGCGCGGGCCCAGTTCGAGAGTGAGATCGCGCGCCTCACGGACGCTGCGCGCACACGCGTCTTCGTGACCGTCAAGCAGCTGGAAGAATCCACTCACCTGCTGCAGCTGTTCGAGGCGCGGCTTTTACCGGTGGCAAAGCAGCAGCTCGACGCCGCGCGCGCCGGCTTCGTCGCGTCGAGAAATCCGTTCGTCGCCGTAGTCGAGGCCGAGAAGAATTTGCGGCAGGTGGAGCTGGAGCGCCAGCTCGCGCTCGCCGAATATCACCGCCATCGCGCGGAGCTCGAGCGAGCGTTGGGTCGCATTCCCGGGCTCGACGGGCAGGAGAGCAAGCCATGAAAGCGTTCGACTTTGCGGCTGCGCGACGCTCGATCGCCTCCGGCCTGTTCGTGTTTGCGCTCGCGCTCGGGGCGTTCGTGTGGCGAGAGCCGCTGTTCGTCTGGTTCGGCGGCAAAGATCGGGCGGCGCCAAGTCCGAGACCAGCGCCGACCAGCAGCGGAGCCGTCGCGACGGCAGCCTCCGCCGCCGACGCGATCGATCACTACACGTGCTCGATGCACCCCTCCGTGAAACAGCAGGGTCCGGGCGAATGTCCGATCTGCGGCATGAACTTGATTGCCGTGACTAAGCAGCAGCAAGAGCAAGGCGTGGTGTTGATCGACGAGTCACGCCGCCAACTGATCGGCGTAAAAACCGGTAAGGTGGTGGAGGCTCCCATCACCCGCCACACGCGCGCCGTCGGTCACGTCGCCTACGACGAGTCGACGCTGACGGACGTCACGCTCAAGGTCAGCGGCTTCATCAGCAAGCTCGTGGCGAACAAGACCGGGCAACGCGTCAGCGCCGGGCAAACCTTGTTTTTGCTGTACAGCCCCGAGCTGTACAACGCCGAGCAAGACTTCTTGCTCTCGACGCACGCCGGCACCCCCGCTCCCGCCGAAGCCAGCACTTCACACCAAGACGCCTTCAGTCGAGCCGCCAGGCAACGCTTGCACTTGCTCGGACTGAGCGAAGGCCAGCTAGCGGCGCTCGAAAAGAAGGGCGCCGCGTCGGAAAACATCGCGATTTCCGCGCCCGCCAGCGGCTTCGTGATCGAAAAGAACGTCGTCGAAGGCGCCTCGGTCGAAGCTGGCACGCGCCTGTTTCGCATCGCGGCGCTGAACAAGGTCTGGGTCGAGGCCGAGCTCTACGAAGCCGATTTGGCACAGGTGCGGGTTGGTCAGCGCGCCAGCATCACGCTCGATTACCTGCCCGGGCACGGCTACGAGGCCAAGGTCGCCTACGTCTATCCGTACATCGACCCGACCTCGCGCACCGGGCGCGTCCGGCTGGAGCTCGGCAACCAGGAGCTGGAGCTACGCCCCGGCATGTACGCGAGTGTCGAGCTGGAAGGTGCCACGGCTACGCGCTTGCAGGTGCCGGCGGCGGCGGTGGTGTACACGGGACCGCGCCGGCTGGTGTTCGTCGACTTGGGCGACGGCCGTTTTCGTCCGCAAGAGGTGCGGGTCGGCAACGAAGCCAACGGCATGTACGAAGTGTTGTCCGGCCTGAGCGCGGGCGACAGCGTGGCAACGTCGGGCGTATTCTTGATCGCGGCCGAGGCGCGCATCAGCACGGCCGCCAAGTATTGGGACGACGCGGCCGACGTTGCCCCGCCCCCAGCTGACGTGCAGCCCGAAGCCATGAGCGGCGTGCCAGCCGATGCGCCCAAGGCGCCCAAGGCTCCGCACACTCACGGCGGCGCGCCGAGCAGCGCCGCCCAGACGCCCGCCGCCGTCGTTTACAGCTGCCCCATGCACCCCGAGGTCCAAAGCTCGACGCCTGATCGATGCCCGAAGTGCGGCATGAAGCTCGAGCCCAAACCGGGCGGAGTCTCGAAATGAGCGCCGGCGCCGCCGGCGACGAGCCGCAGCACGGCCTGATCGCGCGACTGATCGCAGCCAGCGCCGCTCGCCCGCTTTTGACGATTCTGCTGGTGGCAGCGCTGACGGCTTGGGGCTGGGTGTCGCTCCAGCGCGCACCCCTCGATGCCATCCCCGATCTGTCCGACGTGCAAGTGATCGTGTTCACCGAATGGATGGGGCAAAGCCCGGATCTGGTCGAAGACCAGGTCACGTACCCGATCTCGACGGCGCTGATCTCGGCGCCCAAGGTGCAAGCCGTGCGCGGCCAGTCGATGTTCGGCATGTCGTTCGTCAACGTCATTTTCGAAGATGGCACGGACATCTATTGGGCGCGCAGCCGCGTGCTCGAGTACATGAGCTCGGTCCGGGCGAAACTGCCGCAAGGCGTGAACTCGACGCTCGGCCCCGACGCTACCGGCGTGGGTTGGGTGTTCGAGTACGCGCTGGTCGACAAAAGCGGTAAGCACGACTTGCAAGAGCTGCGCTCGCTTCAAGATTGGAACGTGCGCTATGCGCTCGGCAGCGTGCCGGGCGTGGCCGAGGTCGCGAGCGTGGGCGGCTTCGTCAAGCAGTATCAAGTCAACGTCGACCCCAACAAGCTGCTCGGCTACGGCATCAACCTAGAAGAGGTCGTGCGCGCGGTGCGCGCGTCGAACCAAGAGGTGGGCGGCCGCGTGCTCGAAATCGCCGGCCACGAGCACGTGATCCGCGGCCGTGGCTACGTGAAGGAGCCTGACGACATCGGCAAAAGCCCGATCAAAGTGGTCGGCGGAACGCCGATTCGCGTGCGCGACGTCGCCCAAGTCAGCCTGGGGCCGGACATTCGCCGCGGCCTGACCGAGCTGAATGGCGAAGGCGAGGCACCGGGCGGCATCGTGATCATGCGCTACGGCGAGAACGCGCTCACGGTCATCAACGCCGTCAAAGAACGGCTCAAGGAGATCCAACGCAGCCTGCCGGAGGGCGTGCAGGTCGTCACCACCTACGACCGCTCGAGCCTGATCAGCGACGCGGTGGCGACGCTGCGCCACACCTTGCTCGAAGAGATGCTGGTCGTAAGCCTGGTGATCTTCGTGTTTTTGTTGCACGTAAGGAGCGCGCTGATCCCGATCTTGACGCTACCGATCGGCGTGCTGTTGGCGTTCATCCCGATGCAGCAGCAACAGCTGACCGCCAACATCATGTCGCTCGGTGGCATCGCGGTCGCGATTGGCGCGATGGTCGACGCCTCGATCATCATCATCGAAAACATTCACAAGCACCTGGCCGATTGGGAAGCGGAGGGTCGAAAGACGCCGCGCCAGGCAGCCATCGTGCTGGCCATGCAAGAGGTGGGGCCGTCGATCTTCTTTTCCCTGCTCGTCATCACCATCGCGTTTTTGCCCGTTTTCACGCTGGAGGCGACCGAGGGCCGGCTGTTCAAGCCGCTGGCCTTCACCAAGACCTATTCCATCGGCTTCGCAGCAATCTTGGCCGTCACGCTCACGCCGGCGCTCGCCGTGCTGCTGATTCGCGGCAAAGTTCACGACGAATCACGGAACCCCATCAACCGCCTGCTCACGGCCGCCTACGCGCCGGTCGTGCGCTTCGTCGTCGACCAGCGCTGGAAGGTGCTCACGCTGGCCTTGTTCGCGATCCTGCTGACCGTTCCGGCCATCTTCCGCTTGAAGAACGAGTTCATGCCGCCGCTGAACGAGGGCGTGCTGCTTTACATGCCGACCGCCCCGCCCGGCATGTCCGAGAACGAAGCGGCCGCTCTGCTACAAACCATGGACCGGCAGCTGAAGAAGTTCCCGGAAGTCGTGAGCGTGTTCGGCAAGCAAGGTCGCGCCGAGACTGCGACCGATCCGGCCCCGCTCGGCATGGCCGAAGTCACGGTCGTGCTCAAGCCGCGGGCCGAATGGCGCAAGGGACTCAGCTGGGACGGCCTAGTCCGCGAAATGGACGAAAGCCTGCACTTTCCCGGCATGCCGAACGTGTGGTGGATGCCGATTCAGACCCGCACCGAAATGCTGGCGACCGGCGTGCGCAGCCCGCTGGGCATCGAAGTCTTCGGCGACGATCTGGAGGCGATCGAGAAAGCAGCCATTGCTGTCCAGCACGCGGTCGCCAAGCTGCCCGGCACACGCAGCGCATTCGCCGAGCGCTCGACTGGAGGCTTCTACATCGACTTCGAGGTCAAGCGCGAAGAAGCAGCGCGTCACGGCTTGAGCGTGACGGACATCAACATGGTCGTCGCCCAAGCCATCGGCGGCGAGAACGTTTCGGAAACCGTCGAAGGCCGCCAGCGCTATCCCATCTCGGTGCGCTACGCGCGCGAGTTTCGCGACGACCCCGAGCTGCTCGGCAGGGTGCTGATCGGCACTCCCGACGGCGCACAAGTGCCGTTGTCGCAAGTCGTGGCCATCCGTAGCGTGCTGGGACCGCCGATGATTCGAAGTGAGGGTGGCAAGCTGGTCGGCTTCGTTTTCGTCGACACCGACCGCCCGATCGCCGACTACGTTGCGGATGCCAAGCGCATAGTCAGTCAAGAAGTCACGCTGCCTGCGTCGACGCGCCTGGCCTGGGTTGGGCAGTTCAAGTACTTCGAACGCGCCAAAGAGCGCCTGAAATGGGTCGTCCCGCTCACCTTGGGCATCGTGTTTCTGCTGCTCTATTTCAATACCAAGTCCGTCACCGAGAGCCTGATCGTCATGCTGGCGGTGCCGTTCTCGCTGGTGGGAGCGATTTGGCTGCTCTATTTTCTGCACTACAACATCAGCGTCGCGGTCTGGGTCGGGCTGATCGCGTTAGCAGGGCTCGATGCCGAAACAGGCGTGGTCATGTTGCTATACCTGACTCTGGCTCACGGCCGCGCGCTCGCCCAAGGGCACCTGCGCAGTCGGCTCGAGCTGCGCGAAACCATCGTCGAAGGTGCGGCCAAGCGTCTGCGCCCAAAGCTAATGACGGTGGCGACCATGATTATCGGTCTGGTGCCGGTGCTGTGGAGCTCTGGCACCGGGGCAGATGTGATGAAGCGCATTGCCGCCCCAATGATCGGCGGTCTGATCACTTCGTTCCTACTCGAGCTCACGGTTTACCCGGCGATCTTCGCAATCTGGAAGGGCCGCGGGTTACCCGAAACCTTTTCGCACACTGCTACGTAACCGACACCATGGCTGCGCACTGCGAGCGCACGCCAAACAAGGAGCAAGCTCATGCAAATCCGAACCGGACGCCGCGAGATGCTCGGGACGCTGGCGGGGGGCACGCTCATCGCGCTGCCGGCTGGCCTGTTTTTGGTCAGCTGCAGCAGCAGCGATTCGTCGAGCAGCGGCACCCCCGCGGCTACCCCGCAAAAGAGCGGGATGCAAATCGTTTACACCTCCAGCAACGTGCAGTCTCACACGCACACGTTTACGCTCCAAATGTCCGACATCGCGATGCCGCCGAGCGACGGAGTGAGTGGCCCGACCAGCAACGACGGCGGACATACGCATGCGGTGTCAATCTCGATGGCACAGCTTCAAAATGTGGGCAGCGGCGATTCCGTGAAGGTCACGACGACCAGCGTCTCGGGGCACACCCACGAGTTCACGTTCGTCAATGTGAGCTAAGCTCTGCCGCAATGCGTTCCGCCCGCCTCGTAGCACCGCTCGCGCTCGCGACGGTGCTCGCCACCAACCAGGCTTGGGCCGGTCCCCCTTTCCTCACCGACGACCCGGAACCAGTCGAGGTGAAGCACTGGGAATTCTATGCGGCGTCGCAGTGGACCGTGGAGCGGCACGCTGCAGCGGGCACGCTCCCTCACGTCGAAGTGAACTACGGAGCCTTGCCTGGCCTGCAGCTACACGCCATCGTTCCGGCTGCGTTCGCGTGGTCCAGCGGCGCTGCGGCAACGTACGGCATCGGCGACACTGAGCTGGGCGCCAAGCTCCGCTTCGTCGATGAGGTTGAGGGGCAATGGCGCCCTCAGCTTGGGATCTTCCCCCTGATCATCTTGCCAACTGGGTCGAAGAAACGCGACCTCGGCGAGGGCGCAGTTCAAGCGCTCTTGCCACTCTGGGTGCAGAAGAGTTTCGGACCATGGACGACGTACGGCGGCGGCGGCGTACACCTCGCGTCGGGAGACAACTCGGTCGTGCTCGGCTGGCTGCTGCAGCGCGCATTCTCCGACGAGATTGCGATCGGTACCGAAGTGTTCGTCACCACCCCGTTTAGCGGTGAGCCGGTTCAGATCCAGTTGAATCTGGGGACAGTCATCAACTTCTCCGAACATCACCACGTGCTCTTGTCCGCTGGACCATCCCTCCGAACAGACGCAATTGGGCAGGCTTATGCCGCCTACCAACTCACTATCTGACGATGGCGAAACCGCGCTTCACCGAGAGAGCACTGGCGTTCCATCACACCGCCGACAAGATCAGCCAAGCCGCGAAGCACCGCGACCAGGACGCGGTCGTCACGGCGCTCGCAGCCACTCTGGCCGCTTGCACTTCGTGCCACGCCACCTACAAGCAGCGGGTGGTGGACGAAGCAACCTGGTCTGCCCTTGGCGGCGATGCTCCACGCCGCATGCCCGCACCATAGTGCTCTGGAAGATCGCGTCACCTTCCAGCACGCAACGGCGCTCCTGCTGCTAGCAACGGCGTAGGCGCTCCTGAACCTGAGACGCAGGGTGGACCCCGCCAAAGGCGAAACCCCGTCGACCCGAACCGCCTAACTGTAATGGGGATGCTTCACATGTGTTGCCGGAACGTGGCGCAATACCGCGCTCTGCGCTGGGATTGGTGAATGGGGGGCAAAATCGCGCTGTATCGGCCCGGCCGGGCCTTGCTGTGCTGGCCTCGTCCATGCGACACCGAAGCTTGTGAAAGCCGCCGACGCTCGCCCCGAAGACCGCGCCCTCCAAGACGACATGCGTTGGCTCGCGACCTTGCTCGGCCGCGTCATTCAGCGGCTTCAGGGCGACGCCGTGTTTCGGGCCGTCGAAGACTTGCGCGTGGCCTGCCGGGCGCGGCGCCGCGGCGACCCGACGGCGCCGTCACTGCGTGAGCTGCTCGCCAAGGTCGACGCTTTGCCGTTCGAGATCGCGGCGCCCACGGCGCGCGCTTTCACGGTGTTCTTCTTCTTGATCAATACCGCCGAGCAGGTGCACCGTGTGCGCCGCCGTCAAAGCTATGCAACGGCGGAGGGCACTTCGCCGCACAGCGCGCAGCCGGCCAGCGCGCTGTGGGCGTTTCAAGAGCTGAAGCGCCGCGGTAAGACCGCGCAAGAGCTACGCGGCTACATTCGCGATCTCGAAGTGCGCCCGGTCTTGACCGCGCACCCCACGGAGGCCACGCGGCGCACGCTGCTCGAGCTGCAGGCGCGACTCGCCGAGGCGCTGCTGAGTCGTGAGCGGGCTTCGGCTGGTGACCTGCGACGGCTCGAAGAGCACGTCGAAGGCGAGATCGAGCTACTTTGGCTCACCGACGAAGTACGGCGCAATCGCCCGAGCGTGCTCGACGAAGTGAGCCAGGTCATCTGGTACCTCGAAGATCGGTTGCTCAACGCGTCCGCCGAGGTCGGCGAGGCCGCTAGCAACGCCTTCCGTGAGGTATTCGGCGAAGAGCTGGGGGTGACCTTGCACGTGCCACTCGGCAGCTGGGTGGCGGGCGACCGCGACGGCAATCCGTTCGTCACGCCGGAGATCACGCTTGCCGCCGCCCGCCGCAACGCGCACGCCATTTTGGGGCACTACGCCAGAAAAGTCGGCGGCTTGATCAACCGGCTGTCGATCTCCGATCGCATCGCTTCGCCGCCGCAGGCACTGCTCGACTCGCTCGAGCGCGACAAACCCATGCTGCCGCGCGCCTGGGAAACCAACAAAAAGCGCAACGCCAACGAGAGCCTGCGCCTGAAGCTCACGTTCATCGTCGGCCGGCTCGAGGCTACGCGCCAAGAAGTGGCGGCGCGCGACGCCGGTCGCCCCGAAAAGCTCGAAGGCGCTTACGCGACCTCCGAAGAATTTCTAGCCGACTTGAAGCTAGTCGAGTCCGTGGTGCGGGCGGGCGGCGCAGAGCACGCCGTGCGCAGCCAGGTGGCGCCGCTGGTCGCGCAAGTCGAGACGCTCGGCTTCGCCGGATACTACCTCGATTTGCGCGACGACTCCGAGACTCACACCCGCACCGTGGACGCGATCGCCGCGAGCGTCGACGTCGGCAAGCTCGACGAGCAGGGCCTACGCCGCGAGCTGCTCGGCAAACGCCCGCTGCTTTCGCCGCACACGCAGCTGGACGAAGAAGCCACCAAGGTCGTTAGCGTGTTTCGCACCATGCGCCAGGTGCAAGACGAGTTCGGCGAGCGCGCCTCGGCCACGTACATCATTTCGATGTGCCGCCGCGCCGAAGATTTGCTTAGGGTGCTCTTGCTCGCTCGCGAGGTCGGGCTGTGCGACCTGACAGCAGACCCGCCCGTTTCACGGCTCGACGTGGCGCCGCTGTTCGAAACGCAAGCCGACTTGGCCAACGCGCCCAGCGTGCTCAAACAGCTGGTGACCGATCCGGTGTACGCGCGCCAGCTCAGAGCGCGCGGCATGCACCAAGAAATCATGCTTGGTTACTCGGATTCCGCCAAAGACGTGGGCGTCGTCGCGGCTTCGTGGGAGCTGTACCGCTCGCAAGAGCTGCTGAGCGCCGTGGCGCGCGACCACGGCGTGAAGCTCAGCTTATTTCACGGCCGCGGCGGCACCGTCGGTCGCGGCGGAGGCTCGCCGGTCTATCGGGCGCTGACCGCGCTACCGCCCCAAACGCTGTCGGGCAAAATCAAAATCACCGAGCAGGGCGAGATCATCTCGCAAAAGTTCGGCTTGCCTTCGATCGCCGAGCGCAGCCTAGAAGTGATGCTGACCGGCACTATCATGGCGCACTTCTCCGACTGGCGAGAGGGCCTGCCACCCGGCACCGAAGAGCGCTTCCGCGGGGCCATGGAGCAACTCTCCGAACAATCGCGCGTGGCCTTCCGGCGCCTGGTGCACGATCAAACGGCGGTTTTCGAATTGTTCCTCACCGCCACGCCTGTGCGCGAGCTCACGCACGTACACTTCGGTTCACGCCCCGCCTACCGTGAGCGCGGCGCCGGCACCATGGCCGGCATTCGCGCCATTCCGTGGAACTTCGGCTGGACGCAAATGCGCCTGATGGTGTCCGCCTGGCTCGGCGCCGGCTCCGCGCTCGAAACCATGCTGCACCAGCCCGGCGGCGAGCAGCTGCTCAAAGACATGGCCCGCAGCTGGCCCTTCTTCGGCGACCTACTCGACAAGCTCGAAATGGTCTGCGCCAAGGCCGACCTCGACATTGCGAAGATGTATGTACAAGAGCTGGGGGGCAACCAGCAGGTCACCGCCGAAATCGAGCAAGACTTCTTGCGCACCGTGCGCTGCCTCAACGCCATTCGCGGTCGCGACCTGCTCGCCGACCATCGTTTCTTGCAGGGCTCGCTGGGCCTCCGCAACCCCTACGTAGACCCGCTCAGCCTGCTGCAGGTGAGCCTGCTGAAAAAGAAGCGCATCTTGGCCGAAGATCATCCCGATCGCCCCTTGCTGGATCAGGCCTTGGGGACCACGCTGAATGGCATTGCACAGGGCATGCGAAATACAGGCTGACGCATGCGGGCGGGGTCCAGGGTGACCCCGAGCCCCGAAAATTCGCTCGCCTCTGAAACGGCGCCGCCCGGCGAGATCCTGCGCGGCGGGCGCTACGTCGTCGTTGGCACGCTCGGCGCCGGCTCCCAGGGCGAGACGCTCGAGGCCGCCGACAAGCGCGAGGGGCGCGCGGTCGCCATCAAGCGCTTCACGCTACGCGGCGCCAAATCGTGGAAAGACGTCGAGCTGGCCGAGCGCGAAGCCAACGTGCTCGCCTCGCTCACTCACCCCAACTTGCCCCGCTACATCGAGCATTTCGAAGAAGGCGGGGCCCTTTACTTGGTGATGGAAAAGGTCGAGGGCGAAAGCCTACAGGCCCTGCGGCGGCGCGGCCGCCCGCTGAGCCACGACCAAGCCGTGCGTTTCCTGCGCGACGCCGCCGAGTGCCTGCGCTACCTGCACGGCCACACGCCGCCGATCGTCCACCGCGACATCAAGCCTGGCAACGTCATCTTGCGCCCCGACGGCTCGTATTGCTTGGTCGATTTCGGCTCGGTGCGCGACCGCTTGAAGCCTGAGGGCGGCAGCACTGTCGTCGGCACCTTCGGCTTCATGGCGCCCGAGCAATTTCAGGGTCGCGCGGCGCCGGCCAGCGACGTGTACGCCGTCGGCGCGACCGCGCTCTGCCTGATCACCGGCCAAGAGCCAGAAGACCTGCCCCACAAAGGCCTCGCCATCGACGTCGAGGCGGCCCTGCGCGGCCAAGTCGACCGGCGCCTGGTCGGCGCGCTACGCAGCATGCTCGAGCCCGATCCCGATCGCCGCCCCAGTTCCGTCGACACGGTGCTTCGCAACATGGGCCTCGCTGCCAACGCCCCACCAGCCGGCCCCGGCTCGCACAGCGCCGCTGCCGCCAAGCAAGCCCGCCGCGCGCGACTCGCAGCGGAAGACGGCTGGGAGCCGAACACCAGCGAGGGCGGCTTCGATCCAAACCAATTGTCACGCCAAGTCGAGCGTGAAATCCGCTTGGGCATCCTGCGCGAAACGCGCAAGGCGCGCCACGCCGCCAAGCGCGAGGCCCAGCGCGCCAAACGCGAAGCCCAGCGCGCCGGGCGTCACGCGCGCCGCTACGCGGGCGACGACTGGCACCGCCCAGGGCCGCCGGTCGTGGCGGGCCGCCTGCTGGCCGTCTTCATCTTAATGGCGCTCACGGTGGGCAGCATCGCCAGCTTCGCGCTTTTTCAGGTGCTGCTCCCCACCCTGTTCACTTTCTTCCCGGTGCCGGGCCGCCGCCAGCGCATGCTCCAAATCGGTCGCGCAGGCGAGCAAGGGCTACGCCGCGCCCGCGACCACATCCGCTACCAATTCCTGGGCGGCCCCGTCCCGGCCGAGCCCGAGCCTACGACCGACGCCGCCGGCAACAACGCGCGCCAGCGTGTCTCCATCGACGCCGAGGCCGAAGAAGCCGAGCTTCAGGCCGAAGCCGAGGCCGAAGCCAGAGCAGCGGCGGCGGACCGCAAACGGGCTCGACACTGAAGCGCGGGACGCCGCTACGCTGAATCTTCGCGCGAGAACGCGCGGCTCAGCCGACCCCGAACCTTCTTTGTGGCGCGAGCCGGTGGCGCTTCCTCGTTTTCGGCCGACGCGGTTGACGCTTCCGGCTCGGTGGGCTCTGTCACTTGGTCGTCGGCGCGTGCAGCTTCGGTGAGCGAGCTTGGCGCCGCATCTTCCGCGCCGCTCGACTTTGCGGAGCCCTGCTTGCGCGGCTTGCTGACGCGCGGTAGTGCGATGCGGTTCAGCTCTTCGAGTAGCGCGTCGTTGCTTTCGGCGTAGACGCGAGCGTACGCGAGCGCGCGCTGCACGAGGACCAAGAGCGCCTCTTGCCGTTCGGCCAGCGCCCGCCGAAGCTCGGCCAACTTGGCTTCGTGATCGTTCACGTCGCTAGCGGCGCTCTCTACCTCAGCAGCCAGGCTGGCGAGCCCCGCCGCGTCGATGTCCGCGAAGCGCACGCTGGCGAGCGGACCCTTGAAAAGCGCGAGCACAGACTGTATGGCGGGTGAAGAAGACGGCGTCATGTGATACGGATCATACGTTCAGTATCCGCCCGAGGCCAGCCTTAAATACAGCCGCCGATTCGTGCTCGGCGGAGCTCGCGAAAAACGCGCGCGCCGCTGAAATGACGGCCCTCTATGGCGCTTCGAGGGTTTGGAGGACCTTCGCGAAGCTCAGATTGACCAGGGGATCGTTTGGAGACGAGGCCGGTCGGAAACCGGCAAACTACGAGTGGGAACTCAGGGGGACACTCCAGGATTTGCTCACAGCTGAGAGGTCCTGTGGACCGAGCGAGAAGGCAGTGAGCGGAGCGGTCTCGTAGCTCGTGCCGTCGCTGCAATGGTTGACCTGCATCGCGCGCGCGATCGCGACTTCGTTGCTGCCGGTGAGGCTGGTATGTCCGTGCGTGGACGAATCCGCCAATCCATAGGCCGCCCGCAGCTCGCTTCGAGCAGGCGACCCAAACCAGGCCGCGCTCGCCACACGCTTGTTGCTTGACCCGTCGCCGCACGGAAAGGACGGTTGGGCACAGCTGACCGGGCGCGCCGCCCGAATTTTTCGACTCGCGAGAGCGACACGCGCAGAGTGACCCATGACCAAAGAAGCGGAGCAGAAGAGCGCGGACTGGCTGGAAGCCGAGTTGGAAGAGGGGCTCGACGAAGACTACGAGCTCGAGCTCGGCGACACGGTGGTGTCCGAGCAAGTCGCAGAAATCTACAAGCGCGAGCACGGCCCAACGCTCGGCCGACGCGACTACTTCCGGCACTTGCTGCAATTGCAGCGCGAACTGATCAAGTTGCAGGCCTGGGTGGCGCGCACGGGTGCCAAAGTCGTCGTGGTCTTCGAAGGTCGCGACTCGGCCGGCAAGGGCGGCGCGATCAAGCGCATCACCCAACGCCTCAATCCGCGCGTCTGCCGCGCCGTGGCGCTGCCCGCGCCCACCGAGCGCGAGCGTTCGCAATGGTATTTCCAGCGCTACGTGCCCCACCTGCCCGCGGGCGGCGAGATCGTGCTGTTCGATCGCTCTTGGTACAACCGCGCCGGCGTTGAACGCGTGATGGGCTTTGCGTCGCCCAGCGAGGTCGAGCAGTTCTTCAAAGACGCACCCGAGTTCGAGCGCCTGCTGGTGGGCTCAGGCATCTTACTGCTCAAATACTGGTTCTCCATTTCTGACGAGGAGCAGCAGCTGCGCTTTCTCGTGCGCATCCACGACCCGATGAAGCAGTGGAAACTGAGCCCCATGGATCTGCAGTCGCGCGCGCGCTGGGAAGACTACACGGCGGCCAAGGAAGAGATGCTCCAGCGGACCAATACAGCCCACGCGCGTTGGTACATCGTCGAGGGCAACGACAAACGCCGGGCGCGTCTCAACTGCATGGCTCACCTGCTCTCGCAAATTCCGTACACCGAGGTGCCGCACGAGGAGGTTCAGCTTCCGGAGCGTGTCTTCAATCCCAACTACGAGCGACACGCGCTCGCGCCGGAGCTGTTCGTCCCACGCGTCTACGGCTAGCAGAAGCCCCGCGTGGCAGCTGTACGCGAAGAGCCGGGCGCCGCAGAGTAACCGTCTCCGCGGCGCCCGGTTAGACGCTGCGCTACAGCGATTTGATGAACGCCACCAGGTTGGCCTTGTCCACGCCGTTCAGGCCGCGGAACAGGTCTCGCGAAGCAGCTGCCTGACCATCGTGCAGCTCGATCGCCAGGCTAACGGCATTCGCCCGCCCGTCGTGGAGGAGGTGACCCTTGTCGACGAACTGCATGCCCCAGAGCGGCGCGGTGCGCATCTCGCGACCGCTAGCCCGCCCGGAGTCCGAAATACCGTCGCCGAGTGAGCCCATATCGTGGAGCAAGAAGTCCGAGAACGGGTGATATTCGTTTGAGCGATGCCCCAGCGGTGGAAAAAAGTTTGGTTGTCGAGGCGGCTCGCGCTCGCTAGTCGCCCTTGTTACGCTTTTCGGCTCTTTCGAGCTCAGGCACGACGCGGGCCACGCGTTGGCGGACGACGTCTTTGACCAGCGCCCAGAGCGTTTCTTCGTCTTCGGTCTCGGCGATCAGCCCGAGCGGCACGCGGAAGCCGCCCATGTCGGCGCGACCACCACCGTACGGACGGCCCTGCGTGTCGTCGCCGAAAGCGTTTTGCATGAACGTGGCCGGGTCGACCGAGGCGCGGCGGGTGCGCAGACTGCCGTCGACGCGGTCTTCGACGATACCGAAGACCACCACGGTGTCGATATCTTCGCGGCGCAGAATGAAGTCGGCCGCCATCGGAATCGCATCGCGATTGATGGCGGAAACCCGCCCCACACCAGCGATGGCGAAATCGCGCACGACCTCCAGGTCGCGGAGCGCGCGCCCCACGGCTTCCATCACTTCGGCGGTCAAGGTGCGCCGGCCGACGCGGCTCAGTGTCTCGGCGTCCGAGAATTGCTTCAGGTATGCGGCCGCTCGGAAATCGTTGGGCGTTGCGAACGCAAAGTCGTCGGTGTCGGTCTGGATGCCGAAGAACATGGCCGTGGCCACGACGCTGTCGTCGTTGCCGTTGGCCCCGAACGGCGCCAGGCCCCGCTCGCTGTACTCGGCGTAAATGGTGGCAGTCGCGCCCACGTCGTGGCGGATGTCCACGAACGGCGCCTTGGGGATCGCTGCCGGCCGATGATGATCCACCACCGTGAGCAGCTGCACGCTGTCCGGCACCTTGATGGTCTGCTCGCTCTGGCTCGCGTCGACGAGCGACAGGTAACCGTAGGTCTCGAGCTCCTCGGCTTCGGTGACCTTGATCATCGGCACGCTGAGCAGCTTCACCATCGCGCGGTTTTCGGCGCGCGAGATGGGCAGCACGTGGGCGATGGTCGCCGACACGCCAACCCTGTCGCACAGCCGCTTGTGCGCGAGCGCGCTACCGATACTGTCGGGGTCCGGATGGCCACCGAGCAGGATCACGTGCGGCTTGTCGGTCGCGCCGGAAAGGACGCGCTCGAGATCCTGCCACTTATCGGCGTGACCCATGGCTCACTGCTGCCTGTCGCATTGAAGAGGCTTTGTATACACCACGGCGGCGCGCGTGCCGGGAAAGCAGAATAAGACCCTATAACTTCAATAGGTTACGTTCAATGTGGCTGAACCCCTGACAAACCGACAGAAATGCGGGGTCTCAAAGCGAAGGCTTGTACACTCCCGTCCGTGACCCGTGTGCCCTGCGTGGCGGGCCTCGTACTCACCCTGGCGGCTTGCCAGGGGAAGCACGTCGGCGGCCTGAGCCCGAGCCAAACCAGCGCCACAGTGGCGTCCGCGAGCCTCCCGCCGGCAGCGTCGGCAAGCGCCGCGCCCGTCACTTCAGTAAGTAGCGCCGCGGCGAGCGCTGGGCCCATTCCTAGCGCCAGCGCCGCGCCGAGCGGCTCGGCGGCCGTGGCGCAGGCTCCGTTCGTCCCCGACCCCAGGAATTACCCTTGGCTCGGCGACGACCGCGACTTCCCCAAACCGGACGCCTCGCTCGAGCAACGCTTTCCCGCGCCCCCCGGCTACCAGCGCGTGAAGGTAGTGGCCGGAAGTTTCGCCGAATGGCTGCGCTTTTTGCCGATGGCGCCCGAAGGCACCCCCGCCAAAAGCTGGGACGGCAAAGAGACGCTCAGCGCGGACGACGACTACCTGGCGGGGGTGGTCGCCATCGACACCGGCACGCCGGATCTGCAGCAAAGCTCAGACGTCATTGTTCGCTTGCACGCCGAGTACCTGTGGTCGCGCGGTGAAAAAGACAAAATCAGTTATCTGAGCGCCACCAAGCTGAACATGCCGCTCTCACGTTGGGAGAAGGGGCAACGCCTGATCCCGAGCGGGCCGAACGTGTTCTGGGTCATCAAGGGCAAGCCTGCCGAGGTCGACCACGCCGAGTTCCGGCGCTACCTCGATGCCGTCTTCAACTGGGCCAACAGCACCTCGCTCGCGCAGCGCTCCACGCCGGTCGACAATCCGAAGCAGCTCGTCGCCGGCGACTTCTTCCTGCAAAGCCAAGAGCCAAATCACGTGGCGGTCGTGCTCGACGTCGCCGAGAAACCGAGCGGCGAGCGCGTCGCCCTGCTCGGCCAAGCGCGCAACCCGGCCGAGAGCATCCACGTCGTTCGCCCCGGCAAAGCCACACCGTGGTTCAGCGTGCGCCCACCCGTTCCGGTCCTCACCCCGCATTCCAAAGCCCTGGCTTGGAGCGACTTGCGACGCATGACGACCGTCACCGAGCAATAGGGCTTCGGGCGCCAGCCCCACGCTGCCGAGGCTCACGGGCGGCACGCACCAACAGGGTATCGAAAAAGGGCTGTTCCGGTAGGGACGGCCCTTTCGGGCCGCCCCCCGGACAAAACCCGGCGAGCAGATTTCCCGCACCGGGCTTCCACCTAAGGTCGACGGAGGGCAAAACGCTGATCTGGCCAAGGATGATG
>Ga0307508_10002542_pt1 | contig 19182 bp, 7 predicted proteins | sample 9_EM_MG_FD_203089 | JGI IMG/M metagenome (GOLD analysis project Ga0307508, IMG submission 203089) | Populus trichocarpa ectomycorrhiza microbial communities from riparian zone in the Pacific Northwest, United States - 9_EM | ecosystem: Host-associated > Plants > Roots > Unclassified | place... | reverse complement strand
CGGGTTTAGCTTAGGCTCGCCTAAGTTGTTGGCGTGTCGCTCCGTCGGCGTGCCCACCGCGACTTCCCCACGCCTGACAGGCGATTGCCCCGCACGATGGGAGTGACATGTCACGGGTTCTTCCTGGTGACGCATTACCGGTCCACGACCTCATTGGCATCGGCTTCGGGCCGTCCAATGTGGCCATGGCGATCGCACTCGACGAGCACAACGCAGGCGCCGAAGGGCCGGAGGCGATCAGCGCGCACTTCTTCGAGCAGCAGCCGCGCTTCGGCTGGCACCGTGGCATGCTGATCGACGACGCGACCATGCAGGTGTCCTTCCTCAAGGACCTGGTGACGCTGCGGAACCCGGCCAGTGAGTTCAGCTTCCTCTGCTATCTGCAGAGCAAGGGCCGGCTGATCGACTTCATCAACCACAAGAACCTCTTCCCGCTGAGGGTGGAGTTCCACGACTACTTCGAGTGGGCCGCGGCCAAGGTCGAGGACATGGTCTCCTACGGCCACGAGGTGGTCGGCGTCGCGCCCGTCGTCCATGACGGAGCCGTGGAGTACCTGGATGTGACGGTCCGGTCGGGGGAGGGGCTGGAGGTCCACCGGGCCCGCAACCTCGTCATAGGGACGGGGCTTCGTCCCCTCATGCCGGAGGGCGTGGAGCGCGGCGACCGCGTCTGGCACACCTCCGAACTCCTGGCGAAGGCCGACGGGCTGGAATCCACCTCGCCCTCCCGGTTCATCGTCGTGGGCGCCGGGCAGAGCGCCGCCGAGAACGTCGCCTATCTGCACCGGCGCTTCCCTGGGGCCGAGGTGTGCGCGGTCTTCTCCCGCTACGGCTACAGCCCCGCCGACGACAGCGGCTTCGCCAACCGGATCTTCGACCCCGGCGCGGTCGACGACTACTTCGCGGCTCCGGAAGACGTCAAGCGCCGGCTGATGGACTACCACGGCAACACCAACTACTCCGTGGTGGACATCGACTTGATCGACGACCTGTACCGGCAGATGTACCAGGAGAAGGTCCTCGGCGCCGAGCGGCTGCGATTCCTGAATGTGTCCCGGCTCACCGACGTCAAGGAGACACCCGCCCAGGTCCGGGCCACCGTGAAGTCCCTCGTCACCGGCGAGGAGACACTCCTGGACGCGGACGTCGTGGTCTTCGCCACCGGCTACAGCTCCGTCGACCCCCTCGGCCTCCTCGGCGAAGTCGCCGACGCCTGCGTCCGCGACGACGAGGGGCGGGTCCGCGTCGAGCGGGACTACCGCATCGCGACCGACCCCGGCCTGCTCTGCGGCATCTATCTGCAGGGCGGCACGGAGCACAGCCACGGCATCACGTCGTCCCTGCTGTCCAACACCGCGATCAGGGTCGGCGAGATCCTCGATTCGCTCATCGGCCGGGGCGTGCAACCCGCTTCCGGCGAGGCCCGGCCGGTGGCCGAAGGAGTCGGCAGCACCGCGCGCTAGTGCGTCCCCCGGTGGATCGAAGGATGACGTACTGAGACATGGGCACGACTGCGATCGAGCGCCCCGTATCCCGGGGCACAACGACGTCTCGTCGGCGGCGGGTTGTGGGTCTGGGCACGCTGGTGGCGGTCCTGGTGGCCGCGGCGGCGGTGTCGCTGGCCGTCGGCGCGCGCGCCTTGAGCCCCGCCGAGGTGTGGCACGGGCTGTTCGCGGAAGCGGACTCCGACCAACGGCTCACCGAGATCCGGCTCATCGTGCGGACCGTACGGGTGCCCCGGACGGTGCTCGCCATCGTGGCGGGCATCGCGCTGGGCGTCGGCGGGGCGCTGATCCAGGGGTACACCCGGAACCCGATCGCCGACACGGGCTTGCTGGGGGTGAACGCCGGCGCCTCGTTCGCCGTGGTGTCGGCGATCGCCCTGTTCGGGTTCGCCGACCCGTTCCAGTACGTCTGGTTCGCCTTCCTGGGGGCGGCGGTCGCCGGGGTCGTGGTGTTCGGGCTGGCGAGCATCGGCCGGGGCGCCGGGAATCCGCTGACGCTCGCCCTGGCCGGGCAGGGGATCACGGTGTTCCTCGCGGCGATGACCACGGCGGTGGCGCTGTCGGACCAGAAGTCGCTGAACGCGCTGCGGTTCTGGAACGCGGGCTCGGTCGCCGGTGTCGGATTCGGCGTCATCTGGCCGGTGACCGGGTTCGTCGCCGTCGGGCTGGCGCTGGCGGTGACCACGCTGCCCGCCATCAATCTGCTCAACCTGGGGGACGACGTGGCACGGGGGCTGGGCGTGAACATCGCGCTGAGCCGCACCGTTGGCATCCTCGCCATCACCCTGCTGGCGGGCGCGGCGACGGCGGCGTGCGGCTCCATCGCGTTCCTCGGGCTCATGGTGGCCCACATCGCCCGGTATCTGACCGGGCCGGACTACCGCTGGCTGGTGCCGTACGCGGGTCTGCTCGGAGCCGTCGTCCTGCTGGTCTGCGACATCGTGGGCCGCTTGGTGGTGCGGCCGGGCGAGTTGGACGCCGGTGTCCTCGTGGCTCTCCTCGGCGCCCCGTTCTTCGCGGCGCTGGTGTGGCGCGGAAAGTTCAAGAAGGCATGAGCGGAACACCTGTGAGAACCGATGTGAGAACAGATGCGGTAACCGATGTGAGAGCAGACGGGAAGCGGTCGGTGGCCCCGGGCGTGCGGCTCGGCCAGGTGTCGTTCGTATGGCGGCCCTGGCTCGTCTGCGTGACGCTGCTGCTGGCGGCGGCGGTCTTCCTGGTGTTCTGCCTGTCCATCGGCGTCGGGGAGTTCCCCATCGGATTGCCCCAGGTGGTCAGGACGATCCTCGGCCGGGGCGAGCGGGTCGACCAGTTCGTCATCATGGATCTGCGGATGCCGCGCGCCCTGGCCGGGCTCGTCGTGGGGATCGCGCTGGGGGTGTCCGGGGCGCTGACGCAGTCCATCGCGCGCAATCCGCTGGCCAGCCCGGACATTCTGGGGATCACCGGGGGCGCCGGAGCGGTCTCGGTGTTCCTGGTGACGGTGTCGGGCGGGGCCGCCGCGGCCGTCGAAAGCACCCTGGGCCTGTCCGCGGCGGCGCTCGCGGGCGGTCTCGGCACGGGGCTGCTGGTGTACTTCCTGGCGTGGCGGCGCGGGATCGACGGCTTCCGGCTCATCCTCATCGGCATCTCGGTGAGCGCCGTGATGGAGGCCATCACGACATGGCTGCTGGTCACGGCCGACATCAAGGACGTGGCCCGGGCCCAGGCGTGGCTGGTCGGCTCGCTGGACAACCGGTCGTGGGGCGAGGTCCGGATCGCGCTGTGGTGCACCCTCGTCATCCTGGCCGTGGTGGCCTGTGCCGCGTTCCAGTTCAAGCCGATGCATCTGGGCGACGAGGTCGCCGCGGGCCTGGGCGTCCGGTACGCGATGGTGCGGGCCGTCCTGCTGCTGTGCGCGGTGCTGCTGGCCGGGGTGGCGGTGAGCGCCGCGGGCCCGGTGCCGTTCGTCGCGCTGGTGGCGCCGCAGGTGGCGATGCGTCTGGCGAGGTGTCCGACGCCGCCGATGGTGGCCTCCGGCATGGTGGGGGCGCTGCTGCTGATCGGCGCGGATCTGGTCGCGCGCACGGCCCTGCCGATCACGCTCCCGGTCGGGGTGGTCACCGCCGCGATCGGCGGGCCCTTCCTCGTCTATCTGCTGGTGCGGGCGAACCTCCGATAGATGATAAAAAAGTTAGGCAAACCTGAATACAGGGGGGCTTGTGAGCGCCGAGTTCATCACCGAGATCGAGTCCGGGGCCCGGGGCCTCGCACGGCTGGCGGCCAAGGGCGTCACAGTCGGATACGGCGGCCGTAACGTCATCGACGGCCTGGACGTGGCCATTCCGCCGGGCGTGATCACCACGATCATCGGTCCCAACGGCTGTGGAAAATCCACTCTTCTGCGCACCCTGACCCGGCTGCTCAAACCGGCCAGCGGAAGCGTCGTGCTGGACGGCGAGGACATCGCGCGGCTCAAAACCCGGGACGTGGCGAAGAAGCTGGGCCTGCTGCCGCAGGCACCGGTCGCGCCGGAGGGGCTGACGGTGGCCGACCTGGTCGCCAGGGGACGTCATCCGCACCAGAGCTGGCTGCGGCAGTGGTCGTCGGACGACGCCGGGGTCGTGGAGCGCGCACTCGCCCTGACCGGGGTGGCGGATCTGGCCGACCGCCCGGTCGACTCGCTGTCCGGCGGTCAGCGGCAGCGCGTCTGGATCTCGATGACCCTGGCCCAGGGCACCGATCTGCTGCTCCTCGACGAGCCGACCACCTACCTGGACCTGGCGCACGCCATCGATGTGCTCGACCTGGTGGACGACCTGCACGAGTCGGGCCGCACCGTGGTCATGGTGCTGCACGACCTCAACCTCGCCACCCGCTACAGCGACAACCTCATCGTGATGCGGGCCGGTTCGATCCTGGCGCAGGGACACCCGCGTGACGTGATCACCGCCGAGCTGCTGGACGAGGCGTTCGGGCTGCGTGCCATGGTCGTTGACGACCCGGTGGGCGACCGGCCGCTCATCGTGCCGATCGGCCGCACCCACGTGCGGCTCGACCAGGTCCCGGCAGAGGAATGTTGCAAGTAAGGCTAGGCTAGCCTCACTTGAACGGGATAAGGTTTGCCTGCCCTGAGACAGGGGCGTAACGGACAGCGCGACAGCAAGGGATTCCGGATGCTCCTCCACCGAACGACGCGTATGACGCCAAGACGCCGGTTAGCGGCGGCGCTCTCCGCCGCGGCCCTGAGCGCCGGCCTCCTCGCGGGATGCGGTTCCGGCTCGGCGGACAAGGCGGACGACGACGCCCCGGCCGCCGCCTCCGGCGCGTACCCGGTCACCGTGGAGCACGCGTTCGGAACCACGAAGGTCGGCGAGGCGCCCAAGCGGGTGGTCTCCGTCGGCTACACGGACGACCAGGCCATGCTGGCGCTCGGCGTCAAGCCGGTCGGCATGGTCGACCAGTACCCGAACCCGGCGGGCAAGAAGCCCGACATCAACACCCAGTGGCCGTGGGTGAAGGACAAGTGGGGCGACACCCGGCCCGAGGTCATCATGAAGAACGGCGACTCCGGGCCCGACTACGAGAAGATCGCCGCCCTGCGGCCGGACCTGATCGTGGCCGTCTACTCCGAGATCGACAAGGCCGCCTACGACAAGCTCTCCAAGATCGCCCCGACCGTCGGCCGCACCAAGGGCGAGAAGGAGCCGTTCAGCGCCCCCTGGCAGGACAACGCCGTGCAGATCGCCAAGGCGCTGGGCAAGGAGGACGAGGGCACCGAGCTGGTGCAGGGTATCCAGGACAAGCTCGCCACGGCCAAGAAGGCGCACCCGAAGTTCGCGAACCAGACCGCGGTCGCGCTGTCCTGGTACAAGAACTCGGTGGCGCCGTTCACCTCCACCGATGTGCGCGGACGGCTGCTGACGGGCATCGGCTTCACGTACCAGAAGGAGATCGACAAGGTCGCGGACGGAAAGTTCTTCACCGCCCTGTCCCCCGAGCGCGTCGACCTGGTCGACGTCGACCGCGTCTTCGTCGTCAACGACAAGGCGGACCAGGAAGCGCTGAAGAAGTTCAAGCTGTTCGGCAACCTGGACGCCGTGAAGAAGGGCAACGTGTCGTACCTGCTGGACAGCGAGGGCCCGGCCGTCGGCGCCGCCATGTCCCAGGGCACCCTGCTGTCCCTGCCGTACGCGATCGACGAACTCGTCAAGTCGGCCGGTTAGGTGTGAGCGCCACCGACGTACGTAGCGCCCCGGCGACCCTGCGCACGGCGACCGGACGCGTGGCCACCCGATGGGTCGTGGCGCACTGCCGCGAGGTGCCGTGGCTGGCCTTCGCCACCGTGCTCACCACCGTGGCCGGGGCGGCGCTCCAGGTACTCCCGGTGCTCCTGCTCGGCCAGGTGGTCGACGGAGTGGCCGGGGGCGAACCGCGCTCGGCCCTGGTCACCATCGGAAGTCTGATGGGGGCCGCCGCGCTGCTCGGCGCGGCGGCCACCGCGGCGTCGACCTATCTGATCGGGCGGCTGGGCGCGGATCTGCTCGCACGGCTGCGCGAAGGCGCCGTCCGCGCGGTGCTGGGGATGCCGAGCGCACGCATCGAGCAGGTCGGCCGGGGAGACGTGCTGTCCAGGGTCGGCGACGATGTGGCCGTGCTGTCCAAGGGCATCCGCACGGCCGTCCCCACGGTGTTCTCGGCGGGCGTGCTGGTCGTCATCGCCACGGTCGGCATGTTCGGCCTGGACTGGCGGCTCGGCCTCGCGGGCGCCGGCGCGCTGCCCGCGTACGCGCTGGCCCTGCGCTGGTATCTGCCCCGGTCCGCCCCGCTCTACCAGCAGCAGCGAGTGGCCCAGGCCGACCGCGCGCAGGCGTTGATCAGTGGCCTGAACGGGATCGACACGGTCCGGGCATACCGCCTGGAGGGCGCCTTCCGCGAGAAGGTCACGCGTGAGTCGTGGCGGGTGCGCGACCTCGGCGTCGAGGTGTTCCGGTTCTTCGGACGGTTCGTCGGCCGGGAGAACCGCGCCGAGTTCATCGGGCTGGTCCTCATCATCGTGGTGGGCTACGCCCTGCTGGAGGCCGACGCCGCCAGCCTGGGCGAGGTGTCCTCGGCCCCCCTGATGTTCCACCGGCTGTTCACTCCGCTGGGCTCCATCATGTTCACCTTCGACGAGGCGCAGAAGTCGGGCGCGAGCCTGACCCGGCTGGTCGGGGTGGTGGGGGAGGCCGCGGAGGACCGGCTGGTGGGCGACGCGGCCGCCGTCGCGCCCGCGGCGGCCGTGCCGTACCCGGTGACGGTGGAGGGGCTGACGTACCGCTATCCCGACGCCGAGGACCCGGTCCTCCGGAACGTCAGCCTGACGATCCCGGCGGGCGGTTCGCTCGCGCTGGTGGGGGCGACGGGCGCGGGCAAGACGACCCTGGCGGCGCTGATCGCGGGCATCGGAACCCCGGAGGCCGGGTCGGTGCGCATCGGCCCGGTCGACCTGGCCGGTCTGGACGAGGCCGGGGCGCGGGCGCTGGTGAGCATCCTGACGCAGGACACCCACGTGTTCTCCGGTTCGCTCGCCGACGACCTGCGGCTGGCCGCGCCGGAGGCGACCGACGCCGAGCTGATGGACGCGTTGCGCACGGTCGGCGCCGGGGGATGGGCCGACGCGCTGCCCGAGGGGCTGCACACCATGGTCGGCGAGGGCGGCGAACGCCTGGACGTCACCAAGGTGGCGCAGATCGCCCTGGCCCGGCTGGTGCTGGGCCGGTCCCCGGTGGTGGTGCTCGACGAGTCGACCGCGGAGGCGGGCAGCGAGGGCGCCGCCGAACTGGAGCGGGCCGTGCTGGCCGCGTGCTCGGGCCGGACCACGTTGTTCGTGGCACACCGGCTGACCCAGGCGATGGCGGCGGACCGGATCGCCGTACTGGACGCGGGACGCGTGGTGGAGCAGGGAACACACGAGGAGCTGGTGGCTCTCGGCGGCCGGTACGCGCGACTGTGGCGGGCCTGGCGAGAGGGCAGTTAGGCGGTGTCCGCGGCGGGCCCGGTCGTCCAGCCGGTCGAGCCGGCGGTGCTGCTCCCACACCCCTGATTCAGGTGAGGTTTTCATGACGTGGAAGGAATGCTGAGTCTTCGATGACGGAACCGAGCGCTCGCCGCGTACCGCTCTCTCCCGCACGCGTTGCCGACGTGCGCCGCCGAACCGGGGACTTCTCCGACCGGACCATCGCCGAAGCGTGCGCCATCGGGCTGTCGTACTGGGCGACGGGCCGGAGCCCCGACGGCATCGACCTCACCCCCGCCACCCTGTTCGCCGACGTCCTCGGATGGGTCGTCAACGGAGGTGCGGGGAAGGGCAGTTGGGAGGTCGGCGCGGACGGCTGGAGCATCACGGTCCCGGAAGGCGTCCTACCGGCCGACGCGCAGCTCGCGCTCGACGACCTGGCCGACTTCCCGGACCGGCCCCTGGGCACCATCGGCCCGTCCAGCGTGGCGGCGCGGCTCGACGCCCTGGCCGAGTGGAACGACACCCACGCCGACCGGGTCCGCCCGACCATCGTGGAGATGTTCCGCGAGCAGGCGCGGACCAGGCCGGACGCCATCGCCATCGTCGACGAGCACCGGTCGCTGACCTACCGCGAGGCGGCCGAACTGGCCGGTCAGCTGGCCCACCAGCTGATCGCCCGCGGGCTCGGCCCCGAACAGGTCGTCGGCATCTCCCTCGGCCGCTCCGCCGAGATGGTGATCGGGCTGCTCGGCGTGGTCCAGGCGGGGGGCGCGTTCGTACCGCTCGATCCGCGGTGGCCCGCCGCGCGCCGGGCCGTCGTCATCGACGACGCCCAGGTCGTGCTGCAGCTCAACGAGTCGGGCGAACCCGCCCCGGGCGAACCGGAAGCCGTGGCCGTCGACCTCGGCGACTGGCGCTTCGGCTGCCACCCCGCCGAAGGCCCGGGGGTCACCGTCCCCGGCGACGCCCTGGCCTACGTGATCTTCACGTCCGGTTCGACCGGGCGGCCCAAGGGCGCGATGATCCGGCATGAGGCGATCAGCGAGCGCCTGCTGTGGCAGGTCGACGAGATCCTGGGCTTCGGCCCCGACGACGCGTCGCTGTTCAAGGCGCCGCTGTCCTTCGACATCTCCATCAACGAGATCTTCCTGCCACTGGTGTCCGGCGGCAGGCTGGTGGTCCTGAGGCCCGGTGGCGAACGCGACCCGCACCACCTCCTGAGCGTGATCGCCGAGCAGCGCGTCACCTTCACCTACCTGGTGTCGTCCATGCTGGACGTGCTGCTGGAGATGGCGGGCGACTCCGGACGGCTGGACAGCCTGCGCCACGTGTGGTGCGGCGGCGAGGTGCTGACCCCGGAGCTGTACGAGCGGTTCCGCGCCCGGCTCGACATCCCGCTGTACCACGGCTACGGCCCGGCCGAGACGACGATCGGTGTCTCGCACGTCATCTACCGGGGCGCGGCGGAACGCCTGTCGACGTCGATCGGCAAGGCCAACCCGAACACCCAGTTGTACGTGCTGGACGACGAACTGCGCCCGGTCCCGGTCGGGGTCGGCGGCGAACTGTACGCGGGCGGATTTCTCCTGGGCCGCGGGTACATCAACGCGCCAGGTCTGACGGCGTCCCGGTTCGTGGCGAACCCCTTCGCGGCGGACGGGTCCCGGCTGTACCGGACCGGTGACCTGGCGCGATTCGCCCCGGATGGCTCGCTGGACTTCCTCGGCCGCGCCGACAACCAGGTCAAGATCCGCGGTATGCGGCTGGAGATCGAGGACGTCGAGGTCGGCCTCGCGGAGCACCCCGGGGTGCGGCACACCTGCGTCGTCGCGAAGAAGAACACGGCGGGCGGCACCTACCTGGTGGGGTACGTGATCCCGGCCGCCGGGAGCGAGGACCTGCGCGCGGACGAGGTCACGGCGTGGGCCGCCGCGCACATGGTGGAGTACATGGTGCCCGCCCACCTCGTGGTGATGACGGAGTTCCCGCTCACCGCGAACGGCAAGCTCGACCGCCGCGCGCTGCCGGAACCCGTGATCGGGACGGGCTCGCTCACCTCGCCCGCCACCGAGAACGAGCGCGTGGTGTGCGCGGCGGTCGCGAAGGTGCTGCGGCTGGACGAGGTCGGTGCCGACCAGGACTTCTTCCAGCTCGGCGGGGACAGCCTGCTGGCGATCTCGCTGCTGAGCGCGGTTCGCGACGCGGGCCTGCACCTCACGGCACGGCAGATCTTCACCCACAGCACCGTGGGGGCGCTGGCGGCGGTGGCGGTCGTCGAGGACACCTCCACCGTGGACCACGAGGATGTCCCGACCGGGCCCGTCGTGGGATCGCCCATCGTGCGGTGGCTCGGCGAGACCACGGACGCGATTGACGGCTTCGTGCAGTCGGTCGTGCTGAACACTCCGGCGGACCTGACCGCCGACGCCCTGGATGAGATCCTCGCCGCGGTGCTCCGGCGGCACGACATGCTGCGCGCCACGCTGGTGCGCGGCGACCGCTGGAGTTTCGACATCCCGGAGGCGGACCGGGACGGGGCGGTGTGGCAGGAGAGCGACCGGCCGCTGGAGGAGTGTGTCGCGCTCGCCACCGACGGGCTGGACCCGGCGGGCGGCGTGATGCTGCGCGCCGTCTGGAGACGCCCGGCCCGGCAGCTGGTGGTGGTCGTCCACCACGTGGTGATCGACGGCGTGTCCTGGCGGGTCCTGATGGACGACCTGGCCACGGCGTGGCGGCAGTTCGCCTCGGGCGCGCCGATCGAACTGCCCCCGGTGGGCACCTCGTTCCGGCGCTGGACACAACTGCTGGAGCACACGGCGTTCGACACGGACCGCGCCTACTTCCGGCGTCCCCTGCCGGGGGCGGACGGGCCCGTGGGCAGGCGGCCGCTGTCCGAAGCCGACACCGTCGTGCGGGAGCGGGTACGGACCGTCTGCGCCGGTCCCGAGGTCACGGCCGCGCTGCTGGGCGAGATTCCCGCGAAGTTCCACGCGGGCGTCAACGATGTACTGCTGACCGCGCTCGCCGTCACCCTGGCCCGGTGGCGCCGCGACCTCGGACAGGACCAGACGTTCGCGCACATCGAACTCGAAGGCCACGGCCGCGAGGGGCGGTTCGTGGCGGACGCCGCCGGATTCGAACCGGACCTGTCGCGGACCGTGGGCTGGTTCACCACCCTCTTCCCGGTGACGGTGGACCCCGGCGCGGCCGCCGATCTCACCGCCCCCGCGTATCTGGCCGCCGCGCTCAAGGCCGTCAAGGACGACCTCGCCCGCGTGCCGGGCAACGGCGTCTCCTACGGTGCCCTGCGCTGCCTGCACGGCATCGAGTTCGACGCGCCCGCACCGCAGGTGTTGTTCAACTACCTGGGCCGCTTCGACGCGGGCACCTCCGGGGACTGGCAACTCACCGGCGCCACCGGCCAATTGGGTGAGAAGCGCGACCCGAGGATGCGTCTGCCGCGCGCCCTGGAGTTCAACGCGATCACCGAACCCGCCTCGAGGGGCGCCTACGAACTGGTCACCACCATCTCCTGGCCCGAGGGGATGTTCACCGACGAGGACATCGCGACGATCGGCGGGTACTTCCGGGAGGCCTTGAGCGGGCTGGCCGCGCTCGACCAGGGCGGCCACTCGCCCAGTGACTTCGGCGCGGTGCCGCTCACCCAGACCGACGTCGACGCCCTGGACGGCCCGGCGCTGCGCGACATCCTGCCCCTGACCCCGTTGCAGGAGGGCCTGTACTTCCACTCGGTCTTCGACGGCGACTCGGCGGGCGCCTACGTCGAGCAGCAGCTGCTGACCCTGGACGGCGAGGTAGACGCCGGCCGGCTCGCGGTGGCGGCCACCCGGTTGCTCACGCTGTACCCGAACCTGGCCGCCCGCTTCGTGGCCCTCGACGACGGCCGTGTGGTCTCCGTACTGGAGAGCGGTGGGGAGGCGCCCTTCACCACGCTGGACCGCCCCGGCATCACCGACGACGAGATCCGCCACTTGGCCGAGCGGGACCGCCGCGCCGGGTTCGACCTGGCCACCGGTCCGCTGATGCGGTACACGCTCATCCGCGGGGGCCCCGGCGGAGATGTCCTGGTGCAGACCGTGCACCACATCATCGCCGACGGCTGGTCGGTGCCGCCGATGCTCCGCGCGCTGCTGGCCGAATACCACGCGCCGGGGTCCAGGTACCCGCTCGGCGGCTTCCCCGACTACGTGCGGCGGCTCGCCGGACGCGACGACGACGAGAGCGACCGGGTGTGGCGCGAGCAGCTCGCCGGGCTGCCCGGCCCCTCGCTGGTCGCCGAGGGACACACCCCGTCCGACCGGTTCGCCGACATCGCCGTGGCACCGGGGCAGGACATCGACGCGGCCGCCCGGGCGGCCGGTGTGCCGCTGAGCATGGCCGTGCACAGCGCCTGGGCGGTGACACTGGGCTCCATCCTGCACGGCAGGGATGTGGTGTTCGGCTCCACGGTGTCCGGGCGTGACGCCGATGTGCCCGGCATCGAGGACATGGTGGGGCTGTTCATCAACACCATCCCCGTGCGCGCCCGGTGGGCCGGTGCCACCACGGCGGGTGACCTGCTGGCCTCGGTGCGGGAACACCAGAGCGCGGTGCTGCCGCACCAGCATGTCTCGCTGGCGCGGATCGGCCGCCGGACCGGCACGGGCACCGTGTTCGACACCTTGGTGGTGTTCGACGTCGCCACCGACGTGGTCGCGCTGCGACGGCCCGACGACACGCTCGCCATCACCGGCATCGTCAACGAGGGCGCCCCGCACTACCCGCTGACGCTGGTCGTCGAGCGCGCGCTCGACGGCCGCCCCCGCTTCAACCTGATATACGACGGCGAACTGCTGCGCGAGGCGAGCGCCCAGGCGATCCTGCACACCTTCACCCAAGCCCTCACCGGCCTGCTCACCCGGCCAGACGCCTTGGTCGACGACTTGGCGCACAACGCCACCCGGAGTCCCGGGCGGATCACCCCGACCACCCTGGGCGGACTCTTCGACGCCGCCGCGCGCCGCGACCCGGCGGCCACCGCCGTCACGCAGTGCGGTCTCGACGGCAGCGCCCGGTCACTCACGTACGGCGAACTGGCCGACGCCAAGCACGAGTTGGCCTCGGTTCTGCGCGCGGCCGGGGTCGGGCCGGGACAGCGGGTAGCCGTCGCCGTCCCGCGCTCGCTCGAACAGGTCGTCGCCCTGGTCGCGATCGTCGGCGCGGGCGGCGCGTACGTACCGCTGGACCTGGCGTACCCGGACGAACGACTGGAGTACATCCTCGCCGACGCCGCTCCGCAGGTCGTCCTCGTGGAACGCGAGCAGCGCGACCGCTTCACCCGGCTGCTGGCCCGGGCGGGAGTGCGGACCCGGGTGCTCGTGCGGGGGGACGAGCCGTCACCGGCCACCACCGAGCCCGGCCCGGAGGCCGGGTGGCACGACCCCGCGTACGTGATCTACACGTCCGGATCGACCGGCAGACCCAAGGGCGTCGTCGTCCCGCACTCCAGCGTGGTGACACTGCTCGCGAACACCCGGCCCGCCATGGACTTCGGCCCCCACGACATATGGGTCCAGTTCCACTCCTTCTCCTTCGACTTCGCGGTCTGGGAGCTGTGGGGCGCGCTGGCACACGGTGGCGAGCTGCTGGTGCCGGAGTACGGGCTGACCCGCTCACCGGTCGACTTCCACCGGCTGGTCCGCGAGCGCGGAGTGACCGTGCTCAACCAGACCCCGTCGGCGTTCTACCAGTTCATCGAGGCCGACCGGCATGCGGGCGAGCCGCTGCCCGCGCTGCGCCGCGTCATCTTCGGCGGTGAGGCACTGGACCTGGGGCGGCTGCGCGGCTGGGTCGAGCGGCACGGTACCGGTGCGCCCGAGCTGGTCAACATGTACGGCATCACCGAGACCACCGTCCATGTCACCCACCGGGTGCTGACCGACGAGGACTTCGGCCCCGGCCGGGACGTCAGCCCGATCGGCGGGCCGATTCCCGGGCTGGTCACCTATCTGCTCGACGACCGTCTCCGGCCGGTGCCGCCGGGCCGTGAGGGCGCCATCTACGTCGCCGGAAACCAGGTGTCGCTGGGCTACCTGGGCAGGCCGGGGCTCACCGCGGGCCGCTTCGTGGCGGACCCGTTCGCGGGCGACGGCTCCCGTATGTACCACACGGGCGACCTCGCCATCCGCACCCTCGACGGCGAGCTGGAGTTCACCGGCCGCGCCGACGATCAGGTCCAACTCAAGGGCTTCCGCATCGAGTTGGGCGAGGTCGAGGCCGCGGTCAGGGAACTCGACGGTGTGGTCGACGTGGCCGTTACCGTGGCGGACAGCGGCGACCACCTGGTCGCACACCTCGTGGGCCGGGTGCCCGGTGACCTCGTCGAGTCGCTGTCCGCGAAGCTGCCCGTGCACATGGTGCCGGGGCGGGTGCTGCCGGTCGACGCCCTGCCGCTGACGGTCAACGGCAAACTGGACCGCGAGGCCCTGATCCGGCGCGCCGCCGCACAGGACGACACCCCGGCGGCCCTGAGTGATTCCGCGCTCGCCGTACTGGTCGACATCTTCGCGGACACGCTGCCCGAATCCGCCGTGGACGGCGACACCGACTTCTTCCGGGCCGGGGGCGACAGCATCGTCGCCATCACCGTGATCAACCGGGCCAGGTCGCTCGGACTGCCGATCGCGCCACGGGATGTGTTCCTGTTCAGGACACCGCGCGCGCTCGCCGAACACCTGGGAACGCGCCACCTGGGAACGCGCACACCGAACGCCGGAACGCCCGCCCCACGCCGCGAGGACGGCCCGCTGACGCCGACGCCGATCATCCTGCGCCAGCGCGCACTGGGCGGATCGCTCGCCCGGTTCGCCCAGGCCAGGACGCTGGTGGCGCCCGAGGGCGCCGGGTTCGCCGACGCCGAGCGGGCCGCGAACGCCCTGGTGGCCGCGCACCCGGCCCTCCGGCTGCGGTTGCGCGTCGAGCACGGGGTGTGGGCCCTGCGCACCGAACCCGCCCGCGAGGCCACCGTCGTGGCGACGGACACCACCGACGCGACGGCCGCCGCGAACGAGGCCGCCGGACGGCTCGATCCCGAGTCCGGGGACGTGGTCGCGTTCACCTGGCTGGAGGCGAGCCGCACCCTTGTGGTCACCGCGCACCACCTCGCCGTCGACTCGGTGTCCTGGCTGATCCTGCTGGACGACCTGGCCACCGCCCTGCGCGGGGCGCCACTGGCCCTGCCGACCACGTCCTACGCCGAGTACGCCGAAGCACTCGCGTCGCGGTCCGGCCACGCCATCGACGGCCTCGGGCACTGGATCACCACACTCCAGGCGCCCGAACTACTCCAGATAACAGGGGAGTTGCGCGACACCACGGTCGTGCTCGCCCCCGACGTGAGCGACCGTGTGACACGTACGGCGCCCGCCGCGCTCGGCACCGGTCTCACCGAGCTGCTGTGCGGCGCGCTGCGCACCGCGCTGACCCGCGTCCAGCCCTCGCCCACCGATCTCGCCATCGAGCTGGAGCGGCACGGCCGCGTCCCGGCGCTGGAACACCACGACTACACCCGCACGGTCGGCTGGTTCACCGCCATCGCACCCGTGCGGCTCACGGCGCACACCGACCCCGTCGCGGCGGCGCGGGAGGTCGCCGAACGCCAGCCGGACGAGCGCGCACACGTCGCCTACGGGCAGCTCAGATACCTCAACCCGCAGACGGCCCCGCTGCTCGCCGCCCGCCCGCAGGTGCTGTTCAACTACCTCGGCCGGGGCGGCGAGTCCCGGGCGCCACGCGTCACCGGCGGCGATCAGGGCAGCCCGTACGCCGTCGAGGTCAACGCCTGGACCGACGCGGCCACCGGAAGCCTGCACACGGACTTCACCCTCGCCGAGGGCATCCCGGACGAGATCACCGAGCACTGGCGGAACGCGCTGGAACGCATCGCGGACGCCTCCGCGACGGCCGAGCGCACGGCACCGGTCACCCCGCTCCAGCGGGGCCTGTTCTTCCAGGCCCAGCTGGCGGGCCCGGCCGGACACTACGTCGCGCAGAGCTGGTTCACCTTCGACCGGCGCCTGGACACCGACGCGCTGGCCGAGGCGATGGCGTACGTGATCGCACGGTACCCGGGCGTGGCCGCCGGTTTCGCCACCGACGACGACGGAAACCCGGTCCAGGTCCTGGGGGCGGGACGCCGGGTCGGTGTCCGTACGGTCGCTCTCGCCACGGACGCGGAAGTCGACGCCCTGCGCGCCCGGGACCGCGACACGGGATTCGACCCGGGGGAGCAGCCACTGATCCGGATGACCGTGGTGCGGCTGCCCGACGACCGCGACGGGCTGCTGCTCAGCTACCACCTGCTGCTGTGGGACGGCTGGTCCCGCGAGATCGTGCTGCGGGAGCTGTTCGACGCCTACCGGGCCGTCCTCGCGGGCGAGCTGCCCGCACCGGTCCCGGCCACGCCGAGCTTCGAGGACCACGCCCGGGCGCTCGGCGCCCGGGACGCGGCCGCGTCGGAGCGCTTCTGGGCGGAACACCTGGCCGGTCTCCCCGGCCCGACGCTGCTCGCCGGACCCGCGCCGTCCCTCGCCGACGATCTGCCGGGCACCCTCGTGCACACGCTGTCCGCCGAGCGGTCGGAGCTGCTGCGGGACGCGGCCAGGACGCACGGCGTCACGCTGAACTCGGTGCTGACCGGCGCGTTCGGCCTTCTGCTGGGTGCCCATACGGGCCGTAGCGACGCCGTCTTCGGCGTGACCGTCTCCGGCCGGGAGGGCGAGGGTCTGGACGGCATCGTCGGCGTGCTGCTCAACACCGTGCCCCAGTGGACACGGGCCCGGCCGGACGACACCGTCGGCGCGTATCTGTCGGCCGTCCAGGCGGCCAGGGTCGAGGCGATGGAACACGAGCACCTGGGGCTGGGCGAGATCCAGCGGGCCAGCGGGCACGACACCCTGTTCGACAACCTGTTCGTGCTGCAGAACTTCCTGGACATGGACGCGTTCGCCGAGATGAACGCCCGGCACGGCATCACCTCGGTGAAGGCCGACGACTCCACCCACTACCCGTTCACCTGGGTCGTCACCCCCGGCGACCGGCTCACGGTCAAGCTGGAGTACCGCGACCACGACACCGAGAACGCCCGCCGTCTCCTCGATGACTTCCTGCGCGTCCTCGACGACGTGGCGCGCTCCACCGGGCCGGTCGGTGCGTTGCGGGGGCTGGGGCCGCAGCCACCGCAGGGGCCGCGTACGGACGTCGGTACGGACACCGTCGTCGACCGCTTCGACCAGGCGGCGGACCGTGACCCGCAGCGGGTCGCGCTCGTGGCCCACGGCTCGACGATGACGTTCGCCCAGCTCCGGGACCGCAGCCGCGCGGTGGCCGGTGTGCTCGCCCGGCGTGGCATCGGCCCGGAGACGACTGTGGGAATCGCGGTCCCGCGCTCCCTCGACTCGATCGTGGCGCTGTTCGCCGTACTGCGCGCCGGCGCCGCGTATGTGCCGCTGGAGCTGGACCACCCCGACGAGCGGATCGCCGCGATCGTCGCGGACGCCCGCCCCGAGGTGATCCTCACGGTGAGCGCCGTATCGCACCGCCTGACGGGCGAGCTGGTCGAGCTGGACCGTCCGCTGCCGGACGCCGAGCCCTGTGTGACGTTCGCGCCGGACGACCCGGACCGGCTGCGGCACCCCGCGTACACGATCTACACCTCCGGATCGACCGGCAAGCCCAAGGGTGTGGTGACCGAGTACGCCGGGCTCACCAACATGCTGATCAACCACCAGCGCCGGATCTTCGAACCGGTGCTGGCGGAGCACGGCCACCGGATCTTCCGGATCGCGCACACCGTGTCGTTCGCCTTCGACATGTCGTGGGAGGAGCTGCTGTGGCTCGCCGACGGCCACGAGGTGCACATCTGCGACGAGGAACTGCGCCGTGACGCGCCCCGGCTGACCGAGTACTGCCTCGAACACGGCATCGACGTCATCAACGTGACCCCGACCTACGCACAGCAGCTGGTGGCCGAGGGCCTGCTCGACAACCCCGCGCGGCGGCCGGCCCTGGTGCTGCTGGGCGGCGAGGCCGTCACCCCGACACTGTGGCAGCGGCTCGCCGAGACCGAGGGTACGGTCGGCTACAACCTCTACGGACCCACCGAGTACACCATCAACACCCTCGGCGTCGGCACCTTCGAATGCCAGGACCCGGTGGTGGGCGTGGCCATCGACAACACCGATGTGTATGTGCTCGACCCATGGCTGCGGCCGCTGCCGGACGGGGTGCCCGGTGAGCTGTACGTGTCGGGCATCGGCATCGCACGCGGCTATCTCGGGCAGCCCGCCCAGACCGCGCACCGCTTCGTGGCATGCCCGTTCGGCGCACCCGGCGAGCGCATGTACCGCACCGGGGACCTGGTGACACGCCGCCCCGACGGCAACCTGATGTACCTGGGCCGCACCGACCAGCAGGTCAAGATCCGGGGACACCGGGTCGAACTCGGCGAGGTCGAGGCCGTGTTCGCGGCACACCCGGCGGTGCGGTTCACCGCCGCCGTCGCCCAGCCCGACCCGCGGGTCGACGGCGCGTACCGGCTGGCCGCCTATCTGGTGCTGGAGGGCGCCGAGCTGGCGGAGGTCGCCGCCGAGGTGGGCGCCGGGCTGCCGGACTTCCTGCGCCCGACGCACTACGCCCAGGTCGACAGCATCCCGCTGACGGTGAACGGGAAGGCTGACACCAAGGCGCTGCCGGAGGCCAAGCCGCTCGGCGCGCTGACCACGGCGGGGGAGCGGGGGCCCGAGACTGAGACCGAGACCGTGGTGTGCGAGTTCTTCGCCGAGGCACTGGACCTGGACGACGACGAGGTGAGCGCGGTGAGCGACTTCGTGTCCCTGGGCGGGCACTCCATGCTGGCGGTGCGGCTGATCGGGCTGCTCCGCCGAGAGTACGGTCCTGTGATCACCATCCGTGATCTGTTCACCCTGCGAACCCCGGAAGCGATGGCCCGCCACCTCGATGACAACACACCGCGATGACCACTCCTGACACGCAGCCCACGCAGCCCACGCAGCCCAAGCAGCTCACGCAGCCCGAGCGGCCCGAGCGGCGGCCCCGGCCGGGGGCCGACATCCTCCGGACCGCCCTGCGGCGCAACCTCGGCGCCATGACCTGGGGCACCGTCCTCATGGGCCTGTACCAGGCGGGTGAGACGGCCTTCCCCATCGCGCTCGGCCTGATCGTCGAACACACGATGCGGGACCGGAGCCTCGGCGCGCTCGGCCTGTCGATCGCCGCACTGGCGGTCATCATCACGACGGTGTCGCTGTCGTGGCGGTTCGGCATGCGCGTCCTGCAGAAGGCCAACACGACCGAGGCACACCACTGGCGGGTGAAGGTCGCGGCCTGCGGCCTCCAGCCGGTGGCCACGGACATGGACCTCAAGTCCGGCGAGGTGCTGACCATCGCCACCGAGGACGCCGACCAGACCGCCGACATCATCGAGGTGGTGCCGCTGCTGATCAGCTCACTGGTCGCGGTGGCGGTCGCCGCCGTCGCGCTGGGCCTGGCCGACGTCCGCCTCGGGCTGCTGGTGATCGTGGGCACCGTCGCGATCCTGTCGGTCCTGAGCGTGTTGTCCAAGCGGATCGGCTCCAGCACCCGCGAACAGCAGGCCCGGGTGGCGCGGGCGGGCGCGAA
>Ga0307508_10002541_pt1 | contig 19188 bp, 24 predicted proteins | sample 9_EM_MG_FD_203089 | JGI IMG/M metagenome (GOLD analysis project Ga0307508, IMG submission 203089) | Populus trichocarpa ectomycorrhiza microbial communities from riparian zone in the Pacific Northwest, United States - 9_EM | ecosystem: Host-associated > Plants > Roots > Unclassified | place... | reverse complement strand
GGGGACATTTTTGCTTCTTCCCGTGAAACTCCCCTACATATTCACGTCTTGGATTGGGGGGTATTTTCTTCTTTTTTTTTCCTCTCTTTTTTTTCTTTTTTCTTTTTCGGTACCAGGTGACTGGTACATGACAGAGTTGCTGGACCTTTTTCTTCCGACTTTTGTTGTTGCCTCTTAGTTCTTCCAAACTCCCCCCCCACCCCTCACCCCCCACTTGTCACTACTTGGAGCACGAAATCACGAACTCACGAAATCACGAAATCACCAGCAGCGTGTGGCAGCAGCTGCACGTATGTACGTACATACATTGCAGGGCCAGTGATGGCGATGGCGATGGCGACGACGATGACGACGCAATCATGATGTGCATGCATGCACGCAAATCATGCCATTAGGCTACCTATGTATGTGTGTACACATACATATGCGGTCGTCCCCCACATCCCGAATTCTATATTTGCACCGCAGTTGTTTTTACGGTTTTGACTGCACCATCGTACATAGACTAGATAAGAGAATGAGAAGAGAAGTGAAGAGGAAAGTGCAGCCTCTCTTCTCCTCCTCCTCTTCCTCCTCCTCCTTCTCCGACTGCACCGCAAGCCTTGCTCGCCTCCGCAGTGTTGGACGCAGGCATGTAGCTACGGAGATATCGTGAGCTCTGCCGAGCCCAGCCGTTGCGATCGACATGGCAACGAGCAGTGCTGGGATTGTTCCCCTGTCTCGGTCTCCGACGGAGGGGTTTCGGTACATGCATACATAAGTACGGACACGAGGCTCGAACCTAACTCCAAGTAGTTAGAGCATCACACATGCGACAACCAAGCAGTTTGTGTTTCGGAAAAAAAAAATCCAAGCAAAAAGGAACAAAAAAAGAGACCCTATATCTAACCCAGAAAGAGAAAGAAAAAGAACACATCCGAGCTACAACCCATGATATTCAACACTCCCATCTGTAAATGACAAAGAAAAAAATCGAGCACCTCCGTTGCAAAGATCCGTGGAATTGAATTGCAGCGTAGAAAAGAGAATAAAATAAAAACTAGACTACTCGTCGTCGTCGTCGGCAGCCGCAGCTGCCGTCGAAGTCCCGTCCTTCATCTCCATGTCGGCTTTTGTCGCCCCTTCGACTTCGCCAAAGAGGTCGTCCATTTCTTCGTCCTCGTCGTCGCTGATGGCCGCCCGCTTCCGGTTGCGCTTCTTGTCCCCGCCGGTGGCCGCCGGACTAGCGGCAGCCGCAGCGGCGTCAGCGACAGCGACAACGTCATCGTCCTCGTCGTCGGAAGAGTTGACCGTCTCGGCACTCTTGTAGTTTCCGGAGTCAGCTTGCCTGTTTCCGCGGGTAAGCTTCTTCCTCTTCTTCGAGGGCCTCTTCGGTTCGTCGCCACTCTCAACTGCAGCCGCACTACGACTGCGACGCGTGCCGCGGGGACGTTCGTCGTCAGACTCGTCATCGGAGTCGACGCCCTTCTTTTTGCGGCGGCCTCCGGCCTTGCCCTCTCCGTCCCCACGCTTGCGCCGCCGGCCTTCTCGGATGCCTTCCTCGCGTTCTTCCCTCTCACGCTCCTCGACCTCTTTGCGTTCAGCGTACTCGCGTGCTTGCTCGATCATGCGACGGCGCTCTTCGGCGACCTTTGCCTTAGCCTCCTGTTCACGACGTTGCACCGCTTCCATTTCTTCCTGGCGGCGCCTGAGGTCCTCCTCGCGGCGCCTGCGTGCATCGGCGAGTTTGGCGGCATTGCGGTCCTCGTACTCCTTCTGGGTTACGATTGCACGATCCAACTGCTTACGCGTGGTGCGGCCCATGTTGGCACGTGCCTCGATGTCTTTGGGTGGGTAGGGCGGTGTCTTGTGCGCCGCTACTGTCTTGAATGTTCTGTTTGGATTCTGGTGGTTAGCTCGCTGTTTCCCACGCTTCCTATTTTCCCCTGGTGGTAAGGGGGAACTAGTAGGGAAGATGGAGCAAATAGAAGAAAAAAATCGCGGCACGCCGAGATCCCGACAACACGATATCCCATCGCCGCGGACAGCCGGCGGAAACGCTCAAGCTGGCAGGATGGTGCTGACGATCGCCAACCCGTCGTCCCCAGGATCGTACGCGGATATCCCAGTCTAATAGCAGCCAAGCCGGGTGTGTTCGGAAAGAACACCGCATGCAAAACCCGGTTGCCGTGCGGGAGGGGAAAAGCGGGGCAGCAGCGGAAGAAATCAGATAGAAAATATAGGGCGACGACTTACTGTACCGCTTCGTCCAGTTCCTTGGCCGCAGCCTCCATTCCAGTTACATTTCGTTGGATCTCGCTGAGCTGCAAGATCTGGGTAACCAGTTCGCTTTGCACAAATGCGACATTGAACATGAAGATGGGATTGTCCTTCATTATTTCAGAAGCCTGTGCGAGACGCATGTCAGCGGGCGGATCATTCACCCCGAGATGCGAACTAACCCTTTTCGCGTATTCCAACGAATTCTTGAGACTCTCGAAAGCTCGTACTGGCTCCATCTTGCTCTCTTTCTTGCCCTTGGCATACCACACTCTTCCGAGGCAACTGAGGATATTGGGATCTCGGGCTTGGTTGTGTTTGTTCAGAGCCGTTTCGTACTGCCGTGGCACATGAAGTTAGCGCATACCGTGCCGAAAAAGGATCAACCAAGCATGCACGTTGATTGCGTGAACGCGTTCCAATAAACCCGCATGTGGGTGGAGTGAAACAATATCCGTCAGAACTGGCAAATGAAAGGAGGCATAAGTATCAAGGTGAGTGATAAGTATGTCAGATGTAGGGGCATGGCGCACAAGATATCGCAACGAGAGGTGAGAAAGCATGGCCATTTCCGAAGACACCGCCACTAGCCCCCGACAGACAGCACGCAGTGCGAGCCCAGACGGTCCGCCGCGAAAACCGGCGCGCAATCACGCCTCGTCAGGGGCGTTGTGGCACAACAGCAATGAGCTGCACGGATTGCGATGCCTGCACAGGCCAGAAGACGCCCCGACCGCAATGTCGAGATATTGCCTGGTACGACTGTGAAGCGGTGCGGGTATCACTGGCGCCTAATATGCAACGCGGTGTTCAAATCCCATGTCTGACCAGGAATAGAAAGAACTCAATCCAGAATCGGGTTGCGGGAAAAGGGGATCAATCCAAGGGGCAGCGAATTGGGATGCAGGTAACGCAGAAACGAGTGAGAGATGGAAATGGAGGTGGGGCAAAACTTGCCATCTCAATAGCTCTACCCCATTGCTCCAACCCAGCTAAACAGTGCCCCAGATTGACCACCGCGTGTCCGTCATTGGCTAGCGTCTCCCGCACTTTGGTCAAGATACCGACCGCATTTTTGAGATCCTTCTTGTCCTCGACCAAAGCGATTGCGATTCCTTGCGCAGCATAGGCATTCTTCGGATCGAGCTGCAAGCACTTATCAAAGAACTCGACAGCCTTTTCGTACGTCTTCCTCCTTTTCTCCTTATCGACCTCGGAACTTCGCGGCATTTCACGTGCGGTATGGAGGTACAGATTCCCCATTCCAGCCAGAGAGAAGCGGTCGTGCTTGTCGTGATACTGTAGAGAGTGCTTGTAGTGGCGCTGCTCCTGGTCTTCAGCGATGTTAACCGGAAGCTTTCGCTTTTGCTTGCTCAAGTACCAGCCGTACAGAGCCCGAACTTCCAGGTTGTTGCCGTCCAGTTGCATCAGTTTCGAGATCATCTTAGGGCCATCCACCGAGCCACTCCGCAGAGCTAAGTACGCGAGCCGCATGTTGGCATCCACGTAGTCGTCATGGGCCTGAAGGAGCTGGTTGTAGTGTTTAGTCGCCTGCTCAATATTTCCTGCGGATTCTTCACATCGGCCAAGGTTGTACGTGAGGGTAGTAGCGAGCGCATCGGCATCCAGATGTTCGTCCTTCTCCTTGTAGAGAGGAATCGACGTGAGTGCCTCTTGATATAATTCTCGTGCCCGACCATAGTTTTCCTGGTGCCAGTAGAGAGTAGCCATGTTGTTGATCAATTGGATCGGAACGAGAAGATCCTCATCTGTCTCCTTGACCTCGGTATAAATCTGGTGCACAGCTTGCAAGCACTGGAGAGACTTCTCCGGCTGATCATGTTCGTACAGTCGAGCAAGCGTAAGCAAGAGAGTTTCATTCGCCGGATCGGTCCTTTTATCGTTCTTCCAGATGTTCCGTACACATTCCAGCAGCATTATCGCCTTTTTGTGGAGCTCAGTGGTGTCCTCTTTCGATCCAGTGACGCCGGACCGCGGGATCACCGATAAGACGTCGTGCGCGTATAGGGTACCGAGAATAGTCTTCGCCTCCATGCACTTTGGGCTTTCGTGGACAATCGCCTCGAAGGTGAGCTTCGCGGATGAAAAATCTTTCATCAAAACCTGCACCTGGCCGATGCCGATCTTGGCTGGCAACCAGCCAATGTCTCTCGCGTGGTCGCTCTTCCGGTAATGCGACAATGCCGTCTGGTATTCGCCTTCCGCATGAGCCTTCCTTCCCAGGATATACCAGCCATCACTCGTCACACCCGGAACATCACTGTACTCAATAGCCTTCTTCGCGAGCGCCTCGCACTGCTGGAATCCTCTCTTTGAGAAAAAATGGGCAGCAAATATTGTGCACGCCATTGGAAAGTTCTTATCGAGCTTGTATGCCTTCTGCGTATAGTCGATCATTTGACGATAGTTTTTGCCCCAGTTGGGATCGTATTCGTACAGCGTGGAAGTGATGTGCGTATAGTAAGCCGCCATCAGGATGTGGGCTACCTTGGAGTCGGGGTCAACCTCAAGTGCTCTCTCCCAAGCCAACCGGGCATCGTCCTTGAAGCCGAGGCTCCAGAAGCACATCCCAATGCCTATCCGTGGATCGGGGTCCATATCGGGGCGCTTCTGGAGGACTTCTTGATACGCTTCAAGTGCTTTGTCGTATCGTTTTTTGCCGTACAGGGTTCGTGCTTTGCCCATGGTCGCCAGCATATTGCACCCCCGTGATGTCCGGATAGCATCGTCGAAGATCTTCATCGCTAGGTCGAGATGGTGATTTCGCTCATTGACGTTTAGGGATGAAGTCTTGAAGATCGAGTAGACACCACGAGCGAGCGAGTTAACCATTACTAACGGGTCCAAGCGCGTCGACTCGTTGAGAGTCTGCGTGGCAAGCTGGAGGTAATGTTCCTTCGTCTTGACCTCCGCCGTGTAGCCGTCTGCATCTGCGCAGCCGTCAGTACTCCTGCCCCTACACTCTAGAGACAAGTGAAGGTCTTACCAATAGTAGGAACGGACCCAGTCTTCCCAGCCTCTCTACTCCTCTGTAGAAACAGCCAGGTTAGACAGTTCAGCATCGGCAGCTTCTCGTTTCTGTCCGCGACCGATGCGCGCGCTTGCAATCCCTTGGTCATGATCTCGATCGCGGTCTCGACCTTGTTGTGCTTTGCGTATGCAAGTGCAATATGCATCCAGAAACGGCGCGGCGAATTCTCGTTCTCAAGCAATGTGCACAGCTCCGTAGGGTCGTCTGGGAGCGCGTCCGGGTCGACTTCGACGACCGCGGTCTCGTCGTCTTCATCATCGTCTCCAGCAGATACAGGAATGTCGATGCTCACGGGAACGTCGGCAAAGCGCTTTCGCCGCAATGTGGAAGGTCCATTGGGATGACCGTTCATGGAGGACGCCATAACCGGTAGTGGTGATGGCGGTTTCCGGGGTAGCTGATCGGTGATGCAGGGTGTGCGCGAAGATATCGGGAAGTGTATGGTGAGCCCCCAAAGCTTGGAGAAGTTGTATAAGGTAAGGGGAGAGTGGGCTGAGGAGGGTTGTGCGGTATGGGCGATGTTGCTGGAAACTCTAACACTAGCGCGTACAAGACTTTGTCGCGCAGCGGGTCCTTGAGGGGCCGGGTTACTCTAGGTAGCGCAAGAGCGTGTCGCCAAGACCATGCATTGAGTACTCTACGAAATGTGCTATCCAGAAGCGGTGAAGCAAACCTGGTGGTATCCGTGGGCCCGGTTGGAGCCAAAAGAGAATCGAGTAATTACGTACACACAACGAGCGGGACAAAATCGATGCGTAGTCAGTATGTAGCCTACATAGTAACACTGCTCTCGATACAATTCCGTAATTAAGATGCACCAAAGATCCCAATATTCTGGCACTGCCCTACAACACTATGGTGTAAGAACCCGGTCACCGATTTCACATCCCGCATCGATCCGGGGTCCAAACGGTCAATCTATGGTGTTCAATCAAATGGGGCGACCTGGGCCTTTATGCGTATATAGGTATGTAGTACTGAGATGTGATATGGTGTACATAGTCGGTTGGAAAAGTATGCAATCTCGAGCTCGAAATTCGGACAGTTGCAATCGGGAAACCGTCTATAATATTCGACAGACGGACGGACAGGTTCTTTTTAATGTCCAGCTTCCTAGTATTTAAGTGCGTCCGATTCGCTGTTGTTGCTGCTGTTGTTTGTCTTTATGTTCTGTCATGGTGAGGCACTCGACTTCATGACTCGTCGGTTCGCATAATGTGGGTGTGAAGGTGAATGAATGGACTTTATCGCTATGGCCTAGATAGGTCGCACGCGATTGATAAATAAATTAACTGCAAGCGTCTAATATGCCATAGCTAGTTTTCCCGATGGGTCGCCACAACGCGATTGGGAACCGCTGTATGGGACAGCGCTGCACTCGATTTCAAGATGCCATTCAGACGCTCGCTGTTCCCGGTGCGGGATAGATTTCGCTTTGGAGCCCCTCGCGGAGTCCGTGAATCGCAGTCAGGACCGCCAAGTTGAGGCTGCTAGTGAAGCACGGGGGGTCGTCACATGGCATTCGGGCGAGCAATATGTGGTAACTAGATATCGAAGCAAGCTGCAAGAATCTGCGCCTGTGGCAGGTTTGAGACCAACGACTTCCCTTGAGGCCACGCAGTTGCTCTGATTTTACGTCTTCGTAAGCAGCCACGGAACTATATACCTAAGGTTTTTACCTCGGAAACCTATGGGTGGACCAAAATGAGGGACATGTACCCGGTTGGCATCCAGCATCTTCAGATACTGCGGGAAAACGAGTGCTATCCTCCTCTGTTTAAGCGTCCACGTGGTAGGCCAAAGGAGAGGAAGGTCAGAGACGGGAAGAAAAAGCGAGGGGTTTGCAGAGAGGCGTGCAAATGGCCGGCGCACTGGAAGATGTTTCGGGCAATGCTCCGCAGTGTGGTAATGTGGGTTGCAAGAGAACTACTTGTGATGCATTCTATCAGCTTCCAATTGTATACTCAGTGGAATAGAGTGAAATTTCAAATGGATTGATTCACTCCCAGTCGACTGCTGTTTATTTTACTATTGTGACTGAGTTGAATTGAGGTGTCGTAGACCACCCAATGCCCCACCGGGAAAAACTATGGCATTTTTAGATATTATTACGGGTTGGTATTGCGGCCAAGATAGCTGCGCCCCATCTGCTGCTCCCCGCACGTATCCCTTGGAATTGCAGCCTGCTATGGAGGAAGCTCGGCGGGAGTGGAGGAGTCGAACGAGGTACTGAGAAAGAGTCCTGGCTTTGAGGTTTTTGATAGCGGCGATTCCATTAGTCCCACCCTGGATATTTCCTGGCAGGCCCACCCGGCCCGAGTATTTGTGGCAGGCAGGTTTTCATATACGGGGTCCCGTTGCTGGGCGGTCTGGCCACTCACAATCAGCCTCTTGTCAAAGAATCACCCTGTTTGTGGTGTTAGCGAAACGGCAATATGCCCGGCGGGCTAGAACATAGATTAAGTTCTCGGTCTAAAAGTGGTGCTGAAGCGTGGCCAAGCACAAAAAGACAATGTCCGGTGCGAGGATCGAACTCGCGATCTTCGGATTGCTACCACTGTGTGGAAGTCATAAACTGAATATGAGACCGACGCTCTACCAACTGAGCCAACCAGACAACATTACTGTGCTGGGAAAAAATGTTATTCCTGAGGGAGTCACAGGTGGAAGTGGGCTAGTCTTGATTTGGAGGTATGTCCCAGCTCCGCGAGCACACGCGTGCGCATAAACCCAGAGCCTCAGGCTGAAGCAGCGGAGGAATGGACTCACTTGATTGGTGAATATCCGCGAAAGAAACCTTCAGCGCTCCATCACGTCGACAACCTCAACCATGGCCGGTGTTCTCTCCGTGGCGTCGTCGATCGCTGGGCTTCTCCAAGTCTCAGCCAAAGTCATAGGCTTCCTCTTCACGATGGGCGATGCCCCGAGTATTGCTCGCAATGCCCTCGACCAGGTCAACTCGCTCACTGCGATACTCCACCAGTTGAACGATTTTATCCAGGAATTCGAAACATCGGGGAGGGAGAACCGAAAATCAATGATGTACCTCCGTCAGATCGTCACCACTCTGACCGGCTGCGTGTGTGCATTCTCCGAACTCGAAGAGGTGCTCGAGGATATGAAAAGGGATCAAGGGCCCAGTATGGCGATGTGGGATCGTGCGATATGGGCGCTCAGAGAGGGTGATCTTCGGCGGATCTTGGAGAGTCTCGAACAGTACAAGTCGTCCCTCACCCTTTTCCTGACCATATTCAATTGGTACGTAGGAGACTGTTGGCACTTCCTCTCGAGGGGGCTACGCTGACCGCTTTCGCAGTCGGTCGAATCGGGAGGCCCGCCGTGGCATGGCCCGACTGTCACGGATCATGGAAACGATACTCGCAAGCAACCCTGATCTCGCGGCTCGTGTGGTTCCCGGGTCCCCGCACTCCCAGGAATCATCTGACGCGTCGACGATACGGTCCACATTCACGAGCGCTCGACAGACGGTCCGAACGGCTCCATCCATAATCAGCGTTCGTGGACCGTCGGCATGGCTCTCCGCTGTCGAGCGAGTACTCAACCAATCACGGGTTTACATGAGGGCGTCACGGAACATGTCGACGAATAGTTTCCAGAGCTTGGCCACAAGAGAATCTAATTGGTCTCAGCTCACGCAACTGAGCTTGTCACAGATCTCTTGTATTGCGGTGGTGTGCTTGCCGGTGTACCTAGACGAATTGTTCAACAGAACCCCGTACATGGATATAGCCCCGGAGGGCAATGACGATATCGATGGCGGGAGCACCACTAGACGGCCCCCACCGGAAGGGGCTCACACAGCCTCCGTTCAACAGAGAACCCAGCTAAGAGCACCAATATCTAGTGACTCTCCGGAGCCCCCTTCCATCTTATCTGGACTAGGATTGGTTGGGGCTCCGGCGGCCATCATGAGCAATGTTGTTCCGGCGCCTGATGCTATGCCGGTCACCTACGGGCTCCTCTGGGGTGGGTTGCCGGCGGAGGAACTTCCTGACTATCTTCATGACTATCTGGGGACCCCGAATGGATCCGATGTCGGTCTACAGCCACAGGAGTTGGCTCTACCGCTTAGCCGTCCAGGCTCCCCGTACATTCTGCCAGCGATCAGCGACGACCTCCCCGCGCTACCCGTTAGCCCGTGGCATTCTCCCATTCTCGGGCCTTCACCACAGGATGCGGATCTACCGGAGAGCCGCCTGGGCTCCCCATACATTCTGCCAGCGGTCAGCGACGACCTCCCCGCGCTACCACTCAGCCCATGGGATTCTCCCACCCTTGAGCCACGACGACTGGAGCTGGCTCTACCGCTTAGCCGTCCAGGCTCCCCGTACATTCTGCCAGCGGTCAGCGACGACCTCCCCGCGCTGCCCATTAGCCCGTGGCATTCTCCCATTCTCGGGCCTTCACAGGATGCGGATCTACCGGAGAGCCGCCTGGGCTCCCCATACATTCCGCCAGCGGTTAGCGACGACCTCCCCGCGCTACTCATTAGCCCGTGGCATTCTCCCACTCTCGGGCCTTCACCACAGGATGCGGATCTACAGGATAGCTGCCCAGGCACCCCGTACATTCTGCCAGCGGTCAGCGACGGCCTCCCCGCGCTACCCATTAGCCCGTGGCATTCTCCCACTCTCGGGCCTTCACCACAGGGTGCGGATCTACCGGATAGCTGCCCGGGCTCCCCGTACATTCTGCCAGCGGTCAGCGACGACCTCCCCGCGCTACCACTCAGCCCATGGGATTCTCCCACCCTTGGGCCACGACCACAGGAGTTGGCTCTACCGATTAGCCGTCCAGGCTCACCGTGCTCTCTGCCAAAGAGCGACGTCGGCGGCCTCCCAGCTCTACGACTAAGCCCCCGGGACTCGCCCACTTCGGATGTACCGACGACTCGCTCTTTCCCGCCTACCCCGACCATCTCTTTGGCTCCGTTGCCCTATAGTAGCAATCCCGGAGAGGCGTTCTTCTGGGCAAAGGATCGCCCCGCTTCCGAATCCGAGGGGCGCGGCGTGGTGACCGTGTAATCGAACGGGTGGAGGTATTTTTCCGTCAACCAAGGGCAAGTGGCTCGGATCTCGCACGATATATGTGCCAGTATCCAGACCTCCGAACGGGAGCGTGGTTTCGATCCGAGTGCGTACCTGATGGAAAGTCGGTTTAAACATATAGCAGATAATTGTCGAGTGCTCGAAGTGATGGATAAGTGCAAATTTTCCCTTTTTGGAATTGCGGGCACTGGGCTTTTTTTTTGTTTATTCATTACTCGTGTGCGACCTATGTAGATCATGACGAGAAGTATATACAGTCCGTTTCCACGCCGCATACCGCACATGGCGGCACAGTGCAAGCATCCCCCTGCCCTCCACCCAGGCCTGTCCCACGAAAAAATAAAAACACACCAAGGAAATCACACAGGAAAAAGAACAAAGGAAAAGAAACGCCCATCCGTCCCCTACTCCTCTTCTGCCGATACCATGAACGGCGGGGTGGGAAGGAACAACCGGTGTTCCTCCCTGGCCTCCCCGTCGTTCCCAGTACCAAGCGCTCCCACCTCTGCTTCCCTCTCCTCTTCCCGCTCTCCCCTCTCACGGAGTTCCCCCTTCGACGCCTCGCTCCCCACATTGTCTTCAACATCTGCCGTCGGCACTATCTTGCCAACATCCGTCGAGGAAAGGAAATCTAGCACGGCCTGACCACACCTCCGGTCAGCGAAAAGCTCATGAGCCTTCCACCACCGCTTCCCCTTTCCTGTCTCCTTCCACACCTCCTTCCAAAGGGTCTTCTGTTGTCCTTTCCACCTTGGGCACCCCTTGAGGAGGTGATCCCTCGTCTGCGTGGCGGGCACTGGGCATTTCATTGGGACTATGTTTCTAAGTAGCTTTTTTTTTGTTTCATCGTATAATTCGGTTTATAGGTCATGGCTGCAGTACACACCGGTTCTACGCTATTATGTTACTTCTCGGAGAGCCGTCGCTTGAGTGGGCCCTAGGCACAGAAGCGGCATCAGCATGCGTGAGCAGCTATTGGCATGTCGAGCCATTTAGCGCAACCGCCTTGGCCAAGCAACCGCGCGGGCATAAAACCAGCTATCTTTCAACGCTACTGCTAGGTAGGATCATTCGATCAACGGAATCGACTGTGCATGGACTAGCATGTACTGTGTACATGGCATAGTCGACGTCTCGCAAAATCACGATATATCACTCGCTGTACCTCCCTTCGAGAAAGAAAAAAAGAAAAGAAAAGAAAATTCTCCCGAGAAAAAAAAAAGAGCTGGTGGGACTCGAAATCTCGGGCGGTCGGCAGGCGGAGGGAAAGACTCACGCTCGAAAGGTACTCTAGATATTCGCGTACGTATGCCCTGTACGACCATGCGGGACGGACGCAATCGCTACCGGACGCGGGCACGGAGTTGCTGCCGGAAGCGGGCACGGAGTTTCTGCCAATCTCCTTGACTGGACAGAGGCTTGGAGTCACCACCGAGGATACACAAGTACATGCGTATCAGAACGCCTGGAGCATCAAATACGTGTTTCATGACGGCTTTATTCGGCCGATACAGTTGTGCATCACCACTTCATTGGCCATGCATAGCGTGGGCCGCCGCGCGGCAGCTGGACAGAAATATCACTCGCTGCAGTCAGTCCGATATATGTATCAAGCGGGGACCCGTCCTTCCCGAGGACTGTATATAATATCGTCATGATCCAATAGGGTCGCACATGATTAATGAATCATCACCATCATCACCCGTCCTTCCCGTCCTCCCTCCGCCCCTCTCGACTCCCCCCGCTCTTCTGCGAAAGCGGGGTGAAAATCCTGTCGACATCGGTACCTGAATGATCGAGCACGACGGTATGGCATCAGCACATGGTCATTCGCAACGTCGCAGGAAAAAAACGAAAAACAAAAACACTCACCCCGACCGCCATTGAAGCCCGAGACACGGATGGCGTTGGAGTTCCCCGCGTTGAGCTGGGCGGTGAAGCTAGCCACCGCCGAGTCCTAGCCGTTGGCGCCGGGAACGAACGCGGCCCGCTGGCCAACGCCGTTGACTTCTATCCATGCGAACTGCTGCGTCACATCGCCGTTGGCGTAGCGCATCCGGATCGCCGTGCGCGCCGTGACGCCGTTCCGGGACACCCAGCGATCACCCATGCACCTGGTCGGGAGCTGGGTCAGCGGACCTTTTCCACCGGGTCTTCGAAAGACGGTCCACACGGACATGGCAATGCTGTTGGAAACGAGGAGGATGAACGTGGTCTGGGAGGTGTGCGTCAAGGTGCCTGAGGGGGCAACTAGAGGTCCGCATCAGCTCCGGAAGGCTTCCTTTCCGCTGGTCGGTCGGTTGGCTCACATGTGTTCCAGGCAGACCAGGGCCCGCCGAGATCGGCGGCCGTAGAGTAGATGTTATCCTTCGCATCCCTCCGGCGACTCCACGGTTGGAAAAGAAGGCACGCTCGAGGGGGGAAAGGGCCGCGCTTACCCAGCCCGTAAGCTTGCTCGTGGACATGAGGTACACGCCGTTCCGCTTCAGTATGGCCGGAGACTCGTGCTTCTCCACCCAGGTGTAGACTATACTCTCGACGCTGAGATAGTCACTCGACAGCCGCTCGACCCTCAATCCGTTGGCGCGCTGTTTTGGGGGGAAATATCTCAGCAAAAAAAGGGAGATCACAGAAGTTGTCCAGTGGGTGGGAGGCCTGCCCCACATCTTCGGCCAGTACGTACGCCGTCCCGTCGTCATATGCGCCCGGATCCATCAGCCAACACCGTCCCTAGTCCAGGGGGGAAGTCGGTGACAATGGGGAGCAGACCCTTATACATCCCGATATCCCTACTCTCGTGGTCCATCGGCTGGAAACTTCCCTGATAGGTATAGGCATCGCAGACGCGGATTCCGGTAGCGACGCCGACCTTCGCCTCGCCGTAGTTGGAGCTGTCGATATGCATATACATGGCGAACTTCGCGGTGGCGTTGTTGTACACGACCTTTGGACGCTCGACGACGCGGCTGGGGCCCAGGTCTCTGCTCGCGGCCAGCGTCAGCAGCTGGCCGACGGACGTCCACTCCATCAGGTTCGCGGAGCAGTTGATCGACTGGAACGCCGAGCCGTTCAGCTTGTTCTCGCCAATCAGGTAGTACGTGCTGCCGACTTTGGTGACCCCCCCGCCGTGCGCTTGGATGTGCTGGCCGTTCTATGCTGCTCAGCTGCTGTCGGAGACCTGGGGCGAGAGACACAGTTTCTTCAGCCTGGTGCCCACTGGGGCGGGGGGAGGGGAGTGGCGGGCGATATCTACGTACGATCTGCAGCGTCGCATGGACCAGACTCGCCAGACAGGAGCTGAGGAATAATTGAAGGAGCAACATGATTGCAAGCACAAGGATCGGTTTGATCTGGGATCTGGAGAGAAAAAACCCACCAAACTTCCGATGTGCACCCTATGCCGTTCGAGAAGCCAACCGGCCGCAACCCGCCCTCTTTGGACACTCAAACTCGCCGAAACGCATGGGAAACGGAAACACGCACTGCGGGTCAATCAACGCCAAACACTGACCAGGATGCGGGGCGGCGGGGCGTACGCAATCCTTCAAGGGAAGCTGGGTGTGAGGGGCACTGGCTTCGATTGCGGGGAGAGTGTTCATTCGTTCGCTTGGATATATATCCCTCTTTCACTCTTTAGGGAACCGTTCGATTCGTTTCCGAAGGAAGGAGATGCGCCCGGCACATCCGGCGCCCGGCAGTGCAGATCATTAGATCCGCCCAATCTGACATCTATCCGCTAAAGGCCAATGTCTACATTCCAATATCTGCAGGGCGGCCGCTGATATCTGGACCGAGTACCGAATGGGGCGTGGATATCCACCCCGTCGGCTTCCGTTTTACCTCGCCCCCTCTCCTCTCCGCTGCCGGTCTAAAGTTTCGCCGGAAGAAAAAGACGGGCGAGTGGGAATCAGGTTATCGCGGAAACAGGAAGACAGGTGAATTAAATTATTATGCTCGGACGCCGGTAGTATAAGTAACAGGAAGGGGGCGTCCTTTACATGGAAAGAAAAAACAAGATACAGAACCAGAGACCACCACCCCACCCACACCCCCGGAACCCAACCCAACAGAAGGACCCGTCCATGCAAATGCAAATGCAAAGTCTACAGAACTGGAAAGCACCGGATACCTCGATGCCCCTCCTCATGCAAATCCCAACCTCTATGCAGCCACAGCCCCTCACGCACTCTTCGTCTATCGCGGTCCGACAAATGTGGGTCCGTTCCTGAAGTTCTCCCATCGTTCCAGCATGTGCTCGACCTCTCTCTCGAAGTCCTCGCTCTCCATCCCATAGTCGCCCCCATCCGAGACCTCCTCGCCGTCCTCGTACACTGCACGCGGGTCGGTGTACCGGTAGCTGAGGATGTTGCAGCCGATATCCATCAACTCCGCCGTCCTGACGGGCGGGGCAAGATAGCCCATGTTGATCGGCCAGTCCAGAGTGATGTTCTCGTCAGGGAGAGTGCTAAAATTCCCAAGCGAGAAGGGAGGCACCACCGGCCTCAGCGGGCCCGTTATCTGCGTCGTCCGGTTCTCGAAATCCCGCAACTGCCAATTCCACCAGATCCTGTCGATGTTCGCGTGGTGGAGGTAGAACAGAGGATCGGTCGGGCCCAGGAACACGTCCATCATGGCTTTGGGACCACTATGCCGTCGGGCGTCAGCCGGCCAGCTACCGAGTGTGCGGGTTATAATGTACTCACGCGACGACGAAGTGGCCACAGGCGTGGACCCCAAAGTACTTTGCGTACTGACTGACGGAGCCCTGCATGTTCAGGTACATGCTGACGTAGTCCGGCTGACGGAGCACGGCCTCGTTGACGACACTGTTGCACCAGTCGCGGCCGACTTCCGTGTTGATGGACCGGGTCAGGCAGCGGTCATCCCGCGGCCCGGTCTGGTTCCTGGTGGCGATGTGGAGCGTCCAGTCCTTGAACGGACCGTCCTGCAGGCAGCCGCCGCCGGTGCCCGCGGGCACGCCTGGCGGCGAGTCCGAGAACGGGAACGGGACGGTTTCGCCGTCCCCGCCGAACCCGTGCTCGACGTCGAATATCGGCGATTCCTTCAGCACCGACGGCGGAGTGACGTCGAGGGAGTAGTCCCAGTACCTGCAGCGTCGTCAGCCCTCTGCGGCTACTCGGTCGTCGCTCTTGGGGATAACTCACGGCTGGGTTCCGGTGTAGCCGCACTGCTTCCGTAACGCATTCTCGTAGGTCCAGACTAGGTACCGGTGCCACGGAAGGAATTGTGACTGGGCGGATTATCATGTCAGTCGCAGTCCACCCCCCTCTCCGGAGCGACGACTGACCTCCTGGTGGACGAAATAGGTCTTCAGCTTGTGTTCGGCGGCAAAGTCTTCGAATAACGTCAAGCTGCTCGGCACGAGGTCGCGGTATATGCCCGGCGTGGCGTGCAGACACCTGACGGCGGCGATGTACTCTTTCCTCTGTGGGATGGTCAACTGTCTCCTGTGGACGTCACGCCGTCAGCTACCACTCGAACCATTGCCGCCGCCTGGGACTCTCCGTACCATTCCTTCCGCACGCGGACCGGCTCCGTCGCAAACGCCGGGTCGTATCCGAACGCCTGTAGCGGAACATCAACATGGCTAGTGGGCGCCGCAAGCGCGCCAGCGGCGGCCGCAAGGCCGATGGCAACGATACTGGCGAATCGCATCGTGTCGTGTGTGGTATATCAGGTGTGTCTGTCTGGTCTGTTGCCTTCGTTCCCGTTCCCGTTCCTGTTCCTGTTCCTGTTCCTGTTCCTGTTCCTGTTCCCGTTCCTATTTCTGCTCCACCGGTCGAGGGAAAGGCGATGCGGTATATAAAGGATGCAGGACAGCACTCCTCCGCACCCGCCAGCCACGAGGCGGCTCGCTCGCTCCCTCTGCGAAAGCCGTAGGCAGATCTGGGTTCTGCATTTTCTTTTCTTTTTCCCCTCTCCTTTCCGTCATTGGTCCCTTCTTTCCAGCCGCTCTTCCGTGCAGGGTGTGTTACCTACCCAGCCATTGTTTGTGCCCATGTAGTGGGACAACACACCAGACGAAAGAGGGTACATCTCGCTACTAGTCGAATACTTATCCACACCTCACACCACCATCACACCACCACATCACATCGCGCACATACAGCTAGATATCTCGACGAGACGGCTCGACTCCGATGCATTAGCACGTACCATCTCGGCCGATTGACCGTTATATCTATCGGAGAGCCGTCACCACGCTATTGTACTCTGCGTCTATGTACGTCCGGGCAGCAAGTCCAGAATGCAGATGCGAATGTTCGGCGGAGCGGGCAGGGACGCACACACGTGGGGTCGGGCAATCGAGCAGAGGCGCGGTTTGGGCTATAGCAGTGCAGATTTTGGCTGGTCCGGCATGTCCGTGGGGGAGCGTCTGCTTTCGTCGAGTCCGCGGCTCGATGCGATCGCTATGCTGACCGCAGCGAGCGTGCTCGAGCACATGGCGGGAGCACTCGCTCGCGCCCGCTGTTGGACGTGCTGTTCTCGCGATACAGCGACTGCTGGCCAGCAATGTTCGCCCCGGCGAGGAGACGCTCAGCTCAGCCATGTTGCGCGATCCGCATAGCTGAGAAGGACAATGCCGCACAGCAGAGAAATGGAAAATGTCGCACCTGGTCCATGCCGCCGCCCCCCTCCCCCCCAGGGGCATCTATCCATCCGTACATCTACGCTACGCCACGGCTGCTTTTTCTTTTGTTTATTCGTACCCGTGTTCAGCCTATCTAGACCATGGCGGCACACTTTTTATCCGGCTTTCCTGTCACGCTACGGTTGCATTACAACAGATATGTAGAGTATCTACACACCTGGCCATCTCCGATGGCGGGAAAGGCAAACTAATCAAGCCATCCACTCCAATATCTACTCTAGAGTATCTACTAGTACCGATCCGATCTACACTATTTATTATCGTTGTTTTGTTTTTTTCGGGTCAGAGTGCAGAGATGCCGAGTGGGTCGCTGCCATGTCGTATGAGGTATCTATTGCTGACACATAGGATAGATACCCTACCTGACACCAGTCAGATACCCGACCCAGCCCAGTCCGGACGGTTACAATTTGAGCGCACAGGCAACAGCGACATCACGTGGAGCCAAGTGCGAAATTCTGCAGGCGTGCATGTGTGTGGGAGCGCGAACGATTGGAAGCTGGGGAGCCGAGCTGGGGAAACACTGACGCACATGCAGGGGTTCCTTGTGCTATCTGCGGCAATTGCCATACATATCTCGAGTACATACCGTATCTATGAATATGACGGAGGGGAGAACAAGCTTTTCGGTTGCCCCAGCCAGTTGGAGTTCTGGCACACTACAGCGAACAAGCATTTTTTTTTGTTTTTTTTTGTTTTTTTTTGTTTTTCTTCTGCTGCGCTCCGCAGTGAGCTGCGACCAGGGATCCCATCCCCCCGCCACCGCTGCTAATCCTGGAGAAATGTGTCGACAGCTATTCCTGGGACGAGGAAAATGAGAAATCGGATGGATGGATGGATGGATGGATGGATGGATGGATAAATCCGTGGAAGCCTGGAGGCTGGAGGCTGGAGGCTGGAGGCTGGAGGAGAAATTTCCCGCCCGGGAGCGTTCTCGTACCGTTCTCGCTAACTAAATTCAGCAGGAGACGAACGCCCCGCAGTATCTGGACCGTAGCTAGCACCCGTAAATAGCACTCGCCCCCCTCGCTGCTCAGCCCCCCGTATCTGTGGACTGCTTGTAATCACACATCCAAAGCAGCCGACCTGGCTCCGTCGCTCCTTCCTGTGCCCACCACCCACCCAGCTGCCCGATGGGTATTTCGGTGCGCAAGCACGAACGTGAGTGGGTGGGCTGCCGAACGAGTTGCCGGGCCCAACTGGCGTCGAGTCGGCAGGGAGAACCGCAGCCTTGGACTGGAGGATGCGGTTCCGTGTCAGTGGGCGTTGTGTCGTGTCGTGTCGTCTGCTGCGTCGGGACTAGCGTGCTGGCTGTTGGGGGGCTGACATGCCTGGACGAGGCGCGACGACCAGCTGCCCGGACTCCCGACTCCCGACCCGCGACACGAGGACGGCCTATTGCGGCCCGTCGCGCACGGCTGGCACTCCGCCCGCTAGCGCCGGTGGGTGCCGAGAGGTGGCGCGTGCCGCTCTGCTTGCCCGCGAATTGCGGCATCGGCAGGTCTCGAGCAACACGGCACGCGTGCATCCGCGTCTGCCGGTGGTCCCGGCGGATGGGTGGGACGTGGCAGGCTCTGTCGGCAGCGGGATATCGCCGGCCCGCTGCGGATACGTGCCCACCCACGGGCGGACGGCGAGCAAGCTGCGGCTCCACGGAACGGATCGACGCCCGCCGCGGCAGATGGGTCGTGCGTGCGCTGCGCCAAGCCGCCGGAGTGACGGATCGTGATTTGTCAGCGGTTCCGCGAGGGGCCGGCACCGTCCATTTGTGCAGGCGCTGTGGGTCCGGCAGGGCTCGAGCAGAGTTCAGCTCTGCGCGGTGCGATGCGGAATGCAGGCAGGAAGAGGCCCCCCACATGGCGGACGTCGGGCATCCCGGAGAGCGCTGATGCACTTGGGGCCGCGTAGCCCAATCGTTTCTGCCGTGTGCGACACCCCACCTGCTGTGTACGTACCCCGTCCGCGCAGCACGGGATTCCGCTTGTCGGGCGGCGGCCGCGGGAGTCGGCCGAGCCCTCGAGCGGGCCGCTATTCCGCCCCCCCCCCCCCCCCCCCCCCCCCCCCCCCCCCCCCCCCCCCCCCCCCCCCCCCCCCCCCCCCCCCCCCCCCCCCCCCCCCCGCCCCCCCCCCCCCCC
>Ga0307508_10002540_pt1 | contig 19192 bp, 16 predicted proteins | sample 9_EM_MG_FD_203089 | JGI IMG/M metagenome (GOLD analysis project Ga0307508, IMG submission 203089) | Populus trichocarpa ectomycorrhiza microbial communities from riparian zone in the Pacific Northwest, United States - 9_EM | ecosystem: Host-associated > Plants > Roots > Unclassified | place... | reverse complement strand
TACGGCGTGCCACATCCCACTTCAGCGCGGACGTTCAGGAGAGGTTCGACATCGTCGGGTTCGACCCACGGGGTGTCGCAGGCAGCCAACCGGTCAAGTGCTCGGCGGCGTTGCTGGACCAAGCGCCTTCGGCCTACCCCCGCGACCAGACGGAGTTCGATCAACTCACCGAGTACAACCGGGCATTACGCCAGGACTGCCGACGGCACAGCGGTCCGGTCTTCGACCACGCCGACACCCTGAGCGTGGTCCGGGACATGGACGCGATCCGAAGGTCGCTGGGCGAGAAGAAGATCAACTACTTCGGGCACTCCTACGGCACGCTGATCGGCGAGCAGTACGCGGAGCAGTACGGCGACCGGATCCGGACCATGGCCCTCACCGCGAACATCGACCACAGCCTCGGCGCCCGGGAGTTCCTCGTCTCCTCGGCGGCCACAGCGGAGGACTCGTTCCACCAGTTCGTGAAGTGGTGTGAGTCCACCGGCTCGTGCGCCCTGCACGGCCGGGACGTCACTGCCGTATGGGACGACCTGCTCGCCAGGGCGGACCGAGGGGAGATACACGATCCGGAGAGCCCTGATCAGGTTCTCACCGCGAACGCGATCGCACTCGAGGCCTTCAAGGACTTCTACGGCCCGGACTGGGACGAGCTGGCCGCATATGTGGCCGGCCTCGACGCGCAGAAACAGGTACCGAAAGAACAGCGGCGAACTCAGCATCCTCAGCCGCGGACACCGCAGGGAGCTGAGGAGCAGACGCGCGCGGAACCGTTCCATGCGGTGTTCTGCCAGGACTGGCGGTTCCGGCCGAAGAACTACCGGGAGTACGCCAGTCTGACCGAAGCAGAACTACGGGCCGCACCGCACCTACGCGGTTCACCACGCGTACACGCGGCGGTGGCCGGATGCGTCGGCTGGCCGAACAAGGTGAACAACCCGCAGCACCGCCTGCACATCACCGGGGCACCCAAGATCCTCATGCTGCATTCGCTGCACGATCCCGCGAACAACTACGCGTGGGCTACCCATGTGCACCGTCAGACCCGTGGGACGACCGTCCTGCTGCCGTACGAGGGCGCGGGTCACAGCGTCTACGGACGCAGTGACTGCACACGCAACGCCGTGGACGGCTACCTCACGGAGCAGAGACTCCCGAGCGTCGGGAGCAGCTGTACCCCCGCCGCGGAGAACTGATCGCAAAGGGATGGCACAACGGCCGACGCCGGCCGAAGGAACGCGCCTGTAAGCCAGGCTCCCGCACCAGCTCGTGAGAGGCGCCTGGAGCCGAACCGTGTCGGCTCCGGGCGTCGCGTAATCTTCTGCCGCCGGATGGGGATCGGTGAAGAGCGGCATCCCCCAGGTCTACGAGCTGTGGTCGGCCATCGGCGGGAGCACGCTTGAGGCTCGCAGAGCTTGGCCATCGCCGCGTCGAGCTGACCTGTAGCCCTACGACCTGGCAATTCATGGAGCCGGTCGCGGCCTTCGCGCACTTCGTGGCCACGGCCGGACGGATCGACCCGAACCCGCGCGCTGAGACGACGTGTGATTCGTCGAGACCCTCACTACCCCGTTGAGTCACGGTAGTAGTCGGCGAGGGAGGTGAACGCGGCCTTGGGTTCCCAAGGCATGTCGGGGTACGTGGTTCCCAGGCGGTCCTCGAGGACTTTGACGATGCCGTAGCTGGCCAGGTCCAGGTCCTTGCGAGGGTCGCCGTCGGGGCGGTGCGGGTGATCGTAGAGCGCGAAGGTGAACACGAAAGTGCTGTCGATGCCCCCGGCGTCGAACGCCTCCAGCAACTCGCGCAGATACGCGGCCTGACCGGCTTCGTCGCGGGCGTACTCCCCGTTCAGCCGAAGCGGTGCACGGGTGTCCTTGTCGTACTCGACGATCTCCAGTCCGTGAGCGCCTCTGTCACCCGCGCCGTAGTAGCAGGCCGCGCCGAACTCGGTGATCGCGACCGGCTTTCCCTGCGCGACGAGGGTACGGACGCCGTCGGCGAACTGGTCGGCGATCTCGGCCGACCGGTAGAGATCCATGGACATGATGTCGAAGGGTGCCCAGTCGACGCGCTCAAGCGGTACGGCGGCGTAGGTCACCTTCCCGCCGAAGCGCTCGCGGACGAGTGCGGCGGCCTTGCCGAGGAAGTCGTTGACACGTGCGCTGACCTCGCCGATGTGCTCGCGCACGCGATGTGGCCGGTTCAGCAGCGCGACCCGATCTTCCGTGCTGTCGCCGGGCAGGAAGCCCTTGTTCATCAGGCTCAGTTCGGCACCGGTGACGAAGACGATCTCGGCTCCCCGCTGCCTGAGCCGCTCTGCGCGCTCGGCGCAGTCGGCGAACAGCGACAGCATCTCGTCGGTGGTCAGTTCGAGTGGGTAGGGGGAGAACCAGACCTCGAGGCCGAGGTCGGCGGCGTACCCGGCCGCGAGTTCCATCCGTTTTGGATCGCCGCCCATGACCCGGACCGAGTTGCAGTGCAGGTCGTCGCGGATGATGCGCAGTTCGCGCCGGACTACCTCCGCGTTGAAGTCCTTATGGCCGAGCGTTCCGTTGTAGGCGAAGCCGGTGTCGTAGCTGATACCTCTGGCTCGCATCCGTCGTGTCCTCTACTTGCGGGAAGAGTTACGGTACTCGGCGTACCTTAATTTCCATGAACCGGGAAGGGAAGCCAATATTGGAAGGTACGAGCGGTACCGACTGCGAGAAGGGGCCATGACGGAAAACCCGAAGGAGCCGTCAAGTGCCGGGCAGACGCGGCGACGCGGAGCTGCGCTGGAGGAGGCGATCCTGCGTGCCGCGATGGACGAACTCACCGAGTCCGGATATGCCGGGTTGACCATGGACAAGGTCGCCGCCCGCGCCGGTACCAACAAGAACGCCATCTACCGCCGCTGGCCAAACCGCCTCGCGCTCGGCATCGCCGCCTATCGGCAGCTGGCCACGACGGTCCAGCCAACCGACACCGGCACTCTGCGCGGCGACGCCCTTGAGTGGCTACGTCGGGCGAACCGCTACTGGAGCTCCCCCCTCGGTGCGATTCTGCGTGAACTGCTTTCGGCCGCCGGCGGGGCATCAGAACTCCTGGCGCAGTTGCAAGAACAGTCCGCAGACGCCGCAGCCGCCCCCTGGTTGACCATCTTGGGACGCGCGGTCGCGCGCGGTGAAGCTTCCCCTGAAGCGCTGCATCCGCGGGTCGCGACCGTGGCCATGGTCCTGCTGCGCAACGAATTCGTCGTGCGCGGGGTCCCTGCCGCACCCGACGACGTCCTCATCGAGATCGTCGACGAGGTGTACCTACCAATGATTCGCGGCCGAGGCACACCTCCGGCCTGAGGGAATCACGGCGAACAACTCCACGAGACACAGTGAGTAGGCAGAAACAACCCTGCTCCGGCGGTTGTTGATTCCGGGTCATGACCACGGCGGGGTCGTCGGCCATCGGGACCAGCTGGAGCGGCGGCTGGAGGTCGTACTCCTCCATCAGGTCGACGAGCAGGGCCCTGCGGTGCTCGTACGGACGTCCTCGTACGTCGCCATGCTCGGGCTGGAGCAGGAGGGCACCCCAGGGTTCTCGTCCACAAGGTCACTGGCCGGCGAGTTCGGGCACGATGCAGGACCGGATTTGACCGTCGGTGGCTTGGGCCACGGTGGTGTTGCCGGGGATGTTCATGCGGGCAAGGACGTAGTACGGCTGGCGTTGAACGTGTGGTTGGGACCGAACGGCTTCTCTTTCGGGTCGTACCCCGCAAAGAACAGGCACCAGTTGCGGTCGCGCTCCACGAGGGAGCCCACGCCCGGGGCGCGCACCGTGTCGCCTGCACAGTTCGGCCAGTTGGGGAGTTGTGACTGGAGCAGGTAGTCGCCTTCCTGCGCGCTTTTGCTGCCCCACACGTCCTTGGGGTCGGGCATCGTGACCTTGCGGTAGGTGGCTCCGTGGGGAGGCAGGAAGGAGTCGGACCAGGCGACGCCGGTCTTGTAGACGTGGCTCTTGTAGGAGCCGACGGAGTAGAGCATCAAGTACTTCCCGTCCACCTTGATGATGTTGCCGACCTCGACCAGTCGGAATCCGTCCTTCTGCCGGAGGTTGAAGTAGTTCTCGGAGGCGAGGCCGCCGCCTGCGGTCAAGGGGGCGAGGAGAGTGACGGGCGAGGTGGCGGCCGGCTGGGAGTAGCTGTCGAGTTCGCCTGCGGGCCCTCCAAGATACCGGCGAAATCCCCGACCCCCGCGAAGCCCAGATCGCCCGCCTCAAGGCAGAGAACGCCAAGCTCAGAGCCCGGATTGCCCAGTCTGAGGAGACGATCGACGAGCTCACCGACTTCCGCTCCCAGTCCCTGGCTCGCCTCGCCGCGCAACACGAAGAGATCGTCCGGCTCCGCGAAGCCTCCGCCGGAACCACCCAAGTCAGGCGGCTTCCAGCACCACGAACCACGGTGATCGGGTCCTGCAGCTGAAATGCCCGCCCTGGACCGAGGCCACCCGCATCGCCGATCACCCAGCTGCCAGTTCGCCCGCACCGCTGCCGGATCCGGACTCCAGGTATCGACGCAGAGCTTCCCGCCCTCCCGGAACGAAGCACCATTGATCAATCACGTCGCGCAGTTCGTCCAACGTCAGCCAGTCCTGCCAGCCGATCTCACCCGGGTCCGGGACCAGGGGTTCCGCCACGACAGCCTCATGCACCCCAAACCACACGGGGCTGATCCCCTGCCGGCAAAGGAACTTGAACATGAAGCGCACGGGCACACGAACGCCCAGCTCTTCGGACAGTTCCCGGGCCGCGGCTTCCTCATACGACTCACCCACGTCCACGGCGCCACCGACCATCACGTCGTAGTAGCCAGGGAACCGGGAGTGCGTCTCGGACCGTCGCAGCACCAAGATCCGCCCTGCCCGATCACGGCAGATCGTCGTCGCAATGCGATGCGGCCAGTGCTGACGCACCGCATCGCCTCGTTCGACGACTCCCAACACGCGGTCCTGCTCATCTACATGCTCCACCAATTCGCTCACGGAGGCACGATCTCAGTCCCCACTGACAGCGCGGCCCCAGGAACACGAAAGTGAGTGACCTGAGCTTGTTCCGCTTTGACGGACACCATTGGTGTGGTGGTCAGGCTGCGAGTGCGTTCTCGTAGTCGGCGGGACTGCGGTAGCCGAGGCTGCTGTGCAGTCGGTGCAAGTTGTACCAGCCCTCGATGAAGTCGAAGATCGCGGTGCGGGCGGCGGCCCGGCTGGGCCAGGCCGTGGTGTCGAGCAACTCCCCTTTGATGGTGGCGAAGAACGACTCGGCAAGTGCGTTGCCCCAGCACTGACCGGTGCGACCGACGGACAGGCGGACGCCGAACTCCGTTGCCAGAGCGGCGAATTGCTGACTGGTGTACTAGCAGCTGCGATCCGAGTGAAAGATCACCGGCCGGGCGGGACGACGCCGGCGGCAGGCGGACCTGAGAGCGTCGGCGACCAATTCGGTCCGCAGGTGGTCGGCCGTGGACCAGCCGACCACGCGGCGCGAGGCGATGTCGATGACGGTGGCCAGATAGAGCCAGCCCTCTTCGGTGGGAACGTAGGTGATGTCACCGCACCAGCGGGTGTCGAGGCCGTCCGGGGCGGGAGTGAAGTCCCGCGCGATGAGGTCGGGCCGGACGGCGGCCGACGGTCGGGGATCGTCGTCACCTGCCGCCGCCTGCGGTATCGGCCCTGGAGCCCGGCATTGCGCATCTGTCTGGCAATGCGGCGCCGTCCGCAGTCCTCGCCCTGCCGTTGCAGGACGGCAGGGATGCGCGGGGCCCCGTAGGTGCCGCGGGAGTTCTGGTGGACCTCGGCGATCTTCTCGCCCAGCTCGGCATCACGGACCGCCCGCGGACCGGGCCTGCCACTGCGGCGGGCGTAGAAGGCGGCTCGGGAGACCTGCAGCAGTTCACACGCGCGCTTGACGTTGTGACCGTCTCGCTTCTCCGCCTCGATGAACGGGTGCACCGTCACCGGGTCTCCTTCGCGAAGAAAGCCGTGGCCCGCTTGAGGATGTCGACGTCCTCGCGAAGCCGGCGATTCTCCCGCCGCAACGCGGCCAGCTCTTCGCGTTCACTGCTGGTCAGGCCGTCTCGCTCGCCCTCGTCGACCTCGGCCTGGCTGATCCACAACCGCACCGCGGTCTCGGTCAGGTCGAAGTCCTTGGCGACCTGACCGACCGAGCGGTCACCGCGCCGGCACAGCTCGACGATCTCAGCTTTGAACTCCGGCGTGAACGAACGGCGAGGCCGAGGCTTCTTCTTCCCCATGCTCTCCATGATGGACATCTTTCCGGGGCAGAACCCCTGATCTCAGATGTCCGCCAAAGCGGATCAAGCCCAGGCCGGCCAGGGCCGCGTTCGCCGGCCATGCGCTGGGTGTAGACGTTTTCCAACAGGTCGGCGTGCTGTTTGGCTGCGTCGTCGGTCAGCGGAGGATGCGGCGGGCGGAATGCTGTGCCAACGAGGGTGTGTAACTGTTGGTCCCGGCACACTTGATCGTACGTGGCGGAGGCCTGGGCGACACTGTCCTCGTACAGGTCCAGGATCGCCCTGTTGTCGGCGTTCGCGTTGCTGATGCATGTCGGTAGACATCACGCGCGGACCGGCTTGGCGGCGTCAGCGGCCACATCAGTCGGCTCTCCGAGCATCTCGGTGAGCGATGGTGGCCCGGGCCAGCGCGCGGCCCTCCATCCCCAGCTGGTCATTGAACCGGGCCAGGACTTGTTCGTAGGTCAGATCTTCTGCGATGGCTTCTTCAAGGGCGCGGTGGAAGCCGGACTTTGAGACCTCCAGCCGAAGATCTCGCGAGTGAGGACACCTATGTTCTCCCCAAAGGTCTCAAGATCCGGGCGGTCGGCGGTGCGGTGAAGGCCGAAGCGGCGGATCGCCCACACAGCCTCCCTGGGTACCTCCTGCAGGACAACCGGGGAGTGCGTGGCGATGATCGTCACGCCATTGCGCTCGGTGAGGAGGTCAGAGAGCGCGCGGACGAGTGCTGACAGCAGCGGAGGGTGCAGGTGGGCTTCGGGTTCATCGATGAGCACGAGGGACCGTTCTGTGACTAGCTGGACTAGCTTGGTGATGGTCAGCAGAACGATCTTGTGCCCGGAACTGAGCCGGCGGAATAACCCACCGACCTCTCTCGGGTTGTCGGCGATGGTGGATAGCACGGTGACGTTGGCGTCCTGGAAGATCGGATCAGTCTCCAGAGTGGCCAGGGCCCTCCGGAACAGAGCTGAGCACCGCTCTGATCCCACCAGGCATGCGTGCGCGTATTCTGCAAACTCGTCGGCGAGCTCGTCCGCAGTCATCGCGTGCTGCGCTCCTGGCCTTCTGAGGCCCACATGGGCATAGGTAAGGTCGTCACGGCCGGTGTTCACCGGCTCGAACTCGTCGAAGGCGCTGAACGATACGGATACGAGGTTCACGAACCGCTGAGTGGCGGGCTCTTCGACGTCGTTCTGGTCGCTGTAGGTCAGTGTCCCGTGTTCGCCTTCGGCGTTCATGAGCGTGCGGGTGATGCCGTTGAGGAGGTGGCTCTTGCCAACGCCGTTGCGACCGATCAGGACGTGCACGTTGGTGGGCGGCAGGATGTGGGGCGTGACCTTGAAGTCCACCTCAAAGGGCGGGGCACACCATCGGCGCCCGGCATGGACGGCGAGGCGCAGGTGAAGTGGTACTTGCTGAGCACCTCGCCCCCGCGGGCGATGCGGGCGAACTGCCCAGTGACCGTAGCCAGTTCAATGCCGCGCATCAGTGAGACCCGCGTGACCTCTTCCTGCATAGCTCGTTCAAGAGCGCTTTGAGGTCCGAAGGCGAGGTCCCGGAGCAACTGGAGAACCGTGCCTCGGGTCTCATCACCGAGATCTTTCAGGTTCCGTAGTAACTCTCGTCCGTCTCCGGCGAAAAGTACTGGCTTTCGTCCAACTCCTCGAAGGTGTCGGGCACGCTGACTCGGCCGTGCGGCATGCCGAAGGTGGCGATCCTGACACCGCCGATCTCGATCTGCTGCTGCCCGTCGGAGCACCACAACGTGAACAGCGTCTTGTACGAGTAGTCGTCCCAATTGTCGCTGACCAGAAAAGCGCCCGACGCGTTTCGGGGTGGCTGACTGAACCGGTCCAACACCGTGAACCGCATCGGCATAGATCGGCACACCCCTTCTGGTTTTGTGGCCGCTTACAGCGTGCGGACCACCGTAGCGGGGCGCGATGCCTGGTGGACGTGGTTGAAACACCTTGTTGTGACCAGGCTGCGCCGCTCTGGGGTGCCGCCCCGGCTGAGAACTGCGTCAGCCGATGAGTGTACGCAACACGGGCACGCTCCCCCCGGCGCTGAGCAGCCCTGCGAGGACGGCCCCGGCGGCTGGCGTGCCGCTGAAGAATGTGAGAGCGCCTATGACGAGGCCGATGACGCCCGCGGTCAACAGCACTAGGGCCGTGTGCTGCGTCAGGAACGGGCCGGGGTGCGCACGCCCAGGTGCTTCGGGTGATGTCGGCGTGGGGGATGAACTCACCAGGTGCTCCTCGGGGTTGGTGTGTCAGATGACCTCTCCTACGTCACGCCGGCCCCGACACCCCACGGTCTCTTTCGTACTTGCTGCGGAACCTGGAGAATCTTGGCCAGCCACGTGGGGCACGGCGTGCACGAGCACCTATAAGGCACCAGTGAGGCCTTCGCGCTCGGTGAGGGCGGCTGAACGGTGACCGGAAGGGGGCGACATGCAGGTCAACGCCGCAGGCAGGCAGCACGCAACTGCACCTGCCCGTACCTCAATCCGGCGCCATCGAGGCGATGCGGGAGGGCCGGTGTCTGACAGCAGGCCTGCATCGGGTGGACGCCGGGGACGGCCGGGTGGCCCATAGCGTGCGGGACGACAATGAGCGAAGGCGACAGGATCAGCAGATCATCGAGGTGCTGCGCCAAGACGACTTCCAGGGGCCGCGGTACGACCGGTTCGTGAATGAGTTGGCCCGGTACGCGATTGCGGCGCTGTGCGCGTGGATGCACTCCGGTGTCATCTTTCAACTGGTGGCCACCCGTGGCTTCGGCGGCCTCCCCCACAATGCATCGGACCGCGAAAAGCTGGCCTCGAACCACGAACTGCGCCAGGAACTGGCGCACATGACCGTAGCCCAGGCCCTTCGCCGTTTCCGGGAACGCGCCTTGGTCGAAGGCGACTGGGACTACAGGGGTGGTGCCAGCGTCAAGACCTACTTCATGGGCACTTGCCTCTTCGAGTTCCCCAACGTGTACCGCAACAGCCGCGCGAGCGAAGAACGGCGCCGCCAGGGGCAGCGGCGGACCATGGACGAGCCGTTCCAGCCTCACGACACGACGGACGAGGCCATAGGCAACCTGTGGGTTCTTGAGGTTCTCAAAGGCATCGACGACCCCCGCAGCCGGGAGGCCGCGGCCATGCGGTTCGACGGATACTCGCTGGAGGAGATCCGGGAGATGCTGGACGCACCTTCGGTCCGCGCCATCGAAGGACTGCTGTACCGGCTGAGGAAAAAGATCCAGAGAGACGAGGGGGGTGAGCAGCATGGGTAGCCAGGAGGAGGACTTTGACGCACTGCTGGAGGCTTCGTCCTTGGGAAGCCCCGGTGCCAGGCAGCTGCGTGCGCGCACCACACTCAACCAGGTCGGCGCCGTCCACATTATCGCGGAGCTGCAAGAACAGATCCAAGACCCCAGCACCGAGCCCACCGAGCGCGAGAACGCCAGCCGTGAACTTCACCGGGTACTGAAGTCTCTCGGCTACAGCTCGAACCATGCAGCACCTGTGGCGCTGCGCGACGCCGCCGGTCTTCCAACGTCGGTGACTGACGGTGCGGCCGACCGAGGAGAAGTCCTGGGTATGGGAAATGCGCAGGAAGAGCGGCGACAGCAGGTGCGAGGCGCCGGAGACAAGGTCGCGCCGTCACGTGGCTCCCTGACGGACACGTCCGCGGCTGATTTCGTCAGGACGACTACTGACACGGAGGACCTGCGCGCACTGATCGCACGCGCCCGCGTCGTCCTGTGGGACTTCGACGGGCCGATCTGCCGACTGTTCGCCGGACACACAGCGCAACGCGTGGCACAGGACCTGATCGGCTGGCTCGAAGGGCAGGGCCTGCACGGCCTGATGACGGAGGCGGAGCGTGAGGCCCTCGACCCGCAGACCGTCCTACACGCCGTCGCCCACAGGCATCCCGGCAGCGACCTTGTGGCGGAGCTGGAGGAACGCCTCACCCAGGAAGAACTGCGCGCCGTGCCCTCGGCGATGCCCACCCCATACGCCGACCCGCTGATCCGAACCTGGACGGCCGTAGGTGCCCGCCTGGCCATCACAACGAACAACTCCCCGCTCACGGTCCTCGCCTATCTGAACAGCCGCAGTCTCACCTCCTGCTTCAATCCTCACGTCTACGGTCGCGAGCAAGGCCTTCAGCACCTCAAGTCGGATCCTCACTACCTCACCCGCGCGCTGACCGCTCTGGGCGCTGCTGGTTCCGCCGCTCTGATGGTCGGTGACACGCCTTCGGACCTGCATGCTGCTGAGCAGGCGGGAGTTCCCTTTCTTGGCTACGCCCGTAATGCAGAGAAGGAGAAGCAGTTGACGGATGCCGGTGCTCAGCTTGTGGTGAACTCGCTCAGCGCTGTTCTGGCGATCCTTCGGTCCCAGACGTAGAGAAGGCGGGCTCGTCCGACATCACGGCCTGTACTCGGATGCCTTCTTCATCACCGCGCCGAATCGCTATCACCAAAAGGCGGGGAGCCGTTTGGCACGCCACCATCGTCGTCAATCACGCTGGCCCTCGGTTGAGGGATGAGTCATCCTCGCGCGCCACTGAGCGCTCTGCGCTGCGGCGAACAACCCCCTACCCGGCTCCTGGCCAGTTCGTTTCACTGGGCCCGTGGGAGAGGCATCGACTCAGTGCCGACGAAGAGTCTGCACAGGTTGAGTGCGGCATCGCGCAGCTTCGCGTCAGCGAAGGCTGGTGAGCCAGGTGATCTTTGCGGCTGGCGCGATTTTCTCGTTCACCAGGGTCTGGGTACGTCCGTACCATCCGGGGCCGGTGGTGGCCATGACGAACTCGTCCGCGCTGAGGTCATTGATCAAGCCCTTGAGGGCGGCGCAGCGCTGTGTCTCCTCGCGCCTGGTGTTCTCCAGACGGTCGCTGATCTTGGCTTCGCCGAGGACGATCCGGCCGTCGATGACAGCCCAGAGGTCGACCTCGAGGTCCGGGTACCCGTCCCGGTGGACGACGGCCTCGGGCATGTGCTGGAAGGACTGTGCGGACTCGGCGAGCTGCGCGAGGGCGAGGATAGGGACGTGGATGTTCGAGCGCAGGCCCTGGTAGGCGACCTCGTCGAGGCCGTAGTACCACTGGGGCTCCAGCTCCTGCCCCTTCCAGGCCGAGCGGACGATCGGGTTGTGCTGCCGGCAGCGCTGGCAGCGGAATCCCGGTCCGATGTCCTCTAGCTGGTAGAAGGCCGTGCCGACGCACTGGGCGCAGGTCAGGAGCAGGCCCCGTGCGGCGATGGACCGCTGCAGGTAGCCGTCCAGTAGATGCCGTGATGCCTCTTCGCTCCCGCCGGTCAGCGCGTGGACATCGGCGAGCGTGAGGTACTTGCGGCCCTGGTAGACGCGTCCTGGCTGTTCGGCGGTGCAGATCCATGCGGACAGCAGGTCGGCTGCGGTCCCCGCCGTGAGATCGGCGGCCGGGGTGGCGAAGTCGCCCCACAGCTCGATCATGCGCCGGGTGTAGCGGCCCTTGTCGGACTCCTCCAGGGTGACGCCCGCCGGCGCCAGGAGGGTCGTGAAGACCTCCCGGACTGTCGGGAACCGCAACCGTACCTGGACCAGGCGCTGAGCCAGGGAGGTGCCGGCGAGGGTGAAGATCCGGCCGTGGGAGTCGATGCTGATGCCGTTCGTGCTGGAACGCACGCCCCAAGAGGAGGCAGGGTCCGCGGTGACCACCTCGCGCAGGGCCCACCGGGCGGGAAGAACGGTACGGGGCTCCAGGACATCCACCTGCCACCGGCACGAGTCCGGGGCGCTCCCCACTGCCTCGCTCGGGAGCGGGATCTCGATGTTGCGGGCCTGGTCAGTCCCCAGGAACGGCTCGTGCAAGGTGTCGCCGGCGCGCTCCTTGTCGAGCAGGTGAAGGTGGCGCCGGACTGGCAGATCCGCCGGAGCGCAGACACTCACCTCGATGCGCCCCGGGGAGCCGGAGCTGGCCATCCGGCCCCAGGGCGTGGCCAGCAGCTGGTCACGGATCTCGTGCAGCCGGCCCTCATCGAGGGTGAGTGACGACAGCAGGACCGGACGGCCGGACGACGGCTGCGCCGCCAGGTCGTACAGGACCCGCCCCAACTCGGTGTACAGGTCCGTGCTGAAGTCCTCAGTGTCCGGGCCGAGCGGCAGCCAGTGCGTCTCGCCCACCACGCGTCGGCGGGTGTAGGCGTAGCAGAAGTCCTCGGCGCTGTCCCCGCACATGACCACCACCGGCTCGTCGTCCACGTCCGGGCTGAACGCGGTGAACCAGGAGCAGCCCAGCCGGGATTGGACAAACGGCGTGTCATCCAGGAATGCCTGCCCGGCGTAGGCAGCGTCGGTGTCCGCCCGGCCCGTCCACGCGAACCGCAGCACCTGCGCCAGGCCCTCCCGGTCGACCGGCACTGCGACACGCTCGGTCTCCCCGCGTTCTCGCAGGCGGGCAAGATGCTCGGGAGCGACCAGGCCGGTCCTCGCTGCCACCAGCAGCTGCACCGCAGGCGGCAGCCCGACCACGTCGAGGCCGGTGATGCGGGCCGGTTGATATGTCAGAGCGCACATGTCCACCAGCCGGTGCGGCGGCGCCTCGTCCGCCCGGAACTCCGCTGTGACCGCCACCTGCGTGGACGCCAGCGGAGCCATGCGCCGACGGATACGCTCCCCCAGCTCCGGGGGAGCCACCAGTCCCGTGCCGGACTGAAGGAACTGAGGCTCGATCATCTGCCGGGCCTGCGCTTCGTCAACGCCGTTATCCTGGGCCCACTTTTTGACGATCGCGGCAAGCTGCGTCTCGTAGGCCAGAGGGTCCTTGAGCTGCAGGCCTCGCCCGGTCCGGGCGAACGCTGCCCAGTGATCTGCATCGAAAGCCTCGGCAAGCCGCCAGAACGGCTCTGCGATCCCCCACTCAGAGTTACAGGAGATCAGACCGTGGCCGTCGCCGCCCCATGTGCGCGCATAGCACTCCACTATCCGCAGCACGTCCGCGCGCCAGTCCCCGTGCGAACAAACCAGTGCCACGGCACGTGGCGGCCTCACGTTCCGCTGTACCAGCCGATAATCCAACCCCGCGTTCGCTTCAGCCACCCCCGCCCCATGTACCGCCTGTGACAGCGCCAATCCGGCGCAGGAACCCGTGTGACGGTGGCATCTCCAGACTCACAAGCGCCGGAAATACCCGGTCCAGGGTATCTGGTCGCTGCTGAGGTGCGGCTGACTGTCCAACACCGCCTTCACCACCCCCGACCACCTCATCCGACACAGCATAAGAAAGATCCAGTGCCGCCCCCACCTCATCGACGGATGCCTCGCCGAAACCGGAATATCACTCACACTAACGACTTCGTACGTTCAATCTCAGTACCTCAGCCAGCCTTTGTGGCTCGTGGTGAATTCGCTCATAGGCGCGCAGGTGTGGCAGTTGAGGTTGTCCCGGGAGTATGGGCACGCGCGCCGCGCACTGGAATAGTGAAGGGTGGAAATGGGGGCAGCTGAGCATGAGTAGGTATGAAGAGGGAACACCGGAGGATTCGCGCGCGCCTGCCGACAGGAATCACGTACCGGACCATCACAAATCGCCTCCGGCCGAGGAGAATCCCGCTCCGGGCAACATGACGCCCGCCGACGTGTGGGCCGCTCCTTCGGAGGCCGACACCCCGCCCTCCTCGCCGCAGGCAGCGCCAGTCGAGGACGGCTCGCTGACCGGTCCGGACGCGGAGTTGTCGGCGTCGGTGAGGGACCAGTTCCGGGGCGAGGACGAGTGGAAAGTGCTGCTGTCGTCGCTGCGTGAACACGATGACCAGCTGATCGACAGCGTGAGAACCCAAACCGGACTTCTGCATGACCTCACCAGCAAGGTGACGTCCCTCACAGCTCTCAGTGAGGAGCTGGGACGGTTACGCGAGCACGACACGGAGATCATCGCCCGGCTGCACGCCGAGAACAGGCGTCTAAGACAAGGCGAGTTGACCGAGGCGATGGCGCCGCTGCTCCGCGGTCTGCTCCGGCTGCACGACAAGATGGGCAGCCTGGCGGCGGGCGACCGGGACAGTATCGCCGGTCTGCTGCAGACCCAGCTGGAACAGACGCTTGATGTCACGGCCGGCATCCGGCCCTTCTCACCGTCGGTCGGTGAACCGTTCGACTCGGCGCGCCACACGGGTGTGCGCCGGGTGAAGACCACGGACCCAGGATCCGACAACATGATTGCCCGCGTGGTGAAGGCGGGCTTTCTACGGGACCAGAGCATGATCCGACCCGCCGAGGTCGATGTCTTCCGCCTCACTCACTGATGTAGCTCGTAGATGCTATGGGGGGGTCTCTATGACCGCTGAGACTGGCCATGTATTCGGGATCGACCTGGGGACGACGTACTCCTGCATCGCGCATGTGGACGAGTACGGCCGGCCCGATATCGTCCGTAACCTCGACTCCCAGCCCACCACGCCCTCGGTGGTGGCGTTCGACGGGGACGACTTCGTCGTGGGCGCACAGGCCAAACGCCAGGCGAGAGTCCGCACGGAGGAAGTGTGCAGCCTGGTCAAGCGGCATATGGGGGAGGAGGATTGGCGGTTCATCGTCCACGGACAGGAATACGCCGCGCCCACGGTTTCGAGCCTTGTCCTCAAGGCCCTCATCGACAACGTCGAACGCGTCACCGGTGAGACCGTGACGGACGCCGTGATCACGGTCCCGGCCTACTTCGGCGACGACGAGCGCAAAGCCACGAAGCTCGCGGGTGAGCTGGCGGGCCTCACCTCGGTCGACATCATCAACGAGCCCACGGCGGCGGCGTTCTCCTACGGCTTCGGGCATGAGGAACTGGCCGATACCGCCGTCCTGGTGTACGACCTAGGGGGCGGAACCTTCGACACAACCGTGATCAAGCTAGAGGAGTCGGCAATCACCGTGGTCGCGACCGACGGCGACCACGAACTGGGCGGCGCGGACTGGGACCAGGAGCTTGTCCGCTTCCTCGCCCAGAAGTTCCAGGAGCAGCGGCCGGACGCCGGGGATCCGCTTGACGACGTCCACGACGAACAGGAACTGCTGGCGACCGCAGAGGAGACCAAGCAGGCGCTGTCCATGCGGGAGTCCGTTGAGGCGCTGGTCGTCCACAACGGCCAGCGGGCCGCCGTGCCCGTCGACCGCGCCGCCTTCGAGCAGATCACGGCCGCGCTGCTGGAACGCACCATCGAGTTCACCAAACAGGTGCTGGGCAGGGCGCGCGAGCGCGGCGTGGACCGGATCGACATCTGCCTGCTCGTTGGCGGCATGAGCAAGATGCCGGTGGTTTCGCGGCGCCTCAGTGAGGAGTTCGGCCTCACTCCGCGGCTCCTCGACCCCGACCTGGCGGTCGCCAAGGGCGCCGCGCTGTACGGGCAGAAGAAGGAGCTTGAGGAGCTGGTCCGCAAGGGGCTCGTGGAGCAGGGAAAGCTGGACGCGGACCAGCAGCTCGGCGAGGCCGATCCCGCGGACGTCCTGCGTGAGGTCCAGAAGGCCGGGAGCGACCGAGGCATGTCCGGGACTGCGGCCATTTCACTGGTCAAGACCCAGATCACCAATGTCACCTCGCGCGGTTTCGGCATCTTCGCCGAAGAGGACGACAAGATGCTCATTGCGCAGTTCCTCGCGCACCGGGACGATCCACTACCGATCGAGGTACAGCGGCAGTTCTATACGACCGTCGACAACCAGACCGAGGTACTGATCGAGGTCTTCGAGCAGGCCACGAGCACCGAGTCCGGCAAGCCCGAGGACAACAAGGTGATCGTTACCGACTCCATCACGGGGATTCCGGCCGGGTTTCCCCAGGGCACTCCGGTCGAGGTGACCTTCGCCATGCAGCCGGACCAGACCATCAAGGTCACCGCGGCCCACGAAGCCGTGTCCGAGCCACTCGTCCTGCAGATCACCGCCGGTGTAGGCAGCAAGGCCATGCGGGACGAGGAGATGGCCAAGGTCGAGGCACTGAGGCACCGCACGTGACAGCGCACGTTCCCTTCGACGGCACCGCGTACCGGCGTCAAGTGCTCGCGACCCTGCAGACGCAGACACCGCTGTCGCTGGACGACCCGTTTCTGCTCGCCGCCCTGGACCCGGCAGAAAAGCTCCAGGACGACGCCGTTCGGCAGCACCTCGCCCAGGTGAAGGCGTTTCTTCAACGGGAACGCGACTCGGCCAAGTACAAACCGGTTGCCACCGAGCTGATCCGGCAATGGGACAAATGGGCCCCTCTGCTCCTCGACGGCAAGAAGCGGGAGGACGCCCGGAAACGGGCCCAGGGACGCAAAGACGCCGGATACCGGGAGGTCGACGAGGCGCTCGCCAAGGTTGTCGAGGAGTTCGGGGGGATCCCGCGCAGCAGAGAATCCAAGCTGTGGCAGTTAGCCGAGCGTCAGAACATGCCGGAATCGGCGTTCCGGGCACGGCTGGCCCGCCACCCGACGGTCGAGGACGGCGGCGGCGTGGAACCGCTGCCGGCGGAGATGCGGAGGCAGATCCGCAACCAGCTGGACGAGCTCGGTCGGCTGCGCCAGGACCCGCTGGGAACGGCGACGCTCTGGGCCTTCCTCAAAGTGCCCGCGAACGCCGGGCAGGAGCAGATCCGCGAGGCACTCGATGCCTTGACCGGCAACCATGTGGGCGGCTACAACCGGCAGACGACGGTCACCAACAACCTACTGACGCAGGTGCGCAATCAGCTGCTCGGACGGGACCCGGCGGCCTACACGGCCGGCCTCTTCGAGGACGCCCGGGACGCGCTGCGACCGCAGGTGAAGAGGTTCGGTGACCTTTCGGACACGCTGGAACCCGCGGACGTCGAGGGGCTGGTGCAGTCGGTAATACGCCTCGCCTACGGGTTGTCGGCGGGTCAGGCCCGCAAGGTGGTGCTGTCGCTGGCGGGCGAAGCGGGCCTCGGCGTCTCGACTGGCAGGCCGGTGGAGTACGTACTGTGCCCGGAGTGCAGAGTCGCCGCGCCCGCGGACGGCCCACGCGCCTGCCGGTATTGCAGGGCGGAGCTGTACACGACCTGTCCCTCCTGCAGACGGGAAACCGAGGCGGCGCCGGTCACGTGCAACCACTGCGGCTACGATCTGCGCGCCGCCCACGAGACCGCCGCCGCCCTGCGCCGCGCCTGCGAGGCGTTGGCCGCGGCCCGGCCGCTCGAAGCCGCCCGGCACGCCGGTGAGGCCCGAGAACGGGCCGAAGCTCTGCCACAGGGCCTGCACCTCGACCTGGCCGAGGCCGGATCGTGCGGCGAGCCGGCTGATGTGGAACGCCGGGCGCTGGCGGCGGTACGGGCGGCCAATGCCGAGTGGCGGGCGCTGGAGTCCGACGTCGCTCTCCGGCGGATCTACCGGGCAGCGGAGCGCGCGCGGCATCTTGTGGTCACCAGCTCGGATGTCACCGGCCCGGACGGCTCGACGCCGGCCGCACGACTCGACGCCCTGGCGTCCCGCCGGGACGCGGTGCGGGAGCGGACTGCCGAAGCGCGCACCCTGCCGCCCGGACAGCAGGAGCAGGCACTGCTGGTGATCCTCGCTGAGGTCGCCGATTGCCGGGAGGCGATCGGCGCGCTGGCACGCTTCCCACTGGCCCCGCCGACCGCGCTCACCGCGGCGGAAGAGGGCGACGGCATACGGCTCACCTGGCGGCCCTCACCTGCCAAGGGCACGGTGGAGTACCGCGTTTCACGCGTCGTCACCGACCGCCGTACCCGAACCACCCGACATCACACGCTGGGCCGTACGCAAAAGGCCCAGTTCGAGGACTCCACCGCGCCTCTCGGCGAGATCGTCTCGTACGAGGTGCTCGCCACCTTCGGCGAACGCCGTTCTCCGCCCGCCACCAGCCTGCCGAGGCTCGTGGCGCACGACGTCCGCGACTTGCGCGCCGAGCCCATCCCCCGTGCGGTCCGGCTGAGCTGGCGGATCGGCAGCGATCCCCGCAGCAGTTACAACGTAGTCATCAACCGCGTCGTCGAGTCGTCGTCACCCGTCGGCCGCCCTCTGCGCCGTATCCACGGCTCCGGCGGCGAGGCCTTCGACCGCCATGTGGAGAGCGGCGTGACCTATCGCTATCGCGTATTCGCCGAGTACACCGACCAGCACGGACACCAGATCACCACACCCGGGCAGGAAGTGACGGTCACGGTGACCGGCTGACAAAAACAAGGCTGAGGTTGCGCCTACACGTGATGGACCTCTACCACATTCTTGATCGGACGTGCGATCCAGTGGTCAGGTTTCGGAACGACTTGACTCTGCCGCCGCGTCCGATGTGCTCGATCTCCACCCAGTCGCCGTCGTCGACCTGACCTCTGATGTGGAAGCTTCGCATTTCGATTCCCACGGTTTCCCGCTGGCGGCCGTCCCTGCGCATGACCGCTACTCGGAAGGTCAGTAGTTGCTTGGCAGCGGCCTGACCATTGAACGGCACAACCTGGAGTTTGACGCGTTGCGCGATTCCTACAGTGGAGTGCGAAGAGGAGGGGGCGTGAGGCGGGTGAGCGGATGTCGAAGATTGCTGGGCTGCACCGGGCCCCGGCGTTGACTGCGATTGCCGCATGGGAGCGGGCGATGCAGGTGGGGCCATCGCATCGGGATTTCCCAGTCGCGCCAACGCCCCCGCATGGTTCGGGTTCTGCGCCAAGACCTGCGCATAGAATCTGACCGCTTCCTTGCGCTTTCCACGCATCGCGGCAATCTCGCCGCGATAGTAGAGCGCGTTCTCGCCGTGCGGATTTATCTGCAGGCTCGCCCTGAAGCATTGGTCTGCGGCATCCAAATCTCTGCGCTGATACTGGACCAGCCCAAGGCCGTATCTTGCCTCTGCCCTCTGCGAGGGGTCGGCCTCCAACTGGCGGTAGGCCGCTTCCGCGCCGACCAAGTCCCCCTGCTCCAGAAGCCTCTTGG
>Ga0307508_10002539_pt1 | contig 19199 bp, 16 predicted proteins | sample 9_EM_MG_FD_203089 | JGI IMG/M metagenome (GOLD analysis project Ga0307508, IMG submission 203089) | Populus trichocarpa ectomycorrhiza microbial communities from riparian zone in the Pacific Northwest, United States - 9_EM | ecosystem: Host-associated > Plants > Roots > Unclassified | place... | reverse complement strand
CGTGGTGGCGCCGCCCGCGAGCAGCGCCAGGATCCGCGCCTCGACCGGAGTGACCCGGGCCGGAGCCGCGACCGCGGGCTCCCGCTCGCCCTCCACCCGCAGCATCACCAACAGCGAGGGCGTCTCCTCGACCGTGTCGCTCACCGGGTCCGCCGTCAGCTCCCCGAACCGCTCCGCACCGCCCGGCGCCCGCCAGCACACCGACACCTGGTAGCGCGACCGGTGCCGCAGCCGCAACGCCTCGGCGATCCGCTCCACCTGCGTGGCCTCCTGCGGGCGGAACAGCTCCAGCACATTCCTGCCGCGCAGCCCTCCCGGTGTCGTCCCGCACTCCGTCGCCATCGCCGGATTGGCCAGCAGGACGGCGCCGTACACATCGCACACCGCCACCGGCACCGAGACCCGGTCGAAGAGCATGAGGGCACGGTTGCGCCAGACCACCGACCCCGGGCGAGCCCAGTCCACCAGCACCTCCAGCCGCTCCGCGCAAGCGCCACGCGTGTACGTGCACTACACAATCATGTAGGGCGCGGGCCCGGTCGGGCGGGGCCCGTCGACCAGGCTGGATCGCAGTACTCCCGTACCGCGAAAGGCAGTTGTCGCGCCATGCCCCCCACCGCGCAGACCATCCCCGCCGGCATTCCCGTCGTCGACATCTCCGACGTCGGCCCCGGCCGCACCCCCATGCAGCAGGCCATGGCGCTGCTGCGCGAGCACGGCCCCCTGCTCGTACGGCGGCTGCACGGCCGGGACGTCACCTTCGTCGCCGATCTCGACCTCGTCACCGAACTCGCCGACGAGACCCGGTTCGCCAAGGCCATCGGGCCCGCGCTGGAGAACGTGCGGGAGTTCGCGGCCGACGGACTGTTCACCGCGTACAACGACGAGCCGAACTGGGCCAAGGCCCACGACATCCTGATGCCCGCCTTCGCGCTGGGCTCGATGCGCACCTACCATCCGGTGATGCTGCGGGTCGCCCAGCGGCTGATCGGCTCCTGGGACCGGGCCGCGCGGGCCGGGCAGCCGGTGGACGTCGCCGACGACATGACCCGGATGACCCTCGACACCATCGGACTCAGCGGGTTCGGCTACGACTTCGGCTCCTTCGACCGGGACGAGCCGCATCCCTTCGTCGAGTCGATGGTGCGCTGCCTGGAGTGGGCCATGACCCGGCTCGCCCGCACCCCGGGCGGCGACTACACGGCCGAGGACGAGGCCTTCCGCGCGCACGCCGACCATCTCGCCCAGGTCGTCGACGACGTGATCAGCGCCCGGCTGGCCTCCGGCGCGAACGGCTCCGACGATCTGCTCGGGCTCATGCTCACCGCCACACACCCAGCCGACGGCACCACCCTCGACACCACCAACATCCGCAACCAGGTGATCACCTTCCTGATCGCCGGGCACGAGACGACCTCGGGCGCGATGTCCTTCGCGATGTACTACCTGGCCAAACACCCGGCCGTGCTGGACCTCGTACGGCGCGAGGTGGACGAGATGTGGGGCGACACCGAAGACCCGGAGCCGACCTTCGACGAGGTCGGGCGGCTCACCTACACCCGGCAGGTGCTCAACGAGGCCCTGCGGCTCTGGCCGACGGCCGCCGCCTTCACCCGGCAGGCCCGCGAGGACACGCTGCTCGGCGGCCGCATCCCGCTGCGCGCCGGACAGACCCTCACGGTGGTCGCCCCGATGCTCCACCGGCAGCCCGTATGGGGCGACAACCCCGAGCTGTTCGACCCCTCCCGCTTCACCCCCGAGGCCGAGGCGGCCCGGTCCCCGCACGCCTTCAAGCCCTTCGGCACCGGCGAACGCGCCTGCATCGGACGGCAGTTCGCCCTCCACGAGGCGACCATGCTGCTCGCGCTGCTCGTCCACCGCTACCGCCTGCACGACCACGCCGACTACCGCCTCACCGTCAAGGAGGCGCTCACCCTCAAGCCCGACGGCTTCACCCTCACGCTCACCGCGCGCACTCCGGCCGACCGGACCCACACACCCCTGCCGGGCGCGGTGCACGACTCCGTGGCCGCCACGACTGCCGACACCACCCTGCCCGCCCTGGTCCTGCCCGGCACCCGCGCCCTGTTCCTGCACGGCAGCAACTACGGCACCTGCCGCGCCTTCGCCACCCAACTCGCCGACGAGGCAGCCGCCGTGGGCTGCGACACCGAGGTCGCGTCCCTGGACGCCTACCCGGACGGCCTCCCCACCGACCGCCCGGTCGTGATCACCGCCGCCTCCTACAACGGCCAACCCACCGACGACGCCCAGGAGTTCGCGACCTGGCTGGACGGCACCCACGACCTGACGGACGTCACCTACGCCGTCCTCGGCATCGGCGACCGCAACTGGGCCGCCACCTACCAGCACTTCCCGACCCGCGTCGACGACCGCCTCGCCGAACTGGGCGCCCGCAGGATTCTGGACCGCGCCGCAGGCGACGCCTCCGGCGACCTCACCGGCACGGTCCGTGCCTTCACCGCCGACCTGCGCACCGCACTGCTCCAGGCCCACGGTGACCCGGACGCGACCGCCAACCCCCGTGAGACCGGGCCGGATTACGAAGTCCGCACCCTCACCGGGGGCCCCCTGGACGCCCTCGTCGAACGCCATGACCTGGTCCCGATGACCGTCACCGAGGCCCACGACCTCACCGCCCCCGGCCACCCCCGCCTCAAGCGGTTCGTACGGCTCGCCCTGCCCGCCGGCGCCACCTACCGCACCGCCGACCACGTCACCGTGCTCCCGACCAACGACAAGACGCTCGTGGAGCGGGCCGCCGAGGCCCTCGGCGTGGACCTGGACACCGTGCTGGACATCCGCGCCACCCGCCCACGCCGTGACGGACTCGCCGTCGACCGGCCCCTGACCGTGCGCCAACTCCTCACCCACCACGTCGAGTTGAGGCAGCGCCCGACCGCCGAGCACCTCACCGCGCTGGCCGCCGCCAACCCCTGCCCGCCGGAACGCGTCCAACTGGCGGCCCTGGGAAGCGACGACCCGCGCACCCTCGTCGAGCTCTTCGAGACGTACCCCGCCCTGCGCGGCGCCCTCGACCGGCCGGCCCTGCTCGGCCTGCTCACGCCCCTGCGCCCGCGCCACTACTCGGTGTCCTCGTCCCCGGAGACCGACCCCGGCCACATCGACCTGATGGTCTCCCTCCTCGAAGCGCCCGCCCGCTCCGGCAACGGCACCCATCGCGGGGTCGGCTCCGGGTACCTGGTGGACGTCCAGCCCGGCGACACCGTCCTGGGCCGCATCCAGCCCTGCCGGGACGCCTTCCGCGTCGACCACTCCCGACCGGTCCTGATGATCTCGGCGGGCACGGGCCTCGCGCCCTTCCGGGGAGCCGTCGCCGACCGCGTGGCCGCCCTGGGCCGGGGCGAGCAACTCCCGCCCGCACTCTGCTACTTCGGCTGCGACGCCCCGGACGCCGACTTCCTGCACTCCGAGGAACTGCGCTCCGCCGAGGCCGTCGGAGCCGTGCGGCTGCGGCCCGCCTTCAGCGCGGCCCCCGAGGGCGGCGTCACCTTCGTGCAGCACCGCATCGCCGCCGAGGCCGACGAGGTCTGGGAGCTGCTGAGCGCCGGAGGCCGCGTGTACGTCTGCGGAGACGGATCACGAATGGCCCCCGGCGTGCGGGACGCGTTCCGTACCCTGTTCCGGGAGCGCACACCGGAGGCCGACGGGACGGCCGCCGAGGAATGGCTCAACGGGCTGGTGAGGGACGGGCGTTACGTCGAGGACGTGTACGCCGCGGGCTGACGCGAGGGAAGGGGCGGGACGTTGGAGGACTCCTGGGAACGAGCGAGGCGCGTGCTGAAGGACGCGGATCTCGCCCCCGACCGCCTCACCGGCGTCCGGCCCCTCACCGGCGGCACGTACAACACCGTCGAGGAACTCCTCCTCACCGACGGCGAACGCTACGTCCTCAAGACCGCACCCGCGCCCACCGTTCCGAGCCTGCGCTACGAGCGCCGACTCCTGGTCTCCGAGGTGGAGTTCTACCGCGCCGCCGCCGAGGTCGGAGTCCCGGCGCCGCGCGTCGTGGCCGTCGGCGAGGAGGCCGACGTACCGCATCTGCTGATGACGGCGTGTCCCGGCGAGCCGTGGAACGACGAGGTCACCGAAGCCGAAAGGGTCCCACTGCGCCGGGAGTTGGGGCGGCAGCTGGCCCGCCTGCACACGGTGACCGGTCCTGGCTACGGCTACCCCTCCGGCGCCTTCGGCCCGCTCGCCCCCGACTGGCGGACCGCGTTCTCGACCATGATCGAGGGCATCCTGGACGACGCCCGGTACTACATGGCCCGGCTGCCCCGCTCCGTCGACCAGGTCACCTACATGCTGGAGGCCGGCTACCCCGCCCTCGACGAGGTCACGGCCCCCGCCCTGGTCCACTTCGACCTGTGGGACGGCAACATCCTGCTGGACCGGCCGGCCGACGGCGAACCCCGGATCGGCGGGCTCATCGACGGGGAGCGGATGTTCTGGGGCGACCCCCTCGCCGACTTCGTCTCCCTGGCACTGCTCGGGGACATCAAGAAGGACGAGGCGTTCCTCGCGGGCTACCGGGAGGCGGGCGGCCGGGCCGAGTTCGACACCCCGGCCCGCGTGCGCCTGGCCCTCTACCGCGCCTACCTCTACCTGATCATGCTCACCGAGACGAACCCCAGGGCGGTCGACGCCGACCAGGAGCGCTGGGTCCAGGCGGACGTGGCACCCGAGCTCGTCATCGCGCTGGACGAGATCGAGACGCTCACCGCCGGATCCTGATCACCCTTGAATCATCCACCCTTACCTCATAGTGTGAATTAAGGGTTCGAGGAAGGGAACGGCATGGCGGAGCGGAACGGGCGCACGGTACGCGATCTCAGACGGGCCAACCGCACGGCCGTACTGCAACGCCTCTACTTCGACGGCCCTCTCAGCCGCTTCGAGCTGGGCCCGGTCACCGGGCTGAGCTCCGGCTCCGTCAGCAACGTCGTCGCCGACCTGGTCGCCGACGGACTCGTGGAGGAGGCCGGCAGCGTCGACTCCGACGGCGGACGCCCCCGCACCCTGCTGAAGGTCGCGCCCGGCAGCGGCCACATGATCGGCGTCGACGTCGGCGAGACCCGGGTCCGCATCGAGCTCTTCGACCTGACCCTCACCGAACTCGCCCGCGCCGAGCGCCCGTTGACCCAGCGGCGCTACGACGTCGAGGTCATCGTCGGGCACATCCGCGACGGCATCGCCGAGGTGCTCGCCGCCTCCGGTACCGAGCCCGAGCGGCTGCTGGGCGTCGGCATCGGGGTGCCCGGCATCGTCGAACACACCCCCGAGGACGGGGCCGTCGTCCACGGACAGACCATCGGCTGGGACGCGGTCCGCCTCGAAGCACTGTTGCGCACCGGCTCCCCGCTCCCCGGCGGCGTCCGCTACTTCATCGACAACGGCGCCAAGACCCTCGGCCAGGCCGAGATGTGGTTCGGCGGCGGCCGCGGCGCCCGCAACGCCGTCGTGGTCCTCTTCGGCTCCGGCGTCGGCGCCTGTCTGGTGACCCCCGAGGTGGAACACGGCCGGGCGGTCGAATGGGGGCATCTGACCGTACGGGTCAGGGGGCGCCGCTGCCGTTGCGGGGCCCTGGGCTGCCTGGAGGCCTACGCGGGCGCCGAGTCGCTGCTGGACCGCTGGCGCGAGGAGGGCGGCCGCCCGCCCGAGGGTGCGGACGAGGAGACCGCGCTGACCGCCATGCTCGCCGCCGCCTACCCGGCCGAGGGCACCGCGGCCGACCCGGTCGCGCTCGCCGTCCTGGAGGAGACCGCCGAGTACCTCGGCGCCGGCCTGTCCGACCTGATCAACCTCTTCCAGCCCGAACGGATCATCGTCGGCGGCTGGGCCGGGCTCCAGCTGGGCGCACGGTTCCTGCCCGCCGTACGGCGCCACGCGACGTCGTACGCGCTCCGGTACCCGGCCGAGAAGGTCACCGTCGATCTCGGCCTCCTCGGCCCCGACGCGGTCACCGTGGGCGCGGCCATCCTGCCGCTCGCCGACTTCTTCGCCCGCGGCGGCCGGCGCCCCGAACCCGCGCCCGAGGGACCGGCCCCGGCCTGGCAGGCGGCGCTTCAGGAGCGGGCCCCGCACTGACGTTTGGCCGGTCGGCGCGGAGGTACTCGCGGGTGCCGGAACGACGCGAGAGGAGTACGCCATGGCCCACCGCGACGAAGCACCTGGTGAGAGCGGTGCGCCCGTGCCGCGGGACCTGCCGGACCAGCAGGCACACGAAGGCGAGGACCCCTGGGAGATCGGCGAGGGCCGGGCCAAGGGCGACACCGTCGACGCGACCGAGGCCGGAGAGGCCGAGGAGGACGTGCCCGACACCGACGAAGCCGGTACCGGGAGGCAGGGCTCGCCGCGGTCGGACACTGTGCATCCCGAACACCCGGTGCCCGAGGAGTCCTCCGGCTGACGGTCCTCGGCCGGCCTTGCGGCGGTTCACGGCGTGGCCCGCGTCCGCGAGATGATCACCCCATGAGTGAGATCATCCTGATGTCCGACGCCCGGGTGGCCGCCGTTCCCGTCAAGGAGAACGGCGAACGACTCGTGGACGTCCGCGACCACCTCCGCGTAGACGACCGCAAGCACGCGGACTCCCTGGGCGCCGAAGTCCACCTGCGCCAGGGAGTCCTCGACCGGTTGCTCGCGGCACAGGCCCTGCTGCCCGACGGACTGCGCCTGCTCTTCGTCGAGGGGTACCGTCCGCCGGCCCTCCAGCGGCGCTACTTCGAGGGGTACGCCGACGAACTGCGCGCCGCCCACCCGGACTGGTCCGCCGACCGCATCCGCACCGCCGCCAGCCGCTACGTCTCCCCGCCCGAGATCGCCCCGCACAGCGCCGGAGCGGCCGTCGACCTGACCCTCGCCGACGCCGACGGCCTGGAACTCGACCTGGGCACCGCCATGAACGCCAACCCGGAGGAGAGCGACGGCGCCTGCTACACGGGCGCCGCCAACATCACCGAGGAGGCCACGGCCAACCGGGCCGTGCTGGGCGCGGCGCTGGGCGCGGCGGGCCTGGTCAACTACCCGACCGAGTGGTGGCACTGGTCGTACGGCGACCGCTACTGGGCCCTGACGAACGGCGAGCCCGCCGCGCTCTACGGGGCGAAGGAACTCGACGTGGCCTAGCGCCCCGGAGGCCCGGGGCACGGCGAAGGGTCAGTCGAACGCGTTCACGCCCGTGAGCTCCGCCGACAGCGTCCACAGCCGGGCCGCCTGCTCCGGGTCCGTCGCCCAGGCCTGCACGCCGCTGCGCTCGTCGCCGTCGACGGCGGGCTCGGCGACGTCGCAGTCCTCCAGGTAGACCCCGCCCATGCCGTCGAGCTGGGACGAGGTCGCGGCCCACACCTGGGTCGCCGCGCCCTGCTCCGGCGTCTTGAAGCCCGAGGGGTTGAGGAAGTTGCCCTGCTCGTCGATCCAGCCGCGCTCCACCATCTCCTCCTTGGGGATGTGGCGCTGCAACGGGGTGAAGATGCCGCCGGGGTGCAGGGAGAAGGCCCGTACCCCGCGCTCCGCCGCGAGCCGGTCGAGGTGGACGGCGAACAGCACGTTCGCCGTCTTCGCCTGGCCGTAGGCCTGCCACTTGTCGTAGCCGTGCCGCCAGTGCACGTCGTCCCAGCGCATCCCGTGGAAGTGGTGGGCGCGCGAGGACACCGACACCACCCGTGCGCCGCCGGGCTCGATGGCCGGCCACAGCCGGTTGACCAGGGCGAAGTGACCGAGGTGGTTGGTCGCGAACTGCGCCTCCCAGCCGGGCCCGACCCGCGTCTCCGGGCAGGCCATGATCCCGGCGTTGTCGATGACGAGATCGACCGTGCGGCCGGAGGCGAGGAAACGCCCGGCGAAGGCGCGCACGCTCTCCAGGTCGCCGAGGTCGAGCTCGTCCACCTCGACGGAGTCCAGGCCGGCCAGGGCCTCCCGTGCGGTGTCGGGGCGCCGGGCCGGGACGACGACGTGGGCGCCCGCCTTCGTGAGGGCCCGGGTGGTCTCCAGACCGAGACCCGAGTAGCCGCCGGTGACGATCGCGAGCTTGCCGGACAGGTCGACGTCCGTGAGGACGTCGTCGGCGGTGGTGTGGGCGCCGAACCCCGAACCGATCTTGTGCTGTGCAGTGCTCATGACCCGAACGCTACGAATTGGAGTGCTCTCGAAGTCAAGCCGCTCCCGGGACCGGAACCGTCCCGGACATGGGGAAGCCCCGACCGGACGGGGGAATCACGGTCGGGGCGGTCAGATGGTGGGTGCGGATGGCGGTCGCCTCTCGGCGAAAGGCTCCACAGGGCTTCAGCCGAACGATCGTCCCTGTGGGCAAAAGGTGAGGCCCGGGGACACTGTCCCATCCGCACCCACGGTCTGTTCAACGGGCAACGACCCTGTGGTGTTCCTCCGCTCGGGGTGACGCGGCTCACCCGCCCGCCACGCGCGACGGCATCAGGCCCTCCCGGGACCAGGCCAGCAGCTCCTCCAGGCCCCACGTGGTCACGACCCGCTCGGCCGGTACCCCGCACTCCTCGGCCCTGGCGCAGCCGAGGATCTGCCAGTCGAGCTGGCCGGGCGCGTGCGCGTCGGTGTCGACCGAGAACAGCACGCCCGCGTCGACGGCCTCGCGCAGCAGCCGGCGCGGCGGGTCCAGCCGCTCCGGACGGCTGTTGATCTCCACCGCCGTGCCGGACTCGGCGCACGCGGCGAACACCTCGCCCGCGTCGAACTCCGACTCGGGCCGCCCCCGCCCGGTCACCAGCCGCCCCGTGCAGTGCCCGAGGACGTTCGCGTGCGGATCGCGTACGGCTCTCACCATGCGCCGGGTCATCGAGCGGGCGTCCATGCGCAGTTTGGAGTGCACCGACACCACCACGACGTCCAGGCGCTCCAGGAGGTCCGGCTCCTGGTCCAGCGAGCCGTCGTCGAGGATGTCGCACTCGATGCCGGTGAGCAGCCGGAACGGCGCCCAGGTCTCGTTCAGCGCCGCCACCACGTCCAGCTGCTGCCGCAGCCGCTCCGGGGACAGGCCCCGGGCCACGGTCAGACGCGGCGAGTGGTCGGTCAGCACCGCCCATTCATGGCCGAGCTCCGCCGCGGTCCGGCCCATCTCCTCGATCGGGCTGCCGCCGTCCGACCAGTCGGAGTGCAGATGGCAGTCGCCCCGCAGCAGCGCCCGCAGCGCGTCGCCGCCCCTGACCTGGGGCGCGGTGGACTCGCCCTCCAGTTTCTCCAGGTAGCCGGGCACGTCTCCGGCCAGCGCCTCGCGCACCACCTGGGCCGTCTTCGGGCCGATCCCCTTGAGCGACTCCAGGGACCCGGCCCGGGCCCGCTCCCGCACCTCGTCCGCGGGCAGCCCGGACAGCACCCGGGCGGCCGTACGGAAGGCACGGACGCGGTACGTCGGCGCCAGGGACCGCTCCAGCAGGAAGGCGATCCGCTCCAGTGCCGGTACGGGATCCATCGCCACCTCCTCCTCCAGGGTTCCCCAGACCCACGGGGGCCGCACGACGTACGCCTCTCCCTCCCGCGCGATGCGCTCTACGCTCTATCCATGACCGAAATCGCGAGTCCGCACATCACCAGCCCGCGGATCATGGTGCTCGGGGTACAGCCGGGCACGCCTCCCTTCCGGATCGTGGAGATCGACGGTGAGGTCGTCGGTGAGGCGAAGGCCGTCACCGACGTCCTGGAGGCGGCCGCCGCCTTCGGGATCACGGTCCACGACCTGGACGACCCGGACGTGGTGCGCTGGGTCGGCGGCGACAAGTTCACCTGGCACCGGCACTGACCGACCGGCTCAGCCGACCGTCCACTTCTGGTTGGCGCCGTCCGTGCAGGTCCACAGCTGGAGCCGGGTGCCGTTGGCCGCGTTGCCGCCGGTCACGTCGAGGCACTTGTCGGCCTGCGGGTTGACGATGTCCCGCGCGCCGCTGACGCTCCACCGCTGGGCCGCGGAGCCGTTGCAGTCGTAGAGCTGGACCGCCGTGCCGTCCGCGGTACCGCCGCCCGTCACGTCCAGGCACTTGCCGAGCGCCCGGATCGTGCCGTCCGCGGCGACGGTCCACTGCTGGGCCGCGGAGCCGTTGCAGTCGTAGAGCTGTACGGCCGTCCCGTTCGCGGGGTTCGCCCCGGCGACGTCGACGCACTTTCCGGCCAGGCCCCGGATCGCCGCCCCCGTCGCGGTGTCGCCGGTGGTCACCGACACGTGGTCCACCACGAGCTGCTGCGGGAAGGCCGTGGAGCCGTCCGGGTCGCCCGGCCAGTAGCCGCCGACCGCGAGGTTCAGGATCAGGAAGTACGGCTTGTTGAACACCCAGGTGCGCCCGCCCAGGTCGGCGGGTGTGCGGCGCTGGTAGACGGTGCCGTCCACGGACCAGGTGATCGAGTCGGGCGCCCAGTCGACGGCGAAGGTGTGGAAGGCGTCCGCGAAGGCCTGGCCGTTCGGGAGGGAGTAGCCGGCGCCTATGCCGCCCGCGCCGGAGTAGCCGGGGCCGTGGATCGTGCCGTGGACGGTCGAGGGCTCGAAGCCGACGTTCTCCATGATGTCGATCTCGCCGGAGTCCGGCCAGTTGACCGGGGTGCCGAGCATCCAGAACGCCGGCCACATGCCCTGCCCGCGCGGGATCTTCATCCGCGCCTCGACGTGCCCGTACTGCGCGGTGAACTTCCCGGACGTGTTCAGCCGGGCCGAGGTGTACTGGCAGGTGCCGTACCAGCACTGGTAGTTGGCCGGGTTCTCCTTGCGCGCCGTGATCACCAGATGGCCCTGGCCGTCAAGGGCGGCGTTCTTGTTGCCCGACGTGTAGTACTGCCGTTCGTGGTTGTTGACGTTGTCGCCGGTCTCGATCTGCCACTTCGAGGAGTCGACGGCCGCGCCGGCGGACCCGTCGAAGGTGTCGGAGAAGGTCACCGCGGCGGCGGCGGCGACGGCGGGCGGGTCGGCCTGCGCGGTCCCCGTCGCGGCGGACGCGACGAGGACGGCGGACAGGGCGGCGCTGAGGAGACATCTGCGGAGCAGGCGTGGGGTGTCCACGGCTCTCCCTTCCCTGTGGGGGGTGAAGGTGTCGCCTCTTGATTTAAGGAGTGACGTAAGTGACCGTCAATACCTTGGTACGGACCAGAAGTTGAGTGAAGTCGGGATTCCTTACGACTTCGCCGCCGGCTTGCGTGCCTTCTTCGCGGGCTTGTGCACCGCCCGGCTCAGCCGCCGCCCCAGCAGCAGATAGCCGAGCAGGGCGCCGGACGTGTTGAGGATGACGTCGTCGATGTCGAAGGCCCGCCCCTCCACCAGCGCGCCCTGCGCGAACTCGACCAGCAGCATCACGACGGCCGTCAGCAGCAGGATCCGCAGGAGCCCGCGGGTGCGCGGGGCGACGATGGGCACCAGGATGCCGAACGGTACGCCCAGCAGGATGTTCCCGCCGATCTGCTTGGCGGCGTCCCGCATCTCGGGCTGGTCCAGATAGGCCTTGAGGGAGCTGCCGGGATGCAGGTTGGTGTGGGTCAGTTCCACGGACGCGGGCGAGGGCTCCAGGGTCAGCCGGGCGAGGACCACGGCGAACGCGACCATGAACGCGAAGGCGAACACCATCGCGACGAAACGGACGACGAAGGAGAGCGGATTGCGCCGTGGGCGGGCGGGTTTCGCCGCACGGTCGGTCTTGGCGGCGCCGGAGTCTGACCCCGCTCGCGAACGTGAAGCTGCCCAGGCCATTCGGTTCTCCAGTCTTCAACTTCGCTGTGTGGTAGGCCGATTACCCCTGAACGGACCGAGAATGCCGCCGCGTCCCAACCGACCCGCGGTTTCCTTCCGTAGGGTCGGGCCGGCGAGGAGGCGGCGCCTGGCCGCCTCCGTCCACCGGACCCCGACCGGCGTTCTGCCGGGCTTGCCTCACCGTGCCGGGCATGATCGGCGGCTGGTCAGCTGCCGTAGGTGACCTCGACCTTCTTGAAGCCGAGCGAACCCAGCAGGCCTTCGAGCATGTTGGTGGTGTTGGTCTCGGCCCGTTTGGTCAGCTCGCTCTCCTTCGCGGCCTCGGTGATGTGTTTCACCGCGAGCTTCTGCACGGCCTGTTCCCCGTTGGGGTTGTCGGAGAAGAGGTCACCGAGCCGGTCGAGCAGACCGCGCTGCTTGGAGACCGCGTAGGAGCGGTCCGCGTCCAGGCTGGCCTTGCCCAGCTGGGCGTGCGGCAGATGGAGCGTGGCGGCCGTGCGGTCCCCGTTGACCGTCACGTCGTTCTTGGCGACCTTGCCGAGGTCGACGTAGGCGTCGACGGCGCCCGCCCCCACGTACAGGGTGCGGGAGCCGCGGATCGCGTCGGGCAGGTACTTGGTGTCCTTCTCCAGGTCCACGACGACCTGGAAATTGCCGGAGGCGGCGTCGTAACGGCTGATGTCCTGGATGGACTCCAGAAGTGCGGGACCCGAACGGTCGTGGGTCTCCGTGCCGAACAGGTCCTTGAGGCCAGGGAGCACACTGAACCGGATTCCGGCGAAGAACACCACGAGCACCACCACGACGGCGGTCAGTATCTTCGCCCAGCCTGGCATGCGCCTGGACACGCGCCTGATGGGAGTCGTCATGCGACGGCCCTCCTTCCTATTGCACGGATGCCCAGTGATGTCCCCCAAAAGCCTTGGCGAACCGTCTTGTTGGCCGATTGGGACACTGACGGGGGCATGAGCGGCGCACTAGCGTGGGTGGCTGTCCGTACCACCGTGTCTGGAGACCCGGATGAGCACAGACAGCACGTCCCGGACCCTGCGTCCCATGCACCGCATCCCGCTCCCCGAATCCGGCCCGCCCCGGCTCACGGCCCTGGCCACCGGCACCCCGGTCTGGCTGGTGACCCGCTACGCCGAGGTGCGCCAGGTGCTCATGGACCCCCGCTTCGACCGGAAGTCGCTCAAGGACGCGGACGCCCCGCCGCTGCTCGTCGTGCCGAACCTGCTGGACTCCCCGGACGGCCTCCTCAACCAGGACGGCCCGCCCCACCAACTGCTGCGCGGCACGGTCCAGCGGGCCTTCACCCCGCGCGCGATCGCCCGCTGGCGGCCCTGGACCGCCGCCGTGGTGGAGTCCCTCCTCGACGACCTCGCGCGGCAGCCGCAACCCGCCGACATCGTCGAGGGGTTCACCCGCCGCCTGCCGGTCTCGGTGATCTCCCGGCTGATGGGCCTGGAGGACGCCGACTGGGAGCGCATCCGCGACTGGGCCGACCACGCCCTGTCCGGCGGCGCGCACACCGCCGAGGAAGTCGGCGCGGCGATGCGGGAGTTCGGCCTCTTCTGCGCCGAACTCGTCGCCGCGCGGCGCAAGGAACCGGGCGAGGACCTGGTGAGCGCGCTGGTCACCGCCGGCGACGACCTCGGGATCGAGGAGAAACGGCTGATCATCCTGGTCCTGGGCCTGGTCGTCGCCGGACACGAGACGACCATGACGGCGCTCGGCAACATCGTCGTCCACCTCCTCACCGAAGGACAGCAGGCCTGGCCCGGCCTCGCCGAGAGCCAGGAGGCGGCCGAGACCGCCGTCGAACAGCTCCTGCGCACGATCCCGCTGAGCGAGGGCAGGGTGCTGCCCGGCCTGATCCGACGGGCCGTCGAGGACGTCGAGATCGGCGGCGTGACGATCCCGGCGGGCGCCGTGGTCGCCGTCCAGACCAACGCGGCCAACCGGGACCCCGCGGTGTTTCCGGGGCCCGAGGAGACCGACCTGTTCGCCCCGCTCACGACACCGAGCGTGGTCTTCGGCGCCGGTCCCCACCACTGCCTGGGCGCGTGGCTCGCCCGCCTGGAGCTGGGGTTGGCCCTGCACCGGCTCGCTGCCCGGTTCCCGGGGCTGCGGGCCGAGTTCACCCCGGACACGATCGAGTGGCGGGAGGGGCAGATGACACGGGGCCCGCGGAGGCTCCCGGTGTCCTGGTGAAGGGGCGCGGGCAACTGCGCGACCGGCCCCCACCGGCCCGCGGGTCAGACACCGCCCCCCTCGCGGAGCGCACGGTCCCCCGACACCCGTGACCACCACACCCCCTCACCCCGCGTGAGCCCCGGCAACCGCAGCTCGATCTCACGCACCCGCCGCGCCGACAGCTCTCCAGTGATCAGCCACCCCGCGATGCCGCCCGTGGTACCCGTGAACTCGGCGCCCGCGGAAGCCAGTTGCCCCGTCACCGACGCCAACGCATCCAGCGGTACCTCCGTCTCGAACGCGTGGTACGGCTCGAACAGCCGGGTACCGGCCCGCTCCAGCGCCCGGCGCAGCACGATCGGGGTGAGTCCGCGGAAGTCGGCGGCGGTGCTGAGCGGCGCGGCGAAACCGGACCGGGTCAGGGTGACCCGGTAGTCCGTCACGGCCGCGCCCGTCAGCCCGGTCCGCATGCTCGCGTGGACCGTCTCCTCGACGGCCTGGTGGAAGGCCCGGGGGAGCGCGCCGAGTTCGGTCTCGTACGCGAACACCCCGCCGGAGCCGCGCGCTCCCGGCTCGACCCGTAGCCCGATCGTCGCCCAGTAGCGGACGTGATCGTGCCAGGGCAGCTCCTCGCAGGCCTCACCCGTGCCGCGCGGACGCTCCAGGAACCGCACCCGGCCCGGCGCGAAGTCCGCCTCGACGCCGAAGTCCTGGGCGAGGGTCGCGGCGAGCACCTCCATCTGGACCTCTCCGTACAGGAGCAGCGCGGTGGCGCCCCCGGTCGTGGGTCGGGCGTGGATCAGGGGGTCCTGGTCGGCGAGGGCCAGCAGCGCGGAGCGCAGCCGGGACGCCTGTCCGGGACGGCGGGCGGTGACCAGCGTCTCCAGGGTCGGGGGCGCGAACTGCGCTGCACGGTCGCTGAGTTCGCCGAGCCGGTCGCCCACGCGCAGGCCCGTGGAGAACGTGACCGCCGCGATGTTCCCCCCGGTGAGCGGTCCGGTCCCGCCGACCACGTCGAGGTGCGTGACGCGTCCGGAGACCTGGCTGGTCCCGCCGTCGGCCTCGCGTCGCAGGAACGTCAGGCGCTGACGCTCCGTCACCTCACCGTCGTACAGCCGCAGATGCACGATCCGCTCGCCGCGGGGTCCGGGACGTACGGCGAACACGGTGCCGCGTGGCGAGCCCTGGGGCGTCACCGGCGCGGGTGGGATCAGCCGGACCACCCCCTCGACCAGTTCGGCGACGCCCTGACCGCCGAGGGCGGAGCCGAAGAACACCGGGTGGAAGGAGCCGTCGGCGGTGCGGGCGGCGAGGGCCTTGCGCAGGTCGTCCGGGGTGGGCGCGGGGCCGTCCACGACCGCCGCCAGGATGTCCGGGTCGACCTCGGCGAGGGCCTCGGCCAGGCGACCGTCGCCGCTGCCCGGGACCGTCACCCGGGCCCCGGGCGTACCGAGGCCCGTCACCTCCGTCTGCGGGGCGACGTACGGCGTCAGCCTGCGCCGGATGTCCGCGAGCAGGCCCTCCGCGCGGGCGCCCGTCCGGTCGATCTTGTTGACGAAGACCAGCGTGGGCAGCCGCAGCCTGCGCAGGGTGCGCATCAGCACGCGGGTCTGCGCCTGCACGCCTTCCACGGCGGACAGCAGCAGCACCGCGCCGTCGAGGACCTCCAGGGCGCGCTCGACCTCGGCGATGAAGTCGGAGTGCCCGGGGGTGTCGATGAGGTTGATCCGGGTGTCGCCGACGGTGAACGAGGCGACCGCGGAGCGGATGGTGATGCCGCGCTGCCGCTCGATCGCGCCGTCGTCCGTGCGGGTGTCACCGGCGTCGACGCTGCCGAGCCGGGGAATCGCGCCGTGGTCGAACAGCAGCCGCTCGGTGAGGCTGGTCTTACCGGCGTCGACGTGGGCCAGAATTCCGATGTTCAGGGTGTGCATACGGGGTCGAGTCCTCGAGAACCGTGGGCCGAAGGGGGCACTGGGTCGGATCGAGGAGTCGGCGCATGCGAGGGATCCTGACGTGAGGGAACACGGACGCGGCCATGATGGCGCCAGGCCACCGGGGGACCGCAACCGGTTTTCGGCGGCCAGTAGCATGAGCGCGGCAGCCCGAGATGATCATGCGAGGAGCGGTCCGTGCGAGACATCGCCGTGTTCAGCGGTAGTGCCCATCCCGAGCTGGCGGCGGAGGTCTGCGCGCATCTGGGTGTGCCGCTGAGCCCCACCCGGGTCAGCCGGTTCGCCAACGACTGTCTGGAGGTGCAGCTCCAGGCCAACTGCCGGGAACGGGACGTCTTCCTCGTCCAGCCGCTGGTCAGGCCGGTCCAGGAACACCTGGTGGAGCTGCTGCTGATGTGCGACGCGGCCCGCGGCGCCTCCGCGCGCCGGATCACCGTCGTCATGCCGCACTACTCCTACGCCCGCTCCGACAAGAAGGACGCGCCCCGCATCTCGCTGGGCGGCCGGCTCGTCGCCGACCTGATGGTCGCGGCCGGCGCGAGCCGCATGCTGGCCATGACCCTGCACTCGCCGCAGGTGCACGGCTTCTTCTCGGTGCCCGTCGACCACCTGCACGCGCTGCGCGAACTGGCCACGCACTTCCAGCAGTACGACCTGACCCGCACCACCGTGGTCTCCCCGGACCTCGGCAACGCCAAGGAGGCGGCCGCCTTCGCCCGGCTGATCGGCGCCCAGGTGGCCGCGGGCGCCAAACAGCGGTTCGCCGACGACCGGGTCAGCATCAGCGACGTCATCGGCGAGGTCGCGGGCCGGGACGTCATCGTGCTGGACGACGAGATCGCCAAGGGCTCCACGGTCCTCGAACTCCTGGACCGGCTGCGCGAGTTGGGGCCGCGCTCGATCCGGGTCGCCTGTACCCACGGCCTGTTCGCGGACGGCGCCCTCAAGCGGATCGGCGAGCAGCCCGACGTACTGGAGATCGTCTGCACCAACACCGTGCCGGTGCCCGTCGAGGAACGCACGGAGAAGCTGCGGATCCTGTCCATCGCCCCCGCGCTCGCCGAGGCGGTACGGCGCATTCACAACGGTGAGTCCGTCAGTGCCCTGTTCGACGCGCCGCGGAGCGAATAGACAGGAGGCAGTGCAAGGCGACCCCGGTATCACGCAGGTGACCAGGAGGGCCCCGCAGTGGCGAAGGCGAAGTTCCAGCGGACCAAGCCGCACGTGAACATCGGCACCATCGGTCACATCGACCACGGCAAGACGACGCTCACGGCGGCCATCACGAAGGTGCTGCACGAGAAGTTCCCCGACCTCAACCCGTACACGCCGTTCGACCAGATCGACAAGGCGCCCGAGGAACGGCAGCGCGGGATCACGATCTCGATCGCCCATGTCGAGTACCAGACCGAGCGACGGCACTACGCGCACGTCGACTGTCCGGGACACGCGGACTACATCAAGAACATGATCACCGGCGCGGCCCAGATGGACGGCGCGATCCTGGTCGTGGCGGCGACGGACGGCCCGATGCCGCAGACCAAGGAACATGTGCTCCTTGCCCGGCAGGTGGGGGTGCCGTACATCGTCGTCGCCCTCAACAAGACGGACATGGTGGACGACGAGGAGATCCTGGAGCTCGTGGAACTGGAGGTCCGTGAGCTGCTCACCGAGTACGAGTTCCCCGGCGACGACGTCCCGGTAGTCAAGGTGTCCGCGCTCAGGGCACTCGAAGGCGACCCGGAGTGGAGCCGGTCGGTGCTCGACCTCCTCGACGCGGTCGACACGGCGGTGCCGGAACCGCAGCGGGACGTGGACCGGCCCTTCCTCATGCCGATCGAGGACGTCTTCACCATCACCGGACGCGGCACCGTCGTCACCGGGCGGATCGAGCGCGGCACGCTGAAGGTCAACAGCGAGGTCGAGATCATCGGCATCCACCAGCAGCGGACCAGGACGACCGTCACCGGCGTCGAGATGTTCCGCAAACTCCTCGACGAGGGCCGGGCCGGCGAGAACGTCGGACTGCTGCTGCGGGGCGTGAAGCGCGAGGAGGTCGAGCGCGGCCAGGTCGTCATCAAGCCGGGATCGGTCGCCCCGCACACGGTCTTCGAGGCCCGCGCGTACATCCTGTCCAAGGACGAGGGCGGCCGGCACACGCCCTTCTTCCACAACTACCGCCCGCAGTTCTACTTCCGCACCACCGACGTGACGGGTGTGGTCACCCTGCCCAAGGGCACCGAGATGGTCATGCCGGGTGACAACACGACCATGCACGTGGAGCTGATCCAGCCCATCGCCATGGAGGAGGGGCTGAAGTTCGCCATCCGTGAGGGCGGGCGGACGGTCGGGGCCGGTCAGGTCACCAGGATCCTGACCTAGCCCGCTGTCATAACGTCTCGGACGTGGCCTCGGACTGGCTCAGGGCCGCGTCCAGGGACGGCTGCGGCGGCAGCAGCCGGGCCAGGCCGGTCACCCGGATGATCCGCAGGGTGAGCGGATGAGTGCAGACGAGGAGCAGCCGGCCGTTGCCGTCGAGGACACGGGCCCGGGCCCGGTAGAGCAGCCGCAGTCCCGAGCAGTCGAAGAACTCCACGCCACTGAGGTCGATCACCAGCTGTGTGTCGGGCCGGGCCGTGACCCGGTCCAGGTAGGGGATGAGCTCGATGGCCGCCGCGATGTCGATCTCCCCGCGGAACTCCAGCACGGTGTGCCCACGGTCCTCGTGGACGCGCAGATGCCGGGACAGCGGCGCAGGTTCCTGCTGCACGACGACATCGCCTCCAACGGCTCCACAAGTGGGTGCAGGTCACCGGGGGCCGGGGTGACGACGTGCTGAGCGTAGAGGTGTCACCGTGCCCCGAGTACGTGTAAAACCCTTCCCCGCCCTGCAAGTTACCCTCGTTGGAGTGAATTTGAGCATGTTCGATTGACATATGTCTCTGAATTGAGGCCACTGGTTTGCGGCCGCTTCACGCCGGGCTCGCGCCCGGGTGCGCGCCGGGCTCACGACAGGGCGTGCCAGGCCTTGGTGAGTGCCTGCCGGAACTGCTGCGTCTGGTGCGCGGTGAGCTCCCGGACCATCCGTTCCTCCAGATCCCGCACGGCGTCCTCGTGCCGCGCGAGCAGCTCCCGGCCCGCGTCGGTGAGCAGGATCAGCAGCTCGCGGCGGTTGCCGGGATTACGCTCCCGACGCACAAGGCCGCGTGTCTCCAGGGAGCGCACGAGATCGGCGATCGACTGGGCGGTGACGAACGAGTCCCGGGCCAGTTGCGCGGCCGACAGCCCGTCGTGCCGCTCCAGCACGGTGA